>Ga0065704_10000299_pt1 | contig 46457 bp, 46 predicted proteins | sample SwiRhicommuniRL2_FD_59091 | JGI IMG/M metagenome (GOLD analysis project Ga0065704, IMG submission 59091) | Switchgrass rhizosphere bacterial communities from Rose Lake, Michigan, USA - RL2 v2 (version 2) | ecosystem: Host-associated > Plants > Roots > Rhizosphere > Soil | place: East Lansing, MI | reverse complement strand
CGCTGCCACTGAAGCACCAGCTGCTACTGACACGCAAGCTGCGGGTGAAACACCCACAGTAGGTGTGCCTGTTACAGGTGAAGCCACCGTAAATGCTGCTGATGTTGGAACCTATGGTACCGTTCTAGTGAACGGTGATGGAATGCCGCTGTATGTCTTTTCGAAAGATACTGGTGGTACGAGTGCTTGTACAGGTGATTGTACAACTGAGTGGACACCGCTGGCTAGCCAGGGTTCCCCAGCCGCTGGTGATGGCGTAGATGCGACCCTGCTGGGCACTATTACACGTGACGATGGCACTATGCAGGTAACGTATAATGGTCATCCCCTTTATACTTTTGCCAATGATACGGGGGCTGGTGATGCTGCTGGTCAGGGCATGGAAGATAATGGCGGTACGTGGAATTTGATATCGGCTACCGGTGAGCCTGTTCAACAATAAACATATAGCTTTTATCAAAAAAGTAAAATAACTTGGGCGAGGTGAAAACCTCGCCCAAGTTATTTATTAATACATGAGCCGTTAACTTTAATTATTTTGTATCCAGTAGGAAATCAAAGCATGGGTACGATGAACACGCTGAACAAAGTACATCCTAAAGTAACAATTCCTCCAAAGAACAGTGCATCATCTATATTGTATTCATATTTTTGAAGAACTTCATAGCCTTCTCGTTTAGACCTTTTATACGCTCCATTTTGCAAGCGTGCCAGCGCCTATATGAAACCAAAGTTGGCTCCCAATGCGAGCATGGGTATGCTTAGGATGAATTGTGTTGGAAGGTCAGGGTGAGGGATGAGGAGTATTATCCAGCCGATTGCCAGGGCAATCATTATCAACGGTAGAAAATTGAAATCAGTATGGTTTTCCCCTGCCATTCCGGTTTGCCTAGTTTTTTCCAGTTCAATCCCAGTAATATTGCCGCTCCGATCACAGTCAGAAAAAAGAAATATGACATGAGACGATCGGGTTCTCCCGGGGTTGGTTGAGAAGATTTGGCTGCAATCATCGTGATGTCCTCCTGGTTGTAGCGTCTTAAGAAAATGTGTTTGTTATTAAATTATATGCCTCCTGTTTTAGGGCTCCATTTCATATTCATATTGGATTTCCCCTTGTGCTCAACAATACGCTATCGAAAGCCAATCGAATATTTGATGAACGCAATATTTGCGCAGCTTTGAGCGGTAACCATGTAGGTGAACATAAAAGAACATGTGCCGGGTGATCAACCTCTCCCATTTATTCACACTATAACGGTACAATATACCTGAGTAAACAGGAGAATTGCCTCAGCCTGGTTCTAGGTGATTGAAAAATTCATCCAGATGGGTCATGAAATAGAGGCTTGATGAGAGACGGGTATGGCAAGAAAGATTTCTCCGACACATAAGGTTAGGGAGCCAGAGAGCCAACGTGAAATGCAGACAGTCACTCCATCGGGTCGAAAGATGAAGACAGGCAAAGACAAAACCAAAAGCGGGGCAGGCATCAATTCACCAAGTATTCAAGAGCAACTCACCCAGCGCGAAGCGGAACTTGCCGTTATCAATAGCATCCAAACCGCGCTGGCTTCCAAAATGGATTTTCAGGGCATCATTGATGCGGTGGGAGATAAACTTAGCGAAATTTTCGAGGATGGGAATGTGGGGATCGGATTTGTCGATAAGGCGCGAAATGTTGCCATCGTACCGTATGTGATTGAAAACGGAAAACGCGTTGAATACTTTGAAGTCAGTTTGGATGTACCAAGTGCTTTTCAACACCTCCTCAAAAGACGCAGACCGATTTTGATCAATACAAAATTTCGAGAGCGCTTTGGAGGGGACGCTGGAATACCATTCCCAGGGCGAGATCAACGCGACCTGAAGTCCTGGCTGAGTGTGCCGATCATTAACGGAGATGGATTCATCGGCGGCATATCCCTGCGAAATTGGCAGCGCGAAAATGCGTACACCGATTCGGATGTGCGCCTGTTGCAGACGGTCGCCAACAGTATGGGTGTGGCGCTTGAAAACGCCCGTCTCTTCGATGTGACCCAGCGCCTGCTCAAACAGACCGAACAACGTGCCACCGAATTGCAGATCATTAACAACATCGGGCAAACACTGACGGAAGGGCTCGACTTAAACAGCACGATCGAACGCGTGGGTGAGCGATTGTGCGAGGCACTCAAAGTCGAGAATATCGGTATCGCTGCCTTCGATCCAAAGAACAATCTCGTAATCGCACAGTATATGGTTCGCAACGGCAAGCAGATTACTGGTGATCAACGCACGGCAAGCAAGTTTAAGTTTGGTATCCGCCTCGCCTCAAGGTGGGCGGGCAGATCCTGGGTGGTCAATACTAATCTTGAAAAAAGCTGGCGGAAATTTGGGCAAATCAACGAGGAGACAAGGATACCAAAATCCTGGGTTATGCTTCCATTGCTGGCAGGCGGGGAAGTCATCGGCGGCATTTCCATTGCCGATTTTGAAAGAGAGAACGCTTTTGCTGATCTTCCGATTGGCATGCTTGAGACTATCGCCTCAAACCTGGGCACTGCCATTCAAAACGTCCGCCTGTTTGATGAAACCCAGCGCCTGCTCAAACAGACGGAGCAGCGCGCCACCGAGTTGCAGATCATCAACAACATCGGGCAAACACTGACAGAAGGTGGGGATCTGGATAGCACGATCCAGCGCGTGGGCGAAAGAATTTGCGAGGCACTTAACGTTAAGAACATCGTCATATCCATATTCGATGAAAAGACAAGTCATGTCATCGCGCCATATATGGTTCGCAGTGGGAAACAGATCAGGATTACGGAAGAAAATTTCGATGTGAAGCGATTTAAGCTGGCAATTCGCGCCTCCGCCAGGGGTGCCGGCAGGTCGTGGGTGGTTAACACGAACGCCGAAAAAAGCTGGCGAAAGTTCTGGTCACTTCCCGTCGAGGCTGAGGTTCCAAAATCCTATGTCTCACTCCCGCTTCTGGCGGGCAAGGAAGTGATCGGCGGGATCACCATCGCAGATTATGAAAAGGAGAATGCTTTTACAGATCTTTCCGTGGGTCTCCTCGAGACGATCGCATCGAACATGGGCACCGCCGTCCAAAATGTGCGCCTGTTCGATGAGACCAAACGCCTTTTTGAGGAAGCAGAAGAAGCCCGCGCTGCCGCAGAACATGCCAACAAAGCCAAGAGCACTTTCCTTGCCAATATGAGTCACGAGCTGCGCACGCCGCTTAATGCCATCATGGGGTTCACCAGTATTGTAAGAAGGAAAGCCGAAGGTGTCCTGCCTGAAAAGCAGACGGACAACCTTGATAAAGTCATGTCTAGTTCACAACATCTGCTGGGCTTGATCAATACAGCGCTGGATATCGCCAAGATCGAAGCTGGTCGCATGGATGTCATTCCTGCCAAATTTAATCTGAGCGGGCTGGCTGAACAATGCGCCAACCTCGCCACGACCCTGCTCAAGCCCAATGTAACATTGGAAAAACAAGTGGATGAAACTATCGGCACAATCTACTCTGATCAGGATAAGATCAAACAGATCGTGCTCAACCTGCTCAGCAATGCCGCGAAGTTTACGCATGACGGCAGGATCCTGCTGTGTGTGGAAAAATTCAATGCAGAAAACGTGAACATCTCCGTGACAGATAGCGGCATCGGCATTAGCGAAGAAGCACTGGGGCGCGTCTTCGAAGAATTTCAACAGGCGGACAATACCACCACCCGTCAATACGGCGGTACAGGGCTGGGGCTGGCCATCAGCCGTAACCTTTCCCATTTGCTCGGCGGTGACCTGGCCGCCACGAGCAAATTAGGCAAAGGCTCAACATTCACCCTCACCATCCCGATTCAATACGGAAGGAAACCCGCCGCTGCCTCCGACTCCGAACCTCAGACCATCCAACCGACCCAATCTCAGGCCCCGGCCGGCGCGGAGGCGTCCAACCTATGAAAACCATCCTGATCGTCGAAGATATCGAACTGAACATCGACCTCCTCACCCAACTGTTGGAGGACGATTACAAGCTGTTGTTTGCCAGGGACGGCGCACAGGGGGTAAGCCTGGCGCAGCAGGAAATCCCCGACCTGATCCTCATGGACATTTCACTCCCCATCCTGGATGGTTACGAAGCCACACGCAGGATTCGTACAACCCTGACGTCCACACCAATCATTGGCTTATCCGCCCATGCCATGAGCGGCGATGAAGAAAGAGCAAAGGAGGCTGGCTGCAACGATTACCTGACCAAGCCTGTCAATGCAGATCTCTTAATCCAAAAACTAAAGGAATATCTGAGGTGACAAATGAGTCAAAAACCAAAAGTCCTCATCGTAGATGACGAAGCCTTCAACGTAGATTATCTGGAACAGGCACTCGAAGATTCAAATTATCAGATCATCACCGCCTCCAACGGGCAGGAGGCACTGGATAAGATCCAAAGCGATCAGCCTGATCTCGTCCTGCTCGATTTGGCAATGCCCGTTCTCGATGGGTTTGCAGTGTTGGCTCAGGTCAAGGCGGATCAGGTTCTGCGCGAGATACCTGTGATTATCATCTCTGGTGAACACGACTCGAAAAGTGTTGTGAAGGGCATCAAGCAGGGAGCGGAGGATTATCTTACCAAACCAGTGAATGCAGATCTTCTGGTGAAAAAGGTGAAGGAATATTTGGGGTGAGACACAATAATTAAGTGATTACGCTCCCTCGTTCGAGGGAGCGTAATTTTCTGTGTGAATTGGTATTTGTCGAGTTCTACTCATGGGCAAAACCAGCCTAGCAGTCACCAAAAACTGTGTTCCCTTGTGATAACTTAGCGAAAGTTAGATTTTGGGGGAAATATCAATTAGGAAATGTATGGTTTTTTTTCCATAACATGTTCATATACAATTTTCCACCCTTAAGCTCATCCAACATCTGATTAAGCCGCTTTTGCTTGGTCGTTTCCAATTTTCCACGGTTGATCCAGCCAATATAATCATTTTGCTGGTAGGATGGGCGAGCGCGATAGGCATCCATCAGCCCATGCTCATCGAGCGCCTCACGGATAAAATCGGGCATGGGGTAGCGCGGACGAGCGGGCATGTTGATTTCCTTTCAAATACAGGATCAATTCTCACTCTGATACATAGGAACTGATATTTCCAATAACATTTCCCTCTGTATCAGTTTTGAGCAGTCCCTTGCTGGTATCCAGCAAAACCAGAGGATTTCCCCAGGGATCTTCTACAACAACACAGCGTCCAATCTGGATGTCAAATGGTGGGACGATCACTCTGCCGCCAGCTTGTTCAATATCATTTGCTGCCTCATCGGCCGAGGCAACCAAGAAATCAACTTCCTGTCGTTGGTTTTCAGTTTGAAGGACAAGTTCAGCTTCAGACTCTGGCAAACGCAGGCCGGCTGCGGTTTCTGTGCGCCAGATCAATTCATGACCCAATTGATCTCGATAAAACGCCAGCCCTTTTTCAAGATCAGGGACATATAAGCGAATGCAATCCACTTTGCGGATGAATGGCATAGACATCACTTCAGAGTGCACAACGCCTGGCGGATCTCGCCCAGGTGATACGCGGTATGCACAACGATTGACAAAGCACCTCCAATGCTGTCTTCATTCCACATGGGGTTTTCGTGGAAGAGTTTATCCATACGCAGGTAGGCCTCCTTGAGTTTTCGTTTATATTCATCCCATTGTTCAGGAGTCGCCTGCTCAACCGTGCGCCAGATCAAGCCCCAGTCGCGTGGACTATTGTCACCTTGCAGCGCAAAGCGCTCAAACGATTCGATGAAGAACGTTACATGCGCAACCTGCGCGGCGAGTGAAGCACACTTCCCACCAACAGGTAGAGAGGCCTCTTCCGCGGAAACGGTTTCGAGTGTTTCAAAAAGCGATGTGCCATTATCCAGATAAATCCCATGGTTCCTGGACTCGAATGTCTCTTCCATGAGTAAGAATAAATTGTTTGCAAAATCCGGCGCATTGTTCATTTTGGTCTGCACTTTCTATACCGACTTGGGCTGTGCAATATATTTGGAAAAGAGCCATTCACTTCAACGTGCAAAGTGCCTGGCGAATTTCACCCAGATGATACGCGGTATGCACAACGATTGCAAGCGCGGCACCAATCGTGTCTTCGTCATTCCAGTTCTCTGTATCGTGGAATAACTTATCGAGTCTCATATATGTTTGTCTAAGTTTGTTTGTAAGAGTTTCCCAATCGTCTGGAGAAATTTTTTCCACTGTCCGCCAGATTTCGCCCCAATCCACTTTGCCCACTTCCTGCTTCAGGAAATACTTTTCCAGCAATTCGAGATAAAAGATCACGTGTGTAACCTGGGCAGCCAGAGATGCACATTTGCCTCCCACCGGAATAGATGCCTCTTGCGCGGAGACCGTTTCCAGCGTGGTGATAAGCGATGTATTGTTATCCAGGTAAATGCCATGATGATTCTCGAAAGTCTCATCGTAAAGGCTGAAAAGATTGTTTAGGAAATTTTCCTGCTTGATCATTGTATCCATGAGTTATCCTGCACTTTCATAAGCGGATTTGATCCACGCGATCAATTCCGGATCGACTTCCCGCGCATCCGTCACATTGACGATGTAATTGCACATGCTTCCCTTGGGCTGCTCCAGCAGACGGGGATTCTTCTTAAAGTCTTTGGCGTTGATGCCCACTTCGAAACGTGTGTTGGTCTTGGGTCCGATCATCGCGAACTGTTTCTTGCGCCGCAGACTGACATAACCTTTCTTCGGTACGGTCTCGAACTCACCAAACTTTGAGATGTGCTTCATCAATGCCTCATGGATGGGGCGCTGACTGGCCCTGGCTCCCGAATAGATTTCATCCAGCACTGCATCTGTGGATTTTCCTTCGGCCGCGCGCTGACCATCTGATTGAAAAATTGCATGGACAAGGGCATTCGCGTCGCCGTGAGAAAGACCAAGCTTTTCCTTGAGCATTTCCATGAGCTCACGGTGTTTGCTCAGTCCGCTTTTATGGACGATCGCGGTCAATTCCTCCAGCGACTTGCCTGTTTTCTTTTGAATATTGTCGATTTGGGTTTGCCGAGCTTTATCGAGGGAACTCATCTGACCATCTCCTTTGGCGGATTGGATAGCGATAATCAGATTATAGAACATTATTTCTAAAAATTCAATTGGTTAAATTGAGACTTCCGAAGTTTTCTTCAAAAGTCTATTATTCTAGGTGTTTTGCAGCAGTTTTCGCAAATTTGCTTCCAGGTCTCTACGGTCACGGATAGCGATAGGTGCGTTAAGATGTCGGCGCAATGTCTCTTCGCTTTTGTTCCGATTATAGTAATCACGAAACATCTCAAGGACTGAAATGGTTTCATCCATATATCTTTCAATGGAAACAGGATCGCCTGCTTTCACAAACCCCTCCTTCATCACGCGGCAATATAGACCGGGCCGTTCGGCGTGACGGAATCTTTTTACCCATTGTGGATCGTTCATGCGTGCGGCGAAGGTTGCGCAGGGGATGCGCGGTGCAGTAACTTGAAGTGTTACATCCCCGATATGAATGCTATCGCCAATATTAAATTGAGCGCTTTCCAAATCACTAATCGTCAGGTTATCTCCAAATGTGCCTGGGAAAATTTGCTTTTTCAATTCCTCTGACCACCACGTGTAATCTGCTCCGCCGTAGATGTAAACGGCCTGGTCAGGTCCGCCGTGGTGCTTTTTGCTGAGGATGACATCGCCTTCCAGCCCAAGCTTTGTGACTTTCACAGATCCTTCTATGGGAAATTTGAAAATTCCTGTGTGCTCAACACGGTCTTTATGCTGGAGAATCCGTTCCTCTCCAAGGTTGAGACTATCGAGTTGCATAATTTTCATCCTCTTGTTGCTGTAAACTCATTCCATCCTACATCGAAAACCATCTCCGTGCAAGCCGCGCGAATTATCGCTCTTGCCGCGCAGAAGATGGAAATTTCAATGAACTCTGAATGGAGTTCAAAGTTGATGCTTAGGGTTTCTGGGAATAAGGTTCTGCAATGACGAATAAACGTCCCCAACTGGGTTCATCACCGGCAGAAATACACGTCTGAAAAACAACCTGTCCCCGCCTGCTATAAACTTTTGAAAATACTTCCGAAGCTTTCAGTGAGTCATGGGTATCCAGGTCTATAAATTTGCTTGAAGGGCTGTTAGGTTCCAGAGCCTGATAGTGCAGAATCTTTGTGACAACAAAGGTTGCTATCTGTCCATCCCCGTAGATCAAATATATTTTTTGATCTGTTTCCAATTGCGAAAAGCTGGCACCTGCCAGGCCGTTGTGAGCTAGCAGGCCAGTCGACCCGAATTGGGATGCCAGACCAAACTGAGTCAGGATGTTTTGTCGTGGAGAGACAAATCCATCGTTTCGGGCGGGCTGCTGCACAACGGGCGCGGCAAGGATTTCGGGGATGTAAACCCCGCGCAACTGATCGGATTGACCATTTTTTACCTGGCTGACAAATACATTCAGTAGCGGCAAATTGGCGCTGTGAGAGTCGCTGCTCAGTGCTTGAACACCATACGAGGGCATTAAAGCCGCAGACAGGGCAAAAAAGATGAAGATGCTGGCAAGAAGTGAACGAATGGATTTGAGCGCCATATAGATTTTCCCAGGGCGCCCGATGTTCCGTCTACGAAACGAAATCGTTCATTTCGGCAGCCTGGCTGTCTTAACCTATACATCGGTCTTAGATCCATGGCTTTGCGTCACCGGTTTTCACCGGGTTTGCCCTTGTGAGGAAGAATTCTTAGCTGTGATTATAGACGTATTGAAATCAATTCATCTCAAAATTCCAGTGTTTTGTATTTACAAGATTGTTAATAAGGTATTTTGGATCTTCATTCTTAAAGAAAATTAGGGAATTTCAGGCTGGATGTCTCAATTTTTTTACGAGTTGTGACCCGAACTTGCATTTTGCGACTTTGTTTATGACTTTGAGACCGGTTTGTGACGCGGACTTTGTAACTGCCCTCCTTCACCTGCGTCATGGTTTCAGATTACAAAATTGAAAGGCACCCTTATTGTTAAGTCCCTCTTCATCACGCTGGCATTATGGAACGAGGAAATCGCTCGAAGTAAGCCAAGTGCTGTGATCAGGAGGGGTAGGAGATATATCAATGAAGCATGCAAAGAAGTTCACTATTTTTTCCATCATCGTTTTATTCTCGCTACTATCATCGCTTATTTTTCCCATCAGTGTATTGGCAGATGATACAACACCACCTCCTGTAGATACGCCTGAGGTTTCGCAACCGACTGAAGTGCCCGTGGCAACTGAGTCACCTGTAAGCGCCGAAGCCACGTCTGCAGCAGCGGTTGTAACGGATTTACCTGTTATAGGAGAACCATCGCTAACCGCACCTGCCGCAACAGAAGCGCCAGCAACGTCTGAAGCACCTTCAACTGAAGAAACCAGTAATGTCGACCTGGCAGAAGTTGCCATACAACTCGACACTGCCAATTTGGTACTCTTGGACGAAGACGGACAATCAATCCCACTCGCTTCCAACCAGGCAGTTGAGGCACTTACTGCACCCGATCCGATCGGCTGCCCTCCAGGCGTTCTGCCAATCTCATGGGGCGGAACGGGTCTCGGATGTACCGCGTCCTACACCTCGATCCAGGCTGCGATCAATGATCCGCTGGTGATTTCGGGTTGGACCGTCTATGTCGAAGCCGGGGTCTATCATGAACAAGTGACAATTTCTAAAGCAAATTTGACTCTTATGGGTGATCCGGGTAGTCTTACGGCCGCCGGCGCGGGACCAAACGCTCCAGTCCTGGATGGATCCACCTGGGCATCAGGCGATGTAGGAGTCACAATCAGCGGGGAAGGCGTCACTTTGATTGGCTTTATGATCCAGAATTATGATATGGCCATTTATCAACCTGTCATCTCTGGCTCCAATACCATTAAGATCCTCAACAATACGATTCAGAATAATGGCACTGGAATAAAAATTGAGAAAGGAACGGGATCGCCTGGAACGGAGATTCACTACAACATTTTCACAGGCAACACAGGTTTTGATGTTATCAACAACGATAACAGTAACAATCAACAATTCCTTCAGGCCCAGAATAATTATTGGGGCTGCGCAACGGGTCCAGTAGTTCCCTATAAAGTATTCGATAACAAGGGTGTCTGGACGGGAGCCTGGGCTTATATAGATTGGTCAACAAAACACAATTACGGTTTGAATGGGGATGGTGATGATCCCAACCCGGCCTGTGCATTACTTTACGGTGCTGACAGCAAGTATGACTTTCAAATCAATTCGCCTGATTATTCGCCCTACAAGATTAATCTTGGTCCGCTTGCGTCAACTGTAGAGTCAACTCCTACGCCCACCGCAACCAATACTCCTACCAACACGCCAACCAACACCGCTACAAATACTCCGACGAACACACCGACCAATACACCCACGAATACTCCTACCAATACACCTACGAACACACCTACTAACACTCCCACAAATACCCCAACCAATATTCCGACGGACACACCTACTGCTACGCAAACACCTACCAACACGCCAACCAATACACCTACGAACGCGCCCACCAATACGCCGACTAATACTCCTACAAACACTTTAACGGGTGCCCCTACCAATACACCAACCAACACTCCAACTGCTACGCAAACACCCACAAATACACCAACTAGCGTGCCAACAAACATACCTACGAATACGCCCACTAATACTAATACGCCTACGAACACGCCAACAAACACCCCCACGAATACTCCTACAAACACGCCCACTACTATACCTTCAACCACACTGACGAGCACACCTACCAAGACACCAACAAATACTCCAACTGCTGCGCAACCATCTGTCAACACGCCAACGAATATGCCCACAAAGATACCGGATCATGTATCCACCCCTGTTCGTCCTTCCACATCCTTTACTGGCATTATCCCGGTGACAGGTGGTGAGCCTCACGCGATCGCGGCGGGCATCGCACATACCTGTGCGATTACGCCGGAAGGCGGCGTGCAATGCTGGGGCAACAATGACTTCGGTCAACTTGGCAATGGCACGAATACCAGCAGCAATGTTCGAGTGGATGTGGTTGGCGCTCAGAGTGGGATAACCATCGTAGCCGGTGGCAATCACACTTGTATCCTGAGCGGCGGCGAGGTTTGGTGCTGGGGCCAGAACTCAAAAGGTCAACTTGGAGATGGCACACGATCAAATCGCAACGTACCGGTCAAGGTATTAAGCGGTGCAGTGGACATTACAGCCGGCCTGGATTACACCTGTGCAGTCATGACCTATGGACAGGTGATGTGCTGGGGCAACAACGACCAGGGACAACTGGCCGATGGTACAAAGACCGATCATATGAGACCGGCTCTTGCAACGCTGATCAGTGGCATCGCGAACGTGGACGCGGGCCAGAATAAATCCTGCGGGCTGACCGAGAACGGTCTGCTCAAGTGCTTGAGCGCTGGATCGGCTCAGGAGATTGGCGGCATTATCTCTTCAACCGGTGGCTTGCCAGAGACAAGCATGGATGTAGCCGTGAACCGTTTTGGTCCGCTCGTGATGGCTTTGATCGAAGATGGAATTCCGGTTGCATTCCAGGGCGGTCATTTCAAAGAGATTAGCAATGTGATCCACGCTGTGGATGTGGATAGCGGTTTAAGCCATGCATGCGCCTTGCTGAGCGATGGCACGGTGAAATGCTGGGGCTCCAATGCCTATGGACAACTGGGAAGAAACTCCACGACCACCAGTGCGGCCCCACAGTCTGTTCTGAATATTTCAGGTGCCTGGCAGCTGGCAGTTGGCAAGAATCATGCCTGCGTACTAATCACCTCGAACAATCCTGGCACAGACGATATCCAATGCTGGGGGCTGAATAAGGATGGTCAGCTTGGAAACGGAACAAATGTGAATAGTTCTATACCAGTGCTTGTAAAGTAGACTGATTACGAAAGTTTGTTCGACTGACAATGTGCATAAAACCCGTGGAATTTAATCCACGGGTTTTATGTTGGAAGTTAGACCAGTTCTCTAACCAGTCCAATCATTTCGCTTTTGAAGGATTTCTCAAATGATCAAGATTTTGCCCAATACCTGGTGACAAATGTAAACAAGTACTTCTAACGATTCGAATAAAATTCTTCCAGCTCATTTTTCTACAAATTGTTTCTTCAATTCATTCTGCCAGATGATGACTTGATTACGACCTGTTTGTTTGGCACAGTATAAAGCTTTATCGGCAGTGGAGATAAGCTCCTGGCTTGTGTTTCCATCTGGAGGGAATTCGGATATTCCGCACGAGATCGTGGCTTTTGCATCAATGTATTCAAAGGGCATGGTCGTTCCTAAAAAGATTCTTCGCCAGCGTTCGGCGATCTGAAAAGCGATCTCGGCGGTAACGTTTGGAAGTACGATCAGGAATTCCTCGCCGCCATAGCGACAAACAATATCACCGATCCGGGTTTGACTGAGGAGCTGAGTTGCCAGCTTTTGCAATATGGCATCCCCGGCATGATGCCCAAAAGCATCGTTTATGTTTTTGAAGTGATCGATATCTATCATCACAAAACCAATTGGATGATTTTCAAGCCGGGCACGCACAAGCTCACGTTCCAATGTTTCATTCAAATAGCGACGATTGTATAGCCCTGTGAGTGGGTCGCGAATAGCCTGTTCCTGTAATTCATCCTGGGCTCTTTTAAGGGTCGTGATATCATGCCAGACCACTAGGCGGCCCAGAAAGCGATGGTCATTATTATAGAGGGGGGAGATCCTCAAATCAAAATAACCTTGCGGCGGATCGCCAATGGGGATGACTGTATAAGTATCGTTGACATCCTCAAGCGCTTTGACAATTTCTGACCATGCTGAAAAAATGGTTTCAATAGGCTCACCGATCCTTGATTTCTCAGGTGAACCAAGAACCCGTTCTGCCGCAGGATTGATATCCACCAATCTATTTTGAGAGTCAAGGACAAGGACTCCGTCCCCCATATTTTCGATGAGAACATGCCGGGCAATGGGGATGATATCCAAAAGACCATAATGGAACAAGGCATACGTGAAGGCAAGACCGGCAATCGTAAACGAGAGCGGCGTGTTATCGGCGTTGGGAAAGGGACTTAATCCCGCCACGAAAACAATACTGTTCAGCCATGGGAATCCGATGCCGATCAGGATAACCCCGATCTGCTTCTTGTAGATTCCTGAGGTCTGGAAAAACCTGCGTGTGAGTACAATGAAGGCGATCAAGACCAGTAAATAGGAATAAATGACATTGGTCCAGAAGACCGGGCCAGCCGCCATGATCGTGCCAATGTTCTGAGTTTCCCTTCCTGCAAAGAACAAGCCATGCCACGGATCCGTGAACAGGAGGATCAGTACAAGCAAAGGTTCAATAGACAAAGCTGCGATGAAGGGAGTCCGGACCCAATCACTCTTCCCCGAGATTTGCATGGCGATGAGCATCAGCATGGCAGGGACAACCACAGCTCCCGCATAGGTAATATATAACCAGAAGTTGGGATAGGGGGCAGGCGCGCCTGCCCAAAAGAGGCTGTACGCTAAATCCCACCAGCTTAAAGCAAACAGAAAAATTACCAATGGGACGGAACCCAAAGCGGTTCGGCGCATTTGCAAAACGAATCCCCCAGCGGTAAGACAAATTAACCCTGCAACCATTAGACCAACACTGTAGGCAATGTCTGGAGGAGTCATTCAGCAGTTTATCTTTTGCTAAACATTATACCTTCCCTCTTTACTTAGCTTTTCAATATGATTCATTCTTCAGATGCAAATTGTGAGGAGTGCCAGAAATACGGAAAAATAAGATTAACGCTTACTGTTTTCGCCGATCGAATCCGGGTTATGCACCACGGTAGACTTTGAGCGCTTCGACCTGCGCCTGTGGGGCAAATATCATCACGTTCTCTTGGATGTGCTGCAGGTGTCCTAGGACCGACTCCTCTTTAATTTCGGCCGGCGCATAGACTGTAAAGACCACATTGGTTGTTTCAGGGGTGATCTGTGTCCGCTGGTCGGGGCCATACAGGATGCTTGAAATGACGCCGATCTGATCGCAGATCATCATATCGCCGGGTTTTAGGGTCTGTTCCTCTCCCCGCAGGAGCGTATAGATTTCATTCCCTGAGGCGACGTCCAGCGTCAGGGGCAGGTGTAATGTATCCAAATCGTGACCCGCGGTCAGCAGCAGATCCCTCATTTCTGCCATGAACATCGCTTCCACCAGCGCGGCCACACTCGGGATGGACTTTCCCTTCAATACAATCGACTCAAGCTGTAGTTGGATGTGATAGGTCTTCTTGAACTGGCGATAGTATTCCGCATAGGCACGCAAAATCGGATGCCGGGCAATCGCCGTTCGATCCTGACCCGAAAATTGCGCGCGCAGCTGTTCCTCCAATGCAGTCTTTTGAGCCTGCAAAGCAGGATCATGAGCAGGGTTGGAGACCGCGCGCATGACCAGCACACCCGCCTGTGCTTCGGGATAAGTGGAATTCCAGGCCGAGGCCACTTCAAACATTTGCTGTGTTTCCAATCCTATCTTTTGACTTCGTCCTTGAATTTGATGGACGAAATGATCGCTTCAAAAATGGGGCTGCCAGATTCAGCCCAGCCATTCTTATGTGTTCCCTGGTTGGACATCCCCAGCCCAAAAATAATAAAATCTTTGCCCGGGGAAATTGCAACGGCTTTCCCTGCCATAGGATCATTGAGAAAATTTCCAGTCAGATCGATGGCGATGCCGCTCATCCCATCGATGGTGACCTCATACGGATCGCTTCGATTAAATGATCCTCCGCGGGATGCCATTTCCGCAAGATATTTATCCAGAAAGGACTCGAGCGTATAGATCGATGCAATATAAGGCTTGCCATTCAGTGAAACGATGAGTTCCCCTCCCTTGTCAGAAAGATTGATGGAGTAGTCATCAGTCTCGAATTCGAGCTCCGGTTGGACGGCTAAAGAAAAGCCACCGCTTTTTAGATCGATGAACCGGGGGGCCAAAGTGGACGGAATGAGCGTGGCTGTCAGTGCAGGTTGAGGAGTAACGGTTGAAACGGGTTTTATCCCAGGTTGAGAGGCGCAGGAAGCCAATATCGTCGCGCTGGCTAATAAAATAAGGACAATTCTTTTCATACTCAATCTCTTTCAATGCTAAATTGTTACGAGACTTTATAAATGTAAATCATCTTCTCAAATAATCGTCAAAAAAACATTGACAATCTCTGGATCATAGATTTTCCCGGCATTTTCCTGGATATAAGCAATCACATTTTCTCGTGTCCAGGCTTTGCGGTAGGGACGATCGGACGTCAGCGCGTCCCATTGATCGACCACGGCAAAAATGCGGGCGGAAAGAGGGATCGCTTCGCCCTTCAATCCTTCAGGATATCCAAGCCCATCCCAGCGCTCATGATGGCTGTAGGCAACCTCAACGCATGGTTGAAGAAAATTGACCTGAGCAAGCATTTGCTTTGCATAGGTGGGATGCTGCTCCATCATCCTTCTTTCTGCATCATTCAGAGCTCCAGGTTTAAGCAGGATTTCGTCAGGAATTGCCAGTTTCCCGATGTCATGCAGGAGCGCGCCACGTCGCAGATGACCGACCTCCTCCGTGGAGAGTCCCAGCGCCTGTGCCAGCCGAGCGCTGAGCTCAACCAATCGGCGGCTGTGTCCCTCCGTTTCTTTATCCCGATATTCCAGGACTTTCGCCCAGGCTCCCAGCGTCAGATCATAGTTCCTCCTGAGCTCCGCTTCCGATTCTTTGAGGCGCTCAATGTGGTTCTCCATGTTTCCAACGACCACCCAGATAAAGGCAGCTGCAACTAATAACAGAATGATAATCGGCAGGAGGATGTCGAACTTGGTGACGCCAATCGTGGGATGAATATAGCCCTGAATTTCAAGGGTAACGATCCCGATCAAGGAAGCGATTGCAGCCAGACTAAAGTAGGGCGTTGCGCGTTTGCCGAAGAAAAGCACTCCAATCATGATAAATATCGGGTAGGCCAGGATACCCGAGTCACGGATCCCATCTCCATCAAACAGGTTTAGGTTGATGACCATCAATACAATAAAGCTGAGAAGCAATGCAGATAGAGTAAGCTGTCCCTTTGAATTTAACCAGAGAAGAGGAATGCATGTCAATGCCAGCCCAAACAGGGCAATGACTGAATCCCATGTTCTAAATTGTATATTAAGTAACCCAAGGGCAACGGAAGCGATGAGCACGATCCAAATAATAGCGGCTAGGGTATGGACACGTTGGTTTTTCTCATAGAGGGCTAAATTATTCGACATGATAATTCTCTATCGAGTGGATGGGGTAAATGAGCCTACGATCAGCCAGTGATAGTATACAAACCAATTCGATATAGGAAATTGGCGTTAACTTATGTGCTTGAATCATTATAGCACCCAGTATTTGACCTTCATTAACCTCCCCCTTCGTCCAGTTGCGCGATTAGTCCAATGGTTTTATAGTTGCGGGGTTCCGTAGGGGCGACCCGTTTGGGCAAAACGAGACATTTGTCAGGCAAGGATGTTTGGCTTGTCATAACTTTTGTCAGTCCGTGGCGGGTCGCCCCTATACTTTTCAAGGAGACTAAACTTATGTGGCACGGTGGTGGTTGGTTTATGTACATGCGCTCGGGTGACGAGAAACCCAAAGTCACACGCGAGCTTTTATTGCGCGTCCTGGCTTACGCGCGTGGATACTGGTGGCATATTGCAGGTATGCTTGTGACGATTTTATTGACCACAGGTTTGTCTCTGCTTACGCCGCTCATTTTCCGCAACATGATCGACGTGGTGATTCCTGCCAAGGACACCCGGCGACTCATCCTGCTTGGTGTGGCGTTGCTGGCTATCCCTGCGGTTACTGGCGGGATCAACGTGATTCAACGGCGATTGAACGCGACCGTGGGTGAGGGTGTGATCTATGATCTGCGCTCAGCGCTCTTCGCGCGGCTCCAACGCATGTCATTGCGATTCTTCACGAACACCAAAGTCGGGGAGTTGATGTCCCGTCTCAATAATGACGTGGTCGGCGCGCAGAACGCCATTAGCAATACCATCGTCAACATTGTGACCAACATCATTGAAGCGATTGCTTTGCTAGCCGTCATGTTTACGCTCGAATGGCGGCTCACCCTCGTCAGCGTGCTGATCCTGCCGCTCTTTATCATTGCCGCGCGCAGGTTGGGAACAGTTCTACGCGATATTGCCCGTCAGGGTATGGAGATGAACGCCCAGATGAACGCGCACATGAACGAGACTCTCAACATCGGCGGCGCGTTGCTCGTCAAGTTGTTCGGGCGTGCCAATGAAGAGGAGAAGCGTTTCCGTGAACGAGCAGCCAACGTGCGCGATGTCGGCATCCGGCGTGCGGTTGTCGGCTCGACGTTCTTCGTCATCTTCGGTCTGGTCAGTGCGATCGGTACAGCGCTGGTCTACGGTCTCGGTGGCTACTTTGTGATCACGGATGTCTTTACCGTTGGAACCATCGTTGCGTTTGGTTCGTATCTTGGTCAGCTCTACGGTTCCCTGCAGGGACTGGCGGGTGCGCCGGTTGAGTTCTCCACCTCGATGGTCAGTTTCGAGCGCGTCTTTGAAGTGATCGACCTGCCGACGGACATTCCTGAAAAAGAAAATGCGATTGAACTGCGTGATGTGAGCGGCGAACTTGAATTCGATAACGTTACCTTCAACTACAGTGTGGACGAATCCAAGCTGCTCAAGGATGTCAAACGTTATGGACGAATGGAAGATGTGGGCGCAGTCCTGTCGTTGGCCAAACCGACCACCGACGATGGACAAAAGACCAAGGCGAAGGGCGCGAATGGTCAGTCATCCACAGTCAATCGTCTGGAAGAAAGAAACGATTCTTCCTCCGAACTGGAAACTGAACCCCACGAAGCCTCCCAAGCACGCGAGGTCGCTTTAGAGGGAGTCTCCTTTAGAGCACATCCTGGAAGCTTGGTCGCGTTGGTCGGCCCCTCGGGCGCAGGCAAAACCACGATGACCTACCTCATTCCAAGATTGTATGACCCCAGCGACGGAGTCATCCGTATTGACGAGCATGACCTGCGCGACGTGACACTCGATTCGCTTTCGTCCGCCATTGGCATGGTGACGCAGGAGAATTATCTCTTCCATGACACCATCCGCACGAACCTGACGTATGCAAAGACCGATGCAACCCAGGCAGAGATCGAAGCCGCGACGCGCGCCGCCAACATCCATCAATTCATCATGGACCTGCCCGAGGGCTACGACACAATCGTAGGCGAGCGCGGCTACCGCTTGAGCGGCGGCGAAAAACAACGCATCGCGCTGGCCCGCGTGATCCTCAAAGACCCGCGCATCCTTGTCCTCGACGAAGCCACCAGCCACCTCGACAGCGAATCCGAATCCCTGATCCAGGACGCCTTAAAGCGCGTCATGGCAGGACGCACAAGTATTGTGATTGCCCATCGTTTATCGACAATCCTCGCGGCTGATTTAATTTTGGTGATGGATCGAGGCAGGATTGTTGAAAGAGGCACTCACGAGGAATTGCTAGCGATGGGAGGTTTATATAGTCAGTTGTATGAGACACAATTTCGAGGGGAGCGTGTTTAGTTTCTTAGCCAAGGATTGGCACGCATGATTTTGCAGGGGCGGGCCATAGTCCGCCCCTTTTCTGTTTTCACGAATAATTATTTCTCATCATAGACAAAAAAATCATCGACAATCAACCGATACCCACTGTTATTTACAAATATTCCAACATCCCTGGATTGAAAGAAATCCTTGTCAGAATACTTCGATACTGATTTGCCGTTGATATACAATTCGATGAGACCTTTATCAAAGTAAACGCTTAAAGTATTTGCATATGGATAAGGGCTCATTTCAACGTGAGAAAATGGAATGAGTTCTGCCCATTTTCCGGCATTGTACTTGAAAAGACGAAAGCTTGCCGATTGCGGCCATATTTCGAATAGATAATAAGTAGCCAGAGACTTGTTCAACCCAAAAACAAGGCCATAGGAATAACTCGTATTAATATCTGTCGAAAAGTCAGCCTGGATGTAGTAATTTTCGCTTGCAGGAGAAAATTGTTTGCTTGTGCCCACCCCCACCCCATTTGGCACATCAGATTGAAGAATTAGCTTCCCATTGATTACTTCAAGTTTTCCGTAATCAAAATACAGCCCCCAATCGTTTTCGTTCGATGAAAAATCTTCATGAATCACTGCACTCTGCGTGGATGGCGAGTGACCAAGGATCTGAGGAACAGGAGTGATTGTGCTCGTTGGGGTTGGTGCATTTCTCTCCGCAATTTGATTGCGACCGAATACCACAACAATAATACAAAGAGCCAAATATAAAACTGCCAGACATCCTCCCACAATAAAGGTAATAGGGCTACGTTTCCGGCCTGTTTCGATTACAAGATCATCCATATACTAGTTCCCTATTTTGTTTATTTCCAGGTTATCTACGAGCAATTTGAAACCCGAATTATCGATATAGAAACCAAAATCGCCTTTGTGAAATGAGTATCCCGACTGTTTGTATGAATCGATGATTTTTCCGTTTATATAAAACTCGACTACATCTTTCCTGGCGTAAATTCCCAGAGTGTTACCGGCCGGAAACGATTTGATTTGATCACTTTCCCCGGCTGCACGAATTGTCCAACCATCGTTGGTGACATGATAAACGTAGTATTTTCTTGCTTCTGTATTTATCCGAAACAGAAAAAAACTGCCATTGTCATTGCTGTTAAAGTTGAAATAAATACCAAAGCCCTTGTCAGTCGCTATACCAGGCAAGAGGTCTGCTTGAAGATAAAACGGTGCATCCAGATAAGGACAAGAACCGCAGTTGGCGAAGGCATAGGCATTCTCTTTTCGCGACTCAAAAATTAAAGTTCCATAGCTTACTCGCTCCTGGGAGTCGTCTTCGGTATCTGTCCAGGCATGCCGATCATTACTAAAATCGTCTTTAAATATCAAAGACGCGTTTTGCAGATTTGTCGGGTTGATATGTGGGGTGGGAGTTGTTGGGGGTAGGCCCGTCGCAAAGGCGTTAATGGGGGAAGGCTGTGGTTGTAAATAGGTGAAATAATAAATGATAATACAAAGGGCGAAAGCCAGACAAAAAAATATAACGTATCCAGCGGCTATCACATATTCTTTTATATAACTTATCTTTTCTTTCTGTTGAGTGTCCATCGATTTCCACCTGCCAGATCATTTTTATCCGTGAATTCTTAATTGACAATCTCTATTTAGTATAGCATAGATAAAAACTGTGAAAAATTTCAAAGTCATAAGCGCTCGTCGAGGGTTACTATCGCAAGGGTTAATGCGTAAAACAAAAGCAAAGAGACCAGTCCTCAAAGGCACTGGTCTCTTTTTCGCAACTGCAAAGTACTTCCTACTTTTCTGGCGGTGGAACCTGGGGTGTTTCATCAGTCTCTTTCGGTGGCTGGACGTTCTTTTTGAGCTGCTTAAGCTTTTCTTTCTGCTCTTTCTTCCGTTTCTTTTCCAATTCCTTCTGACGCTTTTCGTATTGGTAATTTACCTTAGCCAATTCGGTCTCCTTTCATAATGAGCGGAATGAGTGAACCTGTTAAAATATTATAGCATCAATACAACGTGCTTAAAGCCTGACAAGTTACAGGTTTGAGGTGGATGTAGACCTATACCAAGAAATCAGACGAGCATGAGATAGAGAATATAATTGCGCAATCCATCTGCATGCGGATGGTCTTCTTTTTTCGGCGCAACAAATGAGGCGAACCATGAGATCTTCCCGGCAAACAAAAGCGAAACCGCGGCGGCAGGCATTTCGAGAGTGGCGTTACTGGGGACTGGTGCTGATCTCTCCCTGGCTGATTGGTTTTGTCGTCTTCAAGTTGATTCCGATCTTGTCGTCCCTGGTGCTTTCGCTGACCGATTTTTATCTGCTCGAGCCCGGGAAAACACAGTTTGTTGGGCTTCATAATTATATCGTTGCCTTGAAAGATAGAGATACCCGCGTAGTACTTTATCGGACTATTTTGCTGGCGCTTTCCATCATCCCTGTCCAAATTTCTGCCTCGATATTCTTTGCGGCATTATTGAGTCATAAGAACCTGCTGGCAAAAAACATGCTGCGGACTCTGTTCTTCCTGCCGAGTATTATTCCGGGGGTCGCGTTCACATTTATGTGGCAGGGATTTGTCGACCCTACCAGCGGCTGGCTCAACCGCATGATCCTTGACCCGCTTGGATTGGCAAACCTGAACCATTTCTATGGACGCGAAGCGGGTAATTCGCTTTTCATCCTCAGTTCGTTCTGGACGATTGGTCCAGGCATGCTCATTATTATGGGGGCGATGCAGGCCATCCCGCCGGAGATTTACGAAGCCGCCCATGTGGATGGCGCAGATTCCTTCAAACGTTTTTTTGCCATTACCCTGCCACTTGTGACCCCTGCCGTGTTCTTCACCCTGATCTTGAACCTGACCGCGGTATTCGGGGGCGCGATCATGCTCGACCGTGGTTTTACCTTTAACAGTAACCTGTCCTCTTTTGACGACTTTGTGTACTTCGCGGTGTTTCGCATGTTCAAGCTGGGAGCCGCGACCAGCCTGGCGTGGATCTTCTTCATCTTTGTCATGGCGCTCGTGATCACGCTTTTTGTTACCTCGAAGTACTGGGTCTATTATCCCGAAGCGGAGCAGCGCTCATGACTTTTCATAACCGATGGTCGTCATGGCGTAACCAGGCCCGCAGGATTTTGCCTTTCAACCTCTTTGTTTGGCTTGTGCTTCTGCTTTATATGCTGCCGATCATTTCCATGGTTGCGACGGCCATGATGTCCACAGAGCAGCTCAGCGATAAACGGTCGCCTCTTTATCCCGCCCGGATCGTTACTTATTCCTATAAGGGCAAAGATTATCAACTCTACCAGGTACCCCTGGATAACGGCGTTAAGCAACTGGCGTTGATCAAGCCCGGGTTGAAGTCCAGCCATTTTATCGATCCGCAGCACCCGGGAGCCGGTCCCATTGTGTGGAAGGGAGGCTGGAAAACACTGACAGGTGTCTACGAGTTCCATATCAACTGGGAGAACTTCACGATTTTGTTCACCTCATTGCCTTTCCCGGCCATGTTACGGAACACTTTGATTGTCATCTTGATTGGGGAGATCGGCGTATTGGTCTCATCCATTATCTGTGCATATGGATTCGCGCGCTTTTCGCTGCCGGGTGGGAACCTGATTTTCTACATTCTGATCGCTACCATCCTCATCCCGGACAAGATCACAACCATTCCGACTTATTTTGTTTATGTTATTTTTTTCCATTGGAGGGGAACGATTTACCCGATCCTCCTTCCGTTGTTTTTCGGGAACGCGGTCTATATATTCCTGCTGCGCCAGAATTTTAGAAGCATCCCGATAGACCTGGAAGAGGCCGCTATGCTCGACGGCGCGGGTCCGTTGCGCCGGTTGTTCTCAGTCATCCTACCGCAATCCTGGCCGGTCGTAGTCACCGTATCACTCCTACACTTTTTCTACATGTGGAATGAAACGCGGATTGCCTCCCTTTATCTGACCACCACAGATCTTTCCCTGATGCCGATTTCCTTTGCAGTGCAAACGTATCAATCCCGCCTGCCCATTCAGAATGTCATTGAGGCCAGCACCGTGGTCATCCTAGTAATTCCTGTGATCATTCTTTTCCTCTCGCAGCGTATGTTCATGCAGGGAGTCATTGTGACTGGCGCCGAAAAATAACAAGCAGAGTTGCTGGGAAGCTTATTTATCACATCGATAACTCGGCTTTATGGTGCGCAGTTCCATACATAAGTAGGTTTATCTTCCGCATACGGATAATTGGGAGAAGAATAAGATGTGCCCACTTGTGAGCTTTCAGGTAGAAAGACAAAACGCAGATCTTTTAACTCCGCCGCGGTGGGAATGTCAAACCGGAGCCAGCTATCCAATTCCTGATTCGGAAAAATAACAGTTCCCAACGTTGTATAGTCCAAATGCCCCAGACGATGTCCGTAGCTTGGTTTTAGTTCAGTCCCAGCATAGAGCACACTAAAGTGTTCAGAGATAGGCACTTCCATCTCATTTTGACCGCCGTTTTCTAATCGAATATTCACCCATAAAAACTTCTGCCCGGCAGGTGGAATCCTGGATGAACCATAATCGGTCATATAATCCTGAGTGACCTCCAGTTCATCCATTGTCACTTGCAGGTTATCCCAAGTGATCGGGTCTCCCGGCGATGAAGGCGTCGGCAATACTTTTAGCGCCGTAGGTTGAGGAGAGGGTGTTGCGAATAGAGGCCCAGCAGAGGTTTGACTTGCAGGGGCGCAAGCTGTCAAAATAAACAATCCAATGGCAAGAATGCTGGATAATTTTTTCATAGGAAGCCTTGGAAATCAATCCAATTTTAATACGTATAAACAGCCTCTCCCGTTTCCCTGCCTCCAAACTGGTAAACAAAAGCGAGTGGAATTTTCCACTCGCTTCGTCTTTCGTGCTTATAAAATAAGGATTAAAGGCCAGTTGCAGCAAACCAGGATCCGGTGGGACTGGTCACAAAAATGATCGGTGCAATACAAGGCTGTGGCAGGGTGAGGTCTGCTACAATTTCAGCGTTCCCGCCACCTGCAGAGGCTGGTCCAGTGGTGGCTGGGAAGAGGGCAGTCGGGATGTTTGTAAAAGTGCCGTCGCTGTTTACACAACTTACAAGGCCACGGAAGTTGGCAACGGGGTTCGAACCGGCATTTGCTCCGGCTGCGAGGACCAATCCCTGTACGCTGATTTCCAGATCACCATTGGCTCTCAATCCACCGGAAGCATCTGCGATCATCCACGCTATACCGCCGCCACTAATACCGCGCAATGGAACCACGCTTTGAGGGCCAGTCAGACCGGCTGGTACACCTACCATCGTGTCAAATTTTAGGATCTTTGGTCCCTTGGCTTCTGCAGTAGATACGGAGCCTGCAAAGAAAGTACTTAGCATCAGGAGCGCGGACAGACTGACGAAAAAAAGCTTTTTCATTTATTCTCTACTTAAGTTGGTTGGATTTGGTAACGATAAACTACTCACTCATTAATACGCACTCTTTTACGGATCGGATTTCTATTTCAGTGATGGATGTGGGAGTCTGAAAGCCTCTCCCCAACTTTTCTTAAGTTAAGTAGAATAAAACAAGGCAAACTTGGACGATACTGAACTGATTTCGAGAATAGTCAAAGGTGATCAGCGAGCCTTCCTTGCGCTGTATGACCATTATTCGAGCCGCGTCTATACCCTGATCTTCCATATGTTGAACGATGAGATGCTGGCTGAAGAGGTTTTACAGGAAACATTTCTAAGGTTATGGAGTCGGGCGGGTCAATATATGCCTGAGCGTGGTTCCCCGCTCGTGTGGCTATTGGCGATTGCCCGCCGTACAACGTTGGAACATTTGAGATTCGAATCCCATCGTCCTCTATTATCTGATGGAAGTGAGCCATCTACCTTTTTGGAGAGCATTCCCGAACCGGAAAGTACATCCGAAGAAGCGCGCTGGCGCAGTTTATATTTGGCTGTTCAGTCCCTGCCCGAGGAACAGAGAAAATTGATCGAACTGGCTTACTATCAGGGTTTGAGTCAGAGCGAGATTGCAGAAATGCTCAACCTGCCCTTGGGGACTGTCAAGACACGGCTTCGCGCAGGTATGCTTCGGTTACGCATTCAATGGTTGGAGAACGAAAATCCATAAATCCAAAATGTAGTTTAGCGGCATATTAAAGAATGTAGAGAAATGACTCAGGAATCACACGACTCTTTCATGGAAAACATCCCAGCCTATGTGCTGGGTGCATTGGGCTGGGCGGAAGCTGTTGCATTACAAGCTCATCTGGAAACATGCCCGGTATGCCAGGCTGAATTGGCGCGCTATCAGCAGATCAGCAACGGACTCGCAACGTCATTACCACTCCGTATTCCATCCCGTTCAGTAAGGAGCAAACTGCTTACAAGCCTCGAAGAAAGAAAGATTCCTGCTGGTCCGAAAAACAAATGGGGATTCGGACAATTCGCCGCTGGAGCGCTTGCTTTGGTCTTATTAAGCATGAACCTGATTGCCTTCGTACAAATTCGGGATCTACGTCAACAGCACCTGCAACTGGCTGATCAGATTGAGAAACATCATACCATTCTGGGAATGTTGGCCGCCAACACCGAGGTCCACCCGGTCAGCGGTGATGGGTTCTCCGGGAATCTACTTCTGGATCGAGAGAAGAATCTGGCATACCTCCTCACCTGGAATCTGCCACCTCCTCCACAGGATCAGATCTATCAGATTTGGTTGATCGATCCAAACGGAGAGGAGACTGCTGCGGGGCTGTTTCGCCCGGAGGTGGACCGGCCATTCACGTCAGCGCCACTGGTCACATCCCGCACCTTTGTGGAATTTGTCGGTATCCAAGTGACGCTTGAACCATCTGGCGGAAGCGATAAGCCGACAAGTGAGCCCATCTTAAGAGTGGATTATTGATCTTGAAATTTTATTATCCAGGACCCGGACTGACCCGGGTCTTTTTGTATTTCCACATCTCAATAGACTAAATCCAAAATCGATCTTCGCAGCATATATATATATGGAGGATGCCAATAACATGCCCAAAAAGGAGTAATAGAAATGAAGACCAAATTCCTTACGAGCGCTCTATTGGCGCTCACCATAACGCTTGCAGCTTGCGCGCCGAAAGTTGCAGCGCCCACCAAACAGGTGACTGTACCAACCGCAGTACCCCCTGTTGTAAAACCAACAACAGCTCCGACGAAAATCATCCCGGCCTCTCCCACCATAAAGCCAACGACTGCACCTACAAAAGAAGCGGCAGCTGCGACAACCCAGACCCCCGGCCCTGCGCTGATCAATGACATTAGCGTTGATAATCAAGCAGTCAAGGCCGGGAGCATTTTAGTCAATATGGTGGATGCAATGAAACCCGGTTGGGTTGCAATCTTCACGGATAAGAACGATCAGCCGGATGTTTTGCTAGGTTATACCGCTGTTCCGGCTGGCTCCTCAGCCGATATTAAGGTCACTATTGATGCAGCCAAGGCGACTGATAAGATGATCGCCATGCTGCTCCTCGATGCAGGCAAGATTGGAACCTTTGAATACCCCGGTGCTGATGAGCCTGTTAAGAACGCGGGTATCAATAATAACGTCATGGCAGTATTTAGCAGAGCCAGTCAATAATCCTATTCGCTCAAAATGGGTGGTCAAATCAATTAAATAGTTCGATAGCCCTCGGTTCAAAGCCGAGGGCTTTTCAATGAGCCCATCCTTGATGTTCCCCGGGGGTTAGAGGAGTACAGACTCAATAGAATGTATCAACACCCTTTCACAGGCAGGCTCTACCTATCCTGCAAATTCTCTTCTACTGAGACAAAGCTTCTTAAATTCGGTACAATAGAGATGTGGCAGACCTGGATGACAATCAACTGGTTGCGCGGGTAGCTCAAGGGGAGGAACAGGCTTTCCTGGCGCTCTATGACCGTTATGTCAGCCGGGTCCACGGACTGACACTGCGTATTCTGCATGATCCAATGCTGGCTGAGGAGGCCACGCAGGATACTTTTCTCAAACTCTGGAGCCGCGCCCGGTTGTATCTATCGGAGCGTGGCTCGTTGCTGTTGTGGCTGTTGACGATTGCCCGCCGTACCGCGCTCGACCGTTTGCGACTGGAAACTCGCCGTCCAACTCTATCCGATTCAAACGATCCCACGCAGGCCTGGCAAGCCATTCCGGATGGTAATGATCTTTCCGAAGAAAATCGCTGGCGTAGTGTGCACTTTGCCTTACGGGCACTTTCCCCTGAACATCGCCAGGTGATTGAACTGGCTTATTATCAGGGGCTGAGCCAGAGCGAAATTGCCGAGGTGCTTGGCTGGCCGCTTGGTACTGTAAAGACCCGCCTGCGCACGGCGATGGAACATCTCCGCCAGGAATGGGGCCCCAGGTAAATACAATCATTGATTGGTAGCGTATATAGTATGATGACGTTTTTAGTAATAGAGAGTATAGACACATGACCGACTATCAACATATACCATTCCGAGAGAATATACCTGCGTATGCGCTTGGGGCATTGGATGCAGAGGATGCCGCCGCATTAGAGACTCACCTGCGTACATGCGAGGCTTGCCGTAATGAACTGGCTGCCTACCGCGCTACAAGCGATAACCTGTTGATCAACATCCACCCGCAGAAGCCCAGTGCCGCGCTCCGTCAGCACTTGCAGAGACAGTTGTCAGGCACACAAAAATCCGTGCGCTCTCGTTTGAAGTGGTCCTTTGGTCGCGTGGCAGTGGGAATAGCAATCATATTGCTATTGGCTTTGAATGTGCTTTCGATCTCGCAGGTGCGGGCACTCCAGAATCAACAAGCTCAACTGGTGAATCAAATTCAGAATGGACAAATGGCACTCGCAATGTTGTCCTATCCCAACACGCAGAGTTTTCCAATTAAAGAAGAAAAAGTGATGGGGTCGCTGTTGCTTGATAAAGAATACAATAACGCCGTGTTGATTCTTAGGGGACTGCCATCTATCACGGACAATCAAACCTATCAGATCTGGTTGATTGCTCCAAATCAGGAGCGAACAAGTGCTGGCTTGTTGCGGCCACAGACAGATCTACCCTTTATATCAGAGCCCATTAATGTAACACAAGACCTTGCCAATTTCGTTGGTATTGATATGACGATTGAGCCGGCTGGGGGAAGCGATCAACCAACAGGTATGCAAATCTTCAGAGTGGATTTCTAACTTAAATCCATATCGAATCATCGTGAGGGGGATTTTTCTAATCATACGCTAAGATAAAGTCAATCCAAATATATTCAGGATAACGTACTCCTTCTTGAAGACCCACTCAAATTCAAAAGGAGAGAAAAATGAAATCCACTCGTCTTATTTTAAGCAGGCTGGTTGGTCTGGTCCTGTTGGCAACGGCTTGCAGTCCACAGGCTACGCCGACCACTGTTCCAACCGCTACAGAACCTCCCGCCGCTGTAGCAACGGCTACGGAGCCGCCTGCCGTTGTACCTGTGACTGGCGGGACAGCAGTCAATCTTGGACAGAACGACACACTTGGCTCCTTCCTGGTAGATGATAAAGGCATGACTCTTTATCTCTTCACAAAGGATACTCCCAACACCACTGTTTGTTACGATAAATGCGCTACTGCCTGGCCGCCGCTTCTCACCACTGGCAATCCCGTTGCAGGTGAGGGTGTAGATGCTTCCAAACTCGGCACCACAACGCGTAAAGATGGTACTACTCAAGTGACCTATAATACCTGGCCATTGTATTATTACGAGAAAGACAAGGCAGTGGGTGATGTAGTCGGACAGGAGGTTGGCGGAGTCTGGTTCGTTGTGTCTGCCGCGGGTGAGCAGGTTGAAGCAGCAGCTACTGAGGCAGCGACTGAGCCAGCCGCGGCTGGAAGCGTAACAACCGTTAGCCTTGGAAAGAACGACAGTCTTGGTTCCTTTCTGGTAGATGATAAAGGCATGACTCTTTACCTCTTCACGAAAGACACGCCCAATACATCCAACTGTTACGATAAATGCGCTACAGCCTGGCCTCCGCTGCTCACCACAGGCGTTCCAGCTGCTGGTGAAGGCGCGGATGCTTCCAAACTTGGCATAACCAATCGCACGGATGGCACCGTTCAGATCACTTACAACGGTTGGCCGCTATATTATTACGCAAAAGATAAAACAGCCGGCGATGTTGTTGGGCAGGATGTCGGTGGAGTCTGGTACGTTGTTTCGGCTGCTGGAGACAAAGTTACCACCCCATAGCGCCTGACTGTAACCAATCAATGAATGCCATGGACTCGAATATGTTCATGGCATTTTGTATTTTTGGTCTGGCGGCCCTTGGTTCAAAGCGGAGGGCTGCTCATAAAATATTTATGGCAATGAAGGTCAGTAGCTATTATCAATTGGACTGATTCTTCTCGGTATCCTGACCATCAACTTGTTTTCCAAAGTAAGAGCCCATCAATTGACTCATAGGAATTGTTGTGAAGAAGTTTATCAGTACAAAAAGGTCCCTTGACAACTTACTAACTAGTAAGTAAAATTTTCTCAATGGCTAAGATCGAAAACAGCAAACGGACGATTATGAATATGGCGGAAGCCCTATTGCAGGATAAAGGCTTTAATGGCTTTAGTTATGCTCACATCGCATCTGAACTGGGTGTGAAGAATGCTGCTATTCATTATCACTTTCCCACCAAGGAAGCCTTGGGGATCGCAGTCGTCAGGCGCTATCGCGATCGTTTTCAATTATGGATCAACAATTCACGTATCAAGGATTTACCCTCGGAAAAAAAACTGGATTGGTTCTTCAGCATTTACACTGATATGCGTGCAGATAAAGGCAAGGTTTGTCTGGTTGGGTCCATGGAAGCTGAATTCAATTCGATCCCCAGTGCCTTACAAGCCGAAGTCGAGTCTTTGCATAAGGAAATGCTTGCCTGGCTTGAAGCGACATTGAAGGAGGGGAGAGAGGCAAATGTATTTCACTTCAACGGTGAACCTGCCAGCAAAGCGGCTTTGATCCTTTCCAGCTTGCAGGGAGCCTTGCAGATGGCTCGAGCCCTGGGAACCAGTAAATTTCATGCAGTTGTGCAACAGCATAAACAGGATTTGCTTGCTCTCGCATAAATTTTTTTATCGTTAAAACTTACTAGGTAGTAAGTATTTACAAAAGGAGCAGAAATGGCAACTTTGGAACCTGCGGCAACAACAAAACAACAGGGGATTTTGAAAAAGGTCTATCAGGCATTCTTCAGCCCGGGCAGGTATGAGGTGAAACCTTCAGATCATGAAATCGTTGAGTGGGGCAGTAATTATCGCATTCCCTATGATGGCGGCGAACTGGCGGTCACCACCTGGGGAAGCACTGGTCCGGCAATCCTGCTGATGCATGGCTGGGGCGGGGCGCGTGCCCAAATGACGGGCTTTGTGGATCCTCTCCTGTTTGCGGGATATCGCGTCGTGGCATACGATCAACCGGCCCACGGTGACTCGACCGGAAGGATGACCAACCTGTTGGAGATTGCTCCCACGCTGGATTTGATTGCAGGACGGGAAGGAACGTTTGATGCGATCATTGCCCATTCCTTCGGGACCCTGATCACTTCCTATGCGCTGGTCAATCGGAATTTTCCACCTCCCACTCGACTCGTATATTTCGGCGCGTTTAATCAACTTTTAGAATCCCTGCCGCGTTTTCAAGTCCTCGCTAATTTATCGGATGAGATCATGGATGGCTTGCGCGTCATGATCCATGAAAACTTTGGCAAAGAGGTGTTGGATGCCATTGTCAATGAAAAACTGACTCCTCAGATTCAGATCCCTGCCTTGATGTTCCATGATGCAGCAGATAACGTCACGCCCATTGAAGATAGCCGCGCCATTGCCCGCGTCTGGAAACATGCGCAACTGATCGAGACAGAAGGACTCGGTCACCGAGGCGCGCTGCAGTCCAAATCAATCCACGAGCAGGTTGTAAAGTTCTTGAGAAATAAAGAATAGTCTTACTCTGCGATAGATGGATGGGAAGTCGAATACGTCAACTCGTAGACAAAGCCATCCGGCGCGCGGAAGTGCGTCCACTTGTAATCATCCGTCTCGCCTTCAATGGGCCCAATGAACTCGATGCCTTTTGCTTCCATCTCTGCCCGCGCGGCCACGATGTCATCCACCAGAAACCCGGCAACCGGATGAGTCATGAATTTGTTCGCGGGTTCCTCGGAACCAAATATTTCAAGACGATCTCCGTTTGGCAGGTCAAAGATTGCAAACCCGGGTTCCAGTAATGTTTGTTTAAGTCCCAGCAGGTCCCGGCAAAAATCAGTCATTTGATCAAAGCGATCGGTGCGTGTCCCAAGCCAGATAATCCCTTTAATTTTCATGAGTTCTTCGTATTTATTATTTGGCACGCAGCGGCTTGACGGCAGGATCCCATTTTTCATTTGTGACGCCGGGGGCTGGGTATCCCCAGGTATTGCCGCCCGTATCCGGCCGCCCGGTGAAGTGGCGGACGATCAGCCGATGCAGCATGTCCATGTTGCAGATGATAGCATGGAACCCGGCTACACCCGCCACAACTTTATCCTGTACTTCCCAATACCCATAATCTTCAGGCGTCACGCAGACGATATTTTCAGGCTTAAGAAAATTAGGCAGGGCTGCCTCAAAGGGAACCGTACCATCGCCGGTCAGCCCCCATTCAGTTGGATTCTGTTTGTTCTTTCTCCAAAGGTTCAAGCGATACTTGGAGCTAAGGTCAAATAAGGGGCCGCGCTCTGTCCTGGTGATCCTCATCCGCACGCGCGTATCAGAATTAACACCCGCCACGCATAGCCAGTCTTCCGGCTGGAGATTTGTCTCCGATAACTGGAATTGATCGATGCGAGTACGATAGGCCTGCGCAGCCTCCAGGAATTTAGCGAAAAGGGCTTGGGCTTTCTGAGTCTGCTGATCCTGTTCTTTAATAAAAGCCATTTGTTTTTGTACATAGGCCAAAACGGAGGCCACGATACTGGATTGCCACAACGCCGGATCGAACAAACTTGTTGGAAGATTTGGATCGTCAACCTCCAGGGCGTCCTGAATGGCTGGTAATAGATGATAGAGTGAGGAGGTCAGTCGGGCTGCCTCCCGCTCACGCGAGCTGGATGTATCTGAACCGAGATTGGACGTCCCCGTGGCAATTTTGATGACCGCCTCAAAAGAGCCTTTATAAGGTGTGGCCAGAGTGGCTACTTTCGCTACACGTGCAGAATCCTTCTTGGTATCCAGATAGCCGGCAATGATCAAGCCACCCATCGAATGACCGATGAGATTCACCTTCGGATTCTCCACATAGCCTGCTTCGACATAGTGAGAGATCAGCTTGGTGCGATCGATAACTTCATCTACAAAATCAGAGAACTGCTTTTCAATGATCTCAAGGGGCAGACGCCAATCGTACGCAAACGGAAAGACTGGCACCTGCTCGTCTTCATTGGTGCATAGGTTGTAACGTAGTTCCTGAATGATTTCCTTGTAGGGGACCTCGAAGATACTATCGGGGCGGATACGGGCCGGTTCCACCGCCTCGAAACGCGGGTTATCTGGATGCAGCGCCACACGCGCATAATCGTGCTGAGTAACACCCCAAACGCGATCCGGTGGCAATTGATATTCATCGCGCAAATATGTCCCGGTGATGCCTGGCACAAAGATAACAGGGGGAATATATTCCATGGAGCCTCCCGCTCTTACTTTAGTTGGTCTATTGATTTATCAAAAATAGTATAGCACTAGAGGAAATGCAATTCAATCTGAAGTCTTTCTGTTTACACCGTCTGCCAAAATTCGGAAGTCAACCCTAATTCTTTGAAGATTTTCTGTGCCTGTTCGATTGTTCGACCATGATATTGAGGCGACATGCGATCCTGATACCAGCGTTGCGAAAGTTCCCATAATTGTGAGACCGACAATGCTGCGCCGCGCGGAGACTTTTGAGCGACAAGCCCTTCGTTCAATGATTCTTCCGACCGGAAGAGGAGCATGTTCGCTCAAGTAAATCTGAGATCGTTATACCAATCCTTAAACGGGAGCAGTAAATGCACCAGTGCGTCCGAGTCTTGGACCTGTTGATCCGTGACGCTTAATTGAACCGGTTCATCACTTTGGGCAGATGCTGTTTCGACCTTTGCATCCAAACCCAGGGTCGCGGGGATTCCAAGTGAGTCCCGGGCGCAGTTGGCGAAATACGTTTTGTTGTTTGCATAAACCTTGAACGGAGTCTCAACCCCCGAAAACGGATTCGCCATCAGGATGCCCTGCGTGCCGGGCTGAAGGAAAAACGCGTGGCGTCCATGAAGCTCCTCGTAGGCTGAAATAGCCTGCTCGTGAGTCAGAGCGAAACGCGCAGCCGTCTCATCCACATGCGGGGGATGGGTGGTCTCCGCAAAATAGCGGTAGACAAACGCGCGGATTTCCCAGATTAAGTTTTCATCCATAGGACGGAGTGTCACCTAAAATTTCCCAGCCGTGGGCGAGCGCGTACCTCTTCAATGTTTCGTCAGGATAGACTGCCACCGGATGATCGGCGTGTTCCAGCAGAGGGATATCCTGTTCAGTATCTCCATATGCAAAATCGACATGGTCCACGCCAAGACGACTCAGCACTTGCTCGATCTTGCGTTCCTGCGCAACCAATTCACCGGCGAGTTGCACGCGTCCGTTTTTATATTCAACGGGTGTGCCAATGGTTTGCACACCAATGCGTTTTGCAAAAGGCTCGATCAACGGCTCGAATACACTGCTGGCAATATAAACCTGGGCGCCCTGGGATTTGTGATCCGTGAGGCGCGCAATCACATCTTCACGGCGTTTCTGCCACAGATTGTGTTCAACTGCCCACTCACCCACGAGTCTCATTTTTTCCGGGGTCGCATTCCTGACCATTTTCAAACTTTTGACCATCAGATCCTGTCCCCATTTTTGCCAGTCAATCCAGCCGCGTTTCGCAATGAAATAGGCCGGCGCGATAGACAACATGTAAAGCTGCGCCTGCGTTTTGCTTTGATTATGCCGAATCCAATCCACCAAACCGATCACAGGCGAGCCTGTGGTCAAAGTTCCCATCATGTCTGAGACGACGATCATGAGTTCTCCAATATTTGTCACTCTGAGTGAGCAACAGCGAACGAAAAATCTCAAAGTTTGAATTAGAGATTCTTCGCTACGCTCAGAATGACATAACTTAGTTATTTTCCACAAATTCCTTGATGGCTCGATAAAACTTTTCTGGCTCCTCTACCAGCGCGAAATGACCGGAGTCTTCAAAGATCTCCAGCCGCCCGTTGGGAATGTGTTTGACTATTTCTTCTGCCATGGCGACGTTGGTGATGAAGTCATGCCTGCCAACGATGATAAGCGTTGGCACCGTAATGTTCTTCAATTGGAGACGCAGATCCATCGTTGCAGCCTCCTTATCGTTAAAGGTCTTCAAGGGCGGGACGTGCACTGGCAAGTCTTTGGTGCGCTCATGATATGCCTCTGCACGCATATCGAATTGCTTGAAATAAAATTTCATTTCTTCCGCCCATAGGCGCGCCATGTCTTCGTCTGTTTGATATTCGCCAGCCCACTCTGCTTTTAATGCCGCAAAGGATTTTTCAAACCATGGTTCATTTTTGAATTCCTGAACAGCTCCTTCGATATCACTGAGAAATTCGCCGAAGTAAGCAGACGTATCAACCAGAATTAATTTCGACAACGAATCCGGATAAGTAAACGCAAACTGCATCGCTACCATGCCCCCATGCGACCAGCCCATGACAATTGGTTTGTCTAGTCCCAAATGGATACGCAGAGCTTCCACATCAGAGGCGTAATCAGGCAAAAGATACGCGTCGCCGGCTGCAGGTCCGGAAAGACCCGAGCCGCGCGGATGAATCATCACGATGGTCAGGAAGTCGTCTATTTTGGCGAAATCATCCCAGGAGCGTGCATCCATACCGGGGCCCCCGGAATGCGCGATCATCACAGGTCCTGAGCCACGGACCGTGTAATGAATTTTCACGCCGTTGAGCGTGACATCATATTCACCTGCATAAAGTTGAGACATATGCCTCCTCATTGGATAAAATCATTATACACTGGCAGTGATAAAATCATTTTATGGGTACACTCTATCTTGTGGCAACTCCGATCGGCAACCTTGAAGATATGTCGCCGCGCGCAGTGCGGATTTTGCGTGAAGCCGTTTTGATCGCGGCCGAAGATACACGTCACACCGGTAAACTGCTCAAACATTTTGAGATCGAAACGCCGCTTACCAGTTATTTCGAACACAGCAAACTCAACAAACTGGATTTCATTCTCGAAAAACTTTCCAGTGGGGATGTGGCATTGGTCTCAGATGCCGGGACCCCGGCGATCAACGACCCGGGCTACGAATTGGTGAAGGCCGCGCTTGCTTCCAACCACGACGTGAGGCCTGTTCCCGGTCCCTCAGCTCCCATTACAGCCCTGACCGTTTCCGGCCTGCCGACTGACTCGTTTCTCTATCTCGGTTATCTGCCTCATAAAACCAGTGAGCGCCACAAGAGATTGGAAGAAGTCGAGAGCCAGCGATTCACCCTGGTCTTTCTTGAGTCACCCTATCGTATTGTGGAAGCGCTCGAAGATATTTTGTCGATCCTTGGCGATCGGAAAATTTGCGTCGCCCGTGAAATGACCAAGATGTTCGAGGAATACTGGCGTGGGAATGTCAGCGAAGCCGTCCAGTATTTGAAGTCCCAGCCCGTGCGGGGAGAGTTTACGCTGGTAGTCTCTGGAAAGAAGATGGATGGAAATGAAAAATGGACCGAGACTCAACTGCAAATCGCAATTGAGAACGAATTGAAAAGTGAGAAATCTGCCAAGGAGATTTCTGCCGAACTGACAGAAATTTCTGGTTGGAGCAAGAAGGAAATCTATTCTTTCATCAACAAGATGCAATAGGAAAGGGATTGAAATGAACCGAGTGTATTTTGTTCGCCATGGAGAAGGGCAGGATAATGTTGCGCGCCAGTTTTCTCATAAAAGAGTGGATCGCTCTCTTACAGAGCGCGGACGATTGCAAGCGATGCAAACGGCTGAATACCTGGCTGGAGTGCATGTTGACCAGGTGTTTTGTTCCCCTATGAAACGCGCCCATGAGACAGCTCAGATCATTGCGAAACGGCTTGATAAGGAACTCATGATCCTGGAAGAATTTCGGGAGGTAAATGTTGGGGATCTGGAAGGACAGGATTTTAATGATGAAACATGGGGGATTTATCATGACATTACAAATGAATGGTATGCAGGGAATTCCCTTGTCTCGTATCCTGGCGGCGAAAATTATGTAACCTTATGGGCAAGAACGCAAAGAGGTTTGGAAAAAATCCTCACAGGTCATTCCAACTGCCATTTTGTGATTGTCGGGCATGGAGGCATCTTCACTTCGACGTTAAAAGACCTTTGCCCTGGTTTGGAGATTAGCTGGCTTCAAAATGTTAAGTACTACAACTGTGCCATTACCGAATTGGAAATGGAATTTGCGCATGGTGAATCGCGAGCCCGGATCGTGGATTGGGCAAATTACCAGCATATGAGCAGAGATGCACTTACAGAGGCATCTGCTATCCCACCTCTTGCATCCATCAAAAGAGCATGAATGAATCCGTTTGCAAGCGTGTTCGCGAATTGGGGATTACTCCCGGGATTCTCCCTGTTGGACAATGGAACGCGATCACCGATGTGCAGGGAGTGAAGGTTGGGCATTTTACGTTGATCGAAGGAGAGGATATTCGCACAGGAGTGACAGCCATTCTCCCACATGATGGAAATATCTTTCAGGAAAAAGTTCCCGCAGGGATTGTGGTTGGAAATGGATTTGGAAAATTGATGGGGTTCACGCAAGTGGAAGAAATTGGCGAAATCGAAACTCCCATCCTGCTGACAAATACCTTAGCAGTTCCTCGAGCCGCGGAAGCCATCATTGATTGGACGTTGACTCAAAAAGGCAATGAAGAGGTGCGGAGTGTGAATCCCATTGTTGGCGAAACGAACGACGGAATTTTGAATAACATCCGCAAGATGGCAGTTATAAAGGAGCATGTGATTCAAGCAATCAATGTTGCCTCCTCGGGTCCGGTCGCGGAAGGATGCGTTGGCGCCGGCACAGGGACAATCTGTTTTGGGTGGAAAGGTGGTATCGGCACGAGCTCGCGACTCCTGCCCCTGGTCGGGAAACTGGGTGGTTATAGGGTTGGCGTGTTGGTTCAGACGAATTTTGGCGGCGTTCTGCAAATCAATGGAATCCCTGTTGGCAAAAAACTCGATCAATATTATTTGAAGGAAGGCTTTGAGAAAGATTCCGCCGATGGTTCGATCATGATCGTCCTTGCCACNGATGCACCGCTATCAGATCGGAATCTCAAACGACTCGCAAAACGCGCCTTGGCAGGCCTGGTGCGGACGGGCGCATCCATGAGCAATGGATCGGGAGATTACGTCATTGCGTTTTCCACCGCAGAAGAAATCCGCAGGACAGTGGAACGGAGAAGTAAAGTCTGGGCTTACCCCGAGGTGCCGAATGATTCATTGTCACCGCTTTTTCAAGCTGCCATCGAAGCTACCGAGGAAGCGATTTATAATTCACTTTGTATGGCAGAGACGATGATCGGGTATCGAGAAGCCAAAGTGATTGCATTGCCATTTTCTTTCTTTGAAAACAAGTAATCAATTTCAAAAAATCAAAACATCAGGAGAACAATGAACACGACTAAGGATAGTTCGCTTTTGTTTGCCAGTGAAAATAGCATTTTTCGGATCGTTTCCATTGCAAAGATCATATCGTGGATCATACTGGTCTTTTATTTGATCAGTTTTGCGGGTGATATCAGTGGCATCATTCAGGGACAAACGAATTGGCCGACACAGCTATCACAGTGGCCGATCGCAATTGCCAACTTGTTTTTTGCCCCTGCGATTGGATTGTTTTATTTCCTCGTTTTACAGGCTGTTGCACAGGGGTTGAACCTGGGTCTTGATATTTATTACGAACTTCAACCGGAAGACAGCGAGGAAAACGAGCAATAGGAGTCGCTTATTATGGCTGATAAAGACGAAAAGAAACCTGAAGAGAAGAAAGAAGAAAAACCGGCTCCCAAAGATAATCTTGTTATCACACAGCACACCGTGCGGATGGGCAGCAAGGAGATCAAGTATACGGTTACAGCCGGGACAATGATTCTCAAAGAAGAAACGCCAGATCGCGAGAAAGAAGCGGAAGGGGAGAAGCCGCGGGCGCAAGTCTTCTTCGTCGCGTACACGAAAGATGGGAACAGTTCAAAGGCGGCTGAGAGGGCCTCAGCACTTCGAAAGCGCCCTCTCACGTTTTCGTTCAATGGTGGCCCGGGTTCTTCCTCCGTTTGGCTACATCTGGGAGTCCTGGGTCCTCGTCGAGTTGTGTTAACGGATGAAGGGGAATTGCCTCCTCCTCCTTTCCAATTAACCGATAACGAATACTCACTCCTGGATGAAACAGATCTCGTTTTTATCGATCCGGTGAGCACTGGCTATAGTCGCGCCGTGGATGGGCAGAAGCCGAAAGACTGGCACGAGTTCCGCAAGGACATTGAATCGGTGGGCGATTTTATTCGTTTGTATACAACCCGCTACAACCGCTGGCTCTCGCCGAAATTTCTGATCGGTGAAAGCTATGGAACGACGCGGGCTGCCGGTCTTTCGGGATATTTACAGGAGAGGCATGGACTCTATCTCAATGGTTTGATGCTGATCTCGGCTGTGTTGGATTTCACGACGATCCTTTTCAATCCCAACAACGAACTGCCATTTACCTTGTTCCTGCCCGGCTATGCCGCGACCGCCTGGTATCACAAAAAGGCCGGAGTGGGCCAATCGCTTCGAAAATTCCTGAAGGAAGCGGAAGACTTTGCGCGAGGCGAATATGCCTCCGCGCTGATGAAGGGCGATCTGTTGCCTGTGGAAGAACGCCTGAAAGTTGTGCAGGAATTGGCGCGCTTTACCGGGCTTTCAGCAGATTTCATCGAGCGTACGAATCTGCGCGTCATTGACCAGCACTTTTTCAAGGAACTCCTGCGCGAGAGCGGACGTACAGTTGGACGACTCGACAGTCGCTTTTTGGGGATTGATCGTCTTGGCGTGACAGAGACCGCCGAATATGATCCGTTGCTCACGAACGTCATGGGACCATATACGGCAGGTTTCTATGAATGTGTGCGAGCCGAATTGAAATTTGAATCGGATCTCCCTTATGAAATTTTGAGTGAGAAAGTTTGGCCTTGGTCCTATTCGGCATTCGAAAATCAATATCTCAATGTTGCTGAGACCATGCGTAAGGCGATGACGTACAATCCGCATTTAAAGGTTTTCGTTGCCAATGGATATTATGATCTGGGCACGCCTTATTTCGCAACCGAATATACGTTCAACCATCTGGGTCTGAATCAAAGCCTGCAAAAGAATGTCAGCATGGGATATTACGAAGCCGGGCATATGATGTATATCCACATGCCATCGTTGAAAAAAATGAAAGCCGATTTGGTGAAGTTCATCAGAAGTGCGATGTAGTTACAGAGTACCGCATAATTTGCTTAACTTGAGATGTGAATTACAACCTATAAATCCATGTAAAAAGTTAACTTACGCATGTTCCACATGCGCGAGACAAGCGGTAGATTTCGATTCAAAAAGGAGGGCAGGGTTTCCCTGCCCTCCTTTTTTGGCCCGATTGTTCGAGGCCTTGATTGAATGTCAGGGCTCCCAGACGTAGTGTACCGTACCATACAAGTATGGCTGGCCATCTACGTATTCGAAGCCGATGAGCCAGACCTTCCAGTCAAACACGTTGCTCGATGGTGGTTTCAGGATCGAGTAGTAATGGATGTTCGTGTATGGCCAGGGGTTCGCAGACACGCCGGTTGCATAGGAGGGATTGTCACAGCCCAGTTGATAGCTGGAATTGAATACATCGACCATATCCGGCTGGACGATCTGTGCAAAGGTGCCGGATACGCCGGGGCCCGCGGCCGGCCCGGCTCCCCAGTTATATACGAGAGGATCGGTAAAGATCCCGCGAGCGGTGGCGGTTGTGTAATTGACTGGCGGTACATCCCGCCAGAAATTGATTGCCGCTCCATGCTTTGCTCCGACCAGTAAGGCAAATTGATCTCCATTGGATTGGATCATGGACTGCTTCAATTGTTCGATCAACTGTGGAACGCGGGCGTCCGCGCAAAAGGCTGCGTTCGAAACGTATTCCGTCAAATAATAGGAATCGACCCAGCCTAATCCGCCATCCGGTCGCTGGACTTCCACCCATTCGGCCCCTTCTGCAGCGGCAGTTTGCCCTGTTTTCATCACAGTGATGGCGTCTGGAGGGAACGATCCAACCACTTGAAAGAAGGATCCTGCGCCGGCGCGAATGTTTAAGGTATCACTCGGTGCAACGCCTACCACAGCGTACGGACCCTGTAGCGGTGCGGGAGTACTGGTTGCAAAGCGCGCGAACCCTCCCGGTGCGATAAGAACACTGTGGAAATACAGGCTGCCATCGGGTCGGCGCGTAACGTAGAGGATGGCTTCACTACTGCCGTCCAAGCCCCAGCCGGAGACAAACAGTGCCTGAGATTTGGCGGGATCAAGCCCCATGATTGTGTATGGATTCGAACCACCCAGCAGGGCGGTCAAATCCCTGTTTGCATCCGAAACAAGAGGTGTGCTCGTGCTGAGGTTGTTCCGCAAGCCATCGATAGCGAGATCAGGTGGATAAGATGTTCCCTGCGATTGCCAGTAGCCAAACAAAAACTGTTGGTCCATTGAAGCTTTCACTGCATCGAAGTTTCGTGCGTTCAATGCATTAACCATCGTTTGCGCAAATTCGGCGGGAGATGGAACTGGCGTAGCAGTTGGAGGTGGCACAGGTGTACTGGCTGGCACGCTGCCGAAAAGCAAAGTCCATGTGGCGCTGCCATCCGTTGTACGATAAAGCGATGTAGATCCATCTGTGTGTCTCAGTATGACCCAACCTGTTGTGGTGGAAACAAAATTCATTCCGCCAAACTCATCACTGAAGTTAACATTAGGCGTGACCAGTTTCCAGGTATTACCAGAATCATTCGTAACGTGGAAGACATTAGCCCAATCCCAACTGATCGCGTCGCGGGCGGAAACGAAATTGGTCTGGTAACCGTTGCGGGCACTACTAGAAGAGGGCGACCAGGTCGCGCCGCCATCATGGCTGGTGTAAATAAACAAATCACGCATCCCCTCGCCTATTGTTATCCAGACCGGCAAAACCGCATCGTTCGCTCCAAAGAAAGTTGGGGCAGTCGTGGAGACCGCGAGCGGTGATCCATAGCCTGCCGGGAGGGCGACTTGTTGCCGGGCCCATGTAGCTCCGCTATCAGCTGTTTTATAGAGATAGACAGACGCTTCTGGAGTATCTTCGCCAATCCAACCATGCGTGCCATCGCGGAAGGTCATACCATTCTTATGACCTCCCAATGGAAGACTGGTGCCAGCGCCAGGGATGGTTGGATCGTTATGGAATTTGCGTACCCATGTCGCGCCGCCATCTGATGTTTGATATATAGCCACCGCTTCCTTGTTCATGGCAACACCCAAGGATGAAAGCACAAATCCGTGAGTATTATCCAGAAATTGGATGCCGCCATTGTTGAACGGAACATCGTAATGTACCCAGGTGAGGCCGCCGTCTGTCGTGCGGTAGAGCGAACCAGGTCCAACACGTGAGAGAGCAGTCAACGCCCAAGCCGCGTTGGAGTCCTTGAAAAAAGCGCCACTAAAAGTAGAGACGCCCGGCGGGGTGACGTTATACCAGGTAAGACCACCGTCTGTAGTCCGCAGGAGATAGGAATCACCAGTTGCCCAGCCGTTGGACGAATCAATCATGGACAAACCGCGGATGACAGGTGAGGAAACCACCGGTGGAGATACAACGGTCGGTGGAGCTGCTGTAGCTGTTGAGGTCGGCATCTGCGTAGCGGTTGGCATCGGTGTAGTATTCCACGCAAAGGTTGACATCACTTGCGCGAACACAGCAGACTCCGCGGCTTTATCGAACTCAGGTACAGGGGGATCAAAATTGCCAGCGGCGAGAGAATGGAGGACAAAATCCATGCTGATGCATGCGTTATTCTTGAGGGTGGAATAGCCAACCCATTCATGCAAGTTTCCTACATTCGCATCACCACCTATTTGCTTGAAGAATGGAATCCCATTAAACACGATAGTTTCAGTGGGGGAGCCGGGCCGTGAAGTTGAAGATAAGGGACTCTGGCAAGGGTTAACATTTTCAAGAACAGTTAGTTGCAGATATTTCTCGCGCAGATTTGTCCCGGGTGCGATGGGCATATTGATAAGAATGCTATTGGTCGTTTCAAAGAAGCGCTCAGACCCCGGTGGATATCTGAAATTGAAGGCATACGTTGAGTTAGTATAGGTTGGCCAATTATTCGTTGGTGGAGTGGGTGTTGTTGGAGGCGTGCCCCCCGCGCGGACGATGCGGGGCGATCCCCACAAGGCGCGGTCATTCGTTGCAGACCCTGTGGCCAGTGTTGTTAGAATGAAACGTATGCTTCTGCCTGCCAATGGAGTCAGGTCCACATTTGCCGAGTAATATTTGCCTTCATTTTGTTCGCGCCACTGCCAGAAAGTCCCAATGAATCCATTGGACGTCATGTAATCAAGTCGGAACGTTATGTAACAGCCTGCCGCGCCATATTCACAGCCAACGGTCGTTTGGAATTTGTCACCTGGCTGCACAGTGAAAGTAGGATAAAAGCCTTGAATATATCCGTTGAATCTATTTTGTGGAACAGTTAGCAGCCCAGGGTTGCCGGTGGATCCATCTTCCAACTTTGGAGCATCAAGTTTAATAACGAATCCATTTGAATTTCCATCTGTGCCGGGACAGGGAAGACCTCCCGCGCCGCTCTTCCATTCGGCGGAGCAGACGTTGGATGTGAAATCATAGCCTGTGCCAATCGGCGAATCGCCTGTGACGTTGATGTCCACCCAAACCGGCTTGGACGCGTCTGCGCCAATGCCGAAGAACTGTCCGCTGGGGTTGGCAAGGATCCAGTAACCGCGATATTTCCCCGCGCTGGACGGCGCGACCATATTGACCGAGATGTCAACCGTTTGATCGAATGCCGCGCTCCAGGGCAGGTTGACGGTTGTTGGCGCGCTCATCTGCTCGCCGCTGTAATAGACCAGTTTATAAGCAGTTGTCCAATTGCACGAGCCAACGTTTTTCAAACGCCAGGTTTTGGTGAAGGCCGCACCCGGTGCAAAGGAAGTTCCATCCTGAACGGTGATGTCGGTTACGAATGCAGCCCTGTCACAACCTGTGGGTTGGATCGTGGGTGGTGGTTGGCCTAAAGGTGTGGCAGTCGCCGGGAGGGGTGGGAGTGGCGTAAGCGTAGCTGGAGGCGCAGGCGGCTGAGTCGTCCCGGCTCGCACAATCCGCGGTGATCCCCAAATGGCGCGGTCTCCGCTTGCAAATCCAGTGGAAAGAAGCATGAAAACGAAGCGGACTTTTTGTCCCGCCAGTGAACTCAAATCGAGATTGGCACGATAGAAACGTTTGTCGTAGGCTTCCTTCCACGACCACAATGTCTTTTGGACTCCATTCGATAACAGGTAATCAATGCGGAAGGTGACATAACAGCTCGTTGCTCCGAACTCACAATTGACCAGTGTTTGCAGATGGTCACCCTGTTGAATTTGAAATTCAGGATATGTGGCTTGAATATAACCATTGAATTTATTTTGTGGCACGACGAACAGGCCCGGCGCTGAATCAAAAGAATCATCCTCCAGATGAGGGATGTTCATTTGATAAGCAAAGCCGCGGCTGTCTCCACTCGTGCCAGGGAAGGGCAGGACTCCGGCGCCACTTTTCCATTGGGCATAAGGCGCATTGGCGAGGAAATCATAGATCACTGTGTTGGCGTCAACCACGGTGAAATCCGCCCAAAATGGATCGCTCGCAGAAGCGCCAATGCCAAACTGAATCCCGGACTGGTTGCTGATTTTAAATAAACTCTTATAGTGTCCGCCAGTTGTGGGAGCCGTTAAATTAACGGACACATCCACCATTTGACCCGGTGCCACATCCGCAGGCAACCTGACCGAAAGCGGCGCGCCGGCCGAATCACCGCCAGCCCACACTACGTTGTAAGCCGTTGTCCATCCGCAGGTGCCAATGTTCATTAAACGCCAGGTTTTGGTAAAGGTCGTGCCCGGCGCAAACGTGGAACCATCGGGCGCGGTCAAATCAGATACAAACTGAGCATGATCACAATCGGTTGCCGCAAGCGCACTTGGGACTGATTGTGAGATCAACATTCCCGCTAAGAGAAAGATGCCGAGGAATTTTCCCCTGAGCATGGAGCCTCCTTGAGAGCCACCCTCGAAAACACGCATTGTGAGTCGATGTGGGCGAATCTGTACATTAATCCATGCTCATCATCGCGCAGACCTCAACCGCCTTTCCTGACAACTTCAATACAGAAATTTGCAAAATTGCTGTAGAATCATCGCTTGGTTCATCCATCTTTTCTGGGAGTCGTATTATGAATCTTGATGATCTCGATCGTTTCAAACAACTCGACACGCTCAACATGCTTGGTGAAATTGACAATCTTCCCGACCAGCTTGGTTCTGCCTACCAACTTGGTCTAAACCATGAGTTGCCTGATTGGAAGGATCTTGGGCAGGTCGTGATCGCAGGCATGGGTGGATCTGCCATCGGCGCAGACCTATTGGCCTCCTACTCAGCTCCTCTCGCCCCGCTGCCTGTTTCCGTTCATCGTGATTATGGACTTCCCCTCTTTGCGCGCGGCGCAGAGACACTCGTCATTTGTTCCTCACATTCTGGTAATACGGAAGAGACTTTGGATGCCTTCGAAACTGCGCGCAACGCTGAGTGCCGCATCATTGTCGTCAGCACGGGAGGCGAACTTGCCAAACGCGCTGGCGAAAACAACATTCCTGTGTGGACGTTCGAACACCTGGGTCAGCCGCGTGCCGCTGTCGGATTCTCTTTTGGCCTGCTGTTGGCAATGTTCCAGCGCCTCGGCCTCATTCCCGATCAAAAGGACGCGCTGGAAGATGCCATTGCTTCGATGAAGAGATCGCAATCCCATCTACGACCGGATGTCCCAGCGGTGAAAAATCCTGCCAAGCGTTACGCTGGTCAGTTGATGGGCCGCTGGGTCACGATCATGGCTTCAGGCTTGATTTCGACAGTTGCCCGCCGCTGGAAGGGACAGATGAACGAAATTGCGAAGACGGGCGCGAATTTTGAAATTCTCCCTGAAGCCGATCACAACACGCTTGCGGGAACAATGAATCCGGATGAAGTGCTTAATCCTCATACCATGACTCTTTTCCTGCGCGCACCCTCCGATCATCCGCGCAATCGCCTGCGCTCCGATCTGACTCGCAAGGCGTTCATGCTCGAAGGCATGAACACGGATTATGTCGATGCGCGCGGCAAGACTCCCCTCGCCCACATGTGGACCCTGATCCACTTCGGCGATTACATGGCCTATTACCTGGCCATGGGTTATGGCGTTGACCCCACGCCGGTCCAGGCGCTGGTGGATTTCAAGATATCAATGGCAGAAGCAAAATAAAAAAGAGCGATCCACACGGGTCGCTCTCTTCTATCACTAACCGAGCTTTTATTTACACATCTTTCAAAAACCCCAGGACAATCTGATTGAACTCCTCAGGCTTTTCCATGTTTGGCAAATGAGCGGTTCCCTGGATGATGGCCTTTTGAGCGCTGTTGATGCGGGTGGTTAGCACTTCGGCAATTGCCATCTCGCTATCATCGTCCAAATCTCCAACAATCACCAGGGTCGGAACATTGATTTGCTCCAATCGTCCCATTGCCGGTGGATTCAGCGGCTCCTCGATCAGGAACGCGGTCTCCCGGATGACCTCAGCTTGAAGTGTTAATGAATCGAGACTCATTTGGCGGACCAACTGATGTACCTCCTGATTGGATTGAGCCGAAGTTCGTTTGGGGCCATCTGCCCAAATTTGCGCTTGAAATTCAGCTGCATGTTCAAGATTCCCTGCTTTGCGTGCCTCGATCATCTCGAGTACGAGTTGCGGAGGTTGTCCTTCATATGGATAGCCGCTCAACGCAGGAGAGACAAGAACCAAAGATTTGACTTTTTCCGGATGCTCAAGGGCAAAATCGGTGACAGCAAGACTTCCCATCGAGCAGGCCACAAAATGAGCTTGTTGAATACCGAGGAATTCCAGAAGATCATATAAGTCGTCACGGTTTGAGAAGGCCCCTTGGCTGAATGTGGATTTGCCATAGCCGCGCATATCATAACGCAGGGCCCGGGCATGACGTGCGAAGGTGGAAAACTGTGCATCCCACATTCTGCTGTCAGCACAGCCTGCATGTACAAATACGAGATCTGAGCCTTCCCCATCCATTTCGTAATAGAGCCGAACGTTCTGGATTTGTGCATAGCCGATTTTTGACTCTGTCATTGTTTCCTCTACCACGGCAGCGGATCGCTCATGATCTCGCGTTCCCACAACTCCACCATCGATTGAACGACTTCTGGGCTAAGTTGTTTGTCTGCGGCTGCGAAATTATCCAAGGCCTGTTCGACACTTTTCGCACCAGGGATGATCGTCGAAACCTGCGGTTGCGCCAGGATGAATTGCAGCGCGGCATGCGCCATGGAGGTTCCTTCGGG
>Ga0065704_10070257_pt1 | contig 46798 bp, 55 predicted proteins | sample SwiRhicommuniRL2_FD_59091 | JGI IMG/M metagenome (GOLD analysis project Ga0065704, IMG submission 59091) | Switchgrass rhizosphere bacterial communities from Rose Lake, Michigan, USA - RL2 v2 (version 2) | ecosystem: Host-associated > Plants > Roots > Rhizosphere > Soil | place: East Lansing, MI | reverse complement strand
TGGCGGCACTTAATAATGTTCCAGAAGATGTACGAGCCTTCATCAAGAAGTCTGAGTACATTGCCTACTGCGCTAAGAACCGACAGGTAGATAACCAAGCGTGGACTATGACCGCAGCAGAAATGCAGGCTATGCAGGCACAGGCTATGCAGCAACAGCAGAACTTACTAGCCCAAGAAAATCAGGGCAAGGTACAAGCTGAGGCAGGCAAGCAAGCCGTTAAAGAACAGTAATAGGAGACAAGCATGACGGATACAGTACAAGCATCAGAGGTAGTGGCAGTAGTACAGCCAGAGAAGGGGCCAGCCATTGAGGTCAAGGCCCCGGTTGTCGCCACGCCTCCCGGTGCATCCAAGCAGCCGCCAGCGCCCATAAACAAGGCACCAGAGGTCAAGGCTCCCGATCCGGTAGTTGTGGACCCAAAGGTCAAGGAAGCTGCTGACAAGGCCGCTGCTGAGGCTGCAACCCTTGCCGAAGCCGCTCGCATCCAGAAGGACGCAGAGGATGCTAAGGCCAAGGAACGAGAAGGCTGGCAGAAGGAATACATTAAGGTTGAGAACGAGCATGCTCAGGCAGCTATCAATCTTATGAATGAAGCAGGCGTATCGCCCATTGAGGCTAACGCTATCTTCGCCAAGTCTATCGAAACTAAGAACCTTTCTGATATTGATTGGCCTACACTGGAAGCCAAGATCGGTAAGGACAAGACTGCACTGGTTAAGGCCGGTGTTACGCAGTTCTTTAATGAGCATGTCTCAGTACAGGAAGCTGCTACACAGGCTGCCTTCGAGATTGTAGGCGGCAAGGAGAACTGGGACAAGGTTAAGAACTGGGCGCAGGTTCGGGAGAAAGCCGATCCAGTGTACGCAAAGAAAGTTGCAGAGTACCGCAAGGCTATCGATGTAGGTGGTTTCAGCGCAAAGGCAGCAGTGACGGCACTGAAGGCTGACTACGAGGGTGACCCAAAGAACGGTGGCCTTGGACAGGGTACTCTGACTGTTGGTGGAAACAAGCCCACTATCTATGGAGAACCTCTTAGCCGTATGGATTACGCTAAGGAGAAGATGGCTGCGCACAAGCGTGGTGCTAAACTTCCAGAACTACAGGCTATTGACGCTCGTCGTCGTGCCGGTATGGCTCAGGGCATCTAAGCCTTCATAAGTGGAATAACGCTATATATAGCAGGAGAATTTAATGGCATATCCTATCCCCGGTCCAAATCTTAGTGATTTGCCCGATGATCTGATGCTAGAGGAATACGCGGGCATTGTTCAGACGCAGTTCGCGGCCAATAGCATTATGCGTGAATACGCAGATATCCGACCGGTACTTGGTACGGATACTATCTTTAATAACCGCATGGGTAAGACTACGCTTAAGAAGCTTATCCCCGGTGTTCGTCCGCCTGCTGAGGAAACCCCGTTCGGTAAGGTCAGCCTGACCGTCGATACGGTTATCCTTGCTCGTGACAACCGCTCTATGCTCAATGAGTTCCAGACGCACTTTGAGGTACGCTCGAAGCTTGCTAAGGATCATGGCATTCAGCTTGGTAAGTTCTTCGATCAGGCCTTTATCATCATGGCCATCAAGGGTTCGCTTGCTGCTGCCCCGGTTCTCGGTAACCCCGCAGACCCGCTGTCGGCACAGAAGCAGTCCATTGGTGCTGGTAAGTCTATTACACTTGCCGCTGCTGGTGATGAAGATGATCCGGACATTCTGGCTCAGGCTATCACTGACATTATCACTCAGATGGAAGAGGAAGAAATTCCTACCGAAGAGATCATTGTCATGGTTCGCCCGACCAAGTACCAGACGCTGTTGAACAACAACAAGCTTCTGTCCAAGGACTTCAGTGGCGCTAACGGTGACTTCGCTAAGGGTAAGGTCGATACTATTAATGGTGCTCGCATCGTTAAGTCGGCACGTATTCCTGAAGCTCCGGTTGTCGATCACTTCCTCTCTAATGCTGCTAACAGCAACGCTTACGACCTTACGGGTACGCAGGCTAATGCTGTGGCTGTTATCTTCCACCCGGATGGTCTTATGGCTGGCGAAACTATTCCGCTTCAGTCTAACATCTTCTGGTCGGATATCGAGAAGCAGTGGTTCATTGATAGCTGGATGGCCTTCGGTGTTACCATCGGTCGCCCGGATGTCTGTGGCGCAGTCTTCAAGACTGTTTAATAGTTCAAGGGGATCGGCATCGCGCTGGTCCCCTTACTTGCGATTTTGGAGCCTATAGTATGGTTACTAAACTAGAGATAGTCAAACACATGCTGTTTACAGTAGGTGAACAGGTTCCTGTTACCCTAGAGAGCCAGCATCCTAGCATTCTACAAGCAGTCGCTATTCTGGAAAGCAATGACCGGGATGTGCAAGGACGAGGCTGGTGGTACAATACCGAGAACTCAGTTACCCTGTCACACAATACAGATGACGAGGTGATTGTTCCGGACAATACTCTTAGCCTACAAGTTATATCGTGCCACTCTGCTCCTGTCATGAATAGGGCACAGTATGCAGTACGCGGTAATAAGGTCTACGATACTATTGCACATACCTTTAAGATTGGTAGCTCGCTATTGGTCAATGTTGTAGTGCAGCAGCCTATCGAGGATATCCCGCATAATGCTGGCACGTATCTGAAGCATCTAGCCGCAGAGAGCATGTTTACTTCTGAAGACGGTGACCAGCTAAAGATGGATCGCCTCAAGGAGAAGACTGCTTTGGCATGGCATTTGCTTAAGGCAGATGAATTAAAGACAGCTAATATCAATGCACTTAACTCGCCCACTGCGGCACAGTTGAGATACCGTATTGGTCAGGTGCTGTCACCTTCTAACCCTATATGGCCGGGAGGCAGGTAAATGAAAGTAGACGGTAGTTTAAGATCACTCTTGCAGGGTGTCTCACAGCAGCCCCCTAGAGATAGGCTGCCGGGACAATCTACTGCTCAGTTAAACATGAGCGCTGATCCTGTTACAGGACTAACCCGTAGACCGCCTACTGATCTAGTAGGTAGTCTCGGTTCCTCTACCAGCATACGTAACTGGTACGATTTCGAAGTTCAGAATGGAAACAAGTACGTAGCATCCTTTCGAGATAACAGTCTGTTTATTCACAATACTAACGGTGAGTTGCAAGACCTTACTATCGAGCCAGATGCTGCTGCGTATCTAGTTACCAGTGGCACCTTTGCAGCTACTACTCATGAGAATGAGATCATTGTAGCTAATCAGTTGCGTACTGTGGCTATGGATACCACGACTAGTTTCTACACGAACAAAGGTACAGGATCGCGCCCACAGGGCATTATTCAGATACTTGGTGGTGCCTATGGTCGCCGCTACTCTATCAGCATGGATGGCACAGAAATCGCCTCTATGCGAGTAGCTGACGGTTCTGCACCCGACGAGAGCCAATACATTACTACTACGTATATTGCTGAAGTGCTGGCTTGGTTGCTGGTACATCCTGACAGTGACCCGTTCCCGCCTAACTTCGTTGAAGACACGGCAGGAGATTACTTCGGTACTGGCGCACTAGCTGGCGCTAACTGGACTGTCACTAGGTCTAAGGACATTATCCATATCAAGAGAAACTCTGGTGCAGTGTTCCTGCTCTCCGTATCCGATGACAATGGTAATGTGAACATGAAGTCTATGACTGAAACTGTTCCAGATACTAGTGACTTGCCTCGTTGGGCACCGCAGGGATACGTGGCCCGAGTGGCTACTGAAACCGATCCAGAGGAAGACTTGTTCCTACAGTTCATTGTGGAGAGTTCCGCAGGTACTGTAGCAATGGGTGCTGGCTTTGGTAATCCCGGCTACTGGCAGGAGTGCGTAGCTCCTAGTATTACGTATCAATTCAATCAGGCTACTATGCCGCATGTGCTAGAGTACCGGCCAGATACTGATGACTTCCTATTCCGCAGGGGTGTATGGAAAGCTCGGCAGGTGGGTACAGGAGTATCTAATCCTGATCCTAGCTTTGTAGGTAACACGATCAATGACGTCAGCACTATGCAGAACAGACTTGTGTTCTTAGCAGGTAGCAATACCATTATGTCTAGGACGAATAAGCAAGATGATTTCTGGATGGGCAGTGTCAGTGCAGTAGTAGATAGCGATCCTATCGATATTAGTTCCAACGCTGTGCAGACTAGTAAGATGCGATATGCTATTCCGCATAATCGTGACCTAGTTATCTTTGCGGAACGCGGGCAGTTCATTATCTTTGGACGTACCGCCCTTACGCCAGCTAACGCGGCCATGGTGTTGACTACAGCATTCGAAGCCTCCCTAGTTGCCCGACCAGCCCCGGCAGGACGAAACGTATTCTTCAGTATGGCCTATGGTCGGTTCTCTGGTATACGCGAGTTCTACACAGAAGGTGGTACGGATATTAATGATACTCGACCTATTACACAGCATATAAAGAAGTATATCAAGGGCACTGTTACGCAGATGTCTACTGCTTCTAACTATGATATCTTGCTGTGCAGTACAGATGAGGATCGCACCAATCTCTACACATACCAGTACATCTGGTCTGATACTGAGAAGGTGCAGTCGGCATGGAGCAAGTGGCTGTTCTCTAATGAGATACTGTACACATTCTTCGATCGAGACGTATTCTATCTAGTAGTGCAGGACGGGTCCGAGTTGATCCTGTACCGTATGCCTATGGACGTGGAAGACAGTCTTGGTATGGAGTTCCCGATCTTTCTGGATGCTCGCTTCGATGTATTGAATTGTAACAGAGCATTTACGCTACCCTTCGATTGGCTTAACGATCAGCAGCTACGAGTAGTTCAAAGTACAGACTGCCCTAATCCGGGTATGGCTGCCATCATTGATACTATTGTGTATGACGATGATCTGAATGCTTGGGTAGTGACACTGAAAGAAGATATGCAAGGTGGCGATATCATAGTCGGTATCGAATACCTGAGCCAATACGTGCCTACTATACCTATTGTGAAAGATGCCGATGGCGTCGCAGTAGGCACTGGTGTGCACAGGATCACCGGCTTTATCGCCTCTATAGATAAGACAGGTGACATTAATGGACGATCCTATAGTAAATGGGATCAAGGTACGGTTGTTAAATTCCAAGGACGTGTGGTTGGGGATATTGATAACGTCGTGGGTGTACCTGCTATATATTCAGGTAAGTTCTATCTTCCATTTCGTCATAAGAATGATGAGGCGGAAACGGAATACTTCACGGACAGCTTCTATCCAATGACTATTCTAGACATTGAATGGATAGGTCAGTACAACAAACGCGGTAGACGTCTCAAGACAGGAAGTTAAGTTATGTGGATGGACCTTGCGTTAGGCGGTGTTAAATCTATCGGCTCGTATCTTGTAGCTTCAGCAGAAGCCAAGAACAAGCGCAGGTGGCAGAAGTATAACAATACTATGGTCATGCTCCAAGGAGCGCAGAACCAGAACACCCTGACGGACAATGAGAACATGGCTCGTGAGCGCAGCGCTGAGGAAGCTTTCCTCATTCGCCGCTCCGAGTACATTACTAAAGCATCGGCTGAGGTTGCGGCCGCTGCTACAGGTACTACAGGCAGATCAGTCAACATGATCCTATTTGATGTAGGTCGCAATGCGGCTGTTGCAGATAGGGATCGTGCTCGTGACCTCGACTTGCAGTACCTTGGTATCGACAACCAGCGAAAGCAAGTAGCACTTCAGACCAAGATGTCTCTTGACATGACAGATATCCCTAATCCTAATCCGTTTAGTTACGCGTTGGATTTCATAGGGAACAACTCTGATAGTCTTGGAGACATGTTTACAAGCATGAAATCGAAATCGACTGTACGCAATACCGGTCCCGCTTCTACAGGAAGTACAGACCCTTGGGTGCAAAACGGTATTAGCTATAGATTGTAGGAGACATTATGGCTGACGAAGGCAGGCGGCAGGTTGTCCAAGACCCACTAGCTCAAAAGGCAGCGGGTCAGACGCCTGACCGCTCTTTCGCTTTAGGCGGAATTAGAAGCCCCGGACAGGGCGCAGGAGACGCAGTTTTCCAAGAGGCTATGAGTGGCTTTGCTGCTCTTGGTAGTGTACAGAAAGCACTTGCTGGTGTAGTAGCTACCAAGAAGGATGAGGCAGTAGCTCAGGGAAAGCTCAATTACATGACCGGCATGACTGAGGCAGAAATGCTTCGATCCGGAGATAAGTATACTAAGCAGGGATACGAAACCCTTAGCTCTATCGATCAAGCCAGTCAATGGTATCAGAACGAGCTTCTGAATATCGATGAGACTACTAGGGAAATGGACCCTAAAGATTACAACAAATACCTTATGGACAAGCGGGCACAGGCTCTAGAGAACCTTCCTGCTGATCCCGCTGTGCGCAAGCTGTACGCAGCAGCCTTTGAGAACTTCGGTCCTCAGTTGGCAGCTAAGCAGTTCGAAGCGCACAATGAACTAAACAAGACCAAGAACATTAACGCACTCTCCGACGCCTTGTACTCAAGTGCAGGCGTGAATGAGGATGCCTCTCGTGTCATGCCGGGAGGCACTCTCCGCGTGTCTCCGGGTGTGGTGTCGCCTGCTATACAGTACAGTGATGAAGATCGCGATGTTGGCATACGCACCATACTCGGAGAGGCAGGCGGTGAGGGTGAGGTAGGCATGGCTGCTGTAGCCCAAGTCCTGAAAAACAGGGCTATTGATGGTGGCTACGGCGGTAACTCTATTAAAGCAGTCTCTCTGGCCCCTAAGCAGTTCTCTGCATGGAATGAAGGACCGGGAGGTATTCCTGCTATACGCAACTGGTCTAAGGATAGTAAGGCTTACCTGAGAGCAGCTAAGGTGTACGATGCCGTTATGGCAGGGCACGTAGCTGACATGACTAATGGTGCTACGCATTACTTTAGTCCCAAGGGTATGGAGCTACTTAAGAGACAGGGATCGCAATCGCACCTTGTCCCTAGCTGGTGGGCTGGACAGGCATCTAAGAATGAGGTCACTATTGGCAACCATAGGTTCGCTGGTAAGGCGCGTGGCCTAGACCAGTTCATCGGTCGAGAGCCTCTTGCAGAGCCGTCCAGTTCACCTGAAGCTAATACGGATTACTTCGGTGAGCAGATTAAGATTGAAGGGCGTAACTACGCTCCTACCAATCACCAGATGGAACGGGAGTACAATCCTAATGACATCATGGTACAGCCTGATGCTGCTCCGGGTGCCGTGGCTGCTGAGGCGGGTGTTGCTCTAAAGCATACCACTGGAACTAGTCAGCTTAGGCAGACGCTCGATGCTGCTAACCTACGTCCTGAAGACAAGGCCGCTGCTGCTACTGATGCCGTTATTCGTGCATTGGAGGAAGGCAACGATCAGGTACTCAATGACATTGGTGGTGAGGGCTATCTGCGCTCGCTAGGCGCTACGCCTCAGATGCTGAATGCTGTGCAGACTGCTAAGTCTCAGATGACCAAGAAGTCTCAGGATACATTCAATGTGGATCAAGAGCGCGTCATTGAGGACTTCAAGTCTAGCGTAAAGAACGGTGAGTTCAAGGATGTCAACGAAGTCCTGACTGGTGTTAAGCACTTACAGGAACAGTTCAAGCAGGACGAGCAGTGGGCGCATAGTCTGGCTAATGAAACTCTCACAGAGTACCATAAGCAGACTGAAGACGACAAGGCCCTTAATCCTCAACTTGCCTCAGACCTTGCTGGTATTAAACGCCTCATGGATGAGGAACCTGAATACACGGCAGAAGAGGCGGCTAAGGCTGCTGAAATGCTTGGTCAGGTATACGACATTGATGGTAAGACTGTGCAGGGCTGGATCACTGATATGTGGCAGCGGGATGCTAGTCGTCAGGCCAAGATGCGTACTGAGCTAGAGACTGCTCAGAAGAAGCGAGAGAAGGAAGATAAGGTTAAGGCTCAGGTTGAGAGTGCACTCAAGAGCACTGCTGGCCTTAAGTCTATCAAGGGTACTGTTACCATTGTCGATGAGAATGGACATGAGCGTGAAGTCACTGCTCAGGAATACGGTATCCGAGAACTGAAGTCTAAGGAACTACAGAATGCGCAGCTAGCAGTTGACAAGGGTGTCAAGCCCGAACAGGCTGAAGCTACTCTCAATAAGACTATCTATGAGAAGCTAGCTAAGCAGGGCGTAGTGGATACAGAGTTCGGGCAGCAGATCGAGGGTGCGCTGAAAGGTAGCATTCTAGACGGTACGGGTAAGGTTTCAGAAGATGCTACTAAGGCATTTGACTTCTGGCTACAGATGGATAACAATCCTAATGTTGGCCCGGCTTACATGGCTGAAATGGTAACTGATCCTGATGTACGTGTGCTGCTCAATACTGCCAAGACTATGTACGCAGGTCGTATGAATATCGAGGAAGCTTTGCATAAAGCCTCTCTGCGCATTAGCCAGAAAGACTTTAAGCCCGATGCACGGATAGCTATGAATGACAAGTTCAGTCAGCAGGTCGGTGCAGGTGTTGAGAAGTCACTCGATGAACTTATGAAGCCTAACGTGTGGACTGGCAAGATATTCACTGACAATGATCGTAAGCAGGTTAATAACAAGCGCGACTTCTATCGTCAGGATATCATAGATAGGGCCAATGCCTATCACATACAGAACCCACAGGTAGACCCTGCTGCGCACATTAAGATGGCCATAGAGGACTTCTCTAAGGACGCTGTGGCAGTGAATGGGAATATCCTCCTAGGTAAGTCTGTGTCGAACCAGCGGCTTGATCAGGTCATGGGCCTTGAACTACAGGGTCAGCAGGAACCTCAGAAGGCTCTTGATGCATACATGACTACGTTTGGTGAAGACTTCTTCCCGAACATGCTAGAAGGTCGTACTCAGAGTTGGTTGGATAAGACTGCACGAGATAACATCTTTACTGGTTTTGGTTTGTTTACCAAGGGATATGTAGATGTTACCTTGCAGAAGCCTATGTACAATATCGAGTACAATTCTACTAGTGGTATGCTGGAAGCTCAACTCTGGAAGGACGAGAGCCGTACAGAACTGATTGGTAAGCCTATACATATACGCGCTAAGGATGTCGGAGACTGGTGGAAGGAAAGCTTGAAGAAGCAATCTCCTATCGGTGCTGGTGTCAGTCGCGCAGTTACAGAAGGTGTTGTCGACACTACTAATAAGATTAGAGACAACAACAACTTTAACGACTTGATGGGGCTTACTGCTCCTAAATAACTTACAGGCCCGGTGTAATAGCCGGGCCAACTCTTTGGAGAGAAGCATGGCTGAAAAGCAAATTCCCGGATGGGTACGTGAAGAAAGCACTATCTCTGCTGCTACACCTTTTCAGGTATCGCAAGGAGATAAGGATTTATCGGAAGCAGCACTGAACAAGGAAGCACTGGATACGGGCTTCTTCGAGACAGTAGGCTCTGCTTTCAAGAGCGGCGATAATGCTGCTGTACAGTTGTTCTACGACATGGATCGTATTGACAAGTCAGGCCCTGAAGACCCTCAGTGGAAGACTGGTGGTGCAGATGAGTGGCTTAAGAGCAACGGTAAGGATATACCTCCAGATCAGACTTGGCGATATCTACAGACTAAGAATGGTGTAGAAGCACAGTTAATGCTTGATGACTTTCACTACAATAAGTCACAGCAAGAGAAGATCGGCAGGCGCTTTAATGTAAGCCCTGTAAGTACGTTTACTGCAATTGCCTTGGCTGGACTTATAGATGTTGATGCTCCTATTACTCTGCTTACTGGTGGACTATCCGCTACAGCAAAGATCGGGCTCAATGCTACTAAGATCGGTCGGCTTATGTCAGGAGCGGCTGCCGGTGCCCTTACAGGTATGGGTGTACAGGAGACTGCATACCTATCCAATCCTAATGAAGACTGGACTTCGGTCCCTCTGGCTGGCCTTGGTGGCGCGGCCTTTGGAACGATAGGCGGTGCGCTTGGTGGTCCTGCGGGCAGGCTGGCCCCTGAGAGCGCGGCGAACGATGCTAGGCTAAAGACCCTAGACGAGTTCGGAGAAACGCTCCACGAGGGCGCTCCTAGGGCGCACGAGGATATCCGCAAGGAAGTTCACACGCACACTGATCCATACCGCTCGGAGGCCATGCGGCAGGCTGAGCTAGAGGATGCAGCCGCCCCGGCACCCAAGGCCGCAGAGAGTGCGCCTAGATCGCCACAGGCCATTAAGCTTGAGGAAACTGAGAAGGCTACAGAGGAACTGTTGTCGGATGCTGTACCTGAAGATGCTCCTATTGAAGGACGCTCTACAGTCGGTGCTAGGCAGACCACTAACACTGGTCCCGGCCTAGCTTCTATCCGCTCTACTCGTGTACAGGACATTATCACTAATGCACGTCAGCGTAATACGCAGATTGGTGTTGAGCGAGAATGGTTTGACAATACGTCTAAGCTAGATCAGGTTAATGCCGGTCTAGGTAAAGCTGCTCGTCGCTTTAATGACTTCGTGCAGGCTACTCCATTGGCTACAGACTTCGCTAAGTTCATGCGCAGCGGCTCTGCGGTAGCGCAGATGTTCGCCTACGATATGCTGGAAAATGCTTCAGGTATCGTCAGGAACAATAGATCTGGTGCAGCTTTGATGGATCACTACCAGAAGACTATGCTAGGAGACTTCTTACCTTACCACGATGCCTTTGACGAGTTTGCTGGTCGAGTGCATGGTGCTACTGGTGCTAAAGGTATCTGGCGTAAGATCACTGACACTAAGATGCGTCAGGACTTCAATGCTCAGATCATCGAGGAACTCAATGCCCGTAACTACGGTTACAAGAGCACTGTTCCTGATCCTGCTGTATCTCGTGCTGCTGATGCTATCGACAATACTTTCAAGAGAGAGATCGAGATTAGTGCAGGCAGGCCGGGTGAAGGTCAGGTTAAGGGCTATGATACTCTTACTCCAAAGTCTGGATACTTCCCACAGAAGTGGGTAGGCTCTAAGATGCAGCAGCTTATCAACTCAGGTAAGTTCGGTACTGGTGCTGCTGGCAAGAAGGCTATCGTTACTGCTATCAAGGAAGCCTACCAGAACCTGCATCCCGCTATGTCCCCAAAGGACGCAGAGATTTGGGCTGATGCTGTTGTTACTCGTGCCCTTACTACTAACGAAGGTATCTCTATGAACCTTGTTGGTATCCTTAAGGACAATGATGGTAGGCAGGCACTGGAAGATATCCTACAGCGCAACGGCGCTACTCCCGCTGAGATTACTCGTGTCATTGACAAGATCACTGGTACTAAGGAGGAAGCAGGTCGAGCAGGGCATACTAAGCACAGGCTCGATGCAGACATGCGCTTTACTGCCTCTAATGGTATTAAGCTTATGGACCTTGTGGATACTGACATCAATAAGATCGTAGCCCAACGCGCTCGTAAGAGTGCAGGTGCTGCTGCTCTAGCCCGCAAGGGTATCTACAGTCGAGCAGACCTTGACGAGATTAGAGAAGTCATCCTGAAGGAACAGGAAGCTAATGGTCCTGCTATCCCCAGTGGTAGTAAGGTCGATGACTTCCTAGATAACAATAAGCATCTGACTGCACAGGACATTGACGATATGTTCTCATACTTCCTTGGGCAGCCTATCGCCGGAGGTATCTCACCTACATACAGCCGTATGCGTAAGATCACTAACTTGAGCTTGCTCAATCAGCTTGGTCTTACTCAGCTTGCAGAGCTTGGTCCTACCATTGCTGCTGTAGGCTGGAAAGAGTTCAGTCGTATTGCTGGCCGAGAAGTCATGGATAGCTTGAAGAAGCAGGATAGTCCTCTAGTACAAGAGCTAAAGCACATGAATATCTTCATCCCTGAGGAAAAGATGTTCCGTGACGACTTAACCTTTGAATACGAGAAGCTCTCTGGTGGTACTAGCGAGTACATGCGTACCTTCGACAACTGGTTGAATAAAGGCCAACGCCTGCAAGGCTATACTTCCGGCTTCTATGCAGTGCGCAAGATACAGCAGCGTATCGCTGTAACTACAGGTGTAGACAAGGTTGTTAAAGGATTGCGTGATGGTAGTATGTCACCTGATCGTCTTAGAGATATAGGCTTTGATCCTGCCTTGATGAAGTCTGTTAAGGACTATATCAATAACGGTACAGTATCCTTTGATGCTGATGGCAATGTCACTAAGCTTAACCTAGACAAGTGGACACCTGAAGACGCAGAGAACTTTGCACTTACAATGAACCGTAATGTCAACCAGCTAGTACAGAAAGCAATGGCTGGTGAGAGTAGCATGATATTCCATCGTGACGGAGTAGCAAGTCTATTCTGGCATCTGAAGTCCTTCCCTATGCTCGCCATGGAGAAGCAGACCCTACGCAATGCGCGTATGGCAGATGGAGAAGCTATGGCTACGTTCATGTACGGACTGGTTACGGCTGGTGCAGCGTACACGATCAAGCAGACCATTAATGGCAGGACGGATAACCTCGATCCTGTTAATGTGGCTAAGCAAGCATTCGGCCTGTCGAACATGACTGGTTGGATACCCATGTGGATTGATCCGCTGGCGGGCATGCTTGGCATGGATGGTTATAAGCTCAACGGATACGGTTCCTACGGAGGCAACTCGGTGCTTAGTGTACCTGCTGCCCTTGGGACGCTAGACCGTCTGTTACAGGCCCCTATGTCTGCCCTGAATGTCATCAATCCCTTTGTCGAGGCGAGCAATGGCGATATCAGGAACTTGCAGGCACTGCCTATCATTGGCAACGCTGTGGGCTTTACGCTCATGTTCAATGCCCTGAAGGATAGCCCTGCTGATCTAGAACGTAAACGCAGGGCGCGTAAGAAAGAAGCTGAGGCATTTAATGCCCCGGAAGCAGCCTTGGATAAGGCAAATGAGAGCGAACCTATGTTCGAGGGCCTCTCTGGATTGCTTCTAAACTGATAACTTGGAGGCGGTGGTACTGATACTGCCGCCTTCATAAGTGGAGAAATTGAAGGAGAGCCTTATGGCACTATCCCAAGTTACCATGATTGCGACCGGTGCCAATAACATGTTCGCGGTCAGTTTTGCCCTTGGCTACGGTCAGGAGAGCGAAGTTACGGCTCGTGTAGGAGACGAAGTAGACGGTGATGGAAATCCTGTTTACCGCACAATCGACTTCTCAGTCGCTGGATTTATGATCCTAGACGGTGCGTTGATCGTTGCAGATACTCCGGTCGTGTTTACCCGTACAGAGAATAAAACTACACTAGATGTAGATTGGGAAGACGGTGCTAATGTTACAGATGAAAATCTTAATGCATCGCAGCTACAGTCTCTCCGACTTATTCATGAGTTATTCGACGGACGGTTTGATAAGTTCGCACTAGATATCGATGCACAAGGTAACGATGTTACTGGTATCGGTACTTTGTCTGCGGACCGTATTCTACTCGGTGGTGTAGATATCTCGCAAACTGCTGAAGACGCTGCTGCTGCCGCCGCTAGTGCTGCTGCCGCTGCTGCAAGTGCAGAGCATGCTGAAGATGTCCTTGATGCAGTCAATACTGCTATAGAGGAAGTCACTCCCGACAAACTACAGTTCGTTGGTGATGGCGTTACTACACACTTCCCGCTTGGTCGCTCTGCGGCTATGGAAGTTGTGGACCCGTACATTAGTGGTGTCTACCAGCAGCAAGAGACTTTCTCTATTTCTGGTACTGGTGCTGCTACTGAGATTGTGTTCGCTGTAGCTCCGCCTGCCCCTACGGTAGCCCTTGCACCTAATATTGAGATACGCTTTGGAGGCCAGTCCTCTTTGGCATCGAGTATCCTAGTACCGGGTCAGGTTGACACTACGGCTTTGGCTAATGGTGCAGTTACTGATCCAAAGGTGGCTAACTACAATCGCCTATTCAGTGCTATCTGGGATGAGGTCGTGTTTACGAATTATCTTGGTCACGCTGATGTAGACAGTTATCGCTCTGGCGGCAACCCTGATATTACGCAGGGATTGCAGGACATGAACGCTGCTATGAACTCAGGTGCTAGGGCCGACATTCCTTTTGGTCGCGGCATTATTAGCGCTACAGTTAACAAGAACCCTGCTACTGGTTGGTACACTACTGGTGTTACAGTTGGTTTGGGAGTTCAGTGGACTGCGGCCTATAATGGTGACATCATTAAGATCACTGGTACTGGCGTAAGCACTGATGGTGCTATGGAAGGTATGCGTATTATTGGAAACAATGTTGCGTATCCACTATCCAAGGCTATTAATGCAGAGAATGTATTCACGCATCGCTTTAAGAACATGCGTATTGGTGGTTTCCAGTACGGGCTTTATCAGAAGAATGCCGTTGCGCATATTCATGATAACCTGTACATCTTCAATTGCCTGCTCGATGGGCAGCATCTAGAAGGAGATACTCCTGCGCAGAGTTCAGATAATAGATGGTACGACTGCCAGTTTACTGGTGATCGCGCTGGATTGTATTTGAAGAATACGGTAACTCCTAGACTTGTCGGATGTCGTCCGCAGGGTTCGGGACTGTATAACCTTTACGCGGAAAATGTGGATCATTTCAAATTCCACAGTGGCTTCTGCGACAGTGCAGTTATCCATCCTTCAGGTGGTGGCGAGGGCATGCGCTTTATCCATTCTAGTGGTGTGGTTGTATCTGATACAACATTCTACTCTAATGGTAATGGCAAGCCTCACATGTCATTCTATGCTAATAGCGCTGATCCGCTACTGCGCATGGAGTATGTACAGATACTAGATAACAGGTTCTTGGCTCAAAGTGGTCAAACCGGAGTATCGGCTATTACGATCCACTCCCCTACAGGAAGTGGATCACATAGGTACTATACCATTGATGGTAATGATTTCAACGGTGCTAACACGGCCATCATTGGTCTTAATAACATCGATGTTGGATTGTCTCTTGGTACTAATAATGGTGTAGATAGCAGTATCTCGCCAGTGCAGACGATCATCAATCCTGTTGGTACGATCGCTATCGATGCTAGAACTGAGACTGTTCGTATTACTGGAACTGTATCGTCTACTGTCGCTATAGTCGTTACTGGTAAGGGCAACTACTTTGGTAAACAGGTTAAGCTAGTCCGCTCAGCGGGTGGTGCTGGACTTGTCAATGTTCGTGGTCCTGACAGTACAACTCTTATTGGCACTCTACCGGCAGCAGGTTCCCGATTGGAAGTCTACTGTACGTCACAGAATGTCGATCCTACTCTAGCTACATTCTCGGAGGTCTAATATGCCTACAGTTGTACAAAAAGAAATGTTAGGCCCTCTGCCCGTTAAGCCCGGATACCGGTACATTCGTACTGTGTATGTAGAAGCTTCGGGCACCTACGGCCCTGCTGGAACTACTGTACCTAATGCAGCCGCTAATGCGGTTATCGCTGAGGTATATGGAGCAGGTGCCTCTGGTAGTGGTGCTGCCCTTACTGCTGCTGGACAAGCTTCAGCAGGAGGGGGCGGTGGTGCCGGTGGCTACGCACGAGTATTCAAAGACTTCTCTGCAATGACCTTCCCTGTCACTATGACAGTAGGTGGAAGTGCCGCTGCTGGTGCCGCAGGCGCTGTTGGTGTAGCAGGTTCGCCTAGCTCATTCGGCACGTATGCTGCTGCGGATGGTGGTGGTATAGGTGGTGCTGGTACAGCCAGTGCAACCAATGGCCTACAGGGAGGCGGTGCAGGTGGTGTTGGTACTATTGGTGACCACCTTATCAGAGGCGGTGCTGGTGGTTCTGGCCTAAAGCTACAGCCTCTCGCCCTTGGCGGTGGTGGTGGTAACTCAGTGGAAACTGGTGTCGGATCGCCACAGGCAGGCACTATTACTACAATAGCTGGTGCTAGCGCTAATGGCTTTAACTACGGTTATGGTACAGGTGGCGGTGGTGGTGCAAATGGTGTATCTCAGGCCGCTGCTGTTGCAGGCGGTGCTAGTCGCCAAGGCGCTATCGTACTGCATGAGTACGCGAAAGATACATAGGTGAACTATGTCTATTACATATGACTACAAGGAGCAGGAAATGAATGAGTGGCTTGATGCGATGATGTCCTATACTATCGCATTGTTCACCCTGCTGTATGCTAATACCGACATGATCCTCAGTATTGGTGGTCTAGTTCTACTGGTAATTCGCCTATTGGCCGATACGCCTAGAGCTATTAGAACAATTAAAGGATGGTTTGGTGTCCAAGAACGCAGCAACCGAAGACGAACTAGGCGCACTCCACGCTAAAGTGGCAAAGGTAATGTCCCGTGCTATCGATCAGATTGACAGGGCACAGGACATGTTCGACGTACAAATGGGTGCATTCGAACAGTTACCTGACGAAGATAAGGTTATAGCTCCGATTGAGCCGCCTACACTGTCAGCGCCGCTTATGAGTGTTATGACTAAGTTCCTAGCAGACAATAATGTAACATGTGCCCCGGCAGATAGTCAGGGTCTTACAGGTCTGGAACAGGCACTGGCGAACAAGAAGAAACGAAAGTCCGTGGGTAATATTGTGTCTATGACAGAGTATGACGAAACGGCTTAGTGCTCTTATAGAGTAGTGCATACTAGGCCTTAAATGGTGTATGCACTGCTTTATTAATAGCATGACTAAGGAGGTCTACATGGCCGAGAGAGAAGACGAGAAGCAAGCCGCCCTACGGTGGAATGACCTTCGACTTCTACAGGAATACTATGATACCTTCGATAAGTTCCTCGTGGATGTTATCGAGGATGTCATGGGCTTTACTTGTACTGAAATTCAGCAGGATATCGGTGAATGGGTAGCGTATGGGCCACAGTACCGTATGGTGCAGGCTCAGCGAGGTGAAGCTAAGACTACGATTACCGCCTGCTATGCAGTGTGGAAGATTATCCATGATCCTAGTACGCGTGTGCTGATTATATCGGCAGGCTCGGATATGGCTACTGAAATTGCCAACTGGATCATTCAGATCATTAATAACATGCCTGAACTAGAGTGCCTTAGACCAGATCGGTCAGCAGGCGATAGAGCTTCAGTTACAGGCTTTGATATCCACTATACACTCAAAGGTCCTGAGAAGTCAGCCTCTATTACCTGTATCGGCATCACGTCGAACATGCAGGGTAAGCGCGCAGACTTGCTTATTGCGGATGATATCGAGAGTGCCAAGAACAGCCAGACCAAGGTACAGCAGATGCGTATCAAGCATCTTACACTGGACTTCACGTCTATCTGCTCCAAGGGCGATATCGTCTGGCTCGGAACCCCGCAGTCCGTGGATAGCGTGTATAACGGTCTTCCGGGGCGTGGTGTAGCGGTTCGGATTTGGCCGGGTAGATATCCCACGGTCGAGGAAGAAAAGGACTATGAGGGCTTCCTAGCCCCCATTGTGAGGCTTCGGCTGAAGGCTGATCCTTCCCTCCGAACGGGAGGCGGTCCGACCGGGGAGCGCGGCAAGCCGCTGGATCCGGTTCTACTTGGTGAGGATGACCTTACTAAGAAAGAGATCGACCAAGGCGCTAGCTACTTCCAGCTACAGCACATGCTTAGCACTAAGCTCAGTGATATGGATAGGTTCCCTCTGAAGACTAGTCAGTTGCGAGTTATCGCATTTGATCGGGAACAGAAGACTGCTCCTATGACCTTGAGCTTTGTACGTACAGAGCAGCATGTTATCACTATGCCGGGTGGACACCCTGTTAAGGACAAACTGTACCGAGTACAGGATGCCGATGACTTTGCTCCGCTTATTGGTACGCATATGTATGTGGACCCTAGTGGTGGCGGCTCTAATGGTGACGAAATGGCTTACGCTATTACTGGCTTCTTGGCCGGTAGAGTGTACCTTCTAGATGTCGGCGGTATCCCCGGTGGCCTTACAGATGAGCAAACTGACTGGCTTACTAACATAGCCGTGAAGTGGAAGCCACAACAGATCGATATCGAGCAGAACTACGGTAATGGTGCCTTGGCTAATGTCTGGCGTCCTAAGCTACTGCCTAAGCACTCATGCGCTATTGAAGACGTATGGGAGAGTGGGCAGAAGGAACTACGCATTATCGACATACTAGAGCCGGTTATCGGTGCTGGTAAGTTCGTGGTGCATGAAGACCTGATCTTCGAGGATTGGCAACGCTGCCAGAAGTATCCTACAGGTACACGAGATACATACAGTTTCATCTGGCAGTTGTCTCGTATTACCAAAGAGAAGGGCGCTCTGCTGCATGACGATAGGCTAGACGCTATTGCTGGATCAGTCCGGCATTGGGTCGAGCTATTAGTGCATGACGATGAGAAAGCTAGGGCTGCTGCTAGGCAGGAAGCCTACAGAAAGATGACCAAAGACCCACTAGGTACAGGCCAGCCATTGAACAGACTTGGTTCTAAGGCCCCAGTTAATAGGTTCGGGTTGGGCAAAGTAGGCCATTTAGGCCGATAAGGAGATACGCATGACTGAACAAATTCAACCCGTTAAGGAACTTACTGTTGTACAGAAGCTCATGCGGGACGTCTCCGCTAATCCAGTGCTAGTTAAATGGCCTCGGGATCAGTGGGGTTTTACCAGCGCTATCAAGAAGGAAGTTCTTGAGGCCGCTGGAAAGGTACGCGGGAATACCGACAAGCACGATCTGCTTCTGGCGACCCTAGCGGTTGCTATTGCGCATATCCAGAAGCGTCAGGCCAAAGATACTAAGGCTGTTGCTACTAGCCGGAAGTTCCTTGCAGATACCGCCGCAGGCAGAGTACCGCGTCAGCGGGTTAGCTCTGCTCCTGTTACCGAAGTAAAGGATACTAAATAGACATGTCTAATCTTGTATTTCCTTCTGCTGGTAAGCCCTATCGTGGTTTTGTGGACAAAATCCGCAATATGGCACGAGAGATTGCTACTTACCTACAGAATTCCCCGAAGGCCCGAGCAGAGATAGTGAGCCAGTTGGCACCACTGCTGAACTCGGGTACGACTACGCTAGTTGCTACTGGCGCTACTGTGGCAGTTAAGAATAGCGCTGGTACTAAGACTGTTGCCGGTGCTACTGTTGACGTTGCTGCTGGTGCTCTGGAAGATGTCAATCTACCGGCTACGGCTGCACTGATTACCTCTGCACAGACACTGACCGGAGTTACGCCTACGGGCACCTTCGTTACTACTGTCACATTTACGGTCGCTGGTGGTGTAATTACCGCTATCGCCCTTTCCTAATAGGAGACTTACATGCGTACTACGCAAACTGCATTCGAATACAGCGCTACGCCGGTTGCTCGTCGTATCGTTCTTAAGGGCGTTACGGCTAATCGGGAAGTTAAGCTCCCCGGTGGTGCAGACGTCAAGCGTTTCATGTTCTGGAACCGCACTGCTAACGCTGTTACTGGTGGTATCCGCGTTGGTTCTGCTGGTGCTGGTACTCAGTACGTGACGGCACAGGCTATTGCAGCCAATGGCCTCTATCGTACTGAAGCTACTGTGCAGGCACCTATTGTCCAGACCGCTAAGAGCCTCTTTATTGAAGCTGTTACGGCTTGGAACAGTGCATCTGTGGACATTATCGTTGAGTATGACGAGCTTACTGCTCCTACGCTCACTGAAACTGTCAATGGTGTACAGCTTTACGATCCGCTGGGTCGTCACTAAGCTATTATGGCTACTAGAGAACCGAGATTGGGCTACAAGGAGACTAGTCAGGAAGGTTGGGTACAGAAAACAGTACGCAATCCCTTGACTATGCCTTGGCCCAAGCCGGGGACCGTGCCTTTCCCGGCCAATCCATACGATCCGGCCTAGCAAAAGGCCATCAACCTCGGCAAGTTGCCGATAAATCCACGTTATTCCGGCCAGAGCGGCCCGTCAGAGCGATTTGGCGGGTCGACTGGTACAATCTAGCATGCCCGCGCTGTCGTGGGGCTGGTGGGCTTCCCTGTGGCAAACAGCGGTGGCTCGATTTAGGCGGCATTTATTCCTACTAGGAATGCGTTCCTATGGCGGATTGTGTCCGTATTAACTCGTCTGTAGGTCAGGTCTATAAAAATGATACAATTTTTCGTGCGGGTATCTAACACCACGCTGCGGCCCAAGTCCCCCGTAGGCCCTGCTGCTTACTCAATTTAGTAGGCCGACCATAGCACTACGATTTGCTTATCTGTATTCATATCTGGTTATAACTGAGTTGTAAATAGACAATCGTTCGTCTGGATATCTGTATCATTCATTATATGTGATCTGGTACAATCACTGTGTTTATATGAATGTATTCCTAATATGTCCTTCCTTCATAAGTGGAAGAAAGCAGCATCTATGTTCTGGTATCAGTTTCGCCGAAGATATGCAGGCTGATAGTATACAGTAGGGAATAGATAGTAATAGATAGATACTGCATACCAATGATATGAATACGAAGATAATACACTGATAATGATAGCCGATAGATAAGACTGAGATACCTCTAAGTTATACACTGAGATAGAACCTGAGATAAGACTGAGAGTACATACTAGATAGATACAGTATGACTACAGAGATATAAGACTGGTAGCCACTGGATAGATACAGATAGAACTGCATAAATAATAGGTATGGATATCTATATGATTATATTCCTAATTGTATGTGTATTATAATGAGTAGGCTATTATGGCTCATTGGTATCGGTCTATGGCTTGGCTCTATCTACAGATAAATACCAATGATATCATACAGTTATAAAATAGTTGGCCGGAATGCAAAATAGCAGTTGACTACATATTGGATTGGTTTATGTTGTGGATATGGCGCTGACGACGAGTTAGCCAGATGGACCTAGGGACAGCTTCGTGCCTCCCGTTGAACGGTCAGCCAGTAGGGAGTTTCCTCCCTGAAAGCGCAAGCTAGTGGATAGAACCCACAAAGGTAAGTCGTGGTAACACTGACTTGGATACAGATTTACACTCTGTTGATAAGGCCGGTGAAAACAGGATGATAAGCTACCTCGGTTAGTTACCAAAAGGCTTAATAACAGGCAGGGCGATTGATTAGCCTTGGACCTGAGTTAGTGCGCAGCATGCTGATAACATCAGACGGGTGGGAAGCCACAGACGCGGCACTAACAGCAAATCAGTAAAGAATACCTAGGCCACTAGCTTAGGTAGGTGACAGGGCGTATGTCCTGTTAATGCGCTCTTGAAAGGCCAGCCTACCTTACTACGTAACGCACGGATCGATCGCAGTCTTATCTAGATCGCCACTTGCTCTTACAGCTAGTATCTTAAGTATCACCTGACTGACAAGCGGTGTATGTAGCGCCAATAATAGGACAGAGCTACAGCATTAGAAGCGGGACTAGCAGAGGTTGTTATCGTCCGGGTTCGGCCGGAATAACGTACCTGCTAGTGATTAGTTAGAGGCTACTTGGTAGCGCATGGCATGAATGCACTAATGTCAGCGTAGTGTGCAACTACGTAGGAAGTTTCGATTACTTCTAGCCTCTTATTAATCACTAGATAAGGATCAAGACTATGATCAACACACATACTGTATTTTGGGTTGTCTTTGTACTGGCATGCTTTGTGTGCCCGGGATTGGCTATCGCTATGACGGCTTATCTCATTGGCAAGTGGGCATTGCTTAGCTTTATCGCCTACAAGGCACTGTTTAGCAGTAGTGCAGCATGGAGGGTACGCAAGTGAACGTGAACAATATGACTGTCAATGAGGCTAGGCAGCGTATCAGTCTCAACAATATGGCTGCTACTCGTGTAGACGGTGAGTGGCGTATTACGTATCCGGAGTACAGGAATAATCCTGTACGTCAGGAAGCTACTGCGTACTACACGGATGACAATGAAGACGCTGCACTTACAGCCGCTGCTATGCGTCGGAGTATGGATGCTACTAGGAGAGTTAAATTGAATAAGTTAGCTACGCGTATGGCTGATTTCCTCTGCGCGGACTAGTTCTAATGTTAGGGCATTACGGTGCCCTTTCACTAGCACTAATGCTAGATACGCATGGAGACTATAATGGCTAAGAGCCCTAAGACCAACACTGTTACGCTGCTTACGTCTACCAAGGCGATCACGGCAGCTACTAATACTCTTGCTGCTGCTGCTAATATGCTTCAGCATGATGCGCATACTCTGGCTTGTAGTGTACTGGCGCATGTCGGTAAGCACGGCCAGATTGGTATCGTGAACAACTTCCTTGCTGCCATGCCAGACATGACACGCAAGAACAGTCTCATTCTCTGGTTTGAGACGTTCGGCAAGCTGAAGTATGAAGGCAAGGCTATGTGCTATGTCTCTACTAAGCCTCAGCGTCTTGGTGATGCTATGGAAAAGCCGTTCTGGAAGTTCAAGGCTAATGAGGGCGTTCCTTATCAGCCTCTGATCATGGATACGTACATTGACCAGCAGATCAAGAAACTGGAAAAGGATCAGAAGGAGACTAAGCAGGATCATAGTGCCCTGATTGGTGCCCTGAAGGCGCATAAGGCCACGATCCTGACCGCTCTGCCGAACTAAGCGGCTCAATAGGCCGCCAATCCATCAGAAACAGGGTCTAGGGCTTATTTGGCGCTTCCTGAGTGTTCGGGTAGCATGAGCGAATAAAGTCGTCTTCTGGCCCTGTTTCTGGCCTGCTTTCAATAGAAGGAATTAAATCCTATGCGACATATTGGTCCTGCTGCACCCTTTCAGCCCATCGATCCTAACGAAGAGATCACATTCCACTACTATGGAACTAATGGCGCTATGTACTCTTTGCTTATTAACCGCACATGGGTAGCTATTATCAATGACTTGATTAAGTATAATTGCAGGATTAGCGCCATAAAGCTTGTACGGGAACTTGCTGCGAAAGATAACTTGGCAGTGCCCGGACTTAAGGATACTAAGGACTTCGTAGAAAGCCTGTAATACATAGTGGTGGCGAGCCTCGGTGTCGCCTTAATGACTGCCTAAGGTGAGGTGCAGCGCCACTAATAAGGAGCTATTGCTATGGGTGCCATGATCCTCTCTGGATTTATCATCGTGCTTGCACTACTGATGACGCTTGCACGTATGGACTTGCTTAAGTTTCTTGGGTACAGCACTATTGTGGATATACTGTTCACACTGCTTATGTTTACTATGTTCCACGGTACATTCAGTGGTATTGTGGCGAGTGCATTTGCAGGCGTGTTCATGACTATCATGCTGTATGTATTACGTGGCACCATTGGATGCAAGAAACTCAAGTTCAGGCGCTGTAAGTATGGTCTGATTAAGCTCACATGGGTCTATTACGGACCAGAGAACTATCGCGGTAAGTTTAGCAGAGCTAAGGGAGCTTGATATGCGCAGTCCATATACACAACAGCCTAAGAGCTTCACTCTTGACGGTAAGCGGTACAAGCTAGACGCTTTGGTGCCTGCGCATGAGATTGAGTGGAAAGTAATGCGTATGCATGTAGGCACTTCTGACGATAAGGTGAAGGCGGTGTTTCGAGATACTGCGGATCCTGCTAAAGGTTGGACAGAGCGGCTTATAAAGCAAGCTGAGAACTATGCACTGTATTGCCATCGTGCTAATCAAGGCACGTATCGGTATGTTATGGGAACGTGATATGACATATGTACTAATATGGATGACGTTGTACATCAGTAGCACCACCTCAGGATCACAGGAATTTCTAAATGAAGCTGCGTGTTTACAGGCGAAGTATGCCATTATTGAGCAAACTAATACCGTTGATACAGCGCGGGTTATAGTTGTATGTACTCCAATACAAGTGAGGTAATACAATGTACAAGTTAGCAGCAGTGCTTGCCGGTGTCGGTATTAGTTGCATGCTTGGTTGTGAGGCTAGGGCCGATGCACCAGTGCCTATGGAGAAGCCCGCTAGGTATGCAGTGCGTATCGTAGAGGACAATGGCGGCAAGCTTTCAGAGTTTAAAGCAAGAGCCTCCGGATGGTCTGAAATGCACATGCTTGTTATTATCGACGGGCCATGCCTATCGGCTTGTACATTGTATTTGCGTAAAGATTACAATCTTGACCTTTGCATCACAGAGAATGCAGTATTCGGCTTTCATGTGCCATTTGCTATACAAGAAGGCCGGATATTGCGCGATCCACTTACTATAGCAGTTACTACTGAACTATGGTATTCAGAGTTTGCAGAGCGCATGCCTGAAGGTGTACAAGAGTTTCTTACAGGCAAGAATGTGCCATCTGTATCTATGGGCGCAGAGCCTAGCGACTTTTTGCTAATGCGGTATGAAGAGGCTAGCAAGATATTTCCTACATGCCCTGCATGGTACAGAGTCAAGTTCGAGGGCAAATGACTGTAGATTATCTGGATGAACTAATTCTGCTCTCTTTATCTACAGAGCAGCGAGTGTCAATAGTTAAGCAGCTTATGCAAGGACATAACGCAAGCTATTGGAAACGTAGACTAAAGGCCAACAACGGAGAGTTCCATGGCTAAGCATAACGGTACTGTAATTCGCATTGGCGCTGCATACGACACTGTGCAATTTTGCAGTGGACTGCGTATTGATAGGGCAGCATTGCATAAGCGTAAGCTGGAAGGCGATAAAGACGCTAAGGAAGAGCTTTATCAGCTTCGCAAGGGCATTGTGGATGCATACGCCATCCCGAAGCCGGGTGCAGATCGTCGTCGGCAGCGCCGTGCACAGAAGGGTTATGCAAATGCCAACTCCTAAAGAGGTACTAACGGAAGCACTTAGGCTTATTAAAAAGGGCTGGACGAAGGGTGCAATGTATGATCCCGATACGGATTGTTACTGTGCAGCGGGTGCGTTGCAGGCAGCAGCAGGTCCATACGGCATGGCAGAATTACTGGCTCGGGATATCCTGAAGGAAGTCATTAAGAAGCATTGTTCGGGTATAGGCATTGTAACCTTTAATGATGATCCTCGGACTACCAAAGGAAAAGTAATCGCTGTATTCAAGGAGGCCATTGACCTTGCCTAAGACAATCAAAGTTCCTAACAAACTGTACAGCCAGTGGCTTATTAATACTAACACTGGCTCTTTCAAGTATCGAGCAGCACAGGCTAATCGGCCTACGCCGCCTCGAAAGAAATGGGATTACATCACAGTATGAATGTAGAACAGAAAGTCGTAGAGACTAGGCAGTACAGGGCACTCGGGCCAACCAGTTTCGAGGAATACATTATCTTCTCAGTAGGTAATGATATTATCAAAGAGCATGCGCTTATGCAGTTCTGTGCAGAAAAGGGTATTGGCTGTAAGCCTCTATTCGGTATGTATAATGGGCAGACTGAGCGCAGCTTCATTGTGAACAGCAAGTTCTACTCAGACTGTTTCGCGTGGTTTCGTACTGAGGATACTGTATTATTCCTTGATCCACAAGTACCGGGAGAAGGTGCACGTAAAGCGTATCTGCACGGTATCCGAGCCACTGTACCTGATAAGGTCATGGGATACTTCAAAGAGACAACCAAGGAGTACGCATTGACACTTGATGCGTGGACCTACGATCCTACTACCAACAAATATTACATATGTAAGGAGAAGACTGCATGAAATTCGTTCCTAATCGTAATCCAGAATTTAGCCCTGCCAAGGTTCTTAACCACTTCACGTCCGCCATTGCCAAGCTGGATCAGCTTATTGCGGACGGAGAGGCGGCTGTGAGCGCATCGGTGGAGCTAGACGACAAGTTGCACCAGCAGCTTGACGAAAACGCTCAGAAGCGCCTGCGTATCCGTGGCAACATCAATGCTGCCGCGATTGCCAAGGCGAAGCTGGCCGAGCTTGCGGGAGTGTGATCTAGGAATACTATCCTAGAGTACACCTTCATAAGTGGAGGAACATAGCTAAGACCATTGCTACAGTTCCTTTTAGATTTCTGGTGCGTGGAAGATGATGCCACGATCTTAATTACTGGCTACGTAGATAGAGAATGCCAGAGCCAATTTATGCCCTTAATGGGCCTTGCAAGATAGTACTGATAGAAAATGATATTGACCTAGTACCGCAATCTACAGGGACCGAAAGATAAATCGGCAGCCCGATAGTGGGTCGTAATCAAAGGACAGCAGCTATACGTGATGCTGCATATGCATGACCATGAAACATAACACGGAGAACAATATGTCTGATGCACTCGCAGAACTCGGCCTGAACCTCGAAGGTGAAGCTACTGAGACTGAAGCTTCTACTGTCGATACGGCTGCTGTTGCTGCTGAAGTCACTGCTGAAGCCAAGACCCGCGCCCCGCGCGTGGAAGTTAATGTTGGTGAGATTGTCGTTGCGGAAGCCGATGATCTGCCGGAAAGCACTCGCAAGGGCAACCCTGCCTTTGGTAAGCGCGAAAGCAAGTACCCGTTCGATAAGATCGAAGCACCGGTACTCAAGGAAGATGGTGTTACCTACAAGTATCACTCCATGGTCCTTACGCTTCAGGAAGGCGTTGACCCGGATGCCCTTAAGCGTTCTGTGCAGTCTGCTACCACGCAGGCTAATAGCACGTATAAGGCTGAAGGACGTCGCTTCAAGTCGTACAGCACTGTCGTTGATGGTGCCTTTGTCGGCATGAAGGTCTTCCGCGTGGATGACAAGGCTGGTAAGTAATTACTAATACTCGTGGTGGTAAGAGCGCTTACCTTAATGACTAGGGCAACGGCATCCTAGCGCCACGAACATACCGTACCGATAGTCCTTGATTGGGCTATCGGTTTGCGTCGAAATTAACAATAGGAGAGTAGAATGCGCATTACGAATAAGGATATCGAGACGTTCGGCCATGGTGCACAATTGCTCTTGGCTGACATGAAAGATCGTAATCTTTATACGACTATTGGGTGGAATAGGGAACATGCCCTGTATACTTCGGGTACTCATATGAGTGTCTATTCTCCTATTGTTAATACTAAATACCAAGATGTATCCGATTGGGTACTAGCGCTGTGGACTGTAGCAGTTACATACACTACCCGACCACCAAATATCTACCTTGCTACAGCATGGTTCGAACTATTTGGTATTACGGGGTCTAGTGCCAAACATGTAATTATTCTTAATGCCTATGTGGATGGCCTTAATAGGTACATGGATACGTACAAGACAGTTCCAGATAACATCGATAAATTCATTAAAGCATACTGTAAGAACCAATACACGGCTCTTACTGAACTATAGGAGGTCCGTATGGATCGTACAGTGCCTGCACCAGCAGCTTACTTGCTGGATAACTTTGGTAAGATCGAGGCCCCGCAAGGCTACGACACTATCTATGGTAATAACCAGTGGAAGCTGAAGCGTAAACCTACGCAGATGACGCTGGATGAAGTCATTGCTGCTGGTCCTGCATGGACTAAGGCGTATGGCTCTAGTGCATGCGGTCGTTACCAGTTCATGCGAGCTACGCTTATTGGGCTGAAGAAAGAGCTTAAGCTTACAGGGCGAGAAGTATTCTCTGCGGACCTACAGGATCGCCTTGCGTATCACTTGCTCAAGCGTCGTGGATACATCCGTTGGATTAACGGTACGCTAAATGACGTTGGATTTGCGCTCAATATTGCTAAGGAATGGGCGTCATTTCCAGTTCTTGCACCGGTTAAAGGTGCGCATCGTTGGCTCAAGCGCGGACAGTCATACTACATTGGTGACGCACTTAACAAAGCGCTTATCAAGCCCGAGAAGGTAGAAGCTATCCTACTTGAGGCTAAGACACTGCGTATAGACATTCCGGGAACTACGGCAGAGGATGATCCTTATGTGGAACCAAAGACCACTAGTCTTACAAAGAAGGTCGCCGTTGGTACTGGTATTGGTGCTACCTGCGCTACTGGTGCGGCTGCCGTGGTCGAAGGAACCGGTAATACGCAGACTGTGCTGGAACAGGTACAACCCGTTACCGATACGATCAGCCTCATTGGGACATATGGTCCGTGGATTGCTGGTGGTGTAGTTGGTATTATTGCATTGGCTTTCGTTAGTATTGCACTCTATAAGTGGGCACGAAGCTAATGCAAGTTATGGGCGTATTTGGTCTATTACTAGTAGTAGGTGCGTATTCGTACTTGCTAGTGAAAGGTATGATGTAATGGAGCACGATTATGTATCAGGCGTCGATGAAGGACGTATCATAGAAACCGCCGAAATGAATTTGGTCATCATCTTTGGTGCGAAGCTAAGCATCGACGGCAACCAATATTGCTGGCTTCACGGCGACAATCTGCAAGATGGTGTGGCCGGGTTTGGTAAAAGCCCGTATCTCGCCGCCTTGGACTTCAACCGGAATTTCCACAAGGAACTACATTAATGGGTAACGATTGGGTACTAGAAGTACTAGGTCGAGTGTTCTTTAAGGTTGTCATTGTGACAGTAGGTTGCACTATTGCAGCTACGTTGTTTATCTTGTGGCTACTGTCATGGATTATGTAAAGGGAAGATTTGATCATGTTGACAGTATTACAGGCCGTTGGATTAAACAAGTGGGTAATGTATGCTCTAGTTGGGTTGACTGTCCTTGCCTCGATAGGCGGGATTGTCCTTACACTAAAGAAGTCCGGAGCGAACGCAGAGAAGGCCAAGCAGATACAAGCAGGGCTGTCTCGGATGCAGAAGGAGGCTCTTGAACGTGCACGTATTGAAAGTATGCGCACTACTGATGCTCGTAAGCGGTTGCTTGAGCGTTGGAGTGCCCGTTGAGGCTTGTGGCCCTAACGATAGAGTAGTACGCTATACACCCAAGCAGATCGAGCTAATGACCGATCAGCAAGTATTCGATAACTTGGCCCGTAATGAGGAACTGGAGCGCAGAGGTTGCGGAGTTCCTAATCAATAGGTGAACTATGGCTTCTTCATTGCAGTACATGAACAGATTGGCGGTAGCTGCCAAGAGTTCCCGACTTCAAGACATTTATAGTATCCGGGAGCACCTCTCAAATGAGTTTGGGTACACTGTACTGGGTAATGGGTCTTATGGTTGTGTTGTGGAAAATCCTTACAACAAGGATACCGTGTTTAAAGTATGCAATGTTCTGACTGATGGTTGGATTGCGTATGCTATGCATTGCCTTGAGTACAGTCACCAGAGCCCGCATCTGATGCGTGTATTTGCAATGAAGAATGCTGGTACTATTGTTATTGCTGAGGTAGAGCGACTTGTACCGGGTGTTGGTGATTTATGGGATGGAAAGCGACGTGCAAATTGGCTGGTCGAGCAAGGGCACATTTCGGATGGTCCTTGGCTACATTGCTTGCTTAATCATCTAGGAAACTTCACAGATATGCATGCAGGTAACTATATGCATAGGCCAGATAACCGGGCAGTTAAGGTTCTCACTGATCCTTACACTAGTACTGCGGTGAATGTGCCTAAGCTATTAGAGCGGTATACTGCTGCCGGTGGGCGAGTAGATATTACTGTTAGGCAGGTTGATACCCCCGCTGAGCGTTCAACCACGCTGATGCAAGAAAAGCCGTATGGTCGAGCTATCTACGATCATGTTGTTAAGTGGGATGCCGGGCAGATAAATAAGCTGTACGAGGATGTTAAGTTCAAAGAGTTCGCTAGTATTGTTGGCGCTAAACTACATCCTTGGCAGCAAGAAGCACTTAAGTTCTTGGATAAAGGACACAAGAAGGAGCTAGAGAAGCATGGATTGGTTGCGCCTAGCGAAAAGTCTACCCTACGGCCAAAGACGGAAAGTAGAGTGCTGCGGTCCGGACAAAAGCTGCATAGTCTCGCACGATGCAACAGGATACCGAGCATGGTGCTTCCGGTGCGATCCGCAACAGCCGCTAAGGTTCTCGCCGCATGGCATGAGGACGCTCGCAGAGTTGGAGCAGATCAGATTGTCCACGCAGACTTTGCTGCTGTCGAAGCACGTATCATTGCCCACGGATTTGAAGGAGGTATCGACAAAGCCAAGCGCGATGGAATGGTTGTTGGGCGCAGGTTTGACCGCATCGTTATGGACAGCTTACTCAATCCAGTGGTCAGAAAGCTTGAACCGGGTTGTCATCCCAATTTTGAAGTATTCAAATACAATCCATTCAAATCCATCGGGCCCCTTATTAGGTTTTCTAGCGAGGTCCGTGGACAAGCACCAGAAGCCTAAGTACATACTTAAACATAAGGAGCCTGAACGTGCAATCTATTTTTCTGATAACCGCACTACGCTTCCTTCCGCTAAAGCTGCGGGAACGCATGATCTTTTCGATATTGTGCTCACAGAAGACGTACTCTCGACAATTCGCGTTGGACGTCATGTCGCATCATGTTCCCTACTCGGTACAGCGGTCAACGTGGAACGTATTGCAGAGCTACTTACGAAACTACGAGCAGGTAAAGAAGTTCAGCAAGTGGAGTGGTACAGGACTGAAGCTACTAGTTTACGCTTCGGTCTATGGATGGACCCCGACAAGGCCGGTAGAAAAGCGACCCGCCGCTTGGCGCATTCCCTGAGTATGCAGGGACATAAGGTTACACTAATCAAATCGGATAAAGACCCAAAGCTTTATTCGGACAATCAAATAAGGAGTATCTTACTTGATCGACATAGTACTGTTGAGGCTCCTTAAGAATAGGAAAGACTTCCTCGCACTATACGAAATGATGCCTCGTGAGACTATGGATGCTAAGACAGTAGCCATAGCCGACGACTTCGATAAGTACTTCAAGGCTTACCCAACGCACCATAAGATCGACTGGATCACATTCGTTCCTCAGTTCAAGCGCTGGCATGCCGCCATGAAGCAAGAGCAGTTCAATGAGTATGCCGGTATCTTCCGTAATGTCATGCCAGATGCTGATGAAGATCAGCGTAGGAATATGACCAATTGGATGGCCGAGCAGGAACTCATGACCCGTATGGGTAATCTGGTGCACAAGCACACTGAAGGAGACTTAGAGGATGCGTGGACCGAGATTACGGATGCACAAGATCGTTTCCGCAAGAGGACAGGAAGTAAGTCTACAGGTTACATTGACACGCCCATTGAAGAGCTTCTACAGGATGAATTTGACGACACCGGTGTCAGTTGGAGACTTTCTTGTCTCAAAGCGAGCATGCGACGGCTCAGGCCGGGTGATTTCGGTATCGTTGCAGGTAGACCTGACAAGGGAAAGACTAGCTTTATTGCGTCGGAGATTACGTATCTGGCTCCGCAATTGCCCGCCGAACGCAACGTACTATGGCTCAATAATGAAGGCCCCGGAAGACGGATCATACCGCGCCTGTATCAAGCAGCACTTAACTTGAGCATGAAAGAACTGATGGAGCGCAGCAATGCGAAGACATTGGTTCCTGCTTACATAGAGGCTATTGGCGGTAGGCTTAATAAGATCAGGATCATTGACATCCACGGCATGAACAATGGTCAGGTCGAGCGACTTATTGAGGATAACAATCCGGGAGTTATTGTGTACGATATGATCGATAACATCAAAGGATTTGGCAGTGAAGCAAGAAACGATCTACAATTGGAAGCCATGTATCAATGGGCTAGAGAGCGTTCCGTTAAGTATGATTGTATTGGGCTCGCTACTTCCCAAATCAGTAATGACGGCGACGGCTTACAATTTCCTACACTCGGGATGCTCAAAGATAGCAAGACCGGTAAACAGGGAGCTTGTGACTTCCAAATCATGATCGGTGCCAGTAACGAACCAGTGCTAGCTAATAGTAGGTACATTGGTGTCGTTAAGAATAAGCTACGCAGACCAGATGCTCCGGGTGATCCTAGAGCAGAAGTGCACTTTGATATGACAAGGAGCAGGTACAATGACGTTGCTGGATAGCCTGTGGTCTAAAGGATACTATATGGTGCTTGTATCTGATGATAGGCACCAACACGACGCACCGGGCGAGCATGTATTCTGGCATAACAATAATTCCAGATGGGAGCGTACTAAAGTAATGCCTAAAGGACAATTCCAACGATTTGCTAAAGAGCGTAATTGTCACTACATTGTAAGGGTGAAACTGAAATGACCGTCAGCATTACTGACATTGAACGAGCATGCGACCGAGTTAAGACGGTAAAGCCGACCGAGAAAGGAATATCTTCCTATCTCCGTTCGCAAGGCCTAAAATTTTCCGACCAGCAATTCCGAAGGCTATGGGGCCAGTTGCAGGGCAAGAAGCCGAAGTCTAGGCAACTCAGCCTGAAACTTGCTAGCGCCTCTGCTGACCCGGTTTCTGTGGCGGTGCGGGCTACTCTGGCTGACCCCGAAGCTCTCCCGCTCGAAACCAAGCCGCTCTATGGTGGCAAGCTGAAGTCGGATGACGAGTTCCGGCCCCGGCTAGAGGGCAAGCGCTTTGTATTTACTTGTGCACAGAACAACACTATGCTGCATGAAGGTTTCTGGAAGTCTTTACAGACATTCTGTGACCACAACGATGCACAGCTAGGTGTATCCCGAATTACTTATAATAAAAATGCATGGAATAACCTTGGTGGTGTAACTAAGAAGAAGTCCTTGGAGACTGATGACATATGGTACGACGAGCGTATTGTTCCGTATATTGCGGACGAGCAGGTGAAGGTTGCAGACAGTCTTGTGTTCTGCGGAGAACTGGACATCCTGCCTACCGCCGTGTACCCATTGAATGGCCTTGCGAACTATACAGGCCCGCACAGTGCCATCATTCCGCATACCAAGCTACAAATGCAAGCACTAGCTACTATGAAAGGACAGGATGCAAAGCACCTGTACTCAACGGGGGCAGTGACACTTCGGAACTACATCCAGCGCCGTACAGGACAGGTAGCAAGCTATCACCACGTCTATGGCGCACTGTACGTAGAACTAGACGATAAGGGCGACTGGTGGGTACGCCAGATCAATGCAGACGATCAGGGTATCTTCTATGAACTGGATAAGGTGTACGGGCCCGGTTGGGTAGCCGATGCCAAGGAGTTCGGCAAACCCATCATTAACCTTGGTGATATCCATGTCGAGAAGACAGACGATATCCAAATGCAGGGTGCTATGGACATGCTCAAGGTACTTGATCCTGAAGCAGTGGTAGTACATGATCTGTTGGACTTCGAGGGACGTAACCACCATAACAAGCGCGATCCGTTCTTCCTCGCTACCATGTATTGGGAGCAGAAGGAGAAGGTGGAGAGTGGCTTCCTATTCAGTTACGACTTCCTACTTAGCCTGAAGCAGCGTCTACCTGACGCCACTATCTACAGTATCAGGTCTAATCATGACGAGGCATTCAAGAAGTGGCTCACTGAGGGCACAGGCTTCCCGGATGCACCTAACCTAGAGTTCTGGCACCGGGCCAATGCACGATTGCATAAGGCCATTAAACAAGGAGAGCCTAAGTATGACATATACAAATGGGCCTTGCAAGAATGGGACGAATGGTTCCATACCAGTATCGAGGACTTTGTCACCTTCATCCAAGAAGATGACAGCCTCGTCTTGCACGGAATTGAGTTTGGACTTCACGGTCACCTTGGGCCTAACGGGGCCAGAGGGAACCCGAAAGCGTATCGACAAATTGGTCGACGTGCTAATACAGGACACACGCACTCGGCTGGAATTGTCGACGGGATATACACAGCCGGTGTACTTGCGAAGCTTGACATGGGATATAACAAAGGACCAAGTAGTTGGTCGTGCAGTCATATTCTCACCTACGCCAATGGTAAAAGAGCAATCATTACTCAACGCGGATATAAGTGGCGAGCCTAAAATAAATTGGGACTGTCTTGATTAAAGTTATCTTAGTAACCTTGCTGGTGCATAATAGCACTGGCGAGGTTACGACCATTAGGGAAACATTAGAACCGAGCATGCGGGTGTGTATGCAGCATATGGCACAGAAATCCTTTACTGACTTCCCTACACACGAAGGGCGGTATCAGTATCGCTGTAAAGTAGAAGGAGAGCGCAGTGGGCGCGATTAGAACTAGTGACGGGCGCTTGGTCGATCCGTTTAATCCGAAGCCAGAGGATATTATTCCCAAGGTATTCATTCATAGTATCTCACAGATCAATCGTTATACCGGACATGTCAAGCATCCTTACTCAGTAGGGCAGCATACTCGTAACCTAGTGTACACGGTGCCTAAGCATCTGCGACGGGCTGCGCTTGTGCATGATTGGGCAGAGGCATGGTTCAATGATGTAGCTTCCCCAGTCAAGGCAGAGTGCGAAGACTATAAGCAGGCAGAACATGCGGCTATGGTATTTATTGCAGAGCATATGGGTGTGTCTAAAGGAGAGCTTTCAGAGCTTGATCCTTGGGATAAGAGCATCTATATTAATGAGCGGGATGCTGGCTTTGACTACATCCGCAATCTAGGTATGGGCGATGACCGTAAAGGTATACCTGATATGGGTCCGTGGTATTTTGCTGAGACTTACTGGCAGGATATCCGTTTCGATCTGGCTAATGAATTCAATTGGCTGTTCCCTACTCGTGCGCCCATTGACTTTACACCTACTATGCGGCAGGTGCTTGTGCCCGCAGGAACTAAACAGGTGACTTTGAATGTCCGGTGATCAAAACCAGAAGCGTGATGCAGGCAAGGGCGATCCGCTTATGATGGAAGAAGACCTTGCCCTTGCCCTTGAGGCAGTGTGCGCTTGCATGGAATATGGTAAGGCTAAGTATGGCTCTCGGGGTGGGTGGAAGGCTGTGGATATGGCTCGATACAAGAGCGCTGAAGCTAGACATAGGCGAGAGCGTATGAAGCATGGCGATCTTAGTCGAGACGGGGAAAGCGGGCTGCCGCATATTCAGCATGAAATTGTGGATGCCTTGTTCCAGTTGCAGACTTTGATTGAGAAAAATCCCGACATTAATTTTACAGCATTCAATCCCCCGCCAGGTACGGTTAGTGCAGTAGAACCTAAAGCGTCTACTAACACACCAACTCAGTTGAGTGGCCGCCGTCCTAAAGGATCACGATGCCTTAGTCCATTGCAGATCAAGCAAGTAAAACGTATGCGGGAAGCAGGAGCCAGTGGAATTAAGATTGCTGCGGCATTTGCAGTATCCGATGCAACTATCTATAGGATACTAGGGAGTACCTATTAATGGCCAATGAAACCATTGAGCTACTAAAGGAATTCAACTGGACTATGATGTATGGTCCAGCAGGCTTTCAGGAGAAACTAGATGGCGTCCCTACTAGGATTATTCGTAGAGGCACTGAGGTCGTGGCTCTCACTAGGCAAGGAGAGCGAATTACAAGTATTCCGCACATTCTTCCCCACGCACTACTGCTCCTGCAAGATGGCGGGAGTATTATCGGAGAACTGTACATCCAAGGTAAGCCGTTCAAGGATATATCAGGGGCAGTGCGCAAAGACAAAAGAAATGATGACCTTAAACTGTATGTGTTCGATGCAGACATCCGGGCAGTGCCCACTCTGCACTACGAAACACGCAGAGAGGCAGTAAATGGGCTACTCGACAAGCTGGCTACTTACCTTGGCCGCCATAGGGACGATCTTCCTATTCAGCTTATTCCTCAGCACGTAGTATACACTGAGGCAGAGGCACTAGAGAGCTTCGATCAGTTGATGAAGCTTAAGCCTAATGCAGAAGGTGCAGTACTGCATCGACTAACTAAGTGCTTTGAACCCGGCAAGCGTTGTTGGGGCACTCAGCGGCTGAAGCCGGTCCCCGCGATTGACCTGAAGGTCGTCGGCTTCGAAGAGGCTGTCAGCAAGGCAGGGAAGCCCTTGGGAATGGTCGGGCGTATCGAGGTAGAGTTTACCCGGCTGCACAATGGAACGCCTAGGATGGCGCATATTGGCGTCGGACCGGGGTGTTTGACGCATGCCGAACGGATCGCCATCTGGCGTAGCAAGTCCAAGTACATAGGCAGGATTGCTGAGGTACGGTACATGCGAGACGAGACGTATGAAGCACTACGGCAGCCTACATTCCTACGTTGGCGACTGGATAAGAAGGAACCAAGCTAATGACAGTGGAACGATTGAAGATAGCTCAGGCTATTATTAAGGATCATCCTTTCGCCAGTATCTGTGGAGGGTTTATCCGAGACGCTATCTGTGGAAAGCCACACCGAGATATTGATTTCTATATTCCGTATCTAACTAAGCATACAGAGTACATGCACTTGATCGACCAGCGGTCATGGGCCACTACAGAAATACAGTGGCATGGCGATGACAGTGCAGAGTATGTGCATCAGGCTATTAATGGTCAAGCAGAGTACCGCATGTATGATGACGCTTGTATTAGGTACGGTCTGCCAGAAGGCACCATTATCAATGTGATCAACCTTCGAGAGAGCGTAGAAACTGACGCAGAGACTGTGACAGGTAGGTTTAACTTTGGCATCTGCCAAGCAGGTGTCGATAAGGATAAGACTTATATCTCTGAACATTTCCGCAAGGACTACAAGGAGAACCATATTACTCTTCTCCGGGAAGATTGGGGATACGAAGCAAGTATGAAGCAGTATATTAAGCTCTGGCGTAAAGGTTACGAGTGGCCTCTTAGGCTTAACCCACATGAGCTTCCTACTGAGAGCTTCTAATGGGTAAGTATCTCGTATTCGATCTTGAAACAGAGAACATTACGAGCTTCAAACGGTTTGCTTCTCCATTTGATGAAAGGAATTGGGTAGTTGCACGAGGCTGGAAGAAACAGGGTGATAGCCAATGTAGTTGGACTTATCATCCTACTAATGATCGCAGCACCTATATACGAATACCTACAGATGTTGATCTACTGGTTGGACTAAACATTAAGTTCGACTTGATCTGGGAAATGGCATCAGGTAACCCGGACCTTATCGCATTCTTTAAACGGGGCGGTAAGATATGGTGCTGTCAGTATGCGGAGTACTTGATCAATGGACAGGTGCCCGAGAAGCAGATGGTTAGTATGGACCAGATCATCGAGGGTTATGGTGGTCGCAAGAAGATAGATGAGGTAAAGATACTATGGGAACTCGGGAAGAGGACGAGCGAAATCCAAGAGCAGCTACTTGTAGACTACTTAGTGGGCAGCGAGGACGAGGCTCGGAACAGCGGGGACATCGGGAACACGGAACTGATCTTCCTAGGCCAGATCAAGAAGGTACTGGAACAGGGCCAGTTGAAAATGGTACAGGATCGGATGGACGGGCTACTGTGTACAACGGACATGGAGTTCCGTGGCCTGAAGGTGGACGTCCAAGAAGCGGGAAGCCGCCTCAAGGTCTTGCAGGCAGATTTAAAGGCCAAGGAGAAGGAACTTGACGGTTATCTACCGGAAGGACTTCCCTTTGAGTTTAACTGGGGATCAGGTACGCACAAGTCCTGCATCATCTTTGGTGGTACTGTTAAGTACGAGTACCGTACAACATACATCGATGAGGCTACAGGGCAGCTTGCCCGTCTCAAAGCCAAGCAAACACAGTTCGTGCTCAAAGACGGTAGATGCACTCCGATTGAACCGTCTAGCGAAAATGGAAAGCTAGTAGAGAGCAAGATTGGTTATGCGGTTAACAAGAGTGGTGCCAACAAAGGCGCATACAAAACTAAGCAGGTGGAAGTACCCGGCGAACTCAAACAGAAGTACCAAGATTTCTTCTACGAGTTCCCCGGAGTTACAGAGCCTCTACCTGCATGGCAGGGAAAGCAGACTGATGGTGCCGGGCGTTGCATATACTCTACCGCAGCCGAAGTCATTGAAGAACTATCTCTACGAGACATTGGCTTCCTTAAAGCTATGTCTGCTAAGCAGGCACTCGATAAGGAGATAGGTACGTACTACGTTAAGTTCGATAAGAATGGCGTAGCCTCTGGTATGATGACTTGTATTCAGACTAAGGATCATGTGATCCACCACAACCTTAACCACACCAATACTATCACCAGCCGACTAAGCAGCAACAATCCTAATCTACAGAACGTGCCGACCAAGAAGAAGTCACACGTCAAGAAGATGTTTGTCAGTCGCTTTGGTAAAGACGGTAAGATGCTTGAGGCAGACTACAGTCAGCTTGAGGTGGTGGTACAGGGAGTGTTGTCCAAGGACGTGAACCTGTGTAATGACTTGCGTAATAAGATCGACTTCCACTGCAAGCGGGTTGCACTTAAGCATAGTGCATCTGGCATGACTTACGAGAAGGCACTGGATTGGTGCAAGAATGAAGATCATCCTGATTATAAAGCGGGCAGTGAGGAACGTGGTCTATGCAAGGTGTTCAGCTTCCAGAGAGCCTATGGTGCAGGTGCAGCCAAGATTGCATACGAAACCGACATGCATATTGATACTGTGAAGCAGATGATCGAGGCTGAGGAAAAGGAATACCCCGGCGTAGTCAAGTTCAATGCAGACGTGGAGAGTAGCGTACATAAGACGGCTATGCCAATACGGCTAGCCAATGATAATGGAGATTGGAATGTTTATAGACGTGGGCACTACATTGGCCCTACTGGTACAAGGTATGTATTCCGCTCGTATGACGCTCCTAGCTACCTACTTAAGCGCGGCATTAAAGATAGCTTCATGCCCACGGAACTCAAGAACTATCCAGTTCAAGGTACCGGTGGTGAGTTCGTGCAAGCTGTCTTGGGACTATTGTGGAGACATTTTGTATCCACCGATTTCTACGGCGGGAAAGCGTTTCTTGTTAATACCGTTCATGACTGTGTGTGGATTGACTGCCACAAGGATGTCTTGGACATTGTTGCTAAAGACATCAAGCGGATCATGGAAAGTATACCTACCTTCTACAATAACCGTTATAGCATGAACATTGATGTACCCTTCCCAGTAGAAGTAGAGGTAGGGGATAACATGCATGAGCTTAAGCATTGGCATGAGCCGATGAAAGAGGCAGCTTAACTACTTCATAAGTGGAAATAAAGCTGAGCCGAAATCTGGTATCAGTTTTGCAATTCACGTAGTATACGTATTATAACAGTAGATATCCTAAAGAAAGGAATATACATGAGCCAGTCCATTGAAGACCTGATCAAGGTAGCAGAAGCGAACGAAGATCAGACAGTTACCACCGAGGGTGGAGACTATGAATATACACCTCCGGTAGCAGGTAAGACTGTAGGCCGGATGATCGAGTACATTGAACTCGGTAAACAGAAGCAGAAGCCCTATCAGGGTAAGGCTAAGCCAGATGCAGAGAAGGTACGAGTAACCTTTGAACTACTGTCTCCTACTAAGAACATTAAGGAGATTGAAGTTAATGGTGAGAAGAAGAAAGTAGCTGAGTATATCACTGTTACTGTAGCTAAGAAGTTCAGTGAGAAAGCTAGTTATAAGAAGCTAGTTAATAAGCTTATCTATGGTCGGCCTATTACTCACATTGCACGTTGCCTTGGTAATGCATACATCTTTAACATCGTTCATAACGAGAGTGAAGTTAATGGTGTAAAGAAGGTATATGCTAATATTCAGGATGACAATGGTTGGCTTATAGAACCTCCCAAGGTTGAAGATGCTATCACTGGTGAAGTTAAGAATGTTAACGTACCAGAGCATATGAACCCACTTAAGATTTTCCTTTGGGATAATCCTACTAAGGAGACTTGGGATAGCCTGTACATTGATGGTACTCGTGAAGTTAAGAATGGTGATAAGGTTGAACAGGTTAGTAAGAACTGGCTTCAGGAAACTATCCTTGCTGCTTCAGACTATCCCGGCTCTAAGTTGCAGTTGATGCTTGGTGCTACTACCGAGAAAGACTTGGCAGTAGATGAGATCATGAAGTCTGAACAGTCTAAGGCAGAAGACCTGCCAGCGGATGATGTAAAGACTGACGATGCAGCACAGTTCGATGCTCTGGCAGAATTGGGTCTTGGCTAATGACTTCTATTAAGAAGATACTTCACGCGTATGGGCCTTGGGTTCTGGTAGAAGATACTACCGGAGATCAATGGCGTATCAGCGCAGAGACTGGAGAAGTGTGGCCGGTTCCTTCTGCATACTACCGAAAGATAGCGGTAGGAGAGTACCTTGACCTCAGTCAACTAGACCGGTTGTACGTTAGAGAATGATTGTAAACGGTATTGACCTAGATGGGCTGGCTGCTGATAGTCAGTCCATCGATATCCCGGAACCCGTACAAGGAAGGACTGTGCACATTGATGCAGACTTCCTAGCGTACATGATGTCAGCAGAGAAGGCCGATGGTACTGATACCAAGACCTTCGATGACATGAAGCACAACACGGAGGTATTCGTTGCGACTATCAAGTCCTTGGCGGCAGCTACCAGTGTGTACCTGCATCTCACTCCGAGTACCTCTAATAAAGGGGGTCGTTATGAGCAGGCTATCCAAAAGGAATACCAAGGTAACCGAGTTGACAAGCCTAAACCTCGATACCTCAATATACTCAGGGAGTGGATGAATGGAAACTTCCCTTGTACCATGCATCAGAACTGCGAGGCTGATGACGGAATGTCCAGCATGCAGTACGCCGCTATTGCTAGAGGCGAGCGACACCTCAGCATTATCGCTACGAAAGACAAAGACCTCAATTCAGTGCCCGGCTTGCACGTCGATTGGGATACTGGAACTATCGTTGATGCGGAAGAATTCGGCAGTACTTATCTGTACGATAGAAATGGGACTAAAATCATCAAAGGCTTTGGTCAGAAGTTCTTTTGGGCACAGATGCTCACAGGAGATACCGCCGATAACACTCAGGGACTTCCAGTCATACCGGGGATTGTGTTAAATGAGATCAAGCCAACTCAAACAATATCTAAGGCTAAAGAGATTGTTGAAGGAAGAATTCCAGCCAATGCAAAACAGTTCGATAAAGCAAAGGCTACGCTTCTTGAGCGACCGGACGGCTTATGCGGACCCGTTATTGCTCAAACAATTCTCGAACTCATACACAGTAACAAACAAGCATACTACACAATCAAAGGACTTTATCAGCGCGTTGGCGAGCGCCGTGGTTTCAAGCACTGGCAAACCGGAGAGCCGGTAAGCTGGCAGAAGGTATTCGTATCTGAAGCACAGTTGCATTGGATGCGCCGGAACAAAGATGATGCTCTTGATGTAGCCCGATGGTGGCAGGAGGTACTTAAATGAGATACACTACTGGTTGCCAGATTATGGTGCCTTATATCGATATGGACGAGAACGGTGAGAGTTCACCAGCCTATGCTCGCATGACCTTTAAGGGTGATGTAGACAAGCGCCGTGTTAAGCGGGAACTACGTAAGTGGGTTAAGCGTCAGGTAGGTCGTAGCATTGGTCCTTGGGAACTACGTTGGATCATGAAGTCGGCCCGCGCCCTGTGAAGCAGATAACGCTTGAACAGGTGGCGCTAGTCAGGCAAGCAATACTAGAGAAGCGGCAGGGTTTTAAATGTGTACTCTGTGATATAGGACTTAATGTCCGGACAGGAGTACTAGACCATGACCACCATACCGGAGCTATCAGAGGAGTCCTATGCCGAAATTGTAACGGCATGGAGGGCAAGGCCAAGACCATCGCCATACGAGGAAGACGTTCGCTTACTCTCTCGACTTATCTTCGAAAGATTGCCGACTATTGGGATTTCCATCAGACGGACAGAACAGGACTGATCTACCCTACCCACCTTACACCAGACCAGAAACGTATTAAGCGAAATACTAAAGCTCGTAAAGTGAGAGCTAAAGCAAAGAAGGGATAAGCATGAGCACTATCGAGGCGCAGTTGGAACTTGAACAGAAGATGCTAGCGCGTGGTGCTGAGACTTATCTAAAGGGACAGAGGCGAGCGGAGAAGGATGGCAGAGGTTCAGACCTCGACTACTCCCGCCGCCTGATGTCTGAGTACATGCAGCACTTGATCGATGCCTTTATCTCTATGATGACCAAGGCAGGTGCTACTCAGCATGGTCGTGCTAAGGCACTGCTACTCCGCACTGATGCAGATAAGGCTGTGTACATTACACTACGCACTGTATTCAATTCGTTTATGAATGAGAAGCAGCAGTTGATTGACGTGGCTATTCGTATCGGGAGGTTGATTGAGGATGAGTGCCGCTTTAGCCGTTTTCAGGAAATGCATTCAAAGTATTACGACACGATCATACAAGACTTTAAACGCAAGGGCACTAAAGATTATCGATATATGCATCGTGTTCTTACTCATAGTGCAAATGAGCAAGGGGATGATTGGCCCGCATGGTCACAGACGGAACGTGCTGATGTCGGTTGCCGTATGCTGGACCTTGTACTACAGTATTCTGACTTGTTGGAGAAGGTGCACGTCAAGGCTGGTAAGAAGCAGCAGGTGTATCTTAAGCCTACTGAGACAGCACAGGCGTGGATAAACTCACATGAAGACGCAGCACAGCTACTATTCCCGGACCGTGCCCCCTGTATTATTGAACCCGACGATTGGTCTGAACTCGATCAAGGTGGTTACTATACGCCCCAACTCAGGCAATCAACGCCTATGGTTAAATGTAGTGGGCACCTACAGAAGCGTCTGCTCAAGAAAGCCAACCTAAGTTTAATCATGGACACCCTTAACATCGCACAGCATACGCCGTGGGAAGTTAATGGTGATGTACTACAGATCGTCAAGACAGTATGGGCACAGAACCTTGGCATTGGTATGCCGGGCAGTGAGAAGCTGGTGCCATCAGAGTTCGCTCTAGCAGACAAGAACAAAGAGGAATTCACCGAAGCAGAATTGATACAGTTTCAGGAGTGGAAGCGCGCAGCAGCGGAGGTCCACACTAAGGAGAAAGAACGTGTTAGCAAGTCGTTTCAAGTCACTCGGGTCATTCGAATGGCAAATGAGTACAGTCAATATGCTCGCTTCTGGTACGTGTGGTACGCTGACTTTCGAGGCAGGCTATATACAGCGACTTCTGGTTTCAGCCCGCAAGGTCCGGACATCGCAAAAGGACTTCTACGATTTGCTAATGGTAAACCTCTTGGACCGCACGGAGAGTTCTGGCTCAAAGTCCATGGAGCTAATCGTTACGGTTTCGACAAAGAAGATTACCCAACTCGTGTGGCGTGGGTCGATCAAAGACATGCAGAATTTGTTAGCGCAGGTCTTGACCCGATATCCAATCGAGCCGTATGGGCCGACGCAGACAAGCCCTACCAATTCCTAGCATTCCTTATTGAGTATGCCAAGCTTCACCAGTTGAAAGAGTTAGGATATAAAGCAGATGACTTTGTTAGTTATCTTCCTGTAGGCCTTGATGGCTCCTGTAACGGATTACAGAACTTTAGTGCTATGCTTCGTGATCCTATTGGTGGTGCTGCGACGAACCTAGTGCCATCAGCTAAGCCTAGCGACATCTATACACTGGTTGCCAAGGTAGCCAGCAATAAGGTATATGCGCAGCCAGAGAAGCCGTGGATGCTTGATTGGGCTAGGTATCTACAGACCTACGGCAAGGAGGGAGTGATGCCTAGAACTATGTCTAAGCGTCCTGTCATGACCCTACCATATGGTGCTACTAACCAATCCTGTACAGACTACATCTACATGGATGTAATGGATACAGATAAGAAGTTCTTCACACAGACCTTCCGAGCAGCATGCGCTTTGCAGCCTTTGCTATGGGAGGCTATTGGTGAGGTTGTCGTGGCAGCACGAGTAGCTATGGATTGGCTACAGCAGTGCGCATCGGCTATGACTAAGATACAGAAGCCGATTGTCTGGTCTACTCCAGATGGTTTCATTGCCGTACAGCATAGTAGGCATGTAGAGACTGTACAGGTTGACACTCAGTTGGCTGGTAGGTTCCAGATACGTGTTGGTGATTACACTGACAAGATCGCAGGAGCTAAACAGCGACAGGGTATTGCACCTAACTTCATCCACAGCATGGATAGCAATCATCTTAGAGCTACGGTACGCCTAGCCAAGAAGTATGGTATCCTTGACATGGCTTTGATCCATGACGACTACGGCACATATGCTGCCGACACTACTCTGTTACACAGGGTACTCCGAGAGGCATTCATACAGATGTATACTAAGAATGATCCTCTTGAAGACTTCCGCAAACAGCAGGAAGCTATGGGTGGAGTACTGCCACCCGTCCCTCCAAAGGGAAGCCTAGTTATTGAAGATGTTAGAAAGTCCCTCTACTTCTTCGGATAGTTGACCACTTCATAAGTGGAATAACGATTTGGAGAAATACGATGGCTTACGCAGACTTGTCCGATGAGGATAAAGTCAAGTTAGCTATTAATTTCGTAGCCAATGATCAGCCCTTGCCTAGAACCTTAACTGAGTTCTTGCGCGGGGCTGATCTTTACGAACTAATAGTCAACCCTAACATTTTCGAGGAAACTGATGGCACAAATCTCAGCTACAATTCCCCCGATAAGTAAAGACTTTCTAGAGAGATTGCAGATGGTGTTTCGACCATTGCAGCCTCAGCCCAACATCACCACGATGGACGAGATAATGTTCAACGCCGGTCAGCTTGCAGTGATCCAATGGATCGAAGCACATGGGCACACAGAGACATTTGTTACAGGTAAGGCTGACGTTACACGCACGGTATCTATGCGATGATTGTCCGGCCAGTAACTGTAGACGACATACCTGAAATACTTGACATGCTGCGGTACTTCCGAGAGGAAAGCCCGGAGTACAATTACACAGAAGATGATGCATCCTTTGTTGGACCTAATCTAGAGAAGCTAATCACTAGCGGTATTATGTTCGGAGTTATCGATAATGATAACAAGGGCGTAATGCTTGGTGCTTTATCTCAGACTTGGTACTCTAGACAGATCGATGCTAGTGAGCAAGTGCTGTTCGTGTATCCTCCTTATCGTGGTGGGTTTACGGCTATACGCTTAGTGCACAAATTCGAGGAACGGGCTACGGCACTTGGTGCTACAGTTCTAGGTGTAGGTGTATCTTCTGGTGTCCATGAGGAACAGACTGCGCGCATGTACGAAAAGCTAGGGTTTATTCCCAAAGGCGTTTCGCTTATGAAAAGGCTTAAGTAATGTGCGAACCATTGACTATGCTCGGCCTACTTGGTCTAGCTGGCTCTGTCGGTAGTGCCGCCCTTGGCGTTGCTGGTGCAGCTAAACCACCTGAACCTACATTGCCCGCTGCCCCTGCTCCTACAGGTCGTGCGCCGGGAGCTACTGTACGTGTTGGTACTGGTGCAGACGAACTTGAAAATACCGATCCTACTAAATCAGACATTGTACGTACACCCGTTACTCGGGCTGCTGGTACTGCTCTTGGTGGTTTGGGTCGTAGCACTCTAGCACTGTAGGAGATATTATGTGCAAGAAATTTCTTAGCGGCCTGCTTGGCGGTGGTGATGAAGCCCCTCTCGGTGGAGCAGCACAGACAGCTAGCACTGTTCAGCGTGAAAGCGCTCCTGTAGTTAAGCTAGCTAATACAGATACTAATGCTCCCGTGATTAGGCAGACGCCTGATGACGAGAAGCGCAAGACGGGACTTCCCGGACTAGGACTATAACATGGCTGCATACTCGCTAACTGTTGAGAAAGAAACCGAGCTACAGCACCGCTGGACTGAACTAGATAACTGTAGAACGAGCATCCTCACGAACTGCGAGGAATACGCTAGTTGGACTTTGCCCTACCTGTTCCCGCCTATTGGCACGAACAAGGCAGCAGAGCTACAGAACTCTAAAGATAGTATCGGCGCACAAGCTGTAAACAATCTGGCTAACAAGGTAGTGTCTACTCTATTCCCCGGACAGAGGAACTTCTTCCGTCTGGTTGTGGATACCAAGACTAAGCAGATGATTACGGAAGCTATGGCTGCTGAAGCCAGTGGCGATACTGCTAACGCTCAGGCACAGCTTGCTGCTGCTCTAGAGGAAGTCGATAAGCAGTTGCTCTCTACTGAGAAGCAGGCTATGGAATACATGGACATGGTTGCATACCGCCCTATCGCTGTGCATGCTGCAAAGCTGCTGGTAACTACGGGTAATGCTCTTATGTTCCATCCGCCTAATAAGCCAGTACAGTGCTATGGGCTACGGGACTATGTAGTTGTACGAGATATCTCTGGTCAGGTTATTGAAATGATGACTAGGGATGAGAAGGCATTCGAAACTTTCTCTCCTGAAGTACAAGAGCAGCTTATGAATAAGCATCGCAATAAGTACACTAAGAGCGGACTGAAGTCTAAGCCTGTTTGTGTCTATACACAGATACGGCTGGAAGATGATGGTAAGTTTCATGTACGGCAGGATGCCGATGACGTAAAGCTTCAGCTTATTGGTGCAGTGTGGACTAAGGATACCCTTCCTTGGATACCGCTTGTGTGGAACTTAGTGCAGGGCGAAGACTACGGTCGTGGCCTCGTGGCTGAGTACGCAGGTGCTTTCCATGCAGTCAATGTGCTTACAGCCTCGCTACTGAATATGTCTGCTATTATGGCCGACACTAAGTTCCTAGTTAACCCGGCATCAGTGCTGGATATTGCAGAGCTTAATCGTAGTCTCCCCGGATCGTACCACTCTGGTCGAGAAGGCGATATCACTACGCCGCAGCTTAATAAGGTCAATGATGCTTCGTTTATTCAGAGCATGATCGAACGATACGAGAAGCAGATTGCAGGAGCATTCCTCTTGCTTAGTCAGCTTACTCGTAATGCAGAACGCGTCACCGCAGAGGAAATCCGCAGAGACGCTAATGAACTTGAAATGAGTAACGGCGGCATCTACTCTCGCCTTGCTGCTACATGGCAAACTCCTACCGCTACAGTCACTCTGTATCAGATTGATTTCAAGGGCGTAGGTGATGGCATTGTTCCACAGATCATTACCGGTATGGACAGTCTGTCTCGTGCAAGCGAAATGGATAACATGTACATGCTGCTTACTGATCTGGCGGCACTTAATAATGTTCCAGAAGATGTACGAGCCTTCATCAAGAAG
>Ga0065704_10070256_pt1 | contig 46825 bp, 83 predicted proteins | sample SwiRhicommuniRL2_FD_59091 | JGI IMG/M metagenome (GOLD analysis project Ga0065704, IMG submission 59091) | Switchgrass rhizosphere bacterial communities from Rose Lake, Michigan, USA - RL2 v2 (version 2) | ecosystem: Host-associated > Plants > Roots > Rhizosphere > Soil | place: East Lansing, MI | reverse complement strand
CGGACCTTGGACCAGAGCTTGTTCTGGAAGGACGTGCGCCACGGCCTGCTGTTTGTGTCGACCATCATGGCGATCGGCGGCGGAGCGGTGTTCTTCCTGCTCCTGCCCCGGCCCGCTCAAGCGATGCTGGTCTATGGCGTCATCCTGGCCGGCTGCGGCCTGCTGATCATCGCCAACCTGCGTCGCCGGAAGCATGGCCGATGAGCCCGCTCTTCCTGATGCCCGAGCCGTCGCCCTCATCAAAATGGCCTGCGACCTCGCGCGGACAATTCCCGACCTCCAGGCCTTCGGAGCGGTCAACGCCTCCGCCTTCCAGGGTCTCGACCCGCCAACCTACGCCGCTGCTCGCGCTGCCTATGTGCGTCGGCTTGGCGAACTGAAAGGCAAGCCGTGAGCTACATCGACCCGATCCGCGCCGCCCAGGCCGCCAAGTCCCTGGTGGATAGTATCCGCGCCCTGGACCCCGACGACGCCCTGATCATCGACACCATTGAGGGCGAGACGGACCTGTTCGAGACCATCGACGCCGTCCTGGCGCGCATGGCCAACGACCAGGCCTTGGTGCGCGGTTGCGAGGCCGTCATCGGCGACCTGGAGGCGCGCAAGACCCGGTTCGAGCAGCGCATCAAGTCCGACCGCGCCCTGATCGAACAGGCGCTCATGATCGCCGAAATCGACACGAAGCTGGAGCGTCCGGCCGGGACGCTGTCGCTGACAAAGCGGGCGCCGGTGCTGGTCGTCGAGACCGAGGCTGAAATTCCGGCCCAATACTGGAAGGCCGGCGCGCCCTCGCTCGACAAGAAGGCCCTGACCGAAGCGCTGCGCGAGCGCCGCAGGGCCATCGACGCCCTGCCGGAAGACCCCGACGCCCGCGCCGAGGCCTTGGCCGCCCTGCCCCCCGAAATCCCCGGCGCGACCCTGTCGAACGCCGCCCCCTCCCTCACGATCCGGGTGAAATGACCATGAACAACGTCGTCGCGCTCAACAGCACCAGCAGCGGCTTTTCGGCCGCTCAGATCACGCTCATCAAGAACACCGTCGCCAAGGACACCAACAGCGACGAGTTCAACCTGTTCGTCAGCGTCGCTCGCAACACCGGCCTGGACCCGCTGCGCAAGCAGATCATGGCCGTCGTCTACAGCAAGAACGATCCCGAGAAGCGCCGGATGACGATCATCACCGGCATCGACGGCTTCCGCGCCATCGCCGCCCGCAGCAACCGCTACCGCCCCGACGAGAACGAGCCCGAGTTCACCTATGACGCGGACCTGAAGGGCCTCGACAACCCCCTCGGTCTGGTCAAGGCGGTCGTGAAGATCTTCATAGCCGACGCTTCCCGCGAAGGCGGCTGGCGTCCCGTGGCCGGCGTCGCCTACTGGGACGAGTTCGCTCCCATGAAGGAAGAGGTCGAGGGCGGCTTCGACTGGGTCGATACCGGCGAGACGTGGCCCGACAGCGGCAAACCCAAGAAGAAGAAGGTCCCGCGCCAGGCCGGCGCCCAGGTCGTGCGCCAACTCGATACGTCTGGCCAGTGGGGCAAGATGGGCCGCTTGATGCTGGCCAAGTGCGCCGAGAGCCAAGCCCTCCGCAAGGCCTTCCCCGAAGACCTGTCGAACCTCTACGAGCACGCCGAAATGGACCAAGCGTCGGTCCGCGACCTCATGCCGTCCGAAGTGGTCGAGGCTGCCGGCGTGGAGCAACGCCTTCTTCGCATCGGCGGCACGTCGGGCATCCTCTTCCAGTTCGAGCCGAACGGCGCCCTGGAGAGCGTGCAGCTCGGCAAGATCGCCGACCGCCTTTTCGAGCAGGCCAAGAAGTTCACCAGCGCCGCGCACCTGCGCTGGTTCAGGGACATCAACCGCGCCGCTATGCAAGAGTTCTGGGCGCGCGCGATGAGCGACGCCCTGGCCGTCAAGGAAGTGCTGGAGAAGCGCGAGGCCGAGCTGAAGGCCGCCGACGCGGAAAGCGCCGCCTAATGTCCTCCGCGCCGATCATAGGTGAGGTCTGGAAGACCATCCCGTCTCACCCGTCCTATGCGGTCTCATCCATGGGACGAGTGAAGCGACAGGCGATCGTGCACGGTGGGATGGGATCGGTTCGCATTCCCACGGGGACGTTGGCAGTGCGCGCCCTGCCGCGTGGTCACCTGCAGGTGACAATGTCCGAGAACAACGCCCCCGTGACCAGGCTTGTCCACCGGTTGGTTGCTGAGGCCTTCCTGCCGCCGCCACAGGAGGGCCAGGACTGTGTTTGCCACCGTGACGATGATCCGTCGAACAACCGACCCGATAACCTCTTTTGGGGAACGCGGGAGGACAACACGGCCGACATGGTTGCCAAGGGGCGCCAAGCTCGGGGCCGCAGGGTCACGAGCTGCAAACTGACCGAAGATGCTGTTCGGGCCATCCGGAGCGCCGCCCGCTCTGGTCAGCGTCAGGATGCGATCGCCGTTGAACACGGCATCTCACAGTCGAACGTCAGCATGATCGTCACCGGCGCCACGTGGGGGCATGTCTCGTGAGCCGCTGGGCCTTCATCCTGTCTGACCGCGAGCGTGAGCGCGTCCTGGCCTGGGTCCGGCGCGCACCCAACGGCTTCCGCGTCGAGATCAAGGAGCCGCAACGCTCCACGGACCAGAACAGCAAGCTTTGGGCCTGCCTGACGGACATCAGCATCCAGAAGCTGCACCACGGCCTGAAGCTGGAGCCCGAGGCTTGGAAGCTCCTGTTCATGGACGCCCTGAAGCGCGAGATGCGGATGGTTCCGAACCTTGACGGCAACGGCATGGTCGCGATCGGAACGTCCTCCTCTGACCTGTCCAAGGCCGAATTTGGCGACCTCCTGGAGATCATCCAGGCATGGGGCGCTGAGAACGGCGTGATCTTCCACGATCAGCAGAGCGAGGCAGCGTGATGGAAAAGCTCCCCTGCCCGTACTGCACCCGCCACTTCGCCGACCAGAACGGCTTGTGGATGCACGCCAAGGCCAAGCACGGCGGAAAGAAGGTCAAGCACCTCCGCCCAGAGCGTCCTGAAGACGAGAGCTACGCCAGCCTCTTCATCAAGGCGCAACAGGACATCGCCGCTGGAGAGCCCGTCGAGGCTTGGATCAGGGACATGCTGCCGTGAAGCCAGACCTCACCATCGTACCGGCGCGCGAGATCCCGAAGCCGACCAAGCGCCGCGAATTGACGCGCTCCGAGTTCGCCCAGCTCATCCTCAACCAAGAGGGCCGGTGCGGATGTGGATGCGGCGGCAAGCTGCAGCCCATGACCGAAGGTGTCGTGGACGAACACGTCATCCCCCTCGCCTACGGCAAGGAAGACGCCAACGACCTGAAGAACCGCGCCCTCTTCCGCAAGCCGTGCGCCGCGAAGAAGACGGCGGAGGTCGACCAGCCGGGCATCGCCAAGGCCAAGCGCAACGCGGGCGAGACCTGCAATGCAGCCGGCAAGTCCATCCCCGTCCACGTCGACCCATGGGGCAAGAACCGCCCCAACGCGCCCAAGACGAAATGGCCCAAGCGGGCCTTCTCCACCCGTAGGAGCCAACCCCAATGACTAAAGACCAAAGCGGATCGGCTCTTTCCTCTGGGGGAGAACTGTAGATGGGCGAGACGATCAACTTCCTTTGCCCAAAGTGCCTTCGCAGGGACGATCTCGCCCGGGAGAACACCGATCCGGCAAAAGCCGTTTCGGCCACTCTGGTGTGCCCGAACTGCGACGATGGCGATTTCCATTCGCCTGACTTCTTCGACGCCGAAGGTCGCCACCTGAACGAGGAAAATGGCGAGCCGTACGATTCCCCCCCTACCCCTTCCACGAGCACGGCGGATGTAGGGGGTGGGGAGTGAGCGCGCTGTTCGATCTTCCGTCGACCCTGCCCCACGCAATCGAGCGTTCACACGCCATTTTCAAGCGCGCGGTCGAGACCTTCAACCCTACCCATGTCGCTTCGATGGTGTCGGGCGGCACGGACAGCGCCGTGAGCGATGCCTTAGCCGAGGAGATGGGGATCAAGATCGACCTCCGCATCCATGGCCGGACTGGCTGCGGAATTCCCGACACGACGCAATTCTGCATCGATCACTACAGCAAGCTTGGTGAATTCGCCTTGGCAGACGCCGGCGACGCATACGAGCGGTATGTTCTCCGCAAGGGCTTCTTCGGTGTCGGGCGCCAGGCTCACAACTTCGCCTATCGAATCCTAAAGGCTGACCCCTTCAAGACGGCGATCTCGCGCAACATCCGTCACCGGCGGCGCAACATCCGCGTGCTGCTGATCAACGGCGCTCGCAAGTTCGAAAGCGAGAACCGGCGCATCAACATGCCGGAGACCCGCCTATGGCGCGGCAATATGTGGGTCAACCTGATCCACGAATGGTCGGATGCCGAGAAGGCAGAATATCTCGCCAGTCGGAAGGTCGTGGTGAACCCCGTGGCAAAGCAGATTTGCCGGTCGGGTGAATGCATGTGCGGAACGATGCAAGAGCGCTTCGACCGTATTGAGGCGTCGATCCTCTATCCCGAATGGGGTCGCTGGCTTGACGGCCTGGATGCCGAAGCCAAGCGCCTGCACGGCTTCGGTTGGGGAGAGCATCACCCCAAGCCAGTAGACCCTAACCAACTCAACATGTTCGACGACTTCCAGCCCATGTGCGGAAGCTGTCTGCGGCGAGGTGAGAAATGACGCGCGATGAGAAGCGCTGCCTGCGCAGCGTGAACAATCAGCTCATCCAGGCCCAGCAAGACATCCTGTTTGCCGCCTTGGAAGACAACATCAGCGCACAGCAGCGCGCCGATATCGTCGACAACATCCGAAGGGCCGCGGATAAGCTGGAGCGCGGCCATGACTGACGCTCTGGCCATCGTCCGCGACAAGCTGCGTCACTATCCTGACCACGGGGCAACCGACCCGGTCGTGAAGTACGTGCTCACCGGCACCGAGATGGCGATCATTCACGACGCTTTAGCTCGCATTCCCACCCCTCGCGCGGCCATCACACTGACGCCTGACACGTCCACGGACGGAAGCGCCGCAGAGCCTGTCACGCGTTCCGGGATGCCCCCTCCCTCCTTTTCCGAAGGCAACCACCCATGAGCGAGAACCTTACAGCTGAAGAGCGGAAGTTGGTCGCCGAGGCCCTGGCGATGCTGCCGGCTGGCCCGTGGACCGTGGCCAGCTCCAACAGCTTCCGGCGGATCAACGGCCCGGACGGCAAGGACGGCGGCGTCCTGCACGCCTACGCCCAGCGCAGCGACGGCCATCCTGACCTGTCCATGTCGGAACTGGTGCTGTGGGCGCTCTGCCGCGTCGTCAACGCCACGCCCGGCCTTCTCACCGCCCTTGAAGAAGCAGAGGGGCGGGCAAAGGCGAACGAGCACGACGCTCAAGTCTGGATGGCGCACGCCGAGAAGGCCGAACAGATGGCGGCGGCGAAGGACGAAGCGCTTCGCAACGCGCGCTATTCCCTGGTTCAGGCTCGGATGAACGCCCGCGACACTCCAGAGAGCGAGGAATTTACCCAGGCGATCGACGAGATCGACGCCGCCATCTCCCCCTCTAAGAGCGAGGCCGCCAATGATCTGCGCTCCTGACGATCCCGATTTCTACGACGATGACGACGGCAGCATTGGGTGCGCGAACTGCGACATGGGCTGGCGTCACGGCTGCTGCGACGACCTTTGCCGGGGCAGCACCGACGCGGCCGACTGCCATAGCGCCCGCGCCTGCCAAACCTGCAACGCGGACGGTGGCCGATGACCGCTGACCCCATCCAGGCCGCCAAGGTCTCGGAGATTTCGAAGCGAGCGGCTACCGCAGAAGCCGCTCTCGCCGAAACGCGCGGCCAGATCGCAGAACTCCGCGAGGGCCTGAACGGCTTCGCAGACGACTACCAGACCAGCGAGCACCACCACCCCGACCATGTGCTGATCCCGAAATCCACGTTCGAACGGGTCGCCGCCCTCCTGGCAAGCTCTCAACCACCAGGGGGTGGGGAGAAAGGCGTTCGTGCCGCCGATCCGCTGACCAGGGGCGAAGCGCGCCGGATCTGGAAGAGCCACGGAGGTACGGATGCGCCCGCCCTGGGGCCTGACGTGATGACGATCCCGGCCGACCAGTTCCACGACTTCGTCGGCATGATCCTGACCCGCGCTGGCGCTCTCGCCCCTCCTTCCACCAATGGAGGGGAGGCGTGACGACCTGTGACCTTCTCCCGCCCCGCTTCAACTCGCTCGACTTCAAGGGCTGCACCGGCTGCACCCGTGAACGCGGACACGACGGGCCGCACCACGACGCCGACGTTACCGGGCCGATCGCCTGGGAGGACGACTACGAGTGCGACTGCTGCTCTCTCGACGAGCAAGACCGCTGCGCCGTGTTCTGGCGCCGAAGCGAGATCGGAGGGGGAGATGCCTAAGCTGACCAAGCGGGAACACGACTGGATCGAGCGCTTCGGCCTTAACTGCTGTCGTAAGTGCGGAATCGTGCAGCGCGCCGATGGCCTGAATAATCCTTGCCCCGGACCCATCCGCGTAGAGCTTCGACAGAACAGGATCTCCGGCCGCGCCGCGCTCCAGCAGAATGGGGAAGCGGGGTGAACGCCATCTTGATCATCGCCGCAATGGTCGTGGCTGCCTTCCTGATCCCGGCACGCTTCGATCCAGCCATCCGCCTGAAAGAGCACAATGAGAAGCGCTCGGAGGACCAACCATGACCGACCACCCGATGAAGCCAGAAGACCGCGCGCTGATCGAACTCAAGCCGTGCGCCTACTGCGGACGCGACGACGACATGACCATCGGCTGCAGCGACCACGAAGAGCCGATTTGGTACGTTCAGTGCGGCTGCACTGCGGGCGTCTGTGATCAGGCCAGCGAAGCAAACGCTATCGCCGCCTGGAATCGCCGCCCCCACCCCGAAGCATTGGGTGAGGTCGAAGACCTCCGCACGGCGCTGGAAGACCTTCGCATCGAATACGGTCATGCACAGCGGGAGGCCCTCGAACTTGCCACCTGGCTGCATAAGAACTTCTATTCAGAAGTCACCGACTGGAAGCCGTTCACCGCTGCTTCGTCACTAATGACCCAGATCGACAACATGGTGGCCGGTCTTCGAAATCGCCTGGTTAAAGCCGAAGCATCTGTCCGCCGCGCCCCCGCTGTCTCAGCCGAGCGGCCGGGGCGGGAAGAGCCGGTGGCGTGGACTGGATCCGAGGCACTCGCTTTTATCAGGGCAACGAGCAATCGAGCGGGCTTCATGTGGCGAGACCGCTCGGACGCGCATCCGATTGCCCTCTATGCGGCTACTCCACCTCATGCCTTAGAAGAAACTCCGGCCGACGTGACGCGGCTGGTGCTGGCCGCTCGTGCTGTGGCCTTCCATGACGATGCCACTACCGAAGAGCTGAAAGAACTCGACGCTGCCTCGGAAGCCTTCGCTGATCGCGTTCCATGGGAAGATGAGCCTTCAGAGGCGGAGGAAGGGCGGTGAGCTACGACTACATCAAGCGCATGTACGGCGTTCATCCAGTCCCGGGCCGGATGGCTCGGCACACCGAAACCGGCGAGCTGGTGAAGATCCTTCGCGAGCGTCCGTCGCACGCCCACTACGTCCGCATCAAGCTTCCGAACGGCGCGGCTGGGTTCAGCCACCCGACGGCGCTCGACTACACCCCCTCCCCTCCAGCAGAACAAGGAGGGGAGTAGATGCTTGATCTGATCGAACGGCTGGAAAAGGCGGAGATCGGGGGCCGGGAATTGGACCACGACATTTCCGAGGCTTTTCATCCGCACCTTATAGGTTTCCGGCTTCGGAGTGGATTCGACGGGGTAAGCGTCGGATGGGCGGGGCCTGGCTGGTCGACTGCGTGGCCACCGACCTACACCACTTCCCTAGACGCCATAGTGGCGCTCATCGGGGAGAAGCTTCCGGGGTGGGACGTGGTGATCCGTATCCCGTCTAAACCCACCTTCAAGCATGTGTGCGAACTAGGGGCGCCAGACAATACCGCCGCAAGCATCACCGATCCGTGGCCGTTCCGGACTTCTGCGGGCGCATCATCGGCTCCGCTCGCGGCCTGCATCGCCCTTCTCCGCGCCATCCAAACCGAGGAGCAACGCCATGGGGGCTGAGACCCTGCCACGCGTCCGGGCGCGACCGAACCCGGAGGACTGGCCTGACGACGCGCCGATGCTTCTCGACGAGTTCATTGCGGTGTTCTATCCGCATGGCCCCTTGACCACCTCGTCTCTTCGGACGGAGATCCGCAAGGGTCGCCTCACGCCGGCAGAGATCGCCGGGAAGTTCTATATCACGCCCGCTGGTGTGCGGGCCATGTTCAAGGCCGCGCAATGCCCCGCCAAGCCAAAGGCCCCAGGCTCTACCTACGTGAGGGACGTATCGAGCCCAGCACCGGAAAGCGGCGAGATCCCGTCTGGGTCATCCGCGATGGATCGCGTGAAGTTAGCACAGGCCTCCCTCGCGAACAGCTTGACGACGCTGGGAAGCGGCTCGCCGAGTACATCGCCCAGAAGTGGGCGCCGGTCGCAGGTGGTTCACCTTCCGACCCGACGAACGTCCTAGTCGCCGAAGTCCTGGCGCTCTACGCTAAGGAGCGCGCGCCAGACCTATCCGACCCGAAAAGCGCCAAGGGCTGGCTGACAAACCTCGGGGCATGGTGGGGCGACAAGACAGTTGCCGACGTGAAGCGGTCAAGCTGCCAAGCCTACGCCGCCTGGCGCACCGCCCAGCGCATCGCCTCGGGCAACGGCACGAGCAAGCGCATGGTCTCTATGCAAACCGCGCGCCGTGAGCTGGAGACGCTTTCCGGGGCGATCGGCCATTGGCATGAGGAGCACACCTTGACGGCGCGGCCGAAGGTCTGGCTTCCCGCCAAGCCTGAGAGCCCGCGCGACGCCCTGACGAGATCCCAGGCTGCAGCCCTACTCTGGTCCTCCATGGGCCGCAAGAAGCGCCAGGACGGCCGATGGGAGCCCGCAACGCCCCAGGTGCGAGCCCAGCGCCTCCACCTCCGCCGCTACGCCCTGATAGGTCTCTACACCGGCACGCGAGCCAAGGTCATCACGTCCCTGCTCTGGTCAGAGACGCCCAAGCAAGCCTGGGTCGACCTCGACAAGGGGATGATCTACCGGCGCGGCAAGGAGGAGAAGGAAAAGGCCACCAAGCGCCGTCCCGTCGTCCGCATCCCTGCTAGGCTGCTGGCGCACATGCGGCGCTGGCGTGAGATAGACCGGTGCAAAGAGGCCACGCTTCGTCGCGAGAACCCGGAGGCCAGGATCAACGCCGTCCTGCACTACGGCGGCCAGCCGATCGTCACCGACGTCCGCAACGGATTCGCCTCAATGGTCGCCGACGCGGGCCTTCCGCCGGCCGTGACGCCGCACTGGCTACGCCACACCGCCGCAACGTGGCTCATGGAAGGCGGGGCCGACATCTGGGATGCCGCCGCTTACCTCGGCATGACTGCCGCGACCCTGGAGGCCCATTACGGCCATCACAGGCCAGATCATCAGCGTGCGGCGCGGAGGGCTATTGCGCGGGGTTAGGCTGAGCTTTCGTCCAGCGCACCGGCCTGGCGAGCCGCATCGACAATCCCTGCCATGTAGGCGGCGGCTAGGAGGTCGCTCAGCGGGCGTTCAAGGGGCCGGGGCGGTAGCACGCTAGCGACGCGGAGCTTGATGCGCTCCAAGGTCTGGCGATCGACCGGAACGCCAGCCAGCACCTTGGGGACGCCTCGGGGATTAACGCGCGTCATGACGCGAACAGACTGGCGATGTGCCGAGCCTTGTCCCGTGCACGGTCGCAACGCCAAGCGGCGTCTGACGCTTTCTCGGCGCCCAATTGGCGGACCTTCTCGAACGACACTGGATCGATAATCCGTGCGGCAAGTTCGATGCGCTCATCATCTGTGGCGGGACGCATGGAGCAATGCAGCGCCCATGCGTCGGCGTTAAGGGCGTCAAGGTCGGGCTCGCGCCACTCGTAGGGCATCTACCAGCCCTCCCGCGCCCATTCGGCTCGGCTTTCGGCGCGAGCCTCCTCGGCATATGCTGCGTTGTCTGCCTCTTCCTCGCAGGCCGACGCCAGAAGGTCGTCCTCGTTCAGCGCAGCGATGATGGTGTCGGCGATTTGCTGATCGGTCATGTAGCCGAAGGCGAAGGCCTTGCCCCAGCCCTCGGTGAGACCTTCGACAGCCAGGACCTTGATGTCCTCGACCTCGCTATCCGAGCCGGGATCGTAAAGGCGCGGGTCCATCATGTAGTAGGTCGGAGTTGGGGCCGATCCCCAGGCAACCGAGAACTCGACCTTGACGTCGAACTCGGCGCCCTCGGCTTGGCCGCCGCTTTCCAGCGCGACCGTCGTCTCAAAGGTATAGCGCTTAGGCATCGTGTGGTCCCCTGCGGCCCCTTGCCGCTTCAATGACTACAGTGGTACCATAGTTTATGGAAACCGTGCAACCACAAAAGAAACGTGGCCCTAAGCCCACCGGCAAGGGCGTGCCAATTCAGGTTCGCGTGCAGCCTGATCAGCTCGCCAAGATCGACGCGTGGGCGGCTCGGCAAGGCGTTACACGCCCCAAGGCCATAAAGGCCATGATCGACGCGCTTGATCGCTTGGGCGGCCTAGACTGACGTTTCCGGGGCGAAATCTGGGGCGTAAATCTGGGGCGAAGACGGAAACCCCTGTAAAATATGGTGGGCAGTGAGGGGATCGAACCCCCGACCCTCTCGGTGTAAACGAAGGTTTGCACTGTCCGCCCCTTACGAACCGGGGCTTTTTCCCAGCAGGACGGGCATTTTCAGGCGATCGTGTTCGCGTTTGGTTGCGATCAATCTGGGGCGAAACTGGGGCGTGACCCGTTTTCCGCGGCGTCGCATATAGGAGACGTGTCCGACGCCCTCACCCCCTCCGACTGCACCCGCGAAGGCCATAGCGTCTATATCTGGTGCGTGAACCGATGCCCTGGGCGTGAGCTGGATTGCTCAAGGCCTGGACCGTGGAGGGAGCGGACGCTTCAGGATCTCGCCGAAAGCGGGGCGTTTCGGTGCTCTCGCTGCGGAGCGCCGGCCGGTTTTGTCTCGGTCTCAGCACATCTAGTGAGAGATGCGGTATGGACTTGGAGGAAGTGAGGGGCGGCCCCTGGCGCCTGTCCCACGCCCGTGAAGGGCGCTGCCAGCCCGAAGGCCAACTCGGCGTTATTCCAGCGCTTGCCGCCCCGTACGCGGTACTGATGCTGCGGGCCAGAGGCGCTTGAACACCCCCGACTCCACCACCTATTCGTCGTAGGGGCCAAATCCTTGGCGGGAAACCCCTTCGACTTAACTCACAACTGGCCGCCGGGGTATTGCACCTGCACTGGCCGGAGTCGAACCGATCAGTTCGGGGACTTGAACCCCTCTTCACCCGACGCAGCGAACCGTCGCCGAGCCTTGTTTATACCCTACTCCCTCATGGAAGGGAACAGGAATGAGAACGAGCGGACTCAGGTCTACCAGCCGACCTTGTAGACCTTCAGACCAGCAGCCTTGGCTTGGGCGACCATGTTGCGGGTTCCGACTTCGCCAGGGAACGCCACGACGCCCGCAATGGGCTGGTTGAACTCTATCATCCACCCGTTGCGGATCGGGCCGCCTGCCTTGCCCATCGTGTCGAACCACGCCTCCATGCCAATGCAGGGCTTGCGGCGAAGGCGGCACCATTTCTTGGCCAGCTTGTCAGCGCCACCCAGCGGGCACTCGCCCTGGATCACGACGTCTGGGTTGATGCGATCCAGCGTGGCAAAGACCGTCGCCTCGTCGTCGTAGTCGCGACCTCCGGTTACGATGACCTTGCGTATCATGCAGTCTTGATAAAATCTGGGTCCACGCCAATCAGCTTGGCGACGCGGTCGCGCTCACGGTTCAACGCGCCTATCCACGCCATGCCCTCGCGCTTGGTAGTTCCTTGGCTTATCGCACGCGTCAGAGAGACGTGATCACCCTGGACTTCAGCTATCAGGACGAAGGCTCGCTTTCCAGCGACCTCGACCATCATGCGAGCGGTTTCCGCCTCTTGTTCTAGGTTGGTCATATCATCTCCCCCTCAGGGCTTGGTACGCTGGCGCTCTCTGCGCTTGAGGTGAAGTTCGATCGCCTCGCGGATGAACCCCAGGCTCTTCTCCCCCGGATTTAGCGCGGCCTTGATCCTGTCCTTCGTGCCCTTCGGCAGGAGGAGGTTCAGGTTCTCGCCGATGAACTGCTTGGGCGCCATGGGGCGCGGTTTAGGCTGTACATCGATCCAGGTCAAATCGCGCTCCAACTATGTACATTTGTCGTTGACATTGAATGTACATTCTTTAGGTTGGATCGGCAAGCGGCGTTCGGCCGCCAGGGAGAGCAAGATGATCAACTTCAAGTCCACGCCGGCCGACGCGGCCATCATCAGCAAGCTGGCCATTCGCGCTCGCGCCTTGGAGACTGAGAACGGCGGCCAGCCGCGCGATCAGATGGACTGGGTCATGGACTTCACGGCGACGCACCTGAACGGCAACCCGCTGGATCTGGAGAAGCTTCTGAGGGCCGACGACTTCAATTTCATGCACGACGCCTTCGGCATCTGCCGTCACCTCGACCGCGAGACCGGCGCCCTGGGCGACTTCTTCTCGCCGCGCTGCTCACAGCCGGAAGCTGTCGCCGCCTGATCCAGGAGAGAACAATGCGTGTCCAATGGTCCCGCCCATGCGGTTACCCGAGCGAAATGAGCTGGGTGAGCACAGGTCCCGACATCCAATATGAGGGTGTCGTGGTTGGGTTTGTGCCCGCCCCAAAGGCAATCGTCCATGTTGACGATTTCTTGGTCGAGGTAGGGATCGAAGACCTCAAGGTCATGCCGGAGCTCCTCACTGAGGAAGCCTAACAACAACCAACCAACAAGGCGGCTTCGGGCCGCGCGGAGGGTGAGATGCATAGCGGACCAAAATCAGGACATTGGGATGCGCTTAAACCGATCCGCTATCGCATCCGAGACGGGGTCAAGCCGTATGCGGGTCGCCTCCTCTATCCTGAGCACGAGGAGGAGGACCAAGTCGGCGGACGCATTAAGGGCGTCACTGCGGAGCGTTGGTATCGACGCGAAGAGCTGGAGCGTCTGATCTAGCCCTTCGCGAGACGGCGCGGCGCTCGTCGCCCCTAACCAACCCCAACACAGCGGCTCTTGCCGTAGGAGATGAGCACATGAAGACCTTCACCCTGGCGCGAGCCTATGATCGTGACACCGGCAACCGCTACCTGATCGACGGGCACGAGGTCGGCCGGTCGAACTACGAGGAGCACGGCTCGGACGGTATGTCTCTGGCCGACGATCTCTTCGTCAGCATCGCCCGCGCCATCGGCGGGAACGTCGAGGTGACGGACGTTCCGAACCACGACGACGCCTAGTCCAACATCATCAGCGGATAAGCCGCTAGGAGGGAAGACCCATGGAAAGCCATACCTGCGACCTGTGCGGCGAGGACAACGAGCGACTAGTCCACGTCGCTGGCGTCGGCATGATCTGCGAGGCCTGCGAGCGCCGAGAGTTCGGCCCGTTCGACGACGAAGACGCTTAACCCCCTCCCCTTCAACGGGGATGCACTAGGAGATGATGATGAGCGAGACCGTGAAGTACCTAAACGGAAGGATACCGGTTCGCGTTCTCGGGTCCGACTACTTGGTGTTCCTGGTCGAGCGCGTCGATGGCAAGCCGCTCGATGACTACGGACTTCGCAAGCGCGACTGGATTTCCAAGGGCGCTATCCATGACGAACCAGCCTAACCACCACCACTAGCCGTAGGGGCTGAGAAGATGACGAAAGCGCAGGTTCTTAAGCGCCTGGATGTGCTGCTGAAGCGCCAACGCTCGGACGCTATCACGGAACGCAATCGAAGCACCGGCCCGCGCATACTGTGGGCGCAGGACCACGAGAAGAACGCAGAGGCCCTTGAGGTCGCCATTAAGCTTCTTCAGGCTGCCCCATGACCGCCACCATCTACTTCCGCGACCAGCTAGAAGCCGACTTCTTCGCTATGCGCGTGAACGGCGACGTGACCCCAGTTCAAGGGGATTTCCCATGGGCTGTTACGTTTAGACCAGAAGAGGTGATGTGATGAACGGATCTGAAGACCTCCCGGAACGCTTGACAGACCAGTGCGGCTCGCGTGACGGCATCAACCACGATGCGACGGCTGCGCTCGCGAAAGGCGACTCTGCAATAGAGTCACTATAGTACCTTGATAGTAAAATGGCGTTGTGATTCAATATCTTCGCGCAATCCTTGGCTCCCGAGGTCGTCATGAAACAGTCGATATTCGATATAGGCCATGCCGGCTTCGGATTTGCTCTGGATAAGGATGTGGCAGGCCGGGAAGATCAAGGTTTACCTTGTGACTCGACCAGCGCCACTTTCAATGCGCACCACTCCTGGCCTGTTGCTGTTGCTGGTGATGTGAAGGAGGGAGGGGTCGACCTGAAGTTTGCCGACCGATGGACCGACCTCTCCTCTCCCGGCTTCGATTACCTAGCACCGTTATGCCGACAACCATTATGGGTCTTGGAGATGCTTGAGCAGTTCATGGATCGCATCGAAGGTGATGGCGGAACAACGATATGACCATCACATCGCTATACGGCACGGCCGAAGGTGTACCGGTAAGGAGACTTCTCACCGACGCCGTAGCGCAGTCGTCAGAGGTGTTCGAGGTCGCTAACGGCACGCCGCCCACCGCCGTAGTTTACGTCCTTATGGACGATGCTGGCACATTCCGGGTGGGTTGGGAGACTAACTCGTCCAGCCTTCCCGGCGCCGCTGCGCTTGGGATCGCAGTGCGTGGCCTACTATCGGAGCCGAGACCGTGAAGCCAAACCCGTACATGACGGTGCGGGCCTTCCTTATCTTCGCCACGCTTTACCCCGCCGGGGTTTGGGCGGTGACGGCGGTTCTCAGCGCATGGTGTGTCCGCCACGGCGGTTATCCGGGCGATCCGCGCTCTGGGATCATCGTGGGCCTGATCATCGACTTGATAGTTCTCATGTACCACATCCCCTTTTGGCTGGAGCTATGGCCAGATGACAATTCTCGATAAGCTAGTAATGGCTTTTGTGTGTATCTATGCGGTGGGGCTTTGGGTCTACCTCGGATATTTAATCTTCAAGCCGCGCTAATGGCCGCTCCGCGCATTGAAATGGCCGGTAAAGTCTTCGGCAGACTAACCGTTGAGCGAGACGAGGGGCAAACGCTAAGTGGGCGTCCGACATGGCGCTGCGCCTGCGACTGTGGCGGCAGCGTTCTGGTCGATGGTCGCGAGCTGAGACGCGGTCACGTCAGGAGCTGCGGATGCTTGCGGCGCGACGCCATGGCTAAGGTTGGGCGGCGTACTTGGCGCCAAAATCACCGGCATATCGACGTTGGCTGCTATCAAGGGGAGATCTAGCATGAGCGAAGAAGAAAACAGGCGCGACGATGGCGCCCAGAAGCTGACGAAGGCACAACGGGCGTTCATGGCCGATCTGGTCGAGGACTGCGGCGAAGAGGCGACGGTCGAGTGTCACCCCCACGAATGGCGCACGGCGAATTCGTTGGCGGCGCGCGGTCTTTGCCGCATCCTGGGGGAGCGCAGCTTCAGCGGCCACTTTGAGGCCATGGCGACCCCTGCCGGCCGCTCTGCAATAGGTGAACCGTAGCCCCCCTCCTGAGAGACGACGGGCTGGAAAGGAGATAGCCGTGAGTGAGAGTATCTTTGAGCCGGCCGTCAGCGAGAGCGCCAGAGAAAAGGCCGAGGCTGAGTTCGCCTACCTACCGGATGACGTCCGGTTGCGCGTCGCTCAGATATTCACGGCCATGGAGTCGGTGCGGGATCTATTTCAGTATCCTGAGCAGTGGACAACGTTTGAAGCCGCAAAGGCGTCCCTCACGGCCATAGAGGCCCAACGGCGACGCCCGCTGTCCAACGAAGAGATCGCTGAGCACCACGAGGCATATCGCAGAGCAATGGAGCCGTGGACAAAGATGCTTGTCGACGTCCTCAACTTCTATCCGCGTCCGATCATTATGCCTGCTACTGGCATCTAGAACGACGAAAGGCCCGGCCGCCGAAGCGAACCGGGCCTTGGTGTAGGCTCTAGTCGGTTAGGCGAGCCGATACGGTGAACCACATAATCTGCTGATATGCGCTAGACCGTATGAGTGGGTTGGCCCCGGAGGGCTATCGTCGAGACCATGGAAGGCGCCAGCGTTTGGGCTTGGTGATTTCCCCATAGGTGTCGATGAGACCCACCAGAGCCGCGCGCTTGGTATCGCAGGACGATACGGCGGCCTCTTGGCGGATGACGAGCGAGCCGAGGTCTCCGACCGTAGCGAGATTGCCGACCTCCGTTCTATCGCATGGCGCCCGAAGCGTCGGCGGAACGGTCAGGATCGCTTGGCGCGGTAGGCTGGCGCAACCGCTCGACGCCGCCACGGACAGCAGCAGAAACGGCAGGATCGAGCGCGGCGTCAGAGCCTTGGGCTTGCTGGACATGGGCGATGGCCTCCTGTGAGACTTGGCGAATGACGACCTCCGAGCGGATGACCTTCTCGACGGCCTCCGTCTTGGCGGCTTCGACGTGGGCTTGCTGGGTGGCGACCGTGGCCTTTTGCTCGGCGTGCTTGCGCCGGCCGAATGGATCGAACGACCACAGCCCCCAGGCGATAAGCGCGGCGGCGATCACCGCGCCGATGGTGATGAGGGCGGCGCGGGTCATTGGAACGCCCCCAGCGCCACAGCCACGAACGCCAAGACGCAAAGCGCCAGAACGGCGAGAACGGACACGGCGGATTTCTCTTCGTGGGTCATGACCGCACCCCCAGGCGCATTGCCTTAGCCAGGCGCTGAGCACGCGAGCCGACTTGGGAGGCCCAAGCGCTCGCCAGCATCCCAGCCGTCGCAGCCTCGTAGTCACCGCGGCGAACGGCGGCCAAGGTATTGACGAAGGCGCGGAGCCCCCTGCCCTTCGCCCCAGCCTTGGCCGGCGGATAGCCGACGCCCATGTTGAACGCCATCTCGTACAGGACATCGCGGCGGACAGGATCAAGGCGCGCGATCCACGGCTCCTTGGCGATCAGTTCCTCGATGTGGCGATCGAGGTCCATGAGCAGGACAGCCTTGGCCCTCTCTTCCGTCCAGGTCAGGCCCGGATGAACCTCAGGCCCGGTGTGTCCGCAGCCGATCGTCCACGGCGAACCGTCCAGGGCCTGCCAGCCGGACAGCTTGCGATAGGCCCGGGTGAAGTCGATCTTGGCCTTGACGCAGGCTTGGGCGAGCGGCGACAGAGGATCCGGATAGGCTTCCAGCCGCAAGCCTTCGCCCAGCGCGGTGCTGGCGACAAGTTCTGGCGATGCCATGGGCTCGCTCCTCTCGATGTGGTGGGGTGCTAGGCGGCAGCCAGCATCGCGGCCGATACCGTGTAGCGCTCGACCTCGCCGAACTCGGCGTGATAGGCGACCGCGCGCGTATCCCTCAGGGCGCGATAGCCCTTTGAGGCGTGGTAGGGATCCTTCGGCGCTAGGGTGCGAAGGCTCTCGACGCGCACGCCCTGGACCTCCTTGACCACGTCATGATGGATATGACCGGTCGTGATGTACCGGAAACTCGTCGCGCCCCAATCCTCCGGCCGGTCGACGGCCATGAGAAGCGGCAAGGCGTCCATCTTGACTTTATCGCCATGGTGAGCGCCCAGCAGGTTCTTGCCGAAGCGCAGATAGCGGAACACGGCGGGGCTCAAGTCGATGACGACGCGCGGCTCGCGCTCGAAGTAGAAGCCCAGTGCGATCTTGATGGCCTCGGCCGCGTCCTCGTCGTGATTGCCGCGAAGAAACCAGACGTGGACCGTCTTGTGATGCTCTAGCGCACGCTCAATGACGTATTGCCAGGCGCGAGCGCACCGCAACAGGGCATACGCGAACCCGCGCTTGTCGACGTCCAAACGGTTCTTATGTCCTGGCGTAAGGGCGGAACTGTCGTTGGCGTGCATGGCGTCGCCGATGACTTCGACGATGCAGGTTTCGGTTGGCGGCGCGACGGCGATCAACCGGTCAATCCCGGCGCGGGTCAAGCGGTCAGCCTCGTCAATGTCGAACTCGTCGCCGCCAGCCTCAGGTCCCGACGCCATGCCAAAGTGCGGATCACCGAACTTGTAGGCGACGAGCATGTCGCTCATGAGGTGGCGCGGAGCCGGGATCAGTGGCGATTTGCCCCGTATAGGCTCGCACAGCTCGGCGACGAACTTGCGGATGGCCTCTAGCGCCTCTCCTTGTTCCGGATGCTGGCGCTCCCATACCCGCTCGACGCCGCCCGGCCCGCGCTGCACGGTGACCTTGCCCATCTTGTAGCCCGGCGCCACGCCATCGTTGAAGTGCCCAGGCGCGTGACCGGCGGCGGCCAGCTTCTTCCTCGCCGCATGATATTGCTCATGGACAGCGTTGTTGGCGACGCCGAGCGCTCTAGCGGCGGCTTGCTGGCTACCGTGCTTGTCGATGGCCTGCAGGACTTCCCACTGCCGAGCCGTCAGGTGTTCTTGGTTCTCGGGGAGCAACAGGCCCTTGACGTCGGTTGGGATGCTCATTCGCCGCTTCCCCGCTGTCGCCCGACATTGAACGCCATCACGCCGCCATAGGCCGCCCAGGACAGCGCCATGACGACGGAGAGCCATTCAGGCAGCTTCCCGGTCGCGATCCACCACAGACCGGCCAGGGCCGTCGGGAGAAGGGCTGCGTCGATCGCCCAGAGCACCACCTTTGGCGCTTGAGGCCAGCCCAGGGCATGAGAGCCCAGCAGCCGGGCCCGGATGTGGAAGGCGTAGGCCGCCGCGATCAGCCCGCCCCCACCGAGGATGGAGATCAGGGTCACGGATTGGCCTCCGTCGACTTGCCCAGCATCTTCTCGGCCTTGGCCAGGACGGCGGGGCCAAGGTGGATGATGACCACGGCGAGGAACACGCCGGCCACGGTGTCGGAGGTATGGGGATTCACGCCCAGGAACTTCTCGACCAGGCCGTTGAAGAAGGCCGCCGCCCACCCGCTAGCCAGGACGCCCAGGAGCGCCCCCATGGCCGTCGAGGCGATGGCGTTGCCCAGGGCGAGCATCTTGCGCTCCCTGGTCGGCGGAGGCTCGCTGAACCACACCGCCAGAAGGCGGGGAAGGCCCCAGAGCAGGACGAAGCCCGCGGCCATTGCCGCCCCGAGGATCCTAGACCGATCCATCAGGAACACCCGCGCGCATGTAGCGTTACCGAGAACGAGGCGCCCATCGCCACTCCCTTCATTGACTCTAGCTCTGCTGTGGAGGAGGAACGCGGCGCCTGATCAGGCTCTCGCCGGCCCATCCGGTGGGAAGGGCTCGGGCGGTGCGGCAAACACCGTCCGAGCCTGATGGTCAGCCGCGGTTGGTAGGGCAGCGGATTGGGCCGTTAACCGTGAGTGAGGGGTGCCGGAGGATTTCACCCCGGCGCGGCCTAGGCCTCTGATGCGGTTACACCCCGCACCTAGTGGTCACCGAACCGCCTCGGGACTGGCCTACTAGGGGAAGTCCGGTTGCCCCATCTCGAGGAGCTTCCATCAACCCTCCCCGTTCGCACGGGATGACTGCCTCGGACCGACTACGACGGTCAGCACTGCTCGGGTACGGCGCTCGCGCGCGGCAGTGGCGAGGAAGCGCTAGAGATAAACGGCACATTAAAACCCGTCAATACTCGGCGCCGTCTATTTACGCCTGCCCGCTATGGTGAAGCCCTCGAACAGGGAGGGCGACATGGGCCGGCCGCGCCTCGACTACATCCGCACGCATGTGAGCATCGACGCCAAAGCGCTGGCCCGCCTGGACGCGATCGTGGGCGAGAAGGGCCGCGCCGCCTTCATCCGCATGGCTCTCGACCAAGCCCTCGACACCGCCGAGGCGGCCCAGAAAATGACGGTGAAGGGCGGGCGCAAGCCGGAGTAAACGGCCCAATCCTTTGAAGCGGGGGTGATGGGGGTTAGCCCACCTTCCAAGCGTCGAGCTGATCGTCCATGTAGGCGACCTCTGGGAAGCTCGGATTGCCGAACACCCAGTAGTGCTTGCCGATCGTGGCGCGGAGCGACGGCGAGGCCGTGAAGTAGGCCCCAAGCAACAGGCGCCCCGACGACGCGACCTCAGACGCAATCATGATCGGGCCCATGACGGCGGTGACGATGGTCGGCGTCACATCGACCTCATCGACGAACAGTTGCAGCGTCTGCCCCTGCTTTCGCAGCCGGATCTTGTGGACGTTGCCGTTGACGATGAGACCCGTCGCCGACGTGACCGAAGTGGCGGCCCGGTTGGCCGCATTCAGGTAATCGATCTTCAGCGCGCCAGTCTGGTTGTTGACCGAGAGCGCAAGCGCCGGAACCGTCCCTGACTTGCCGAGGCAGAAAAGATAGCCTGCAGTCTGCGCCGTAGGCGACGACGGAAACGCCACAACGCCCTCCCAGGTAAAGTCCTGGGTGACGTCCGCCGTGACCGCGGAAGACAGCAGCGGGCCTTGCATGTACTGCGCGCCCGAGAACTGCATCCCCTTCGAATTGGTCGCGCCCGGAAAAGTGACCTGCGTGGGACGCGGCGTGCCTGAGGCGGTGAAGCCGTTGCCGCTGCCGCGATCGTCGTTGATCGCAGAATAAAGGCCGCCCGAAACGGTGTAGTAGGCGGAAAGGGTCGGGTCGACCTCAGCCCAACGACCAGCGACGTCGGTGATCGTGCCGGCGGCCGTCAGGTTGATGGTGACGCTCTGGGTACCGTATCCCGGCCCGTTGCCATAGGTGATGTTGAACGTCCGCGACGCGCCGGACGCATAGGCCAGCTGGGTTCCGTCCGTGACATAGACGGCGCCCAGGTCGGTGATGCCGAGACCCGCCGCCTGCGACTGGCCGGATGGCAGGGCGTAGGTCACGGTCGGGCTCGGCGTGTTGCTGGGCGCGACCGTGTAGAGCACGGACCCGTTGCCGAGCTGCTCGCCGACCGTGGCCGTGAGAGCGCCATAGGTGGGCGCTGTACGGCTTACCGCGCCCAGATAGGCTTGGGCGCAGCGCTTGCCGAAGGTCACCATGCCGGGACCGGTGTAGTGGATGTTGTCGCCGGTGTAGAGCGGCAGGTCGTCCGTCTCGACCAGATAGGCGACGGCGGTTTCATTGACCGCCCTGGCCTGCCCCATGCGGACATTTCGGCGGCCGAGAACGGCGGCGGGCTGAGGATCGTTCACGCGGCCCACGATGAACGGCAGGTCCGCTGCGAGACCCCAACCAGTGGATGGGTCACGGGCGGCCACGATGAAGGCCTTGAGGTTGTCGCCGTAGTCCTGCGACACCGGCACGTCACCCGCGCCGGCCTCGGCTTCGCCCTGCATCCAGATATCGAGCTTGAGGGCCGTGCTGACGTTAACCGACGCTGGGAGGGCAGCGAGGGCAGCGGCGGTGCGGCTCTTGGCGGTGGCGAAGTATTTGGCCGCCGTCGCCGGAGCCCAGTCACCCGGCGAGCCCGAAAGCAGACCGTAGATCGAGACCGCGCCAAGCTGTGAGCCGCCTTGCGTGGTCGAGATGATGTAGATCGGCGAGTTCGGATAGCGCGCCCGAAGCTCCAGCGCCGCCCCGGCTTCCGGCCCGAAGGTCTGTTGCGAGCCCGGACGGGTCAGGACGTTGGAGTTGACCCCGGCCTGGTATTGCGCCCAGCCCATGACCACGCCGCCGGACGTGGCGATATCGCGCCAGATATAGACATTGCTCATCGCCGCCGAGACCTCGGCCGGTACGGCCGAGGTGGTCGTTCCCGTCCCCTCGGCGTTGCTCTGGCCATTGACCGTCACGATGATCGGCGCCCCCCCACCCTTTCCAGGGGTGAGGCCGAGGCGGCCCTTGCGGCCACCAATGGGATAGATCGCGGGATTTGCCGGTGAAGGCGCGTTGACGCCGTCCCGGCCTGGCGTCTCGCCGGGGTAGAAGATCTTGGGCATGGGACGGCGCCTCCGGTTAGGCGTTCGCGAAGTTGAGGTTCACCGCGCCGGACGTGACCATCTGGAAATAGCCGCGGGCGGCTGGCGCCAGATCCGCCGCTACGGCGTCGCGACCGAACGCGAACGTCACCGTCGAACTGTCCGTGGTGATCGCCACCATCTTGGTGCGGTTGTCAGTCGTCAGGGTCGCGGTGCTGCTGAGCGTGGTCGACTTGTTGGCCGGATAGACCGCATCGCCGGTCAGCGGGTCACGATGGAAGAATTCACGGACGATAGTGGTCATGGCGACCTCCTTCTCTGGGAAAAGCCGCGTCATCTCGACGGGGCGTATGGGAAGGGCCCGGCCTAAGCCGAGCCCTTCATGTAAAACTACCTGCCTTGCCAGAACAAACCAGGGCTCGCCGGTGCTTGCCACGACTTGCCTCGCCTGCCTTGTTTCGGACCCTTAGGCGGTCCGAGCCTGATCAATCGCCGCAAAGACCTTGGCGAACTCGGTCAGCTCTGCATGACGTTCCCGCCACGCCTCCAGATCGCGCCATGCCCGGTCTAGGACTTGGCGGCGAAGTTCTTGATCGGACAGGGCGTGGGCGGTGCTGGTGTAGCTCCGCTCGCCCTCTCGCTCGACGCTGACGAAGGCCCGCATAGGCTTTGGCTCTTCGATGTTGGACCGCGAGACGTCTACGGTGATGAAACGGATGAGCTCGCTGGCCTGGGCCAGACGATGCTCTTCCGCCGCCACCGCATCGTCCCATTCGAAGTGATCGTGCGTCGCGGCGTTCGACGAGCGCGCCCTTTCGAGGAGCGCCGCCGGGGTGAGCGCGCCGCCGTTCTGGCGCCGCACATCCTCCATTTCACGCCCGGCCTTGTCGGCATCGATCTTGACGCGCGATCCTGGTCGCCAACCGTAGCGGACGGCCATCAGGCGCCCTCCCCAGCCCTGGCGACGTGGAACCGCCCGTTGGGGCCATCCCGTTCGGGCCGCCACTCGCCGACGCCGACCGCGAAGCCGGCCGTTTCGAAGAGGTTCACGACCTGCTCCGCCGACATCAGGCCAGCGTTGAACTTGACCAGCAGGTCGACCGACCAGACTGACCACTCGCCGCGATAGCGGAGATCGGCCGCGCCCATGCCGACCCTGACAACGTCCTCGCGCATGGAGGGCGGTTCGGGGCTGTTGATCTCCACGAACTCGCCTTCAACGTGGAAGGCTTGGCGGGCGGCGACCTTGGTGACGCCACCGATGGAAGTGCAGGCCGTCACCGCAGCCGCCTTGAAGGCGATGGCTGGGAATCCGAAGCGCGCGGCCTCGACGTCAGCCTCGGTCGGCTTCTCCGGCCGATCGCTCAGCCAGTACATCGAGCCGCAGAAGTCGGCCCAAGGGTCCTTGGCCTCGCGGCCGGTCGTGGCCTTCTTCTGCTGCTTGTCGGCCATCTGCTTGAGGGCCTTGGGGCTCCAGGCATGGACGATCAGCGGGCTATCGCCGATCAGGGTGACCTTCATGGTCTGGATGTTCAGCGGCGGCAGTTCGATGCCGCCCGTTTGCTTTGCGGCGGCCATCAGCGAGCAGCCGCCTTCAGGGTGAAGTACATGCAGTCCGCAGCGGCCTTTACCGCCGCCTGGCGTTCGGCGTTGCCGGCGGCGCGATCGTACATTTTTTGCATCCTGGCTTGGAGCGCGAGCTTGGCACGGTCCGTGAGACCGGTGACCAAGCATGCGATCAGAACGCCGTGGATTTCGGAATGAGTAGGCTCGCGCGCCTCGGAGCGCTTCTGCTCGTTCTCGCGCTTTAGCCGCTCCAGCGGCAGATACGTGATGCCGTTTTTCCGGCAGTAGTAACGGTGCAGACGCGGTTGCTTGACGGGTTCGCTGGCGGCGCGTGCAAGATGCACAACGGGCGTGGTATAGGCTTCAGCAGCCTGGGACATCGGAACTCATCCTTCCGTTCTTGGGTCAGGATCGGAGCTTGGGTTGCCGCCCTTGCTCCGATCTGCATTTAGGGATATCCCTATTGCATGACCTCGTCAATATCGGATATCCCGAAAAGAAGGGGCCGCCCCTCCGCTGGCGGCAGGAAGCCCGGCCTTATGGTTCGCCTTGGTAAGGCTGAGCTGGCCGCCCTCGACACGATGGTGGCCGAAGCCAAGGCCAGCACCGCCAACCCCGAGGAGATCAGCCGCCCCGAGGCCCTGCGCCGTGCGGCGCGCGAGGGCTTGGTGAAGATGGGTCTCCTCAAACCGTAGGTTTGTGGCATAGTCCCCCGCCATGGGGCTGAAACTTCTACGTGTCGTCGCGCTTGGCGCTTGCGGACTACTTCTATCCTGCGATCGTCCAGCAGAGTGGTCTGCGCTGGTCTATCGCGATCGTGCAGACCTTGATCATCCCGAGTTCGTAGGGAACTACGGTACTTTTGAGGAGTGCCAGGCGCAGGCCATCAATCGCCTGCGCCAGTATGAAGAACCCGATGCGGGAGACTTCATCTGTGGCTTTAAGTGCCGCACCCGTGAGGACTTCGGAGGCCTCATGATCTGCAAGGACAAGCGGAAGTGAGAAAGCGAGACCTCCGAAGAATGCGAGGAGATTACATCGTTCGTCACGGGGAGGACGAGTTTGATGTCATCTATCGCACATCCGAATGGGTGTTTGGCCTGTTCGTGTTCTGGACCGCCGCAGTACGCGGTGGGCGTTGGGTTGGCCGTACTATCGGACGGGCATGGCGCCTTGCTGTTGCACCGTCGCGCCTTGCGCTCCCGCCGCCCTTGCTAGCTTTGCCGCCACCTCGCGGCGAAGAGCGTTTACCGCCTCTGTAGCGGGAGCGCTTGTGAGCGCTTGGTCGATGGCCTCCAGCTCCGCTCGGCTTGTCCCTCCGGTCGACACGATCCGAAGTAGGTCGTCAACATTGCCCCTGGTCATGGCATCGGCGATGGTTTTGGATACTGCGCCGGCAACCGTTGGAACACCGAGGGCCGGGTTTGCCATTGTCCCGCCAATGCTCAGTGCGGTCATCAGGCCATTCCCCTGAGGCGACAACTTTCCAACCGTGCGCAGTGTATTCTGCACACGTCCACCTCCCAGGATGACCTTGTCGAACGCGGCCTTTTCCTCGGCGGTGAGATTGGGCGTTTTCTCCAAAAGGGTGCGCAGCTTTTGCCTGATCGCATTGTCGACGTTGCCGCCCGAGCCAGTTGATCCGGCTTGACGCTTGGCCTTTTCAACCGCTTCTGTCACCCCCTCAGTCTTGCGGTATCGAGCGTTCAGATCACGCGCTGTTGCCATAAGTCCGGCCGCATCGCTAGCCGATCCAGCCGAAACCGCTTCCGGTCCTGCCCCTTCGATGAATTGGTCAATCTGGTCGATCATCCGTCGGCCGAAGAACTTTTCGGCGGGATCCGACGAGCTGGCGACGTCGCGCCGGATAACCTGACGCAGCTGGTCGATTTCGGTGAGCGTCGGCGACGATCCCGCGAGATTTTGAAGGTCGCTTACCATTGAAGCAGCCTTGGGGTGCCGCATTGGGCTAAGGTTGTTGCCGACGGCGTCTTTGGTGATGTTGTCTACCAGGCCAGCAAACGCGTCCGGCTTATACGTTACACCAGCGTTCTCGACGGCCTTATAGGCAGCACCCTTGGCCGCCTTCAGGTCTTCCACCGGAATGGCCCTCGGCTTGACCGCCCCGGCCTCCTTAACGACCGGCGCTAGCGCACCTCCAACTGCTCCGAGTGCCAAGGTCGGAATGTCGTATGCCGCCTTAATGGCGGCCTCGACGCGCTGCTTGACCGTGCCGCGATCAGCCGCGCCCATCACCCCAGCCTGCGCTCCAGCCAATGTCGCCCCCCGGACGGCATTGGCAACCCGCGCTGCGACCGGCAACTTGCTGCTGATGGTGAAAGCCGATGCGACATTCCCAACAGGCGCCGCCACCGTCACGGCATTGCCGACGCCCTTTGACAGGGCCGCTGCGGCCGGGCGGCGGCGTTCGAAGTCCTGCTCGAAATCGTCCTGGACATCCCGGTTGCGCTTCCAGGACTTGGCGACATCATCAAGCGAGCGAACCTTGCCAGTGACGGCATCGAGCGCCACGCCGATTCCGGCACCGACTTCGTCAAGGAGTGGAACTTGCCGATTGAAGTTGGCCGCAGCGCCGGCGGCTTCCTGCAGCATTGTGCGCTTCGGTCCGCCGAAACGCTTAGCCATGGCCGACTTTATGATATCTGGCGACGTACCATCCGGGAACTGTGCGATCGATCCATCAGGAGCCCTCACCTCAATCGGCATTATTCAAGCTCCCCGGTCTTGGGGTTGTAGGTCAGCACCTTCGGCTTCAAGGCTCGGCTGACCTTAGCGCCCACAGCTTCTTTGCGCTGCAGTCGCGTCAATGCGTCGATCTTCGGGTTCCCGGTGTCGCCATTGTCGTTGCGGCGCAGGTTGCCGAACGGATCCTTGTAATAGGCGCCGAGTGGTATGGTAGAACGCGATTGTCCGCGCGAGAGGTCATATGGGTTTTCGAGTGCCCCTACGTCCACGGCGGACAAGTCAGCGGATGCAACACCCTGCGCCGCTCGCCGCTGCTGAATCAGGGCCTTGCGGTTATCGGCTTGGCGGGAATTCATGGTCCCGATTTCGGATAGGCGTTGCTCCACCAATTTTTGGTCGTTTAGGCTTGAGAGAAGCTCGTTCCACGCACGCTGGGCATCACCTTCGGTTTGCGTGCCCTTGTTAAGCCGCAAACTGTCATTGCGGAGCTTTTCGAGCGTTGCCTTGAGCGATCCGTAGTTACGGCTGTTGGTGTCCGACTTACCGATCAAGTTTTTGATGACGCTGGCTGCGTTTGTGACAGGCCCCAACTTCAACGCACCGGTCGCAATCTTGCCCCTCACTTGGTCAAGCTGATTGTTGATTCCGGCCGCAGTCTGGATGCCTTGAATGTCCTCTGACTCTTGCGTCTGCTGCCCGCTCGGCAGGCGGGCGGGCTGCTTACCGGCGACGCGAGCCTTTTCCTGCTCATAGAGCGCGAGAAGCTCCTGATCGGTCATCTGATCGTAATCTTGGTTCATTTCAGAAGACCTCGCTTACGGAGTGCGCCTTCGATTGCCAACAGGGCCGGGCTAGACCCGCCACCATCCTTCGACGCGACCCGCCCCTCACGTTGGCGATCTAGGACAAGACGGCTCTGAGATACGCCGAGTTGCCCCCGATCGATGTCCAACTGCTGGCGCTTCAACTTGAGTTGTTCGATCTGAGCGTCGATATCGGCTAGGACTTTGGAGCGGTCCGTCTGCTCGTCAAACGTCGGGTCGCGCTTGAAGACCTGTTGCACATCTCCTCCGCCAGGCGCGGATGTGTCGCTTTCCTCGACTTGACCCATGATGTCGACTGTACGGACGGGACGGACCGCCGGATCCTGCTCAACGGTCGGCATCCCGCCGACGCGGATTGTCTGGTCGCCCACATTCTCGTATTTCGGGGCCGCATTGATGGTCTGGCCGCCGCTGACGATGCTTTCGCCGGCCGACAGCTTGGTCGGAGCTGCGGCTTTCGTTAGCCATTCGAGTCCGGAACCGGGGTTGAATTTCGCGGCCGCGCGGATTTCAGCCGGGGCTCCCAGCCGCTCCAGGTATTCGCTAAGCAACTGCTCTTGTTGCGCCTGCTGCTGGGCCCGCTTTTGGGCTTCCAGCCCGTCGGTTCCGTCAAGGAGAAGCGTTTTTATCCGATTGCCGAGCGAGGGCCTGCCGGCCTGCATCTGTGGCGCGCCATTCGGAAGGAAGGGGAAACCAGCCATCACAAACCTCCGAACGTCAGACCCTTTAGGCCTGATTTCACGCTGCCGCTAACGCTACCAGTTAGGCCAAGCTTCGACCCCTTTGTTTTGCTCGTACCGGTCGAGGTCTCGTTCGTCGTTTCGTTGGTGTTGATAGTTCCACCCAGCCCAGCCAGTTGGGTCAGGAGATCGGCGAAGGAACCAAGCTGAGAGGCGTCGTAGTTGCTCGCTCCAGTGAGACCGGTGAGGATCTGGTCATAGGACTGGCCCGTCAGGTCCGCCGCCGTCTTGGCCTCGTTGAGCCGCTGGTCGTTCACGGCGAGGTTCTTGTTCGTGTTGAACTTCGCCAGATCGTTCAGGGCGCCGACGTTGAATTGGCTGGTGTCCATCGCATTTTTGGCGTTCGTCGTCTGGGCGACCAACGATCGGTCGGCATTGCCGGTCGCGGCGGACTGAGCGCGATCAGCATTTCCGGTGGCTACGTTGGTCGCAATACCGCCAAGTCCAGCGGCGGCGTCAGCCTTTCGGCCCTGAGCGGCCTCATAGGCGGTGGACAAGGCGTTTGCGTTCGTTTGGGCAAGATTCGCCGCCAAACTGTCGGCGCTGCGAGTCAGCTGCTTGTTGGTGTCGCCGATCGCCACACCTTCCGCAATGCCCTGGCGAGATCCACCGTAGCCGCCCGAGAGGTTCGCGCCAGAGCGAATTGCCGGCAAAACCGTTCTGGTCAGGTTGTCCGAGGCGTCTCCCAGCAGGTTCGCGTAGGTGGCCTTGGCGCCAGCTTCGTTGGCCTTCAGGGCGTCGGCGATGTAGGAGTTGGAGACGTCTCCAGTGAGCAGATCCTTAAACGCCGAAGTGGGATCGATTGACCCTAGAGCACCAAAGGCCCCCTTCGGGTCGACAGTGGATGCTTGCACCTGAGTGGCGCCAACGGTTGGAGCGCTGTTGGCGGCTTGGAAGGTGATGTCACCAGGGCGCGTCTGCCCAGCGGCCAGAGTGCTCGCCACACTAGCGTTGCCCTGACCTGCCTTGACCAGATCGCCGAAAGCCTGCGTCATTGCCGGCGTGGCCGTGCCGTTCTGACCATACAGCTGCGAGGCCTTCGCCAGGATGCCGTTATCGCCTGTCAGATACGGGACGACCTCAGACCACGGGTTCTTGGTTTGCGTGCCGGTCGACGTGCTGTTCGAGGACGAGTTTTCCGTCGTGCTCGACTTGGACTTGCTGCCGCTCAGGCTCATCGCTAAAGCTCCCGAAGATATTGCGTCGCCACTTTTCGCCATCCATTTCCAATAAATCGGTCCCAACCCGGGCGCCCCTCCGAAAGCTGCGCGTCGCAGCCCTCGTGCGCGGCAAAGGCCCGCAGCAATTCGTCCATTCCCCTGATCCAAGACCGGACACGGCCGCTCTCTCCGCCGACAACGCCGATGACCAGAGCCGTCTTGCGTGGAAAGCGCTCTATCGAGGTGGTGACGCACCCGATGGGCCGATCATCCTCGCAGGCCACCCAAAGCTGCATTTCGCGGGCCCTGAGGCGCTCCAGCACATCATCCGGCGCGTAGAGGCCCGGACCATGCTCTAGCGCCGCCCTGACCCAATCCATGATCCACGGCCACCAGGCGTCGACATCCTCGGCGAGCACACCCCGAAAGGTGATCATCCAATCTTGACCCAGTCGAAGGTCGACGCGCCCGTCCGGCGGTATTGGTAGAGCGCTCTGTCGCCGGAGCTATCGGGATCCCAGTGCGCGCCTTCCAGCGTGCCGGCGGCCAAGCGGAAGTCGCCTTCCTTGAACCGCTCAGGCGCCACGTAGGTCACGTCGATGTGGCCAAGGGACAGGAGGGCCACGGTCTGCGAGATCTTTTCCAGTTCTCGCTCGACGTAGCGGCCCAAGTCTTTGGGGTCGCTAGGCGCCAGATCGGGTTTGTAGAAGATCGCGGCGACAGGCTTTCCCATCACCAGAACCCCGATGGGACAACATCGACATCGAAGCTGTCCAGCCGCCACTCATAGGCCGTGCCTGACCAGAACTTAAAGGCGATGTACCTTCCGTCCACGGTGAAATCGCAGTCATTGCCCGTACCGATCGTGTAGGCGACAGGGCTGGCGTAGGTGGGGTCGCTATAGGGATCGTCAGCGTAGCCGACCGAGACCATGACCGTGGCGCCGACCTGGCCCTGGATGTGAGGGCGAACCTTGCGGACCATCGAGCGGCGCTCAAGAGGCCACCACGACAGCCCGCGCCTTTCCAGATGGGCTTGGGGAAGAACCCCGTCGAAGGTGGTCGAACTGTCCAGAAGGAAAAGCTTCTGGTCATTCGACGCCATCAAGACCCGGGCGGCGTCCGGCGTGTACTCAGGAGCATTCCAGAGCGTCGTGTCGCTCGACCACGGGCTGTCGTCGCCGTTCCAAGGCTGCGAGGAGCCCACTTCGACGGGGCCGAAGTTGGCGTGGTTGAGGTTGGGGATTTCTCGGAATGACGTGGTCCGGTCAACATAGTTCCAAACCAGGGCCCGATCTGGATAGGTCGATCCTGCTTGTGGATAACAGATCAAAACCTCGTTCAGGAACGGATTTTTGGTGACGAACGACCGATAGTAGTTCTGGCTGTCGATAGACCGGAAAAGATCGCGGCGGGCCTGTTTATCCAGAGCCGATGTCGCGGTCTGCCCATCATGCACGACAACGTCTTGGTTGGTCAGCAGCAGATGCAGCCCATCAAGTTCGACGATGCAGTTGCGGTTCATCGCACCGGAGGTGCCGAGCACCTTGGACGATTGATTGATGAAGGCGCCGCCGACATAGTCCAGGCGGTAGACAGACGACTCCTTGTAGATCATGAGGCTGTCACGAAGCTGCAGGCCGTCGATGATAGCGTCGTAGCCCTCGGCGAGGTCGAAGCGGCCGGCGTCGATGGACGGATCATTGATGACCCAGGACGCCGGGACGCTTCCAGGATCCGCCAAGCTCGACCACCACACCATATAGGGATAGTTGGTCCCGCTCTCTGTCACGTTCAGGGCGACGAGTTGGTTTTTGAACGACCGCATCGACCTGCAGAAGGTGTTTGCGGGCCAGTTGTCGAGCGTGACGAGATTGTTGGCCAGGTTTAGGTCCCAGCGCTGGGGCGGATCGGTGGTGTTTCCTGGGTTCAGAACCGGGATCCCGCCGATGGTCGTTGACGTCCAGCTATTGGGCGTAGCCGTATAGTCGCCGCCAGACGAGCGGGTGATGTCGGTGTGAACCGTCGAGCCCGTAGCGCCAGAGACGGCGTAGACCTTTCCGAGTCCTGCATAAATCCAGTACCGCGCCCCTCCGATCGACACCGGAAGAACGTGGAACGGGACAATCGGAGCGCCTTGGAACACCTCACCGTGACCAAGGAACTGGTAAGCCATCTGGTCCAGAAACCGGATGTTGAGCGCATCCGTCCAGGCCTCAGGCTTCAGCAGCTTGGACGAAAGGTCTTTATTGACGCCGACAGAGCCGGCGGGGCCGATAGGACGATACGCCATCAGTCCCCGCTTTCTGGGAGCTCGTGATACCCCATGGCCAGTCCAGCCAGAGCCGGCGGCGGCGCCCCGTTTTCACAATGGATGATTTCTACCGCGCCTATGGAGTTTGCCTCGGCGAGGGCCTCGTCATCTACAGAATGATCGACCAGGAACACGCGCCTCACAGGGAAAGCCTAGACGTCGTGGCCGCGCCGCCGGCCGCGCCGGTCTGCGTCGTTGTCGTTGATCCAGCGACCGAGGCTTCGGGCGTAAGCTCGGCATAGGTACGCGCTGCGAGGCTCCAGAACTGAACGCGGCCACCCTGTCCGGATGCTCCACCGTTGCCACCCTTACCAACAGCAGTCCCAACGCCAATAGCGCCGCCGTTGCCGCCCGCGCCGCCGTTGCCGCCGGTGACATCGACGGCGCCGGTTGCGGAAGATCCGACCAGCACGCGATTGATGATGTAAACCCATCCACCGCCCGCTCCGCCGCCGCCGCCGCCACCGCCTGGAGATGGCGAGCCAATTTGCGTGCTTGCCGCTCCATTGCCCGCCGTTCCGCCAGCTCCGCCTTTGGCTCGAATAGCCGCTGCGGCGGTAGATGCGCCCCGGCTGATAATCCTTGCGAAAATCGCGAGGGCGCCTCCGCCGGATCCGGCTCCGCCGCCGAAACCGGAAAGGTCCGCCCCTCCGGAGCCCCCTCCACTTCCGCCTGACGATCCTGTTCCTCCCCCCATGACGCGGCCGGACAGGAGCGAAGCAAATGCCGCCATGGGCGGAAGCGGGTTCGCATATCGTGGAATGATCGCGGTTTGTGCGCCAGGCGCAACAGCGACAGCCCCAGATGTACCACCACCACTCGCTCCGCCAGCCCCGCTTTGCCCCCCCAAACCACCGTTGCTTTGAGCGGCGCTTCCCGCCGTGCCGGCGTTGGCCACAGAGGTTGTCGCATTGGCCCCGTTAGCCGCAGCGACCGTCGTGCCCGCCAAAAATCCGTTATTGCTTAGCGAGGCCCCGGCGGTGACACCGCTTGCTGCGTTGCCGTCCCACTGGATTGATCCGGCTGGCGCCGAGGTCATATCCAGGACGTCGCGAACGAAGATGCGGAAGCCGTTCGTCGTGATCGCCGCGCCAGACGCCAGGGTGAGGTTGGCGTAGTACATGTCCCGCGTTAGGGTGACGGACCCGTTCACGGTCACATTGCCGTCGCTGCCGTCTCCGAACAGCATGGCGTCTTCGGCGTAGGTGTTGGCGCAGGCAATTACATGCCAAGCCGATCCGTCGCTGACGACAATGGCGCTATCACCGGGACGAAGAACCCAGGTCGACTGGCCGTTAATCGTCTCCGAGCCGTCCGGATCTAGCGTAAGGTTTCCGCCACCAGCGGCCTGCGGATAAAACGCGTAGCCATTCCCCGCCGTGGCGGCGGCAAGCAAGCTGAACGTTACGGCGTTTGAGGTCGTCGACTCAATGACCATTTCACGGTCATCGGCTACCAGCGTGTAGTCTGCGGTCTTTGCTGCATATCCGCGAATGCCGGCGTATGACCACGATGCGCTCGTGCCGTTCGTCGTCAGGAACTTTCCGGCGTTTCCGCTTTGTCCGGGCAGAGCAGCGGTAAGAGATTGCTGGTTGACCCACTCTTCGGTGGGGCCATCGAGCAAGAAGCGAGAACCGTCGTATGTCGCGCGCACCCAGCAGGTAGGCACCAGCTCATTGGCGAGGAGGTCATCACCGGTAGAGCTCTTGAGCGCCTTTACGCCCAACGACGAGATGTTGAGCGTCGAGGCGCTGGTGTTGGCATTGGCCGGCAGGAATCGGACCGACATGCCCTTGACGTAGCTGACCAGGGGCGTGACAGGCGTCAGGACGTAGGCATTAGCCGAGCCAGTGTCGTCTCCGGTGACCTCTACAGCGCCAAGAAAGCCAGGGAAGGTGTTCTTGTCGGCACGCTTGAGGTTCCGAATATGGTCATCGCCCTCGCCCTTGGGGTCGGTCCCGGTCGGATTTGTAGCGACAAGGTCGTTGATGTAGTTGACGCCGGTTTCCAGGCCCATGGATCAGGTCTCCTACCAGTCGCGATAGATGTTGAAGCCGCGACGCGTGCGGTTGAGCAGGGCGGGATCGGAGAAGAGGGTGACGGGCGGGCGTGAACGCGCCTCGCGCTTGATAAGGCGGCTCATCGACGTGCTGAACATGCTGGGCCACAGCGCCGAGCGCTCCTCGACACCGACATAACCTGGCGAGTGCATCAGGGCGCCGTAGAGATAGAGGTTCGGGTAGTTGGTCAGCAGCCAGTTGGTGGGCTGCGCTTCGGACAGGCAGAACTTGGCGACTTGGCGGAAGATCACGGTGTATGCCGCGTTGACCGGGCACTCGAACCGAATTGTGTCGCCGTCGATCCCCCAATAGGCCGGGATGTTGGCGGCGACCTGCTTGCCCATGGCCTCAATCGGAGAGGGCTGCAGGGGATAAGGATCAGTGTTGGGGTCGGTCTGCAGCATCAGCCCCAGCGGCTCGATGAAGTCGGACGGAAGGTCGATGGTGCGCGAGCCCTGGGTGGTCGTCAGGATGCGATCGCTCTCCATCACGCGAAGGCGCAGATCGGCGTTGAGGTCTGACTCGACCAGAGTGATCCAGTCGGCCACGACATTGTCGACGCCGACGCCGGATGCCGATGCGTTGACGTCGGCACGGTGCAGCCACCCAGCCAGGGACGCCTTGAGCTCTGTATAGGTGGAGAGCGCCACGGCTTAGGCCTTGGTCGCTTCGTCGAGCGCTTGCGTCAAACGCTCTTCACGCCAGCGCTTGTCGTACTTGACGCCCAGCGCGTCGAGATCGGCGCGAAGCTTCAGGACGGCTTCGCTCACCTTTGGCGCGCCACCCTTCTCGCCATCGCCGTCATGGTCGAGCGGCTGGACCTTGGCTTCAGCCTCATCGGCGCGCGGCGTCGGATCCGCGCCATCGGCGCTCAGCTCCTCGATCACCGTTTCAGGCTCGGCTTCGGCCAGGCGATCGATGGTCAGCTGGATCAGCGCGTCGCGGTCGTTTGAAGCGGCGGCGTTCCATTCCGCCGTGGTCATACCGCTGTCGACGAAGGCGGAACGGACGATCGGACCAATGTCGAGGTCTTGGCCGTTGATCGTGACGGTCTCGGGATGGGTCGCCGAGCCATAGATGATGGTGTTTTCCGTCTCTTCGGGCAGTTCAACCGGCTCCGGTTCCGGCATGGGCGGCGCTTCGGCGGCGGCTTTCTCGCGCGCGGCGGCGTCCATTTGGAAGCGGATTTGGAAGATGAGCTCAGACCGAGGACGGCTGGCGAACAGGGCCTTGGCCATGTCCAGGAGCTTGGCTCGAAGCTGGTCGTCGCTCAGGAGATCCAGGCCGTCAGGATCGGGCGGCGGCAGGTCGGCGAACGCGACATAGCCTTGCGCCAGAAGCGCATCGTGCTCCTCTTCGTTTGCCGCCGCCTTGTAGGTCGAGCGATCGATGTACAGGAGCTTGGGATAGGGCTGATAGTCCATGTGGCGTCCCGAAAAAGGCGACGCCGACCATCGAATGAAGGCCGGCGTCAGTGGCAGGGAGGTCTTAGGCCGTGACGCGCACAGCCAGCTCGGGACGGATCGTCTTGTAGCCGTAGAGGACGTCCAGACGGGCCGCGAGCGTGTCATTGGTCACGTCGTAGGCGCGGATCAGGCGCATCGAGATGCCGTCGAAGACCTCGCGGGCCGCCATGTCCACACCCTTGGGCATGAACAGGTCGGCGGTCGCGAAGGTGAAGGCGTCACGGTGCAGGGCCAGCATCTGGCGATAGCTGGTCGAGGCCGCGCCGACGAAGGTCAGGGCGGCGGTGTCGGCCGGCGACGAGTCGACGGTCTTGGTGGCGCCCGTGATGATGATCGACGGGCTGATGGGCAGCGTGACGGTCGTGGTCGTCGCGTTGGTGTCGGCGGTGATCACGAAGTTCTGCAGAACGCCGGTCGAGGCGCCCGTTTCCGGGTGGACCTCGTAGACATTGGCGATCGTGAAGACCGTGCCCTTGGTGAAGGTCGACGACGAGGTGACGCCGCTGACCAGGATGCTCGAACCGGTCTGGCTCGCGCCGCTGATCGCCACGCCCGTCACGTCGTTGCCGTTCGTGTGGGTCGGCATCAGCGTGTTGCTGTACCAGTCGAAGCCGGCGGTGCGGCCCATAAGGCCTTCGCGGTACTGATCGCGAATGGCGCCGCTGTCTTGGAACAGGCCCTTCAGGGCGTCGACGATCGTCGCTTGCGCCACCGGAGTCAGGTGAAGCGAGCGGTTGTCGTCGCGGGGGGCCAGACTGTCGTCGAGGCGGGCGCCGGCCAGCAGGTAGGTCGACAGAGCGTTCGGCGTGGTGCCGGCGGTGCCGACCAGTTGGTAGACGTCCTTGTACATGGACATCGCGTCGGCCTCGATCGCCGAGGCGAGACGAGCCATGGCCGGCTGCAGGATGCGCTTGGAGAAGTCGTCCAGCGACAGGGTCAGGTCGGCCGAGGTGAAGTTCAGGTCGACGCCCTTCTGGGTGGCGACTTGCAGCGTGACGCTGGTCTCGGTCGTGTCGTTGGTCTGCATGACCCGGCCGGTCCGAACGTTGTACTTGTTCGGCAGGCGGATCTTCAGGCTGTCGCCGATCTTGGCGCCTTCCTTGGCGAAGGAGTCGTCGTATTGGCGGTTGATGTTGCCGACGAGGGTCAGCTTTTGGTGCAGAACACGCAGGGCCTCGCGGGTCACCTGCGTCGGGGTCAGGATCGTGTTGGACACGGCTTGGTTTCCATCTCAGGGAAGGCCGGCGTCATCGCGACGCTGGCGTTTTGGGGGTGTGCGCTACCGCTGGGCGGCGGCGCGGCGTTCTTGCTCACGCCTGCGGATCCACTCCTCGGTGCTGAGGCCGTCGCCAGAGGCGTCTGTTGGCCTGCGAGCATGGGGAGCGGCGCCGCCGACGTTCTTGGCGGGCTTGGTCTTCTGGGAGGCCTGGACGTTCTCGACCTGCTTGGTGACCTTGGCGTTCGCGGACGCCTGCATGGCCAGATAGAGGCCCTTGAGAACTCGCGGGTCGGTCACTTGCTCCAGATCTTCCGGAGTGAGCCCGAGCGCAGAGCGCGCGAAGGTCTCGATCTTGCTCAGGATCACCGGCGCCGTCTGGGGCGTCAGTCCGGGGATAGATAGGTCCGGGCCGTCAGGCGTCTTATCGAGGCCCATGACGACGCGACCCATGGCCTGGCGGGCTTCGCGGAACTGGACGGTTTCGGCTTCGGCTGCTTGCTGCTTGGCCTCGGCTTCCTTGCTGTCCAAGTCACCCTGGAGGGCGACCCGCTTGTCCTTCAGGTCCCGGTGTTGGTCCTTGAGGTCACGGTAGGTGTCGATGTCCTTGGCCTTGATCGCCTCCCACTGGTCATTGGTGAGGGCGTTCAGGGCTTCCAGATCCGCGTCCACGGCGTGGAGCTGGGCGACCGTGGCGATGTTGGCCTTGTAGACCTCGGCGCGCTGGGTGATCTCCGCCTCGCGGGATTCCAGGGCCTTGGCTTGGGCTGCGACCGCTTGGGTCTTCTGGGTGTAGTCCTTTTGGAATAGCGCGCCTTTCGCGATCGCTTGGGCCAGAGCCTTGGGAACCGTGGCCTTGACGCCCTCGAACTCGATTTCTTCGGAGTCGTCGTCTTCAGCGCCATCGGGATTGTCGGCGTCATCGCCGGTTCCGTCGTCGTCTTGGTCGACTTCCGTTTCGTCGGTCGTAGGGTTTTCGACTCCCTCAGCGTCAGCGTCCGTGATTTCCGGCGCGTCTTCGGTCGGGTTGGTCGTTTCTTCGCTCATGGTGGTTAGTCCTTGGAGCACGCACGCTGGCGCTCCGACCGGTAGTGGTCAGTTGGCGCGTCGCGGGGTGTTGGAGATGCCTAGGCCTCGATGGCCTCAAGCTGCTCCTGGCCTTCCATCGGCTCGGGAGCGGGTTCTTCTGGAGGCTCGCCCTCTAGCGGAGCCTCAAACTCTGGGATCTCAATATCCTCGCCGGCCGTGATCAGGTCAGGACTGTCGAGGAGTTGACCAATGGTCTTGAGCACCATCGCCGTTATGGCTTCTTCGGAACCGGCAGGCAGGCCAACGCCCTTAGGCGCCAGGGCCTTCATGCGGTCGGTTTCAGCCTTAAATTCGTCGATCTCGATCTTGCGCTCTTCAAGCTTGCGCTGTTCGGCCTTGTCCGTGGCGTCCGCTTCGACTTTGGCCGCTTCAAGAGAACGATCCTCGCGCTCCCTCTTGAGCTCGTCGGCCATCTGCTGGAGTTGACCTTGCAGGGCCTGCAACTGCTGCTGGGCGGCCTGAAGCTCGGGGTTCTGGCCCTGGACTTGAGGCGGCAACATGGCCTTGAGGCGCTTGGCGATCTCATCGGCGCCAGGCCAGTCGAGGTTCTTGGCCAGAAGGTCGCCGATGAGCGGAGCTGCCGCCGGATAATTCCGGATCAGTTCGATCATCTGCGAGGCCGACTCCTCGCGCTTGGTGTTGAACGACGGACCAGCCGACACGACCAGATCGTACTTGCCAACCGTCAGGTCATAGATCCGGGCGATCTCGGCGGCTTCTTCTTGGTCCTGGCCAAGCTCTGATCGCTGCTTGAGCGCAGCGGCCTGCTCGGGAGGGACGCGGCCGATCTGAACGGGTTTAGGCGTTCCGTCCTCGCCCAGGACGCGGATGACGCGCTCGGCGGAGTAGACGTGAGGGATGAGGTCGATGATCACCCGGCCCATGTGGCGGATGGCCCGGGTCAGGTTGTCGGTGAAGTGGAAGGTCGACGTATCGCCTTCGCGTTGGCGGGCCAGGATCGCGCGACCGCTGGTTTCGTTAGAGCGCTGGCCAAGCGAGGCGTCGTACAGACCCAGGATCGCCTTGATCGTGTCATGCGAGCGGCCGGCCATCGCCATCTCGGCCGAGGCGGCGAACGCTGGCGACTGGCGCTGTGGCGGAGCAATGGGCCTTCCCTGCTCATCATAGGCCGGGTGGCTGAGATAGGGGTAGGCGACCTGATTGGCGCGCTCCCACTTGCTTTGATCAATACCCTGGAACGCTTCCTCCGGGCCCACGAACGGAGCCTTGGGCGCGTTGGAAACCGCCTCTGTGGCGGTCGTTTCCCAGAAGTTGCACTGTTGCTGGGCGTCCTTGGCGTCGCGGATCAGCGAGCGCAGATGCACCTTGCCTTCAACGTTCACCACGTCGCCATAGACCGGGATGATCGGGATGTACTTACCCGCCCACTCGATGGTTTCGAGGATCTCCACGCCGCTCATGATGCGCTGCGTGACCTTGTGGCTCACCACATCGCGCGGCTGGCCCACGACCTCGGCTCCCAAGGCCGTGAAGAAGTCCTGGTGCTGCTTGTAGACGTCGGCATAGACGGGAATGACCCCGCCATCCGAAGGTACGGGGACGGGAGCGTCGCTCGGAAGCGGCATGATCTGCGCCGGGATCTTGACCGCCAGCAGCTTCTTGCGAACCTCGTCGCGGGCCCACCAACTAGCGACGCGAACCTTCTTCTCGGCGCACCAGTCGTTGTCGAGGCGCGAGTAGTCGCCAGACTTCCAGTCCACGACGTCGGCGCCCTTCCAACGGCGCTCGAACTGCTTGCGGCTCGGTTCCTCGATTTCAAAGGCGGTGTTCCAGTTAGCGGAGTCCGCGCCCGAATAATCGGGATCGCCTAGGATGCTCAGCGGGTTGGGGACCGCGCCAATGACGATATCCTGATCGAACGTGTCGTCGGCGGTGTATTCTAGGTTCACCTTCATGAACCCGAATCCGCCGGACGTGGCGCTGTCGATCGCCGTATCCGTCGCCACATCCGAGCTGGAGACGGTCTCGATGTTGCGGATCAGGCCGTTGAAGATCTCGGCGGTCTCGGGATCGGCTTCATCGTCGACAGGCTGGACGCGGATTTGTGGCTTGTTCTGGCGCGCGTCGTTGACGACCTGGCGAAGGAACGCCGGAAGGAAGTTGAGGGTCAGGGCCGGCCGTTGCGCGGTCTTGCGATCGGCCGCGACCGTGTCTGGCCATTGCTCTGACAGGCGAGCGAACTTGAGGTCTTCCAGAAAGGCCTCGCGGTTTTTGCTCCAGGCCTCATCGCAGGCCTTGAAGAGGTCTTTGCCCTCGGAAACCAGGCTGTCGTCGGTGTCCATGTCGGCGGCGTAGTCTTCGGCCATGCCCTACTCCGCCGCTAGCCGCATCGGGTCGTTGACGCCGCCGGCTTGGCGCATCAGGAACTCGTGCAGGTTTCCGGGAAACACCGCGTCAGCGGAGTGGTGATCAAGCTGCAGCTCGGGGATCACGACGATCTCCCCGCCACAATCGCGCCAGCGCTTGGAAAAGGCGTAGTCCTCGCCGTACCAGACGCCCTCAATGGCGCCGTGGTTGAAGAGGTCGACTGAAGGGTGATAGGTCGGGCCGTAGACCAACTCGGGATAGGCGCGCATGAAGCGCTCCACACCCTCCTTGGTGATCTTCATGAAGCCGGCCGGGATCCGATGGCCGACCAGATTTCCGTCTGGACGGATGATGGGGCGATGGCCGTTGGCGGGATCGCTCTCCCACGCGCCCATATACTCCTCGTCGTCCTTCTTGAAGCGGTAGAGGCCGGCGACGACCTCCCCTTCCGTCTGGATCAGGGTCAGCAGATCCTCGGGGCGCCAGGCCATGTCGTGGTCGATGAAGACGATCACGTCCGCCGGCCAATCCAGGCACTTTCGCAGCAGCGTGGCGCGGGCGCCGCTGATATACGGATTGCCAATTTCGTAGACGGTCTTGAGCTCGTAGCCCGAGGCCTCGACTACAGGCACAGAGGCCTCCAGCGCGGCGATATAAGCCGGCAGAGGCCGCGAAATGGTCGGCGTGGCGATCGCCACCTTAAGCGGAGAGGTCACCACGCCAGACCTTAGGCCGTCTTGAACGCGCCGAGAGCGATCAGGCCGGTGGCCAGCTCGGTCAGAATGGCGGCTGTGTTCGAGGCGACCGACACATAGGACGACGCCGACAGAAGCGAGGTCGCCAGGACGGTGCTGGTGCGCTGGGCGACCGGCGTGCCGCCGTAAAGGTGGATCTTGTCAGTGGCCGACTGGCCAACGACGACGCCGTCCGGACCACCGTCCGACAGGTTCTTCACAGTCATGGTTCAGATCTCCATCTCAAGGGAACCCCGGGTCATTCCGGAGTGGTCGGCGTCTCTCGACGGCGATAGGTTCAGGCTGCGCTACTTGCGCGCCAGGAGATGTTCGGCTGAGCGCTCCCACGCTAGCCCGACAATTTCAGCGCCATATGGTGATGCCGAGAAAAACCAAGGCCGCGCCTTGGCCTCTTCTGCTGTTCTAGGCGCCAAGGCTCGGGTCGAGCACCTGACCAGTGGATGGCCGTGCTCTCCCTCAACCTCAAGGTACTCATTTGCTGAGCGCGAAACCATAAGAATGGCCATGTTTTTTCCTAGTCAGGCCGCGTTAGGAAAGGCGGGCTTCATCATCCGCGCCATCACATCGTCACAGGAAAGCAACGGCTGTTCCTTGGTCAGGCCAACCACGAGGTCTAGGCCGCCATCACCGGCGCGTCGCACAGTCCAGGCCGGCTTGCGTTGGAAGTCCACGCCCATCGTGCGGAGCACGCCAAGCATGGATGACAGGATCCGCTTACTCACCGCGCCATCGGCAGTCGTGACGCCGTAGGTGTTGGCAAAGCCATGCTCGCCGATGGCGTCGTAGTCCGCCTCAGTCGGCCCATATCCGAGCTCGCGTTCCACCGCGTCGATGAGATTCTGAACATTGTCCATCGGCGGATCTCCTGTCAGGCCATCCAGCCACCGGCCCCGTGGGCAGGCGGGCGGACGACCTTGGTTGGCGGCTTGACCTTCGGCTCTTCGTAGGCGACCGCCATGAGGCCAAAGGCATCTGCAGCGTGAGACGACCAGTCGTGGTTCGGGCCAAGACCTATGTTGCGGGCCTCGTCTCGCTTCTCGTGGTAGGCGCCTATCGCCTCGCGGCCAGGCTCCGTCGTCTCTTCGTTGAACCACATGCTCCCGAAGATGCGGCGAGCGGCCTCGATGCGCTTACCGGCCGCGCCAGCGCCTTGGTTCGGCACAACGCGGACCTGAAAACCGGCGCTCCGAAGCGCGCTCTCATATGAGACGTTGAAGACCTTGTCGTTGCTCGCTCCATCGTGGGGCAGAACGCAAAGCGCGTTGTCGTAGCCCTTAGATCGAAGCCAGTTGATGTGCGTGGCCAATGGCTGGCCCTGAGCCTCGTAGTAGTCGAGGACGCGGATTTCCTTACCGATGAACTGGGCAATCCAGATGGCGCAAGCATCGGCCTTTGCACCGGTGCCGCCGATGTCCCAGAACGCCCGATACGTCATGAGCGGATCCGGCGCGACCTTGCCAATGCGACCGTCAGCTTTTGCCTCGGTCAAATCCTTGGCGTAGTAGGCGCCCACCGTCACCTTGACGTAGTCGCCCTCCCAGACGTGGTCGTACTGGTCTGGCTCCATGCGCAAGGTATCCTGTCGCTCTTGCTCCAGCTCGTCGGTGAACCACGGGTTGTCTTGCCAGTTGGCTCGAACAACGACGGCTCCGGTCGGGATTTCCTGGCCCCGCAGCATGACGTCGACCGGATCGGTCTTACGGCGCGGGTTCCAAGAGAACCAAAGCTCCGAGCCCTCCGCTCGAATTGTCGGGCGAAGCAGCTTGAGGCTGTTGGGCGAAAGGGCCTGCGCCTCTTCGCACCACGCTCGCCGGAAGCCCTCTAGCGACTTGATGCTTTCGGCCGTGTGGTCCTGCATCCCCTGGAAGATGATCACTCCGTCGCCGGGCGTCTCGATCAGCTCCTTGAAGACCTTGAAGCCGTCCGCCTCGCCCAGGCCGAAGTCGGACAGCTTGGCCTCGATCAGGCGCTTGGACGATTGCGCGAGCGACTTCTGAACCTCGCGGATGCACACCGACAACATGCCAGGCTCCGCAAGGCTGTCCTCGATCAGGCGGCCGGCGAAAAAGTGCGATTTACCTGAGCCCCGGCCTCCCCAGGCGCCCTTGTAGCGAGACGGCTGCAGGAGTGGCGTGAAGACCCTAGCTGTCGGTACGTCGAGGGTCGACAATGACTCGCCTCACCTCGGTCACCGCTGCTTTGATGTTCGCGTCCACATCCACGGCCTGTTTCGGCTTGCCGTGGGCGCGGTCGAGGATGGCGTTAGCGGCGGCTACCCTGGCAGCAGCCGGCGACCCGGTGTCTCGCGCCACTGTGACAAGCACCGACAAGGCCTCGCCGCTGTACTCGCTTGCCGCTTCCTTGATGTCGGCCGTCGCCTTGTTGGGCGTGCCCTTCTGGCGGCCACCCCTGCGCTCGCCGGGCTTACTTCCCCTGGCCATGGCTAGTTATTACTATTTTTGCGAATGCCGATCATCAAACCGCTCCCGCCTTGCGAAGCTCAGCCTCACGGGCGCGGCGCTCCTTGCGGGAGCCCGACATGCGCTCAATACCGTCCTTGGTCACGAGGTAGGTGACGCCGTCGATCGTTTCCTTGTGGCCGATCAGCAGGCCCATGGGGTTGGTCTTCATGACTACCTCTCGCCAGACCCTTGCAGGTGTCCTGGCCTTCCTTGGTTAGTGCAGGGCCACGCGCTCGCGGATCTTCAAGACGTCGGAGATCCAGGCGTCCGCGTCCTCGATGCTTGGTACGCCTTCCCAGCCAAGGCCGATCGCCAGGGCGATGCGTCCACCTTCAGCCAGGGATTGCCAGTCGCCAATGGGCGCGGGGGTTTCGGTCTGCATAGGGGTGTTCCTCGACTTGATCCCAGCTCTGGCCGTTGCCGTAGCGCAGTACACAGGCTGGGATGGTGGTCTTGGCTAGAGGACGCCGAGCGCCCGCTTAACTTCGGTGATGGCCTTGGCGCCAATCCAGGCGCAGGTCAGCATGATCAGGATGAAGCCAACAGCGGTAGCGACGGCGATGTCTTTCATGCCGGCCTCCTGTAGGTCTCGCGCTAGCGCCGGATTTCCGTGGGGCCGGACAGCATGTGGCAGACCATCGCGGCGGCCTGGTCAGCGTCGAGCAGGTTCGTGCCGCTAGGCCATTCGGCGTCCGCGTTTACGCCGGTCGGCTTTGTGAAGCTGATGCCATTGTCCGGGTTGAAGGTTTTGGGCAGCTTCCAGCTAAGGAAGCGGTCAACCATGTGCTTGACCCTGATGTCCGCATGTCCATCGGGCGGGCCCAGGAATCCCAGGTAGACCTCCGCGCGCTTCACGACATCTTCGGCGTCCAAATTGCCTTTGCAGTCGTGCGCGGCTTGGTGGAGCGCGACTTCGCGCAGGCGGGTGGCTTCAATCTGTTCGGCTGGGGACATGACCTATTCCTTTTTGGTGGTCATTGATGAAGTAGACTCGCGCCGGTCTTACAGGGCGTCGAGTATTTTCAGGGCGGCACGGACCGCGTCACGCTGCTTGGTAAGCTCGTCGAGTTTGTCTTGGCTGCGCTGCAAAGACTCCTTCTCGGAGCGCAACTTGTAGCCGATGGTGGAAATCTGCTCACTCAGGGCGGCGGCGTTCTGGTGCAAAATGTCCCTTAGGTGCGGGACGTGGCCGGTCAGCATTGCTGCCTCCTAGGTGTGAGGTTCGCGCCAGGCCCCGCCCTCTGGTTAAGGGGCTGCTGTAGCTGTGGCGGGCGGCGCGAATGCGTGGGCTACCAGCGCCAGCCGCGCTTGAGCCAGTCGGTATAGTTGCGGAGGACGCGGCCATTGTGGCCAGCCATGTAGGGGCCGTGAGCAGTCCAGGCGCCATCGCGGCGGAAGGAACTGACGATGCGGCCACGGCCATAAGCGCCGTGCCAGCCATCCGAGAGCCGATCGTCGCTCATATCAGCCAACACTGCCGCCATCGCCGACATAGACGTGGCCCCAGCCCTCAGGGAGGGTCTCGGTGCTGATGTCGTCCTTCACAGAAATCATGCGAACCTCGGTGTGTATTCCCGCCCTCCCCGGCTTTGGGCGGAGGGGGCTACTCGTGTCCCTAGGGGATGAGGAGAGGCGGGAAACTTGGTGGCATCTGCGGATAGCAACGGGACTCGAACCCGCGCGCTGGGCAAGCAGCCCATAGCTCTACCAGCTGAGACTTACGCTTCCGCAGATACCCGGCGCCGTCAGGGATTATGTGGCGGGGCCGTTTTTGAAATGCTTGCGCACCGGCGCTCGGGCCGGTTTGATCTCGCACTATCGAGCACCAGAATACTCTGTAGCTCCCGATGGCGTCAAAGGCGGTCACATGGGGACCGGAGAACACCTCATTTATGCAGTGGTTCGCACTAGGGCGCAATAGGTGGTGGATCACGTCGATTACGGCAGAAGTTCCCCATCTTGCTCGGCAAGGTCGGCCATAGCCCTAGCCCGCCGATCCTGACCAGTCCGCTGCGCCTCCAGCATCCTCGCCCGCTTGGCGTTGAGCATCGAGGAGATCACCGCATCCATGGGCGAAGCCTCGTCGCCGATGATCATGAACCATCTTCCGTCGCGGAGCTCAATCGAGGCGTCGGTCATGATCTATTGTCCGTCTTTGGTTTGGCGAATTCAAAGCACATGCGGATGATGATCCCGCACGGTATACCGGCCGCGAACGCGACGCATTGAACGATGAATTCAGGGGTCATGCCGCGACCTCCTCTTCCTGCACCGGCGCCGGTCGGATCGTCTTCAGCTCAGCCTTGACCCGGAGCTTGCCGATAAGAAGCGTCGCCGTGCCGTGCTTGGCTTGGATCTTCACGATTTCCCCGATCCTGCCAACCCACTCACCCTTCTCGGCATAGGCCTTATCGCCAATGGCGGGGGTGTACTCAGGGCCCTTGGGGCGGGTCTCATCGAACTCGCCCTGGATGTGCAGCCAGCGGATAGCCTCGATGCCTGCGGAGGGCAGGACGGCGACCACGTTGTCGCCCTTCGCGTCCCGGCGGGTGTAGAATTTGACGCCCTCGATCTCGCTGGAAATCCTACCACAATGGGCCGGAAACGCCCAGATGAACACGATGCCTGGGAACAGCGCGCGGTCGAATTTCTCGCGCACCACGTTCTTTCGGCTCATGCGGATCCGGCGCCAGCGGGTGACGGCCGGCATGTAGGCCTCCAGGTCAAGCGCCTCCTTCTTCGCCAGCGCCTCGATCGCCTCGATCGCCTTGCCCTCCCGTCCGCTCGTGCAGCGAATGGCGAACCAGCTGTGCGGATCGGTGATGGTCTTCGTCATGTGTCTTTCCCCGAATTAGCTGGTGGTCAGGCTTGGGCGATGATGCGGTCGCGGAACGCGGCCATGCGCTCGAGCATGGCGTCGTCGCGGTCCCTGCCGGCGTCCGATGTGCGCGGGGCATAGTCCTCCAACAGGGCCATGCGCCGGCAGAGCAGCGCCCAAGCCGCGAAACCTTCGGTCATGCTGGCCACGCGCGATTCCGGCGATGCGCCTGCTGTGGTTGCGGCAAGAAGGTTTGTCGCCAAGCGCTGAGCGAGGTAGGCGCTTTCAGTAGCGGCTTGGCGGATGGCTTCGGCGCTCATGCGGCCTGCCTCGCGGCGACGCGCAGGCGCTTGGCCTCCTGGCGTGCGATGATGGCGAACTCGGCGGCCTCGGTCGAAAGGTCTGGATCGCTACGGCGGCACGCGAGCGCGTCGTCTTCAGCTCGCACCGCAAGGAACGCCCACTCGCGAGCCTCTTCGTTCAGGCGGTCGGCCTCGGATGCTGGACGCCACGACTTCAGCGCGGCGAGGAGCGACGTTCGCTCCATCACGCAGGCGTCCAGCTCCTCGATAAGTTCGGGAAGGCTGGGGAACCACGTGCCGCCCTTGCGCGGACGGGTGGCGAGGGTCTCACAGGCCCGCTTGGCGACGTCGGCCGGGTATCTGCTCAGCGCTCCGGCGTAGAGTTCCAGCGCCACCAGCGCCGAGGCCTGGGAGCGCTTGCCCTGGTTCAGCGCGGCCTGCAGCATCACAAGCCAAGCCTCGCACTGTTCGCGCGTTCCCGGCGTCATGGCCGCTTCGATCTTGGCGATGGCCGCCGGGATCTGGGCAGGGTCGGCTACCGTCAGGCTGCACGCCGCGCCGACGAAGTAGGCCGGCTTGTTCTCGGGAAAGCGGCCCTCGCGCTCAACCGAAACCGTTACGCCGAGCGACGATTGTAGCGAAGTCCGAAGGCTCTTGTCCGCCTCCGCCACCGAAGGCTGGGCGAGAAGCCATCCCACCACGCGGTCGGCGCTCACAGTCGCGACGGACCCAGTTGCGCCAGGTCGCGGACCAGTCGGATTTTCGACCTGCTGCCCCAGGCTTAGCGACCCAGTAATCTCGGAAATTTTCTGCAACACGGAGAACCTCTTGGGGGCTCAGGCCCATCTGGGCGGCAAATTCGTCATCGGCGGCTGTCGGCGTCCACGCTTCGGGAAGGCGCGATCCCCTTGCCTTGTCGGGCGGCTTGGGCTCGACCTGGGTCAGAACCAGCACCTCAACAGGCCCGGTCTCTCGCGCACCCGCGTAGTTATCTCCGTGGGTATGGG
>Ga0065704_10070254_pt1 | contig 47590 bp, 67 predicted proteins | sample SwiRhicommuniRL2_FD_59091 | JGI IMG/M metagenome (GOLD analysis project Ga0065704, IMG submission 59091) | Switchgrass rhizosphere bacterial communities from Rose Lake, Michigan, USA - RL2 v2 (version 2) | ecosystem: Host-associated > Plants > Roots > Rhizosphere > Soil | place: East Lansing, MI | reverse complement strand
GGCCGTGCCGAAGCAGTTGACAGCCTGCCAACGCTGGTGAAACTCCTGATACCGCTGCCGTTCGAGTGCAGCCGTATACGCCCCAACATCGTCAATTCACGGCGCTGGCGGGCGGTGTGGTTCAACCCTAAGACCAAGCAACCGGTGATTCCTAGCGAGCCGTTCCGCATACTCTAGACACCCTACCCCCGCCACCCTATAATCCCCGCATGCGTAACGCTTCCGGGGATTTTTAATGAGCGCGCCTGACCTGACACTAGAGGACGACAGTAAGCCAGAAGGCCAGGAACCACTTGAGTTCCTAGCGCAAGTAATGGCGGGCATCGACCCACGCCAGAAGTCAGAAATTCTGCAACTTATCGATACTATCGAAGAAGAGAACTTTGGCGACCCGCCTGACGAAGAACAATGGGAGTCAATTAAACGGGTGGTCAAGCTATACTATACCCATCAGCCAGTGCCCTTGGGCGTGTCGGCAGCAGCGGCTAGGACCATTGCTGAGTATAAGCACGCTAAGCGTAAATCGCTGGAAATCACCGAAACGGGCGCCAAGGCTGTGGTCACGGACTTGACAGACGAAGAACTGGACTTGTTCGAGGCGTGGTTCAATGCTCAGTATTGACGACATCCGGGGCAAGAACCTGGACGACCTCCCACCGCAACTGGCTTTGCAGTTCAAGCGCATCATGCGTGAGTACCTGCGCCGTGACGGCAACGCCTTTGACCGGTACTTCTTCAAGACCCGCGAAGGCAGCCGCTGGCTAGCCAACAAGCACCACGAACTGATTACCGACACGCTTAAGAAGGTGTTCACGGGCGAGATAACCCGACTCATCATCAACATTTCGCCGGGCTACACCAAAACCGAAAAGGCGGTGATTAACTTCATTAGCCAGGGTTTGGCCATCAACCCGAAAGCCAAGTTCATCCACGGTTCCTACTCCGACGACTTGGCGCTGGTGAACTCCCAAACGATTCGTGACCAAATCAGCATGGTGGAGTACCAAGAGCTGTACCCCATGTCGGTGCGGGAGGACGTTAGCGCCAAGAAACGCTGGTTTACGGAACAGGGCGGCGGCATGCTGGCGGTTGCAACCGGTGGTTCCATCACGGGCTTCCGGGCCGGGCGCATGGAGAAGCATGTCTTCACAGGCGCGCTGATTATCGATGACCCGATTAAACCGGATGACGCCTACTCAGCTGCCAAGCGGCGCCGGGTGAACAACCGTTTCAACAATACCATCAAGTCACGTCTGGCGGTTGAGGACGTGCCCATCATCGTCATCATGCAGCGGTTGCACGAAGACGACCTCTGCGGCTTCCTACTCACGGGGGGCGCGGGTGACAAGTGGCACCACTTGACTCTCCCGGCCTTGATTGAAGAAGTTGCGGAAGCCTACCCGGCGAACTACACCCACGGCATCCCAATTGAACACAACTACACCCCAGGCGCGTTGTGGCCGTTTAAACACACCACTGAGCAGCTGCAACACCTGAAAGACGCTGACCCCTACACCTACGCATCCCAGTACGCGCAGCGGCCCTCCCCGCTCGGCGGTGGTCTGTTCAAGGCCAAATGGTGGAAGTACTACGCTGTTAACCCTGAAGCCTACCACGGTGAATACCCGGCCCTGCCCCGTGACATTCTCTTCAAGTGGATTTACGGGGATACGGCGCAGAAGACGGCAGAGCACAACGACTTCACTGTATTCCAGTGCTGGGGCTTTAGCCCTACGATGGGCATTTTCCTTTTGGACCAAGTGCGCGGCAAATGGGAAGCGCCAGATCTCAAGGCCCAGCTGATAACGTTTTGGAACAAACACAAAGACGCTACAGTACACAATAACTTTTGCGGCGCCCGAGGGGTGAAGATTGAAGACAAATCTAGCGGTTCGAGTCTCATACAGGATATCGCTAAGAAGACTTTTATCCCTGTCGAAGCCGTTCAAAAGAACACTGACAAGGTCTTCGAAGCGGTGGGTTGCATACCCCAAATTGCAGCGGGTAACGTGCATATCCCGATTGACGCCCCGTGGATAAGTGACTTCTTGCATGAATTCGCGGCGTTTACGCCCCTTATGACCCACGCCCACGACGACCAAATTGACACCACCCTGATGGCTATCAAGGACTTGTTGATTAACCGTTCTAACTTCTACGACCAGTTTGGAGGTCAACGCCGATGAGCAGCGGACAAGTAATTCCCATGAAACGCACAACGCCGAGTGCCAAGAAGCCCGTTTCGGGTGAGTTCTTTATGCAGCTTGATGCGCTGCAAAACTTCGTGTCCAACTTCGGCACCGGCAACGACCGCCGCAGCCATACCGAATACGTTGAGCAGTACCAGCTTGACGACCGCACGCTTGAAGCCATGTATGTTGAAAACTGGCTGGCGGGCAAGATCGTTGACATCATTCCCGACGACATGACCCGCGAGTGGCGCGAATTCGACTCATCGCAAGCGGCGCCGGCCAAGATTGAGCAGTTTACCCAGCTGGAAACGGACCTGGACATTTGCGGCAAGTTCAACGAGGCACTGAAGTGGGGCCGGTTGTACGGCGGCGCTGGCATCATCATTGGTTTGGATGAGGCTCAAGGCGGCTCGCCTGACACCCCGCTGGACATTAACAAGCTCGGCAAGGGCTGCCTGACCCACTTGACCGTTATTGAGTGTGGCCGCCTTCAAGCCATGCCTGACTACACTCAGCTGGACCCAACCCAGCCAGGGTTTGGCGAACCTGAGTTCTACACGCTGTCCAACGCTTCGACCTTTCGCATACACCGCTCCCGCGTGCTGGCGTTTGACGGTATCAAGCTGCCCTACTACATGAAGCAGCGGCAGTTTCACGCGTACTGGGGCGCCTCGGTCCTGCGCCGGGTGTTCGAGGCCATTGTTAACGCTGACATGACTGTGGCCGGTGGCGCTAGTCTAGTGTCGGAAGCGTCCACTGACGTGATTAAGTACAAGGGCCTGACGAACTTCTTGCTGCAACCGGGCGGGGAAGAGAAAATCCAAACCCGTTTCGCGCTGGCCAAGCTGCTCAAGTCGGTCAACAACGTAATGCTGCTCGATGAGGACGAAACCTTTGAACAGCACCAACAGAGCTTCAGCGGCCTGGGTGACTTGCTTGACCGCTTCCTTGGCATCGTAGCCGGCGCCGCTGACATTCCGGAAACCCGTTTGCTGGGCAGCGCTGCCAAAGGGCTAAACTCCACTGGTGAAGGCGACCTGAGCAACTACTACGATAACATCCGCGCAGCACAGAAAACCGAGTTCAACCCCAACCTGCGTATCCTGGACAAGATCATGCAGCGCTCCCTGTGGGGCAGTGAACTCAAGGACTGGGGCTTCACCTGGAACAGCCTGTTCCAGATGTCGGACGCGGAAAAAGCTACCACTGAGCAGGCGCGGTCGGTGCGTGATACTGCTTACTTGGCTGCGGGCGTTGTTGATGAGTATATTGTGGCCCAACAGCTGGCTGAGGATGGCACCTATACCAACTTGACGCCCGAGTACTTGGCCAAGCTTAAGGCTGCGGTGGAGGCAGCGAACAAGGCGGAAGACCTGTTGGCGTTACCGGGAGCGGACGACCCTACGCAGAAGCCGGCAGCCAATGACCCGAAAACCCCAGCTGAAGACCGGTTGGCAATGTAATGGCACAGGTACGGGCGCGTGTGTCGCCCCTCTCCCGCATTCAGAAGATCAAAGAAGCCCGGCTGCGCGCCAAAGGTACGAAGATTGCGCCGGGCATACACCCGTCCAACACAACAGCCATTTGGTACAGGGACCAACTGGACAAGCATATTGACGCAATGCATGCAGCCATTGAAGCGGAACTCTACCCACTGCTACGCGCTGATAGTCAAGTGCTGCAAGTGGTTGACGCCAAATGGTTCCAGAACCGTGACAGCCTGTTTGGCACCCTCTTGGCCCAGTTCAAGAAGCTGACTGCGCAGTGGGAGATTGCCAATACGACCGCGCTCGGGCTAGCCAGTGCATTTGTTGGCAAGGTTGACGCAACCACAAAGAAGGCAATTGAAAAGGTGGTCGGTGACGCCATGGGCGTTGACCTTGTCAAGATCATCGACACCGAAGGCCTGCGCGATATCACCGAGGCGGGGATTGCCGCCAACGTTAGTCTGATTAAGTCGATACCGAAAGACTATCTCGACAAGATTGAGATGATTATCACCCAGGAGGGCACTAAGGGCCGCACCGGGGAGAGCCTGATTAAGCAAATTCAGGAAGTCTACCCAGTTACCAAACGCCGCGCCGAGTTCATTGCCCGTGACCAGACCGCCAAGCTCAACGGCGATATCACCCGACAGCGGCAGGTTGCAGCGGGGATTCGCGGTTACCGTTGGCGCACCGTTGGTGATGGCGCAGTGCGGGAGAGCCATAAGGAGCGCAACGGTAAGTTCTACGCTTGGAACCCCGAGGACGTGGGCCAGAAGCTTGAAGACGGCTCTGTGATGCTGGACCCAGAAGCTGACGACATAGGCCACCCTGGTGAGGACTACCGCTGCCGTTGCATTGCTGAGGCTGTCATTGAGTTCGACCGCATATAGTGGAACCCTACTATTGCAGTAAGCGGTCTTGAGCTACTTTACGCTGTTATAATCGCCAACAGTACACAGAGGGCACGTTATGGAATTCCAAGTTACCGACAGAGCCATGTCAACCACTGGCAGTAAGCGCACCATGACTGAGCATGGCTTTATGCTCGTCAAGGACTGCGCCATTTCGCGTGCCGGCGTGACAGAGTACGCTGCCGGGAACTTTCAGCCGCGTATGTACAACGACCGCAACCCTAACGACGTTATCCGGGTTTACCGCTCCGAAGCGACGTTGGCTGAATCGGTGCCGTTGTGGCAGGGCTCCCCCGCCGCCAACGACCACCCGGCGGAATTCTTCAACACCGCCAACATCAAAAAGTTTCAGGTCGGTTCTGTTGTCGGCCTGCCGTACATGCAAGGCCCACTGCTCAAGGCGGATGTCCTTTTCACTGATCCCCTTACCATCGCTGACATTAACGCCGGTAAGGATGAACTCTCAAATGGCTACTATAGTGGCTACGACTTTACGCCCGGCATCAGCCCGAGTGGAGAGGTGTATGATTGCGAGCAGCTCAGGCTGCGCCCTAATCATGTTGCAGTTGTAGCGGCTGGCCGCTGCGGTTCAATATGCCGAGTGTCCGATTCTGCGGACTCATTAACTGTAAAGGAGAACCCATCCATGGGTACTGTAACTGTAGGCGGCGTCACTTACGAGGCCACCGAACAACTGGCACAAGTCATTGCTGGCTTGCAAGCCCAACTGTCTGAACTGATGGCCAAAGTAGCCGGTAGCGGTGCTGAAGCCGAGGCCGCTGTAGTGGCTGCACAAGGTGAAGCCCAGGCCGCTGTGGCCCAAGTCGTCGGCCTGACTGCCCAGCTGGCAGTAGCGACTGACCCGGCAACCATCGACGCTGCTGTTGATGAACGCCAAGAAGTGCTGGACCACGCCCGCAAGATCCTCCCGGAACTGGACCACAAGGGCAAGACCAACGACGTTATTCGCAAAGAAGTCGTCGCGGCCAAGTGCCCGGATGTCAAGAACCTGGATAGCGCCGATTACGTCCGTGCGCGCTTTGACGCACTGGCTACCACCCCGGCTGCTGCCCCTGATAGTCTGACCGCTGCCCTGCGCCAGTCCATCAAAAACACCGACTCGGCTGCTGATGCCGATTTCCCTAACGCTGACAAGGCACGGGCTGCGGCTATCGAACGCCGTAAGCAAATGCACCTGCCACGTAGCCAGCGCAAGTAAGCGCAGCGCGGCCCAACCCTTAAGTTTCTGGAGATACAGCATCATGCCAGTACAAACAGTCTACACCAAAAACATCAAGAAATCCCTGCCGGGTGTAATCGCCTGGGATTTTGGAACCGCTGACCTTGTCAGTGCGGTTGCTGAAGGCGTTGTGCCCTTTGGCTACGCGGTAATCCAAGGCACCAAAGCGCGTACCGGCGTTGTCGGCGCGGTCAAGGTGGTGGGTTTTGCTACTCGCTCCATTCTCAGCCAATACGCCATCATCAACAACACTGATGCTTACGGCCTGACCGAAATGATTTCGATCCTGCGCGAAGGCTATCTGTGGGTCGTAAACGGCGGTGGTGCTGCTATCGCTGACGGCAGCCAGTTGTATGTGGACCCCACCGGTAAAGTGGTCAACTCGGCAGCGGCTGGCGCGGTAGCCGTTCCGGGTAGCCGTGTGGAAACGGGCGGCGCAGTTGGTGCGCTGATGCTCATTCGCGTTAAAGCCGACGCCGTAGCGTAACGCGGCCCCAACTTCCCAACACTTTACAGAGCGAGTACCCATATGGAACAGTTCAAAAACCTGGACGCTAGTTCGTCCATCTTCTTCCGCCGCGAACTGGAGCACGTCAAGGCCAAGTCCTACGACATCGAGTACCAAGACTTGATGGCACGCCAGTTGTTCCCGGTGTCCAGCGAAGCCGGTGCTTACGCCCAACTCATCACCTTCACCCAGTACGACCGTGTCGGCATGGCGCAAATCATCAGCTCCTATGCCAAAGACCTGCCACGCGCTGACGTTAGCGGTGAGCAAATCACCAGCCCGGTGCGCCCTATCGGTCTGTCGTTCGCCTACACCGTGGACGAAATCATGACGGCCCAAGCGGTCGGCAAAAACCTGGAGCAGCGCCGGGTTAACGCCGTGCAGCGCGGCAGCGAAGAAACCATCGATACGGTGGCGTGGTACGGTGACGCGGCTACCGGTCTGCCGGGTTTCCTCACTAACCCGAACATCCCAACTGGGCCTGTTGCGCCGGGCGTCAGTACCAGCACCACCTGGGCCTTGAAAACCCCCGGCGAAATCCTGGCCGACGTTAACAACCTGTTCGGCACCATGTATTCGGTGACCCTCAAGAAAGAGCGCGCTAACCGCCTGCTCCTGCCGGTTCTGCAATGGAACTACATTATGAGTACTCCACGTTCGGAGAACTCTGACACCACCATCGCGGGCTATCTGGTGGCTAACAGCCCTTGGCTGTCTTCGCTGGACGACATCGTTGCCGTTAACGAAATGGACGGCGCGGGCACTGGCGGCGCTGACATGATGGCGATTTACACCCCGGACCCGGACAAGCTGACCATGGAGATCCCGCTGGAACTCCAATTCCTGCCACCGCAGGAAATCGGCCTGACCTTCGAAGTACCGGCCTGGGGTAAGACCGGCGGCGTTATCATCTACAAGCCGCTTTCCATCCGTTTCGCCTACGGCATCTAAGCCCGGCGCCAGCCCCATCGAAAGGTGGGGTTGTTTTCTCCCCGAATTCGTTTAGAGGATTTCACCATGACCGGCATCATCAACAAAACCGCCCGCCAGTTGGACCTTCGTGGCCGCAACGCCGCTGGCATCGTTCACGTAACCCTCAACCCAGGCTTCAACATCGTTGACGACGAAACCTGGAAAATCCTTCTGGCGAACAAACACGTTGCCATTCTGGAAGCCGAGGGCGCTATTGTGGTGGGTGCTCGCAAGACCAAAGCCGACGTTGACGCAGAGCGTGAACTAGCTGACCGCGAAAAAGTTGCCAACTCACTGGTCATCCCGACTGCTGCCGCCGGTGTGGTGCCGACCGAAACCGAGTCGAAAGACCCGAACATCAACCCGGAAACTGGCAAAGCCTGGACCAAGGCCCAACTTAAAGCCCGCGACGCTGCCGGCTCCGACCTGTCGCTGGATGAGTAAGCCATGCAAAACATAACGGTCGCCCAGTTCCGCGCCCGTTTTGCCGAGTTTCGGGATACCACTGCGTATCCCGATTCTATTATTGAGATGTACATTCTCGACTCGGCAAACGAGGTTAACTTTGACTTGTTCGACGCCCGAGGGCCGAAAGCTCAGGCGCTGTTGGCAGCCCATTACTTGTTTCTGGGCAAGCCGTTCTACGAGGGATACGAGGACGGTGGTACACCTATTGGCGGGGGCGGCGAAGCGGTTCGGCTGTTGGCAAGCGAATCCGAGGGTGATAGCAGCCAAAGCTACGTGACTTCAGACGCCATTGCAGCGGGTGGCCTTGAGGGTTGGCTGAACTTGAGCAGCTACGGCCAAGAGTACTGGGCCATGCGCCAATTCGTCGTGCCGGGCGTCACCAGTACGGGTTTTGTACACATAGCAGGGCCGCAGAACAGTCGTCGTGGGCCGTTCGGCTGGCAGCGCCGCTGACATGGCTAGTCGGGATATTGGGCCAATCATCAATGTGCGCCGAGGTTCGAAAGACTTTGAGGTCACGCGCAAGAAGGTCGATGACCTGACGAAGATGTTCAAGGAGCGCATGCCCCGGTTGGCGGTTGGCCTACCTAAAGGTTCCATGCCCTACCCTGATGGCACTAGTGTCATTATGGTAGGGTTCTGGAACGAATTTGGTAGCGCTGATGGCGAAGTCCCTGCCCGGTCCTGGCTTCGCACGGGGGCACACCAAAATCGGGACAAATGGTTGCAGACCGCCCGCCGCATAATGAAGGCGTTGGTGAAAAGTGGTAAAGACCCGGTCAACGCCTTTGCACTGCTCGGCCACCAGATGGAAGGCGACATAAAGAACAGCATTTCGGAAGGTGAATGGGCCGACAACCAAGGCAGCTACGCGGCCTGGAAACTAACCAGGGGCTACACCAAACCACTCATCGTTACTGGTCATATGCGTGCCTCGGTGCGCTACGTGATAAGTGAGGCGCAGAATGACAATCCGCAGTAGTCGAATCCTACGCAACAAGAAAGGCCCGCTGAAGGTTTCCAGCGTGACTTCGACGTTGGTGGACCACGAATATGTAAATGTGCAACAACCGGCTCGCACCATTTACGCCAGCCAGCGCCCACTGACCAAAAAGGAAACTGACTTCCTACCCGAAGGCCAGCGCGCTGATTACTACCGCATGGTAAATTGTGACGATAAATTGTTTGCCGCTGACGACAAGTTGGGTGTTATAGGCGATATTATTGTCGGACTGTTGGGCTTTGATTGGCGCGTCATACAGGCTATAGAGTGGGGCGCTGGCGACCGCCATAACAGTTACCAAATTCAGAAGTTCAGGAAGACAGCACCATGACCCCTAAGAAGCTACTTGCCAAAGCCCTTGCGCGCTACCTCGGTGACGACGCCGTGTTGGCGTTCCAGGATGGCGTTAAGTTGCCGGGTCAATTCATCGTGGTGGCGGCGCCGAGTACAACACCAGTTGGGCAGGCTACCGTGCGGTACGTTAACGCCTTAGCCGGCCCAGACCTGATTGAAAAGGTCGAAGCCATGCATGAGGTCATGTATTCGGTTGAAGTTGTACGCAACACTGCGCTCCTGGACGCAGGCACCCGAGCTGAGGGCATTCGGCTACAACTTCACGGTTCCGCCGCTAGAGAACACATGCTTTCGTACGGGCTGGCCTTCAAGAATATTGGGGCAGTTCGCGACTTAACACAACCGGTTGACGCTGCTGAAGAACCGCGTTTCCAATTTGATGCGTTCTACACAACGGTGCAGAGCATTGAAGCAACGATGTTGTCGATTGAGAGCATCGATATTAATGGGCACTACCGGGGCGCTTTCGGCAGTGTGGACGATACAATTGAACTGAGGAAACCGTAATGGGTGATATTCCTGTTTCTAGCGTGGTTCGCGTAACCATTGGCACGTCGCCTACCTTCCCGACCCGGAAAGGTTTTGGTACGCTGAACATCATCGGCCCTTCCACCATTATCGGTGCGCTGGAACGGTCCCGCGTGTTTAACACCATTGATGGCGTAGTGGCAGCGGGTTTCGACCTGCTCACTGAAGAAGGCCGGGCGGCTAACGTCTACTACAGCCAGAACCCTGCACCCCGCCAGCTTATTATCAGTCGGCGCGTTGCGGCTCCAATCGGGGCAGAGCTGCGTGGCGGGGCCAACCCGCAAATCAGTATTCCCGCGTGGCAGGCCATTACTACCGGCTCGCTGAATGTAAGCATTGGCGGCACGGCGGTAGATGTAACGGGCTTGGACTTCTCGGCGGCTAACACTCTGCCAGCGGTGGCGGCGGTTATTCAAGTCGGCATCCGCGCCAAGCCCGGCGCTGCGTTTACGGCTGCCACTGTGCAGTACAAGGCGGGTCGTTTTTACTTGACCTCGGGCGAGACGGGCGCAGCCTCCACCATCGATTTGGCCACCCCTGCCGCAGCTGGCGTCCCAATTGCAGTGTTGTTGCAGTGGGACGCTGCGGGTAACGCTCGTGTCTCTACCGGCTACGATACTGAAACCATCGTACAGGCGGCGCAGGCTTCGCAAGCTGTGAACCAAGACTGGTACGGCTGGACGGTTACCAAGGAAATGCGCGATAACGTGCAAATCCTGGACGCTGCTGCCTGGACCCAGGCCCGTGTTAAGGTGTTCGGCTATGACAGCGAAGACCGTGAGAACCTGGACCCGACCAACACCACCAGCATTGGCTATCAGTTGGATCAAGGGGGCTACTTCCGCACCCTGGGTATGTTCAACGACACTGCCGGTGAGTACGCTTCTGTTTCCGCGCTGGCACGGGCGTTCATTGTCAATTTCAATGCGCCAAACTCCACCCTGACGCTGAAGTTCAAACAGTTGCCGACCATCACGCCTGCCGGCATTGACGCCAACCAGAAAGCGGGCCTTGATGCAGTTCACATGAACGCCTACTACGATGTCGGTGGCAACATCATGATGGGCGAAGGCACCGTGTTCGGGGGGCGCTTCTTCGATGAAGTGCATGGTATTGACTGGCTGCAAAACGCCATTGAAACCAACGTGTTCGGCAAGTTGTACACCGACATCACCAAGACAGCCATGACCGATTCGGGTGTTGCTACCTTGCAACAAATGGTCGAGAAAGGGCTTGACCAGGGTGTTAACAACGGCCTCTTGGCGCCGGGCTTCTTGTTGGACGGCACTTATCTGCCGAAGGGTTACGTGACTTCTACCATCCCGATGAAGGACCACAACCAATCGGATAAGGAAGCCCGCCAAGCCCCGCCAATTTCCTTCACCTGTATCGGTGCCGGCGCTATTCACGGTATCGACATTATCGGCAACTTCCAGCGCTAAGGGGCAGCCATGAAATTTTACAGTTTTAAAGAGACCACCTTGATCCTGGACGGGATCGAGGTAACCGGGTTCGATGAGTCTGACGACTCTATCGTTATGCGCCGGCTGGAAGACAGCATGGGCCACCAAATTGGTAATAAGGGGGAAATGGCTGTTTGGATGCGCGCCAGCCGTGCGGGCGAAATCGTGTTCAAGTTGATGCAGACCAGTTCTGACAACAGCCGCTTGAGCATTGCCATGTCGGCAGCTGAGAACGGCCTGTTCGTGCCAATCGCGGTTATGTACAAAGACAACCTCGGTGGTGACCTCATCACCGGTAACCGGGGCTATCTGCGCAAGCCCGCCGATGTTCAACGCGGTACTGCCACGGGCTCCCAGGCTTGGAGCATTGTCGTTGAGCGTATGGACTTCCTGTTGCAAGGTGGTCAGGACGTTTAAGGCTATAATGCGGCGTAGGCAACTGCGCCGCATACCTTATTAGGAGCATTACCCCATGGCTGTAAAAGACGAACAAAAGATCATCAACGGGCGCACGTACTACGTCATCCAGATGCCCCCCGAGAAAGCCTTTCTCATCCAGCTGCGCTTGACCAAGATTTTGGGCGGGGCAATTGGCGTTATGGCTCCTGCGCTCACTGCCAGTTCCAAAATGGACGGCGGCCAGCGGGCTGCGGCTATGGCGGGGGCAATCGGGGCGCTGTTCGCCAATGCTACCGAACAAGAAATTTTCAACCTGATGGCCGAAGTGGTGACAACCGCTAAAGTCGACGGGGAGCGTATTGCTATCAATACACACTTCCAGGGCGAATACCTGTCGGATATGTACAAGGTGTTCTTCTGGGTTTGTGGTGTGAACTTCGAAAGTTTTTTCGGCGTCGGCGGGCTGGAAGGGTTGATGGCCAAGTTCCGCCTAGCCATGGCCAAAGAATTAAGCTCGCAGAACGAGTCGCCCCAACCATCAACCCCTTCATCTGGCGCCCAATAGCCGCCGGCCTCTGCACCATGAAAGAGATGCAGGACGGCACCTACAGCATTGATGATGTGCAAGACTTCCACGAGTTTCTAGACCTCAAGGAAGCGCTGATAGCACACGACCGGGAAGAGGCGAGACGCAATGGCTAGCAACATGATTGAAGAATTCATCGTCGGGCTGGGCTTCCGGTTCGAGGGTGAAGACGGGGAGCGCTACAAAAAGCAAACTGAACGCATTTCATCCTCCCTCAACGCCCTCAGTGCCGCTGCCGCTGCGGCGCTCACCGCCTTGTTCGCCTTGTCCAAACAGCAAGGCGCGATGGCCGCCAACAACGACCGCATTGCTACCTCTATCGATACGTCCGCCGAGGCCATGGGAAAGTGGCAGTTTGCGGCCAAAAAGGTGGGGGTTGACGGCAATGCTGTAGTGGGCATGTTGCAAGGGCTAAAGCAGGCGAGTCAAGAGGCCGTGCGTTCTGGCACTGGGCCTTTTCGTGCGTTCCAGGAATTGGACGTTGATTGGCAGGGTATCGCCAGCGGGGCAGTAGACGTTTCCGACGCCCTGGACGGCATCATTGAGAAGGCGCAGACCCTGGACCGGGCTTCGGCCCAGTCTGGGTTGCGTGAACTGGGTATTGATGTCAAGTTCCTGGATACCCCAATCACTAAATTGCGTGCCTATCAACAGGAGTTCGTGAAGTTCGGCAAAGTGTCGGATGATTTGACGAAGAAGGGCAAAGAGTTCCAAGACGCTTGGGACGGGGCAGGCGTGCGGCTTGAAGGCGCCAGCAACATGTTGGCGCAACGGGCGCTGCCTACGTTCACCAAATTCTTCATCGTGCTAGAGGACGGCCTTGAGTGGGTGCAGGATGAGGGTTTCCCCATCATGGACGAATTCATTGACCGCATGGGGGGTTGGGACAAGGTCATTGGTGGGTTGGCTATCGTAGCCATACCGGCGCTTATTGGCACCCTAGGCTTGCTGGCTAAAATCCTCGGGGGCGTGACTGGCGGGTTCGCGGGGGCGGCGGGAGCTGCCGGTAAGTTTGCGCGTGGCGGGCTATTAGCAGGGGCCGCAGCTGGGGGCTACTTAGGCGGTAAGGCCCTACAGTCAGGCCATGAAGAGTTTGCCGACCAAGTTGGCGATTTCTTGGTCAACGCCCTTGGCCTTATCGGCTTGGAAGAAGGTACGGACTTTACACGCACCCGCGCCGGCAAGAACGACCCGAATCGCCCTGGCTATAGCGGGCGCCAAGACGGCTGGTCGCCTAGTACTACGTACTTGAACAACCAAGCCATGCAGGCTGAATACGCAGCCGCCAAGCTGGCGCACCCAGAAGATTACCCTGATAGCAACCCGAACGCACTACGCGATGCCATGATTGGCCGGGAGTCGGCTGGCGATACTAACGCGGTGTCCGGCAAAGGCGCCCGTGGCCTTATGCAGCTCATGCCGGGGACCGCAGAGGAAACCGCCCGAGAACTTGGTCTCCCCTACGACAAGGACCGCCTAACCAGCGACCCCGAATATAACAAAACCCTCGGCACTGCGTATTTGCAGAAAATGCTCGACAAGTACACTGGTAGCGAAGGGCTAGCGGTTGCGGCTTATAACGCCGGGCCTGGGTCGGTTGACAACTGGCTTGAGCAAAACGGCGACCCGCGCAACGGGGGGATTTCCATGGCTGATTGGATCAAGAAGATCCCGTACAAGGAAACCCGTGATTACACCCAAAACGTGTTGAATGATAAGGCTGGCATCCTCCCACCTACCTACGACCCGCAAGGCGGTTTGGCGGCTAGCGGCAGCTCAACAGCCAACAAAACAATCAACAACACCTTCAACGGCCTGCGCCAAGCGGAAATTGAAAGTATCATGCGCCAAGCCGAAGAAGAACAAAACACCCTTATGGGCAATGAAGCCAAAGATGCAATAGTGAGGTAGTCCATGTCGTTCTTTTCCCGTATGTTTATCGGCACTGACCGGGAGTTCGCTGGTATTGAGATGGACGCCATAATCCGTGAGCAGTACGACCTGAGCAGCCAAATAACAGACCACCCGGTTGATGAGGGTTCCGAGATTAGCGACAACATAATTCTGTCGCCGCGTGTTTACGTCATGGAAGCCATAGTCACTGACACCCCTATGGGGCTTTTGGCGGCGTTGGAGCAAATCGGGCAAACAGTAAGCACGGTCATCAACTACCTTAAAGACGCAGTGCTGGACACCGAAACTGAGAACGACGCCACCAGCCGCAGTTTAGCTGCGTTCCAGGCGCTTGTATCGTTGTGGGAAGAACGCTCAACCTTCGACGTGCAGACCGGTATGGGGCTGTGGCAGAACATGGCTATCCTGAACATCAGGGTGATGGTGGACCAAGAGACGGCGGGCAAGTTGCATTTCTACACCACGCTGCGCCAAGTCCGCAAAGTCAAGCTGGTGACTAGTGATGACGAAGCAGCCCCGGCCCTTGAAGAGGGGGAAATTGCCGAAGGTGGCGAACCGGTAAAGAAAGAAGGGCTTAAGCAGAAGGTCACTAAGCTTGTCGATTCAGTTGAAAAATCTGTACGGGACTTCTTCGCATGAACCTAATCAATATAACGCCGGCCTCAAGCACTACCTTTGATATCGACCTGGGGCGGGGGCGCTACACCTTCACTTTCGTGTATAACCCTCGTATTGAACTATGGACGATTACGCTATCACAGGCGGGCGTTGTTTTGGTGCGGGGTCAAGCGGCAGTCATGGGAGCTGAGCTGTTTCGCGGGCACGCCAATCCGCTTATCCCTCGGGGGTTGTACTTCGCTCCATTGGGCCAAAGCACCCTGGACGCCACCTATAAAGAGCTTGGGGCGCGGGTAGTGCTGGTACAGCTTGTTGCTGAGGACGGAATAAATGTCTGACCAATACCAGTTTGGCCGTGCTCTTAAGTTGATACTGTCAAACGCAGACGAGTTCCTTATAGTGGAGAACTTGTCTATGAGTTTCAGCATTCAAAAGACACTACTAGGCTACCCGGCGCGGGGGCGAATTAACATACGCAACCTAGGGGAAGCCAACATACAGAAGATAACCAAGCGCTATACAAGCGTAGACTTGATCGGAGGGTACGTTGGGGCTGAGGCGTTGCTGTTTCGCGGCAACATTATGAACTACTCCAAGACGCGCTTAACTCCTACGTCGGAGTTTTCGTTAATCGTGAAGTCTAGCACGGCTGCTTGGGAAGACAGCACGTTTTCCAAAGCCTATACCGCCGGCACCCCCGCCGCTACCATGATTAACGACGTTGCCAACAGCTTCGAAGGGGTTATACCGGGCTCCCTGGTAACTGACCAGAACTGGCCTACGAACTTGGCGGATGTTACGTTGTCGGGCAGCTCCAGGCGGGTCATGGATCAACTTGCCCGCGACTATAACTTTGACTGGAACATTGTCGAAGGGGAGGTTATAACCTTACCACGCGGCCAGACCTTGCAGGACAAGCCCACTTACGTCATCACCCCAGCAACCGGGCTCATAGGCAGCCCTGTGATTACAGAACTGGGAGTTGATTTCCGTGTATTGTTGAACCCGGCTATAATGCTCGGCAGGCAAGTCGAAATGCGTTCGAAATACGGCCAGCTAGGCCAAGCCGGCATTGAATTCCGCAAAGTGCGCAACACAGCTGACGGATTTTACAAAGTCATGGACATTCGCATGACTGGTGACACTAACGCTATCGACTGGTACTACGACTTGATTACATGGGGCACAACAAATGAGTTCCGAAACTAGAGGGACCGCCGCGCAGAAGCACATTCGGGGGGCGCTTGTTTACACCAGGACCATGACAATAGGTCGGGTGACCAAGGTCTTCGCTAACGGCTGGGTGGAGCTTGATCCGCAGATACAAAACGTCCAGGTCAAGGCTGGTGTGGAGATCCCAAAGGACATCGCGATTATGCCGCGTGTACCTATTGGGTTCTTCAAGGCCGGGGGTTTTGTACTGACCCTCCCTGTCGCCGTTGGTGACGAAGGCCTCATAATCTTTAGCGACCGGGGTTTGAGCGTCTGGAAAGAAACCGGCGCTAAAGCCCCACCCCGCGAAACCCATTTCCATTCGCTCTCTGACGGGGTGTTTGTACCGTTCCCCACCTCGAAAGCGGGCGCTATACAAAACTTTGACCCGACCAGCCTGTACGCGGGCGTGGAGGATCAAAGCGCTTACCTACAGGTCAGCAAAGGCGGGTTGGCCAAGATCTTTGCAGGTACAAAGCTTACCTTTGACAGCCCCCTTACTGAATTTACGGGTAACACTTCAACGCTGGGTGCGGCAATTGTAACGGGCAACTTGACAACGTTGGCAAACTTGGCTGTCCAGTTGATAGCTCAGTTGCAAGGCGCAGTGACCACCGGCTCTACGGTAACGTCGGCGGGCGCACACCACGCCCCTGCATTCTTAACGCCTTAAGGAGCTGTCATGAAAAGCCGGGCGCTTGATAGCAACAATGATATTTTTGTACGCCGCCGCTCTATCGCGCTAGTCAGTGATGGCGCCGAAGTGGTGCAACATGTGCGCAGCCGCTTGCTGTTCTACCTCGGTGAGTGCTCTTGGGCGGTTACGAGCGGCGTGCCTTATTTCACGCGGGTGTTCGTGAAGCCTATGAACCTTGCGGAAGTTGAGGCCATTCTGAAGTCCGTCATCATCTTGACCCCCGGTGTCAACGAGTTGTTGGACTTCAAAATGAGCTTCAACAGCACAACCCGAAAACTTGCGGTAGCGTTTGAAGCCAACACCACTTACGGGGTTGTGGCCGGCGCCACCCTTAACAATTTCAAAGGAGTAACGATCTAATGGCTGGTTACACTCCCGAAGGTTTTGAACGCAAACGCTTGCCCGAGATTTTGGCGGACAAGAACCAAGCCCAGTTGGCGGCGCTCGGCCCCGACCTGAACTTAGCCCCGGAAACAGCGGACGGCCAAATCAGTGGACTCATGGCCCTTTCTGACGACCAGCTTTGGCAAATTGCAGAGTACGCGGTTAACGCCACTGATCCAGACAACGCGACCTTTGCGACCCTGTCCAACTTGGTAAAACTCAACTTTATTGAGCGCCTGGGCCCCGCCCCTACCATGCTGGTTATGGCGTTGACAGGCACGCCGGGTGTTACTATAGCCGCCGGCCAGCTTATCGGGGAAGAAGACGGCAGCCTGACCGCGCTGACTACTGCGCCGTTTACCTTTGCGGTGGACGGCACCGCCAACGCTGCGGCTGCGCTGACGATTACAGGCCCAATCGAAGTAGCTGCGACCACTTTCACTAAGATCATCACCCCCCAAGCCGGGTGGATTTCGGCAACCAACCCCTCTGTCGGTATCGTGGGGCGGGACGTTGAGACAGACGCTGAATTGCGGTTGCGCCGGGCGCGCTCTACCGGCACCAATTCGCAAAACATGATTGACTCGCTGAAAGGTAAGCTCGCCAATATTTCAGGCATGGTAAGTTCAGACGTCATTGAGAACAAAACTGACGTTGTTGACGCTAACGGTCTTACACCACATAGCTTTGAAGCGGTGGTTATTGGGGGTGATACCAACGTCATTGCCCAGACCATTTGGGACACCTACCCCTTCGGCATCGGGTGGCAAGGCAACACCAGCGGTATCGCTATTGACAAGCAAGGCACTTTGCAAGTTGTACCCTTCACCCGCGCTGTTGCGGTGTCGGTTTACGTGGCGGTTCATCGTACAACGCTCCCAGGCTACCCTGCAACGGGCGACGCGGATATGAAGCAAGCGATTGTTGATTACGCCAACGGTGATTTGGTTCCGGGGCGGGGCTTCTTCATGGGTGATACCGTGGTGCGGACTGAGCTTTACACCCCAGTTAACACCGTGCCCGACCACAATATCACTGACGTGTTCATTGCCCGCACGCCTGCGCCCGCCGGTACGGCCAACTTGCCAATGACCGTGCGGGAGTATCCTACCTTTCTTGTTGCGAACATCACCGTAGGGGCTTGACCATGGAGCTTAAACCGCTTAATGTAACTCAGCTCATCAAGGACGAAATTGCAACAGAGTACCGCGCCGCTACGAACCTCAAAGGGTACGTCGGCGCGCTCTTGTGCGACCATGACGTAATTGACTCGCTGTTTGTCCTCATCGCTGACCGGCTAAACATTGACACTCAGGAAGGCAAAAACCTGGATCGGATTGGGAAATTGGTGGGGCAAGAACGGGGTATCGTAGACGCTGCCAACATTGCTTTCTTTGGTTTCGCGCCACACCCTCAAGCCAAGAGCTTTGGCAGTCCGTTCGACCCCGCAGTGGGCGGGCGTTTTCGCTCACCGGGAGAGCCACTCACGGGCAACAAGCCGCTAACCGATCCCGAATACCGGATCTTTATCCAGGCGCGCATCTTCAAAAATCACGCCCGCTCCACCCCCGATGAACTCATAACGTTCTTGAAGCTAATCCTCGGCAACGACACGCCGGTTTACGTTCAGACTGCTAAACCCCGTGCCGGCCACGGCTGGATTGCGTTCGGGCGCCGCCTTACGCTAAACGAACAATACCTACTAACTGGGGCGGATATTATGCCCCGTACAACAGGCGTAACGTATGATGTACGTGACTTTACGGCGGGTAAGGCCTTCGGTTTTAACGGTGCGCCGTTCCCGGTCGGGGGTTTTGGTGACCCTGCTGTTCCAGGAAGCGGCGCCGCTTTCGCAAGACATATCCCAACTACCTAATCACGGGGGCTCATGATGCCTAGTCAAGCAAAACCAAATGTCAACACCGTATGGGCCAGCGGCGGCTTGGCCTCCCCTGTTGATGCAGCCAAGCAAGCGTTGGGTTTTGTCGCTGAAATTCCAGACTACGACGATTTCAACGGCATGATTCAACAGATTTCTGCCTTCCAGAAGCATGTAAACCAAGAGGGTGTACCCGTATACGACGCGCTAACTCAGTATTACACCAGCGGCTTTGCGAAGGCAAACGGCACAATTTACGTTGCATTGCAGGACACCCTGGGTAACGCCCCGCCTGCCCTCAATGCCACTAACGTTTATTGGCGAGATCTGTTTGCACGGGTTAAGGACTTCGCCACTGATACCGGTGTCGCCAACGCCTATGTTGGTGTTTATACCCCCGCGTTGGTGCTCGTTAACGGATTGCAGGTTGGGTTGAAGGCATTGAACCCCAACACTGGCGCTTCTACCTTTAACGGGGTGGCGGTTGTTGGTCCGGGCCACACGGCATTGCAAGGCGGTGAAATCGTTGCCACCGGCCTTTTGGTGCTCGAATATAACACTTCCATTGGCGGGGGCTCTTGGGTGCTGGTCGCTAGCACGGGCGGCGCCCTCCAAGTTGTTAGCGCTACAAAAAGCCAGCACGCCACGCCGCTTGCGCAGGTTCAAAGTCTCATAACCAATATGCAAGTGGTGACTGTGAGCACCTCATTTGTAGTCCCGGCAAACGTTACAAAACTTAAATACCGGGCTGTTGGCCCAGGCGGCGGCGGTGGTGGCTCTAACGCAGCAAACTCTGCTGCTGGCGGGGCTGGAAGTGGGGCATACAGCGAGGGGGTACTGGCTGTTACTCCTGGGGCAGTATTGACTATTACACTCGGCGCCTACGGCGCGCAGGGGACTACGGGCAACGGTAATACTGGAGGTACTACCACCATTGCCGGGGCCGGCATCTCAGTAAGCGTTTTCACTGGCGGTCCCTCTCTTGGCGCAAACGGCGGCACCCCTATAGGCGGGCAAGGGCTGGGGGGTAGCGTATCTGTAACCTCAGGGGCAAACGTGCTTGCCGCGCTGAATACGCAAGGCGCGCCGGGGCAGGCTGCTTTCTACGGGGGTGGTTCAGGATACTTTAGCGGCAACGGCGGCAATTCTGTGTTTGGCGGCGGACTGCCGGGCGGTGGGGGCTATCCAGGGGCTGCGTTTGGCGCTTACGGCGCAGGCGGGGCAGGTGGCGCAAACAGCAATTTCGGGGGCAATGGGTCTCCGAGTGTTGTAATTTTGGAGTGGTGATGACATGGCAAGATATGCAGTTGTACGTGATGGTGTTGTTGAGAACTTGATCGTTTGGGACGGCAATCCCGGCTGGCAGCCAGCTGAGGGCTCTTTCGTTGTTTTGATTCCAGACGACTCCCAGGTAGCAATCGGGGACACCTACGACGGTGAAGAGTTCGGCCCTCCCGCGTGACTAAGGGGTCTGTTTAACGTTCAATAAAAAGCCCCTCTACTTGAGGGGCTTTTTCATTTCAGTCTATCCAGCACCAATCCCTTCCGAACTTCTCCCAAATAGTCTGGGTTCCGTCCCGGTCAGGCCATTCCCGCCCAACTGCCAGCACTTCTAAGGGGCTCTCCAAGAGGTACGGCAGGCACTTGATACATGGCGGTCGGGTCACCAGCGCCATGTGCAAGAACGGATACCAGCCCTCCTTTGCTGCCGTCATCAAAGCCCGCACTTCACTATGCTGGGCGCAGCACGTTGAGCTTGCAGTGGTCAGGGTGTCAGCGCCGTCGTTGCAATCACACTTGCCATCAAAGCGCACGTTAGCAGCGCGGGTGCGGCGAATCCCTTCCCGGTCATAAAGGTAGGTTGCAACAGCAGCACGGGGGCAACCCCCCGCAACCGCTGCAAACCCGTTGGCATGCGCAAGCGCTTCAACGAGGTCCAGTTTCATTCAAATCTATCCCACTCAACAGCCTCGAACGCATCCCAAGCTTCGTGCCATTCTTTCGGCCACTGCCCCACAAACGGCGCGGTTTGGCGGTAGGCGTTGAGAATTGCAGCCGCCTTGGCTTCTTCCCCCTTAACGATATGCCCCGACGTGGTGAAGTGGAAATAGTGACCTTCAGGTACACCCAGCAACCCGGCAATGTGCTTTTGCAACTCCGCAAACACATACACGTCTTGGCAAACGGTCGTGGTGTAGTTGTTGGAGCGCATGGCAACGTGCATGTCCAAACGCCCGCTGCGCAGCCGGAAGTTGAAGCCGTAGGTGCAAAGGTATTCGCACTTGGTAGCCTCAACCGCCATGGCCTCAGCCACGAACTGGTCAGAAGGGGCCAGCATCATGATGCAAGCCCGGCGGCTGTCTGGGGAGCGTTGCAGTTCATCGACAACGAACTGAATTTGCGACTTGATGCGCGGGCCGTAGGCGGTAACGTGGTAACCGTGCTTTTCGTCATCAAGGACGGTGGCGAACTTGGCGGCGTTAGGGTTGAGCGCCAACATAGCTTCGCTGACCTGCACTTTGCCGTCCAGAATCCAATCAGCCATAACCTGGGAGAACTCACGGCGGAAACCGCGCTGCGGGTTCATGATGCTACGGTCATCAATACCCCACTGAATACCGAGGTCAAACGTATGGTGTACCAGCTCCATGCCTGGGGCCAAGAACGCCTGCATCAAGTTGGCGTGGTACACGTCTTCCCAGGAAATGGAAAGGGGTTTCAACTGACTCATGCTTCACCTCGTTGATCGAAACGGATACCGTAGTGGCTAAGGCTGTGAATGCCCGAATGCGGTTGAAACCCAGCTTCCCAGGCTTCGTTGGAAACGTCCTGTTCTGTAAGGCATTGGCCGCCGTCGGTCATATCGGTCATGCGCCACTCTAACCGCAGGTTTGGGTACTGCTCGATGACCAACAACACGCCGGTTGGCTTGAGCAGCGACTTGGCGCGGCGCAGCAGGAAGTGGCGTTCCACTGGACCTTTGCAGTGCAGGATCTCGCTCATCAACACAATGTCGTAGGCGCCGGCCTGCTCTTTAAAGAAGCGGTCATCTGCCATGGCGTCACCTTGCTTGACACCCATTTGCAGCACCACGTCTGCGGGTTGCAGCACGCCCGGCATTCTGTCGAACAGCATACCGTTGGCTTGTGGCCAAGTGCGCAGGAACTCATGCAGATAGCCGCCAGTACCGCCGCAGAAATCGAACATCTTGCCACCGTCCAGGCCGATTTGCTGTGTTACCCAGCGGCGCATGTCGGGTAGGAAGGCCACCGCGTAGTTATCCAGTCCTTGGCGCAGCTTTTCGTACTTAGCTGGGCTGGTCTTGAGGTTGCCGTCCAGCTGCTGTTGCATCATGCTGAACTCATACTCCAGCAAGCCACCGCAGTCAATGACCCGGCGCCCAGCCGGGGTGAGTACAGCGTACTGGGCATAATCAGTGTCAGGCGTGGCGAGCTGTTCCCGAACTTCGATGAGCCCTGCTTTGGCCCAGGCAGCGCCAACCGGGTTGGGCACTGACATATCAGCTTCCCAAACCTTAGTGCGGATGCCCTGGATGAGCGCCATCACCGTCCAGGAAGCCTCAAGGAGCGCGTAGAGTGAAGGGCCGTCTTCAGTGCGCGGGTACAGGAACTCAATCCCATGACTGAACGCGGGGATATGAGCTACGTTGACTTTCAGGTCTTCAAGAGAGGCCATCTGATTACAGCTCCTTAGGGGTGAGATGCGGCACAACATTGTTCAGGATGAAGGTGTCGATGTCAACAGGGTTTGGGTACTGTTGCATGTCGTACACGTCAACGTTGTACGCTGGCTGCCGCTCGGGGCCCGCGTCACCGCTGAAGGCGTCACGGAAACCCTCATAAACCGCCATAGCCTTACCGGCGTTTGGCCCGTGCAACTCATCACGCTGGCTGCACATCAGGAGGTAGTTCTTCAGCCATTCCTTGGAACAGCCCGGCAGCGCGACGATGTTGAGTCGTGCGTTATGCTCTGTGAGGTTCTTCCAGTTGTGAACGTGTTCAGCCTGATAAGCGCCGTCGCGGTACACTTCTGCATAAACCGGGTGGGAGAGCCAAGGCCGTTCCAGCACAACAACGCCGTTCTGGGCCAGCACTGCCGCGTACTTGATAGCGGAAGTACGGTATTCGTCCATCACAGCTTCAAGGCGTGGGCTCCAGGTCAAGTGAATAACCTGCCCGCCGGTCAGCTCTGCGATACGAGCAGCCAAGGTGCTTTTGCCGCTAGCATCAGGGCCGTCAATGGTAACCAGACCATGCAGCTTGGACAAGTCCGGGCAAGGTGGGGTGAGGTAACCGCGCTCAATGCTGGCGAACTCTTCTTCCAGCGCTTCGTACGGGCCGAGACCAACCAAATCACCCAAGTACGGGGCTAGCCAACCATCGGGCTTAGTGATTTCCAGCATTGGCGCAGCGTCAATACCTTCTTCCGCCAGCGCTTTGGTGCGGCGTTGCTTGGCCGGGTCAACGTCCTTAGCCATGTTGGCCGCATGGATGCGTAGCAGCGCTTCCTGGATGTCGAAGCCGTGCATCATTGCAGTGCGGTAGAAAGTGTTGAGCGCTTCTTTCAGCGCCAACTTCTGTTGCCACAGCTCCCCGGTACGAGCGCGCACTTCGTATTCTTTCAACACTTCGTTATGGCGCACCCGGCGCAGCTCTTGTGCAGCCAGCGGCAAGAAGCGCGGGCCAACGTCCATTGGCACCATGTTGATTGTTGGGATTACCAGATCCATAAAGCCCTGACGATGCGCAGTGCCGGTAAGGAAATAGATTTCATCACCCAGCGCGTCGATGGCTTCAACCAAATTGCCTTCGCTGACCGCGTCCAGGTATTCGTTCGCTTCCTCGGTGTGGCACACCAAACGAAACTCCAATTCAGCCCGGCCCAAGTGGCGCGGTGCCTCATCGTAGGGGGTGCCAAACTTGTCGTGAAATTGCTTCAACAGTTGCAGCAATGTCAAACCACGATACGGCGTTACGTCATACATTTTAAACGTCTGCATGTTTTGGGCTCTCTTGCGGGTAGGGGTTAAGCGCTGCGCAGATAGGCTTCAGCGGTACAGCTGGTCAAGTATACCATGAGCGTTTCACTTTTGAACACTACGCGCCCAGTTTCCAGATTGGTAAGCATACGCTTGCCCGCCGGAACGCAGATTTGCGCAGCCTCCAATTTAGTCCACTTTGGTACAAGGTAATAGTTCTTCACGCCTTCCAGGTCCGCGAAGCAGACGACCCGACCGGGTTTAGCACTATATAGGGGCACAGCGGATACAGCACGGGATTGAGTAACGTCGATAACTTGCATGCGATATCCAGTTGAGTCGGGAGGGGTGTTACAGTTGCAGCCAGCTTTTGGAGAGCTTAATGCGCCCCGGTGATTCGTTGTATAGCTTCGTAACGAGGGAGGCGGCTAGGCACCGCCACATATTTGCGCGACAGGTTGAGAGGGCTCTTCCGACATCGGTGACGACCTCCACCACACATATGAAGTCGTCAGGGTAATGCCGGATCAGGGCGACGGCGTCGTGACCGCGCACCCTGATACGTAGCCGCTTAGAGATCAAGCGTACCAGCTTGAGCAGCGGGCTTTGCGGCAGCGCCCTTAGCTTTTGGCGCTGCTTTGGCTGCGGCGGGCTTCTTGGCGGCGGTGGTAGGCTTCGATACAGGCGCCGGGGTAGCTTTCGCGGCAGGTTTTGCAGACGCAGCCTTTGCTGGCTTTGGGGCCGGCTTTGCAGCGGCCTTGGCAACTGGCGCAGCCTTCGCAACCGGTTTGGCCGGCGCTACTTTAGCAACCGGTGCAGCTTTCGCGGCTTCGGCGGCGGCTTTGTGGTACTCGCCATGCGGGCCTTTCTTGGCCAGGGCCGGGTTGGCAGCTGCCCATTCTTTGTGGTCCGGGCTGCCGACAGCGGCAAGGTCAGCGCCAATCAGGCCTTCAACCAACAGTTCGCGGCGGTACTTGGTGCAATGCTTCTTGTCGGCATTGGACTCAGGGAACGCGGCCTGGACTTCGGCAATGATTTGGTCGTCGGTGCGCTTCTTGATGATGAGGGCGCGGATCAGGTCTTTAGCGGTTTTGCGACCATCAGTTGGCTTAGCCATGGGTGTAGCTCCTATTTCTGAAATGAGTGAGGTTAAGCGGTCAATCGGGATTTGTACGTGGGTGCCACGTTTCAACCCGTTTGGTAAGTCGCCAGCGAGCCGGATAACCACCATGCCGGGGAGTCTAATGGCCGTGGAAGCATTTGTCAAGTCGCCTTCCACCACCGCGTTTACATCAACTTGGGTACTGTCGTTGGCCGGCGGGTTGTTTAACAACCGGCAGGCTTCCCTTGCACCTTTCTCTGATTTTTTCATACCAGCCACCGTTTGCGTTTGCCGGTGAATGATTGCCCATTCCGACTTCACGTTTTCAATGTAGTACGGAATCCCTTCGCAGACGCTACAGCAAATGGTTTCCCCGTCTTCCGCAAACATTTCGCGGGCTGGCAACTTTTCTTCGCCCCAAATTTTGGAGCCACTTGGCATGGAGTCCTGAATGCGCGGAGTAAGCGCGGCGGTTACATTGCAGAAGCCGCACTTGCCCAACTCGAATAAGGTCTTCGTGATTGGGTGGTAGTGAGTTGCAGCGGTAAGCGTGGCGGACATGTGAATCTCCAGTTGAGTAGGTGTCTTGCAAAACGAATTCTGGTCGACGGCGGTGGGGTTGTCCACCACTTTCGTCGACCGCTGATCGGATTTATGCGCTGAGTTTCATGTTGCGGTAGCGGGTAACGGCTGTCTTGAAGTCGGCCTGGTTCCGCGTCTTTATATCAAGGCGGTCCATCATCACTTCATCGATAGTCCCGGTAGCTATCAAGTGGTGGACCCGCACACACCGGCCCTTGTGCCCTTGGCGCCAAAGCCGTTGTATGTACTGCCAGTATCGTTCCAAGTCCCAGGTTTGGGTGTACCAACAGATGTCAGCACCTGGGCCTTCTTGTAAGTTAAGGCCGTGGCTGATACTCCCCGGATGCCCGGCCAGCACTCTTATTTGGCCTTTGTTCCATGCGTTCTCAATGGCTATACCCTGTTGCGGGGTAACACCGCTGCCGATGTGTGCGATGTCGTACTTAAACGCCTTCTTTACGGCTTCTCTTATGCGGGTAAGTTCGTGATGGAAGTCATAGGCGACCAACAGCGGCTTACCCTGTAGCTCATCGATCAGGTCAATCAGGGCTTCGGTCTTCGCATCATGCAGTTTGTAGAATGGGCGGCGGTGCTGCGGCACAGGCGCTTCACCCTCTTGCCTCGGTTGATACAACGCTCCGCCTGTTACCTGCCGGCAAGCACCCGTTGCAACCGCCGAGTTCTTAATTTCAATGCCATCCTCTGCGATAACAGTGAACAGTTCCTCTTCCACCTGTTGGTAGTGCAGCCGCGCCTGGGTGGGTAGCTGCACTTCACGCCGGACTAGCACCAACTCGGGCATATCCAAGTAGTCCTTGGCTTCCATCACGATGCACATATGAGCGGCGCGGCGGTAGATGAAGTCCTTGTGCCGGTCTGACGCGATTTCGTAGCCCTTGCCCTTGTACCCGGCGCGCTTGAAGTACTGCAACCGATAATCAGCGATGGTCTTGCCAAACTTAACACCCATGTCGACAATTAAGAACTGCCCCCACAAGTCTTCAAGGCCGTTTGGCGCTGGTGTGCCATTGAAGATGTAGCGGCGGGTGAACTTGGGCAGCCGAGGCTTGAGGATCTTCAGCCGGGCGCTGTCAGGGTTCTTGAACTTGCCGGACTCATCAACCGCCAGCACGTCAAAGGGCCAGTTGCGTTTGCCCTTGAGTGCCACGGTGAAGAGCCACTTGAGCCCCTCGGGGTTGATTACATAAATATCCGCCGGTTGGCTCAACTCCCATAACTTGTTCGGGCCGTGTAGCACTCGCACTTTCATGCCAAGGGCAAACGTCCACTTCTTAACCTCCTTAGGCCACACGGTATAGCAGGGGCGCAGCGGTGCGACCACCAATGCGGCTTTGGCCTGCTTCATGCGTATGAGGTTCTTGAGGATGCGTAGGAAAATGCTGGTCTTGCCCATCCCTGGGTCCAAGAAGAACGCCATGTTAGCGCGTCGTACCCCCAATGCAATAGCCTTCACCTGATACATGTGAGGTACGAACGTCTTCATATGATTAGCGCCATCTTCCCAAGTTCAATTTCCAACGACTCAAGCGCGTCGGCCAAGGTGTCACACACGTAGACACTGTAGCCTTTTTCGCGCAGTTTGTCATGGCGGTGCAGCTGGCCGGGCCGAGGCACTTCACCTTGACGCTTGAACTCAATGAAGTACACGTACCCATGGCCCAGCAACACTTGACGGTCAGGCCAGTTGCGCCAGCCTGGGATTTCCATTTTCAGCGCTAGGAAGCCACGCCGAAACGCCTCTTCAACGAACTGGTCTTCAACGATTTTCTCAACTTTAGCCTTAGCCATATTGAATGGCCTCCTGCCCGAGTATATTCAGCCGTTCGGACACACGGAAGAAGTCGTCATGAGTATAAACAGGATATTCGTTCCGCAGTGCAGCAACGGCGTTCATTGCCTTCATGCCTTCAATTTCAGCGTTTACAGCTGATATATCAGCCATAACACGTACCAATTCCTTGTTCATTTTCTGTACCTCGGGCCTTGCCAACCCTCACTTGTTACCGGGAGCCCCACCGCCCAACGCGGGAGGGTGCAGAGCAGCATTTCGAAATCCTCAAGGCTGCCGAAATCGTCCTCATCTTCGCTGGCCGCCTCATCGTGTACGGTCATGATGAGGAAGTAGCCAACGCAGTCGAGCAGCAACATACCGAACGCCATCAGGTCGCGGCTGCCGCCCTGGGTGTTGTTCTCCGTGAGCTTACCGCCGTAGGTGCTCAACTCAACCCATTTATGGGTTTTACTGTCGTGGCCCATGTAGCGCAACTCATACATCATGTTGCCGTTGCCCCACTTGTCAATCTCAACGACACGCGGGTATGGGTAGCCAGTGCAACGCCCCGACGGGAAACGGCACAGCAAAATGGGCATCTTGCCGTACTTGGCCATTTTGTACTTGAAGCCCCGATACTCGGTTACCCGACCTGGGTGCATAACGGCTTCGTTGGCTGCGGCTTCTAACTTCTTCCACAACCCGTTCGGCCCGGCCACACTTTTGTACTTGGTGCGGTAGGTGTTGATTGACTTCTTCGCCATAGCAATGTCAATCTGGATGTTGGCTACCTCATCACAGCGGGTTTGGAATTTCTCATGGCCCATGCCGTAGCCCGCGCCCAAAATGGTTTCCTTGCCCAGCGGTCGTTCGTCTGACTCCTTGTCGAGCGTGTCAAACGGCACTCCGTAGATTTCAGCCGCCATGTCAAGGTACACGTCTTTGCCTTCGCGGAACAACTGCAAGGCGCGTTCGTCACCGGCTTCCCATACCAAGAACCGCGCTTCAATAGCCGAATAGTCAGCGCTCTTGAAGTGGTGGCCGAGCATGGCGCACAGCACAGACCGGATACTGGACGTGAGGATTTGCATAACGTTGAACGTCCACCATGTAGCCTTGCCTTTGGCGGTGCGGTTCTTCTTATCCATGGCCTCAAGTTTGCGGGCGTAGGCTTCCAGCTCTGCCACGCTGCCCTTCTTGAGCATGCGCAACACGTCTTCGTAGTCGGTGCCCTTGGGCAGCACGGGGCGCGGGAAGTTCTGAATCTGTATACCCTTACCACCCCAGCGCCCGGTCCTAGCTTTATGGTAGTTCAGCAGCTCATGCACCCGCCCGTCAGCGCAGACGTAGTTGAGCATTGAGCTGAACTTGGCAACTGATGAGGAACCGGCCACCGTGTACAGCTCAAGCATGCGGCGAACATGAGGTTTCAAGTCCTTGCGCAGCCATTTGGTGATGGTCTTGCCCTGCATGTTGGGCATCACCAGCCCTTGCAACGCCAGCCACGCCTTTACCTTGGCCCGTTGGGTGCATTTGAGGAAGGCACCGCCGCTGAGCTTGGCGGCCTCGGCGTTGTACTGCACCTTGACCTGATCCGCAAGCTTATCAGCTGCCCGCACTGCGCCTTGGTCAATGTAGATGCCGCGCCAGTTCATGCGATTGGTTAGCCATGCTGTCAGCTGCTCAAGGGGGTTGAGGTCAGGCAGCATGATATCAATTTCAAGTTCGGCGTCGGTGTCGCGAATGGCGTATTCGCAGAACTCCTGCCACTCAACCGGGTGCGTGTCCCGGTCGTTAAATGTGCCGTCTTTCTTGGGCTTGCAGAACAGCCCGATAAGAGCCTTGCCGCGCTCATCTTTAGGCATGTCGAGTTGCAGCACTTCGCCAGCATCCGCCAAACCCGCCGGCAGCGCCAGGGCCTTGCACTTGTCGGCTACGTCAATCATGTCCTCGAGTTCGATGTCCGGCCAGCCCAGCTTGGCAACGCAGACGTGTTTCCAGATGCAGTACTCGAAATAAGAGTTGAAGGCGCCCATGATGGCACCACTCTTAAGCATGGTGAACAGGCCCTGGGGTGGTTTGTCACCCATTTGCCACAACTTTGTGTCACCGGGTTTGCCAGTCAAGTTGTAACTCATCATAAGTACTTCGCAGCTCTTATGCTGGCTGTACTTATACGCACCAACCTTCTTCAAGTCGATGAGGCAGCGGGTTTCAAAGTCGATGATCTTGCGCGGGGCAGCCAAGCGGCGTTTGGCGTCTTCAATACGCGTATTGAGGATATCCAGCGCGTGGCGTTGTCGGGGGTTGTAGGCCATTTCAATGGCTTTCTGTAGCTTCGGGTTGTGGCTACTCATGAATGCTCCATATAGCATACCAGCGCGGGAGGTCCGGCCAGTATAAACGACGGCTGTTAAACGCGCAACAAAAATCCCCGCCGAAGCAGGGATTAATGTATTGCCGGGTTACTTAGTCGTCCAAACCCCAATCATCGTCGTCAGCGGTGGTCGCTGCCTGTTTGACGGGTTTGGTCTTACTGCCACGGGCCGGCGGCTCATCGTCGCCAAAACCGTCGTCGTCACCGAAAGGGATTTCATCGTCTTCGCTAATCAGCTCAGCAAATTCGTCTTCAGCATCAACACTGCCGTCAAGGCGGGTGTCGTCTTTCCACTTCATGACGTTGTTCAGCGCGAAACCAATGCCCTTGTTACCGCTGTTGTCGTAGTAGAACGCGGTAACAGAAACCTGGAACCACGCACCACTGTAGAAGTGGTCCATGACTTCGTCGGCGTCGGTAATTTTCGTACCGTTCTTCAAGATGCAGCCAGGGCGGCCTTTCTTGTCGTTGGTGCCGACGTTGGCGAACAAGTGATCTTTGTATTCAGCGCCTTCACGGTCCTCGGCTTCGGCGTCACGCATAGGCTTGCCGAACTTCGGGTTGTTCCACAACTTGCGAGCTTTTTCCGGGTCGCCCTGAGCCAGCGGGCAGGCCAAAATAGCCGCCTTGATGAGCTTTTCAGCTTTGGCGATGAGGGCTTTGTCTTTCTTGGGGAACAACATCTGGAGGGAGTAACGCAATTCCCCGTGGTCGTTCGCTTTTGGGTTGGCCAGTACTACGTACGAGCCACGAACTGGGCCCAGGAGGCCGCGACGGGGATTTGGTTTTGCATCTGCCATGGTCTGATTCTCTGTATAGTGTGGTTCGCGTATTCGCGGGTTCGCTGCTTTCTCCCACTTAAGGGCTGGTAGGTGACGACGCTTCAGGACGAGTGTTTTGCCGTCGTTGCCATTGCTGGCCGGTGCCCTACCACACCGTTGTTGCACCCGTTTTCGCAATAACCACTGACGTTCGGGTTTGGGCGGTGTGGGTTAAACCACTTTCTAGAGCCCCCGTCCGGGCTAACGGTTTTTGTGGTCCGCCAACCAAGGTGGCAAGTCCGAAGACCTTCACACCCTTGAGCCACGCACTCTACCGAAGCAGGGTGCGGTTGTCAACTTTACAATTCCAGCCAGTCGTCCGGTTTGTCGACCAAGTGCGCAAACTCATGCTCAAGCTTACACTGGATAGGCTGGCGCGGGTCGGATTCCTTAACCAACGCAACACCGCTTTCGTTTTTGCCGACGTGCTTATCCATGAACACCTTGACCAGTTTAGGGTTTACACCCTTGGCCTTAAAGGACTTCTCCAGCTGTGCGGGGCTTTTTAGAGTTGGCGCATCCATATAGTCATGCGGTACAAGGCCCAACTTCTTGCATTCGGTCTTAATCGCATCATCAGCGGCAATGTACTTGCGCCGGGCGCCGCCTTTCTCAACCAGTTTGTAGCCTTCGATGCGCTCGCCCCGTTCAGCTTTTGCATGCGCCCGCTCCTGCACTGCCTTGATAAAGTCGATGATGCCATCAGCGTGTTGTAACAGCAACGCCTCTTGCTCGGGGGTGATGAGCGCCAGGTTTGGCAACCGCAACGCCAGCGAATCAGGCTCATCGCCAAGCATGTCAATGACTTCTTCGAACTCTATCAGTGCGTTGTCGCAAGTTGAGTTCAGCGCCGCAACACAGCGGGGCTTGGCTGGGCAGAAGTGGCAATGCCCTTCCAGGTCTGCGACAAGGTACGATGCCGCCCAATCCTGCTCATCTTCGGCGCTTTGTATATCCGCGAAGTCGTGAATGGCTTTAATCACCCGCTCTGCGCCTGGGAGCAGTACGGTCATTGCCCATTCAAACACGTACTCAGGCGTCACCGTCCAGGGGCGGATGGATTCGCCCGGCCCATTGGGCTGGATGATGGTCATACGCACTTCGTCAAAGTCGTACTCAGCACCCAGGCCGACCAACGCTTCAAGCGCATAGATGAGCATTTGCGTATTGCCGTTGGCGTCTACATAGCCACGCCCGTTTTTGTAGTCCCCTACGTCCAGCGTGCCAAACATCTGCGCGCCGACAAAGTCACCCGTGCCGCCGTAGTCGTTGCCGTTGAGCGATAAGAACTCGCCCGTCTCGCCTTGCACACTGGTGATGTAGTTGTACAGGCTGCCGCCGCGCTCAATCTCAACGTGGTCGGCCTTGTCAATGATGTTGCGTGCCCACTCAACGTAGACTTGAGCACCGTCAACGATTTCCTGGTCAACTACTACGCCCTCAACGAGCTGCCCTAGGTAGTCTTCCGGTTCAGTCGCATGCGCGGGGTTGTTGGTGTAGGAAATCAGTGACATTTCACCAACGGCGTGAGCGCATGTGCCGCGCTTGCTCCAAATGGTGTCAGAGCGCTTGCGTTCGTGGGGTGGCAGCGACTCAATCAGGGCGGGGGCGCCGGTACAAGTCAACCACTGTTTGGAGTTGGACGCGCCGAAGCGTTTGTGCCCGCTGGGGCCAGCTGGCTTAGACTTCTTTGCTGGCGACTTTGCCATTGCGCAACTCCTTTAGCATGGCTTCGAACATGTCGCTACTCACCAACATAGTAGTCGGAGCGCTGTTTTTAAGCTCCAGCACTTGCACCATTTTACCGCCGAGTTCCAGATACACAACTGGAACTGTAGCTATTTCAGCCACAAAGGGCCATTTACAACGGTCATCAGCTTTAAGGGTCATGGTTGCTTCCCTGGGACTTGCTGAAACATGGCGTATACGTCAGGGGCAACAACCATGGTGCCCGCTGGCAAGTATTCGCTGCGGATGATCTTAAGTTCAGTTACAGCGGGTGCGCCGGCAAGCCGCATACGTTCGCACGCTTCTTGTATTTCCCGCAGTACTTGTTCAGGGGTCTTGTTCATTTGTGACCACCCTCGAATGCTTTGCGTTGCAATTCTTTGTAGCGCGCCCGGCGTTCAGCTTTGCGCTTAAGGTGCGGGTTCTGCGGAAGGCTAACCGACGGGAAGAACACCCGTAGCCAGTGCAACAGCCATGCTCTCATTTATACGCCCCCAATGTCTCATCGTACTGGTACGCTTTCACGCACACGTTAATTTGGCCGCTCTTGCGGTTGCCTCCGCCCATCATCTTAAGCAGGTCAGTGCATTTGTCATGCGCCTGTTCAAGCGGGAGGTAGGCAAAATTGCTCTGCGGAATGTAGGCGCGGCACTCGCCTTGTGCATTCAGCAGACAAACAGCGAAAACCCAAGTGAGTACCATGATACAATCCTCGTGTAAGTTGAACGCTGAATATAGCACATTGCTGTATAAACGTCAACTCTTAAACGGCAAAAGCCCAGCACTGAGGCCGGGCTTTTGTTAGTCTATGTAACGACTGGGTGGGTTACAGTTTGAGAGCGGCGGCGTTGATTTTGGCCAGCACGTCGTTGGCAGCGGAAGCCAGACCGCGAACGGTGTTCAAGCCGTGCTTGGTCAGGATGGCCTGAGCCTTTTCCTTGCCATGCTTCTTGGCATAGGTTTGCACGTTGACTTTGACTTCTTCAGCATCAACTTCAGCTGCGCCGTCATCGTCGTCCAGGCCGAAACCGTCATCACCGTCGTCGTCCAGGCCGAAACCGTCATCGTCGTCACCCGAACCAGCGGCAGGGTTCAGCGCGGCGTTGGCGGCAGCAACCAGGGCCGACCAGTCGTCTTTGGCAACGTCTTTCAGTTTGGTGGCGCCGAAGGCGGTCAGCAGTTCGGTGATGGTTTCGTCACCCAGTTCGTCACGAACGCGGGTCATGGCGGTTTTGACTTGGTCAGCGGTCACGGCTGGCAGGGTTTCGGTTTCCGGTTCTTCTTCAACGACCGGGGCAGTTTTGCCTTTGCCGGCAGCAGCTTTAACAACGGCAGGAGCAGCGACGGAAGAAACGCCCAACTTGGAGAGCGCTTCCAGGACTTTGTTCAGTTCAGCGGTGTCGGATGGCAGGACGATGAGGCCGAGTTGCAGGGACATGTTGTTGCTCCATATTCAGTTGGTCGGCTTGAGCGCCGGGGAACGTCGAAGACGTGCGGCAAGTTTGTGCCGTTCTTCTTCACTTGTCAAGCGGTTGTTGCTCTTTTCTTCACAGTTTGTGTAAGCACCCGGCAACGGTTAGGCCGTGGGCGGCACCCGTGTATAAATAGTCTTAAGGAATGGCAGTGTGTAAGCGGGGCAGGGCATGAGGATAGGACAAAGGCAGCGCCGAGCTGTATACTCCCCGGCACTTAACCACTGTAAGACGGGCATAAAAAAGCCCGCTTAGGTGGAGCAACCTAAGCGGGCGTGTACCCCCAACGTTACAACCCGTCCGAATGAGTCACAACGGAGCGAAGTATGACTGATGCGCGTAAAGGTGTCCCGGCACTTAAGATTGCGACAGCGCCACAATTGTGGCATGGGATTAAGCACATTGAGAACGTCAAGGGAGTAGAAAAACGGAAGGTCCACGCAACCGTAAAGGTTAGGAGTGTAACGTGGGCAGATGTCGCAGCCGCATTGTCTAAGCTCAAAATTGCCAAGAAAAAGGAGCTGTGCCCCTACTTTGTGTTCGCCAATTTCACGGACAAAGCCGAGAACGGTGAAATGCACCGCCGCAACAACGGTGTTGAAGCCTTCTACGGCGTGGTCTTGGACATTGACTCCCCGGACGCCCCGCCGCCTGAGGAAATTCGTGACAAGTTGGACGCCGAGGGCTTGGCCTACGCGGTGTACACAACTTTCAGCTACGACCCGCTGACCGCCGGCAAGGAAAATAAGTTTCGCGTGGTGGTTCCATATAAAGAGCCGGTGAGCCCGCGTGACCAGCCGTTTGTGGTGTTGGGCTTTGCCGAGTTCTTAGGCGTGGCGCAGACCTACGATGAGTGTTCAAAGGTGGCGTCGCAGCCCATGTACTGGCACAGCGCCCCTGAAGACCGCGCCGATGAGGCTATTTTCTGGGCAAACACCAAGGGCGAGCACTTGGACCCGGAAACAGCATTGGCCATTGGCAAGATGATGGCTGGCACAAACCCAGGTCGCAGCTACGCGGTGTCACCCGCTGAAATGAAGCCCGGCGTGCAGTTTGAAGCTGGCGAGCGGCACAACCAGTTTGTGGGGTTCATGCGCTGGCAGAAGGATAACGGCGAGTCGCTTGAGAACATTATGGTCCAGATTGAGGCCATGAACGACAAGCTGGATGAACCGCTTGATGAAGAACAGCTGGATGGCCTGCGCCGCGTTTGGGTGTCGTTCGAGCGCAACAACAACGCATTCGGCTACGAACACCACCGCAGTTCCATTATGTCGTCGCCCCTTGAGTCCAAGGAAGTGTACGACGCGGTCATGTCGCAGTTGGCCAACAGCAAGGACAAGCTCAACCCGGCGGAACGCAAAGAGTTGTTCGACCTGATTAAGCAACGTCGCGGTGTCACTCTTAAAAGTGTGCAGGAACACTATAAAGAGTTGACCGAGGAAGTGGTTGCCCGTGATGCGGAAGAACTTAATGAAGTGCGCGAGCGCGTTGACAAGCTGCTCAAGCGCCACCTGCAAAAGTATGTGTGGATTCTGTCGGACGACAGCCTCATTGACCTGGAAGACGGCACGCCTCGGCCCAAGTCGGCGTTTAAGAACCTCATTGCAGAGCTGTACGACCAATGCGCCGAGCGCGTCGGTTTTGCGGTGTTCGCAGAGCTTAAGTTAGGTCGTGAATACGCCTTTGACAAGCGGCTGCTGCTCACTGCCTCGGCCAAGGGCTACCACCCAGGCAAGCCTGAGAACGATGTGTACGAATACAAGGATGTCAAGTACCTCAACCGCTACCGTGTGCCGCGTGGCGACATCACCAAGGGCAACGTCAAACCGCTGCTCAAACACCTTGAGTACCTGATACCCAACAAGGCCGAGCGCGATTGGTTCATCAGCATGATTGCTTACACGTACCAGCAACCGGGCAAGCTGATTAAGTACATGTTCATCATTGAGGGTGGCAAGGGCATTGGTAAGTCGATTCTGCGGGAGCGTGTGTTTGCTGCCATCTTCGGTGAGTCCAATGTGCAGGAAGTCACCGCTGAGATGCTGGTGGACGACAAGAAGGGTTGGATTAGCAACGCGCACGTTGACGTATTTGAAGAGTTCAAGTTCCCCACCAAACGCGACGGCGGCGACACGGTGTACAACTTCTTGAAGAAGTACACTGCTAACCCGAACGTGCAGCGCCGCGCCATGCAGAAAGACTACCAGGAAGTGCCGAACTTTAGTCTCAAGATAGCCTTTCGCAACCCGGAAGACCGCATGCAGCTGGAACCCGGTGACCGCCGCTATGTGATGGTGGAAGGGCCGAAGCGTCAGCTGGAGCGGGCTTATTATGACAACCTGTGCGACTGGTTGGACGATGAGGACAACAAAGCAGCGGTGCGTTACTTCTTCAAGGAATGGGATTGGCGCAACACGCCGTTCGACCCAAACGAACCACTGAAGACAGCTGCCACTAAAGAGATGGAGATGCAAAACGATTCCTGGCCACACTGTGCAATAGCCCGAGCGCTGGACCAGCCATGTAATCCCTTTGATGTAACGTCCCCTTTGATGTACGAATCGGATTTGATTAGTATCACGCGGGCGTTCAGCAGTATTAATCAGTACGAGCAACGGTTGGCAGAGCAGTTATCAGGAGGGGACGCCCATACGCGCCGCAACTTTTCAAACACTCTTGAGTCTATGGGATTCACGCGCCTGGGTGGCGGTACAGCGCTGGAAAGCCGGTTCCGCAGAACAGGCAAACACGGGGTCCAGTTTTGGGACCGGGTTTGGCTCATGCCAGGGCTCACGGCTAAGCAGATTCGAACCTATGCAGAAGGGTTTCACTGGACCCACTTTCATGATGATCTTGACGACTTCCACATTGAAGCGCGGCATTTCGTGAGTCGTTATAAGCAGTGGCAAAATGAAGTTGAGAGCAGCGAAAGCGGGCAGTGGGAAAGTTAGTAGTGGCGGAAGAACCGCAAAAGGGTGCCTTCGGGTGCCCTTTTTCACGGCCAAAATTTGATAGTTTTGCGGTTCTTTGGTGGGTTTGGTAAAGAAGAAGTAAGAACCATAAGAACTATAAGAAGAACTGTAAAGTAGAGTTATAGTTCTTATTGTGACCCTAATCCTGATAGGCTCCAAGACCGATAAGAACCGGAAGAACGCTAAATCGTTCCCCTTACTATGGAATGAAAAGCAAAGTTCGTGCTCCGACCCATATTGCACGATTTTCAGTCGGAAATAGCGGTCTTAGTGTTCTTACGGTTCTTATAAACTGTCGATCCGAGGCCCTTCTTTGACGCTAGGGTGCAAGACGCCCCGCCGGCTCGCTGTTCTTCTTCTTACGCCCTGAAGAAGCGCCAAAGAAGAAGAAGCCAGCTGTCGACGTCGCTGTGTAACGAAACCCCTTCTTGGGTATACAGCGCCAGTTTACCGAGGCCCTTCTTAAGAAGCTTTGACTGTCGACCGTAAATCCGATCAGCGGTCATGTTTTCGCGAAGAAAAAGGTGGACACCGTCGACAGCTTCGGCAAAACTTTGCCCTGTAAGACAACTCAACTGGAGCACGGCCATGTACAATTCAAACGACTACGTAGTGTTCAGCACCATGGAAGCCTTTGTGCATGTTCACGGTGTTGCCGATTTAGGTAAGGTCTTCCCTAAAGACGCCTCCCGTGAAGACCTGGACGCTAGCGGTTCTTTCGCCCGCCTTCACAGCAACGGTGACCTCTTCACCTGGATTGACGGTAAGTGGAAACGCGTTAACTTGGAAGAAGTGGACTTCGTTCCACGCACCAACTGATACCCCGCTACACTTACCAAGCCCCTTCACTGGGGCTTCGTCAGTACAACTCAACTGGAGATACACTCATGAACAAAGCCCTTCTTGACGCCATCCTTGCCAAACTGGCTGAGGACTTCCCTGATACAGCTCAGTACTACTCGCCTGAAGTGTTTGCTGATTGGCTGTCTAAGTACCAGCGCGCCTGGGACCAAGAGGTTGATTTCGTGTGGAAAGGCACCATTCAAGGCCCGCGCCATTCAGTGCGCACGTTTGACAACTTGCCTAAGTTGTCACCTACTGGTCGCTTCCCTACTAAGCCTGAGTTTCAGGAGTTGCCAAAGCGGTTTGGCCCTAGCGACCTGCCAATGTGGGAACACTTCGCACCGTACAAGGGCACCCGCTACAACAAGGAGACCACCGCTGAACAGCTGTTGCGGCAGTCACGCAACGCCCGCTGGGCTGAGCTGTATGACGGCCTCAGCGCCATACGCAACCGCGACACCCAGGTAGTCGGGCGTAACCTCACTCTTGATGAATGGATGAACCGTGAATGGGTGTTGCGCGACGGCAATATGCTGGTGTCGTTCGCCCCCGCCACCCAAGCCAATGCAGCGGCTTTGGTTGTTGCTGAACAGCACAAGCCCCGCTTTGGCCACCTTACTGTTCTTGAAGCCCTCACTGGTGATGCTGCTGTTCAGCGTGCCCGCCAATACGCTGCTAAGGCCATTGCTCATGACGCGCATTAACACTGTTGATCCAAAGCTGCTGCCCTCTCCTTGGCTCCTGGCTGAGTACCGCGAATTGCCGCGCATCATCAACCGGGTGGCAGCTGGACGCCCTTTCCGCGTGCCTGCGGGGCCCTACCGCATGGGTGCAGGTCACGTTTCGTTCTTCGGTGACAAGCTGCATTGGCTGTACCAACGCCACGCTGCTTTGGTGGCTGAGATGCGCCGCCGCAAGTACAACCCGGTAATGAACCTGGACGCCGCTATGGCTACCTGTATGGTGAAGCGCCCTGACTTGTGTAGGCCTGAAGTGTGGCAACCAAGCCCTACAGACCATGTTGTGTGTCTAACCCGCCTGAAAGAACGCTGGAAAGGTACTCAGGTAGAATGGTTTCAGTTCTTGGTTGCTGTCATTGAGCGCCACCCACTGCCTCGGGCTGAGGCTACCCCCTTGTTTATGGAGCTGTTGCCATGTTCGTAATCACTCTCCTTGTCGGCATTGCCTGCGGTGAAGCCGGCAAAGTCGCACCCGACCAGTGCAGTTATCCGCACTCTGCTGTAACCGTTCAACAAAACCCCACCCGTGCCCAGGTTCAGGCCGAGTTGGTGAACTGCGAACGCGCCCTACCCGTGTTGCGCGGCCAAATCCAGTCACGCGGCCAGCAAGACAAGGCGCTCGTGTACTGTGACCAGCGTGTGGTTGGAGGGCTAATGCCATGAAGTCACTCAAACAAGGCAGTAAAGACCGGATTAAGTTGGGTATGCGCGCCGGCAAGCTGCGCCACCTACTGCACGAAGCCTATACACTGGGTCAAACCGTAGCACAGCTTGGGGTTGTGGGTGAAGACGCAAATACCCAAGCCCGCTATGCAGTTGTGGGCTACCTGCAAGCCAAGGTGTACGGTGAGCCGGCGGCTGAGTTGAACTTTGCCCAACTCTTTGTATACGGCGCCAATCCTCTTTTGGCTGCACCCTACGGGCAAGGCCTGAAAGAACACTCGATTGGCGACGTATACAAAGAGCTGACTGAGGGGCCGCTAAAGAGCCTCTTGGACTTTAAGCCGAGAGCCGGTGAAGGGTTTGGTCTGGACACTGAGCTGGGCCGCCCAGGTCTGTCGCTTGCAACTGGTGCAGAGCTTGACTACTACGGCGCTAAAGCCAAACTGCCCCGCAACACTGAAGAGCCAGACGACAGTTACAGAGCGCGCATTCAAAAGCAAGAAGGCACCTTCTTCGTTTGGAGCGACCACGCCGCCGGGCAATACTTTGACAAGCTGCGCACGTTCAGCCGTGAAGAATGGCTTGAGCAGTACACCCAAACGCCCCGCCCAACCCGTGAAGTGGTGATTGAACAGCTGCTGCCCATCATCAAGTGCAGTCGTGAGTTCTTGCACCACCAGACTGATAAACAGCTGCTGACCCTGGCCAAAGAGTACAAGATTGACAAGGGTTTGGTCAACGCGCTGCGGCGGCAGGTTGATGAAGCGCCTTGGCCGCGCAACCCTGACGGCACCCCCGTAGTAGAGTGCAACGCCACCTTCGCTACACCACCCCGCCCGTTCTTAAACCCGGTTTTGATACCAGAAGCTGAACGCCGTTCTATGGCACCCGCTGTTTGCAATTTAAGTGGTGCTCGCCACACCTGGAAAGAGATTGAAGGCAACCGCCTGCGCTGCTCTTGCGGCTACATCATCTACGGCCCCTACGACAAACTGCCCGAATGGCTGCGGAACGCCGACTAGCCAACCCCGTTTCCGTGCTGTATAAGTCCACAACCCTCAACCGTTGGAGCAAAGCAACATGGAACTCACACCCGCAGAGGCAGCCGTAGTCTGCCAAGTGTTTAAAGACGCCAAGATCGATACAGATGGCGGCGGCAAGAACTTAGGCGCACATGCTGAGGTCCTGTACAACCGCTTCTTGGCTTGTGCAAAGCGCCAACCTGAACCCCGCTGCCCTCATAAGTGGGTTGACGAAGCCGGCTCGCCAGTGTGCGAATACTGCGGCGCCCGCGCAACGGTGACCGCATGAGCCAAAGTAAGCGCCACTCTGCCTTGGAGACCGCCACTAACACGGCGGTTGGCTTCTTCGGTAGCTACGCCATTACCCTGAGCTGTTTCCACCTGGAAAGCAACATCCCAACGGCTACGCTGTACGCCACCCTGGGATGTACCGTGTGGTCGCTTCTGCGCGGCTACTACCTGCGGCGGGTGTTTAACCACTTGCACATGAAAGCGGCGCTGAAAGAAAAGCTGCCAGAAGGCTTCACAGTTGGGCCATGCAATCACATGTACGTATCAGGGTTTGGCGGTATGGGCGACGCTGTTGTATGCTGCAAGTGCGGCGTTGACAAATACCCTGAAGCAGCACCGGGTTACTGGCTGGCCTGCGCCTTGGGCCGGGTTATTAAAGAAGACCACCCTGAGCATGAACGCTATGCTGATTTGGCGCGCACTGCTCGTACAAGACGGAAGACTAACTGATGGAAATTTCAAGACGACACCTGCAAGAAACCGAACGACTGGAACTAGCTGAGGCGCTGGGGCCGCTCGGCTCTGTAGCTGAAAGCCAGTTGACTGAAGCCCAAGAGCGCGCAGCCAAAATGCAGGCGCAGCTGGACGGCATGACTCGCAACCAACGCCGCCAAGTACATAAGCAAATGGCCAAGGCTGCACGGAAGGGCAAATGAAACACGTACAACTCAAATGTACTGATGAGGACTGCATGGGCACCTGCCACGCCTGCACCCTCTTCATCTGCTCCGTGTGCGGTTGTGCTGAAGTCACCCTGCCGACTGAGTGCCCCGGCTACGAAGTCAACGATGATATCCAGTATGACGTCCGCACGGGGATTGTGGACTTCAAAGACGGCGCTTGGCGGCACAAGCGGCTTCCGGGAGACTAACATGAAAGTCAACCTAGCATGGCTGGCGTTGCTATACACTTATGTGTACTTGCAGCGTAAGGGTTGGAGCGCATAACATGCTTCCTGAGCACGGCCAAAGCTGGCAAGAGACGTTAATCGAAGTCGCCCTATTTCTGCTGTTCCTCTTTGGAATACTAGTGGCGGCTTATTTCCTAGGGGGTGGTAGGATATGAAGCGTGAACACTGCGATTGTCGGCAAGGCCGTGACCCATGCACCTGTGGTGTTGAAGACGACCCGCGCAACGCCGCCGATTGGTGGTTGCTACTGGTATGCGCTGTGTTGCTCGGGCTGCTCATACACAACGTGGCGTTGAGGATGGTGCCGGGTTGGTAAACTAAAACGCTAGACAACGGGGCCGGTTGGGGTTTACACTTCGACTGGCCCTAACTACAACTGGAGTCCGAAGATGATTAGCACACGCCGAGCGTTTGGAAGCGCTGGCCGCGACCGACCGCACATATACTTTGACGGCAAACTGCAACTTTGGTTAGTCGCCGGCCCCACCATTAAAACCTACGGCGGGCGCCTAGCCACCAGCCGCGCTTATATCCTTGTTCGCCGCCTCAATGATCCAACGGAGATCCAACAATGAAGTACATCGTTATCCAAGGCCGTATGCCGCAAGACGGCTCCAAAGCCCGCACCGCCCTGTTCGTCTACCCTAGCTGGATTTCTTCTACGCTTGTGTGCGCAGGCGTTGTCGGGCGTGTTATTGAGCTGACTGATGGCAACATCCTGGAAGAGGGCGGCCTGCCGGAATGCGCGACCGAAGAAAGCTTCCTGCAAATCATGGAAGAAATGCGCGACAGCATCACGCCTTCCGAGGCCACCCCTGCCGCAACACACATCAAAGCAAGCATTGACCCTGACGACGCCTACCGCGAAGGCAATCAAGCCATGCGTGTCGCCATACAAAAGACCATGATTGACTTAGGTATGCCAGAAGACGCTAAGCCGGGCGTGTGGATGAAAGAGCAATTGGATGAGTTGTCCAACTGCCGTGCACAGCTTAAACAGTTTGAAGGTGGCGCCACCCGCCAGCGGTTTGACGAAACGCTTGCGGAGCTACAGACTGAACAGGCCAACCTGGATGCATGGCGCACAGCTGCCGGCGCTTCTGGGTTGTGTATTGAGTACAATGGCGCTGGCCAAGTTCGCAAGATCTATTCGGCTGCGGAAAGTGGCGGCCCTTCCCACCCCGAATTGCTTGACAGCTACCAAGCGGTTCAAGAAGACTACGATAAACTCCTTGCGCTTGTTGTGGCCGAGGGCTACGAAATTGCAACGCACCCAGACGGAAGGACTGTTGAGCTTTGCAACGCTGGAAACGCCGCCCTCTACACTGAGTTGCGCGAACAACTGCAACGCGCAAACGCTCAATTGCTGGAACGCCCTACGGTGATGAACTTCACCGGGCCCGTAACCATTAACACCACTGAAGTAGTGGTCGCTGAATGAACACCCCCACCGCCGCTTTACAGCACGCCATTGAGTTGTCTGGTTACAGCTTCATCAAGTGCAACCAAACGCTGTACTGGATTTGCCAGGACGACAACGACCTGAGTGAAGTGGCGGCGGGGCTGTTTCTCGGCCCTTTAATTTACAAGGTCGCTGACCTTCTTGGAGTGTGATGTGGAAACTTGGAAACAAGAAATACAGCACGCAGTTATACACCGAAACGGCTGCGGCGGTGTGATGTTTTATATGGAGGGCGCAGCAACCGACGGTGAAGTTGTGACAGCGCAGACCTCATGGTTCCCAGACGGCACCCAGCCAAAACCCGGTGACCCGTTTAAGTGCGGCAGCTGCGGTGCTGTATTGCTTCAGCAGTCTTGGATACCGCTCCAATGGGTTACAAAGGCTAGACTTTAGGCAACAAAAAGCCCCTTCTGTGAGGGGCTTGTTTCATTTCTGCTGTAAACCCCCTCCCCGCGCCAACGCGCCCTGGGTTTCGACCCATTCCAAAAACCCGTCGTATTCCGCAGCTAGCTGCCAGTAACGCCCGGCCCATTCAGCTGCGGTGCCGGTAACGGTACTAAGGGCAACGCCGCTCGGGGCTTCTTGAATTGCGCCGGCACTTCCGGGAAGTAGCACGTTGCGGGCGGCGGCGTTGAGCACGCTGACAGCGCCAAGAGGGACAACACAATTGGCATCAGCCTTTTGCGTAACATAAACAGGCACCTTCTGTACGATGGTGTCACCTTTCACCTTAACTTCGACAACCTTTTCCACGGTTTTGGTGACAATTTGGGTTGTGGCCGTGCTGCTCGCTGCAACATGTACAGCCAGATTTGCGCGGTCGGTTTGGGTCTGCACCTGCCCTTCCAGGTCGGTGATATCGCTGTGCAAGTTGTGGAGATAAAGCCAACCGCCCCCGAGTAGCGCAGCAACCGCTACAACAGGCAACAGATACCGCGCTACGAGGGCTTCCATCATTTGCGCCCCTTCTTAATGACAGCGCTGGCCGCCCCAACGCCGCAACCATCACGACGCCGACCAAACAGGCGAATCAGCAAGATGAACTCAATGAACGCCACGATGTACCACCCGCGCCAAGCGTAGTCGCGTAGCTTCCCGTAAGCGTCCTCCCAACCCATGTACGGGTGCATCTTCAGCACGATGAAGGCGAGCGCCAAAGCCAACAGCGGGGCCATGGGTCTCGGGTCGCGCCCAGGCGGCCACTTGATCATGATGAAGACGGTGTACAACGCCGTACAGAGCGCGGCGAGTAAGCTCAATGTATCCAAAGCGAACAGTAGTGTCATTTCTTTTTGAACCTCGAAAGGATGTCAATAACGAAGCCTGCCGGATCTTTAGCGAACTGCGCCCCCAGTCCCATAACACCGCCAAGCAAGTTGGGTATAACAAATCCGAGGATGCAGCTTGCCAGTGCAATTTCCTCGGGGCCGTAGTCGCGTTTCGATAGATAAGGGCCGAGCAGCCAAGCGAGTCCACCCGCAGCCACTAAGTAGCCCAAGACCCTCCCCGGCCTTTCCTCCTTCCCTGTGATCATGAAGCGCACCGCCGCCGCCGTTAGGGCTATAACCCCCGGCGCCGACAGCCACTTTCTAAACTCTTCTGTATCCACCCTTCAGCCCCCTGAGTTGTTGTGTTATGATTCATCAGCCTCAAAAGGCTACCCCTACTATAATTTACGGAGATAGTACACATGAATCCTCAGGTCCTACACGACTACATAATTTTCCCGGTGCTGGACGCCATGAAAATTTACAGCGGGTTTGAGTACAACAGCTCCGCAGCCCGCCAGCTACTACTGGCGACGTTTGCCCAGGAATCCCACTGCGGCGACTACCTTAAGCAAGTGAAAGGCCCAGCACTTGGTATGCCGCAAATGGAGCCGGCCACCATCGCAGACCTGTACAAGAACTTCGCGGTAGGCGACAAGCGCGAATTGCTGTTTAAGTTCCTCAGCCCCGCCGAGCAGGCATACCCCAGCCTCATCGGAATGGTTGGCAACCTCAACTACGCCACGGCCCTGGCTCGCATGAACTACCGCCGCTTTCCCGGCGCCCTGCCCCTGTTCGGTGACCAAGAAGGTATGTGGAAGTACTACAAGAAATACTGGAACAGCGTTGTGGGCGCGGCCACCCAAGAGGATTTTGACACCAACTGGGCACGCTACGTTAAGGATGTAAACTTCACGGACCCTACAGCCAGGATTAAGGCCGACACCGTCGTACTTTAAGAACCGTAAGTACACTAACCAGAACACTAAGAAGGATTTAGTGTTCTGGACTTTGACCTATACTGATATGGCTTCGGCGCTGAAAAGAACCGGAAGAACGCTAAACCGCTGCCCTTTCTATGGGGTATTTTGCAAAGTTCGTGCTCTGATACATATAGGGCAAATCTGATGCCGATTTAGTGGTCTTAGTGTTCTTCCGGTTCTTACCGAAGAACCCGACCAGCGGTCAACGAAAGAAGTGGACAAGGTTGTCGACGTACACCAGAATTCGGTCCACGGGCAGCGGTGCCCTACTCAACTGGAGATTCACATGCACACTTTCTTCCAAGCCAAGGTTTCGTTTGACGGGGTGGACTACGAAGGCGCTTGCTACAGCGGCGAAACTATGGCAATCCGCTCGTTGCTCGACGCAGTTGCTAACGCCCTCTCTGTAAGCTATATGGATGCAGCTGACTTGCTGCGCGGTAAGATCCTGGTCGTTACGCTGTGAAGGCATTTACTCGACTACTCTTATGGTGGACGTGGCTGTACGCCGCGCTCACCGTTGTCCTTCTGGTATTGTGCGCTTAAGAGGTTTCTATGAACATGCAACGTGAAGATTTCTTGGCTCTGTGCAAAGGCCCGGCTCCACTCACCCGCTCCATTTATGGGTTTGGCCCAGGCCGCACAGCTGCTGTACAAACTCATTCTGGGGTAGGCGTTTCTAACCAAATCCGCGTTATGGAAGACTGGTTCCCAAACGGCCAGATGTTCGAATTCCTCAACACCGTCTGCTTCAGCAAGGGTGTTGACATTGACCAATCCAAAGGCTTCCCTGTGCCGCGCCTTAAGGTGCTCGCCCCTGCGGCAAGCGGCGGCCTTGAGGTCGTGTACTTCAGCGTTAAGGAAGTGCTGTCAATCGCCAACCAAGTTTCCGTAGATACCCTAAACCGCCTGAATGGAGTAACCCACCGTGACCTGCAAAACCATCGAAAAGACTGACAACTTCCGCGTTGTGCTGTTCGACCCAGCACCCACTGCCATGGACATGCAGGAGCTTTATGAAAAGGGCTGGACTCTGCAAATGGGGCCGTTTGCCGTCCAGGCGGGCAAGTTCCATACAGCTATGTTCTTCCGCGCTGCGGTGCCTACCACTAAGGAAGCGCGCCCCGCGTGTGTCGTACGGGATAACAGCACAGAGCTGTATACTGTATTTGATGCGCACAGCGATGAAGTAATTTCTCATAGTTGGGCCTCATTTGGTGCAGCTGTAGAGTCAGCGGAAGAGTTGGGCTACCGCGTTCTGTAAACACTAACCCACACACCGTGCCCCTACCGTTCGTCGGCTAGGGGCATTTTTGTTGAAGAAAGTGGTGGACAACTCTGTCGAAGTAAACCAGAATTCGTTCTACAGGGCGCCGCGCCCTTAACGAACAACGGAGCAAGACGAAATGAAACTGACTCAGGCCGAATTCGAAACCAAATACGCCGCCAAGCTTGAAAGCCTGATGTCAGTCTACGGCCCTCAGATTGAAGCTAAGGCCGTAGAAATGGGCATGGTTAACGCCGCTCGCCTGATGGACCTTTGCGCAACAAATGAACCTGAATTGCCTTTCGCTGACGGTGAATGCAGCGACGAAGCAATCGAGTTTGTTGCTGACTCAATTATCGGTTGCGTTTTCGGCTAACCAACCCTACCCACCTCAAGCCCCTTAACTGGGGCTGAGTTAGTAGAACTCAACTGGAGCGCCAAGACATGACTACCTACTCTACCTTTGACGTTGCCCAGGCCGCAGCCGCTTACAAGCTGGACTGCGCGGGCGAACTGCTCACCGTAACCAAGGTGAAAACCCACCGCTGGTTGCTGTGTAAAGAGAACGGTACTGTAGTCGTGTCGAAGCGCTTCGAACACGAAGTTCTGGCCCAAGCTGCTAAAATCGAAGTGCGCCGTCTCAATGGCAACTTACACGGTTTCCGCTTTGGCTCCCGCATCAGCAGCGGTGTTGTGATGCAGTACGCCAAAGAAGTTTGGGCCGACCGGTTCAGCTACTCGGCTGTTGAGTTTGACGGCCACTACTGGTGGGGCAACATCACTGACACCAAAACCGGCCAGACCGCCGAACGTCTGCGCCTTGACTACCATATCAACTACGAACGCCTGCCTGAGTTTGCTGTAAAGGCGGCCTAATCTGGAGCGATACATGGGCATCTTGTATGTACTGGTAATGTTATCTGGCGCCCCCGGCCCAACTTGGACGGCTTCCACCCCCGTTATGAAGGTAGAATGCGAAGCCATGCAGCGCGCTGTTGAGAAAGCCAGCGCCGCGACTGATGGTTTCATGGGGCGGCGGGCTATACCACCTGCTTTGTCAGAATGTGTACAAGTGGAGATTGGGCAATGATGGACTTGTCGCTGGAAGATGACGACCTCTTGGACCTGGACGGCACCAAACCTGTTCACAAGGTCTACTCAATGACCCCTGACATCACTACCATGCAGGACCGCTGCGCCAAGTTCGCAGCCGACGTCAAGGCTAAGCGCGTTGTGGACGTGCCCTACGACGGCACCCTACTCGAAATGGCGCTTTGGAGCTACGTGGATTGCTTCGAATACTGGTACGCTCAATACCAGTCCAAGAAGAACACCTATTTTCTGGAGTTGGCGTTCCTGGCCGCCGCCAAGTGCCGGGCGGGTCGTAGCTGGCTCAAGGTCAAGTCGAAGCTGCTGCCGGGTTGGGAAGGCCGTGCCGAAGCAGTTGACAGCCTGCCAACGCTGGTGAAACTCCTGAT
>Ga0065704_10070253_pt1 | contig 47837 bp, 40 predicted proteins | sample SwiRhicommuniRL2_FD_59091 | JGI IMG/M metagenome (GOLD analysis project Ga0065704, IMG submission 59091) | Switchgrass rhizosphere bacterial communities from Rose Lake, Michigan, USA - RL2 v2 (version 2) | ecosystem: Host-associated > Plants > Roots > Rhizosphere > Soil | place: East Lansing, MI | reverse complement strand
AAGTAGCGGCGGGAGATCCTGTTGGTGGAGATCGCCACCCAGAGTTGCTCTGCGGCGCCCAGCAGGCTGATCCAGCGGGTCGGCCAGGTCTGTTCGTACATCAAGCCTTCGGGATCATCGGCCTGGCAGGTCTTGCGGTGGTGTTCGAGGTGGAAGTAGCGGTAGCCCACGAAGTTGGCCGCAAAAATGCCCGCCGCGAACACACCCACTGCGTCATTGAGCCGTGTGCCCACGAGGAACTGGCGATGCACGCCTTGATGCTTGATCTCCTGGACACCGATCATCAGGATTGCCTGGAGCACGATCAGTGGCGCGACAGCCAGCCATACGAATGCCTCGTGCGTCGCCAGCCAGGCAATCGCGGTGCTATTCAGGACACACAGCATCATGAATAGGTAGCTGGGAAGATTGCTGCTCGATGAGGGAAAAGCCACTGCGCGCGCAACGTCTACAGCCTGGGAGGTGTTCACAGGCACACGAAGACCAGTTTTTTCATGCGTTGCAACCAGGGCAACGGAACTCTCTTCCAGATGAACGAAAGGCCCGACAGCGGCACTTTGCCTTGGATCAGCACGCCAACATCCAGCGAGGGTTCATGGGGGAAGTAGTTGTCTTTGATGGCGACAATCTTGCGAAAGCCTTTTTTGAAGTAGTACCGCAACTGTGGGTCCAACGGCAGCCCTTGGCGTTTACTCAGGATGTAGTGCGCCAGCGTGATACCCGGGTTTTTCGAGCGCCAATCCCTTAGGCCCGGGACAGGGGATCCCAGGTAGATGACCGACCAGCCTTGTTTCAGCGCGTAGGGCCAGAAGAACTCGAAAATCGCATTGGCCGCTTTCGGGTCGACGCTGCTCAGGCTGATGCCAAACAACGCATCCGTTCCGGCCGCTTCGTCACCCTGCTGTTTCCTCGCGCAGTCTGCCCAGGTCGGGCATTGGCGAATATGATCGTGCCGGGTCGGTTTCATGAACAGCGATGCCTGCGCGGTGCCGCTGCGTGTGCAAAACGCACCGACACTCAGGGCAGGGAATGCAGCGATTCGGGAGGCCAGCATGGCGGCATCGGCCCGCTGATCGTCCGTCCATTTCTTTTGCTCGAGCTCAAGCAACGAGGGGATGTCTGCACACGACAGGAACCGAACACAGATCTCACCTTCACGGGATCTGTCGCTGTTCTGCGCGTCATGCCTGTGTTCCCGATGATTCGTCGTTGTAGTCGGCGCGTTGGGCGTTGTTTTTTTCAGGAATGCTTGCATCAGGCAGATGGCTCACCGATCGAGGGACGGGATCAATCGGTGCCCACGGTATGTCACCGGTGTGAATATCTGATGACGAAATGAATGTGCGGCTTAATTCATATCGAGTCGGTACCCGGCCGGTAATTGTGCGACGAATTCGCTGACCACTTCGCGGGTCAGGCTGACGATGTCTTCCACCCGTTCCATTCCCGCGCCGGTCCGCCAACTGGCCACGATGTCCATGACCGATGGCAGCGGCACACCGTCCACCAACGTCAATGTGCCTTGGGCCAGTTCGCCGAGGACCAGCGCCGCGGGCATGGCGCCAATGCCAAAGCCGTCGCGAACCAGGCGGGTAATGGCCGAGGCCGAGTTCACGCAGTTGATGCGTGGCGAGACGATGTTGGCCGAGTGCAGCAGGTTGAGGATGTCCTGGTGGGGCCGTGAGTTGCGCGAGAACGTCACGATGCGTTCCTGGGACAAGTCCTCCAGCGATGCATAGGACCGGTCATAGGCGGAGCCGGTGCGCACCACCCAGTGCATCGGGTAACGGGTCAGCAGCGCGTTGCGCACGCTGTCCAGGCGCAGGATGTCGGTCTGGAAAATGATGTCCTGGTAGCCTTTTTCCAGTTGCGAGCACAGGTTGCTCGCGGTGTCGGCCGAGAGTTCGATTTCCAGGGCCGGGTAACATTCCATCAGGCGTGTCACCAAGGGGCTGAGCCAGGTATGGATCACCGTATCCATCGCACCGATGCGAATCCGGCCGCGCACCTGGCGCGGATCCTTGATCACGGCTTTCATGCTTTGCATGGTGTCCATGATGCGCTCGGCGTACTCCAGCACGCGCTGGCCTTCGGAGGTCAGCGACACACCTTTGGAATCGCGCACGAACAGGCGCACGCCCATTTCGTCCTCCAGGGCGGCGATCCGACTGGAAATGGACGCCTGGGTGGTGAACAGCTTTTCCGCGGTGAGGCGAAAGCTCTTCAGGCGGGCGACCCAGACGAAGGTTTCGAGAAACTTGATGTTCATTTGGGGCGATTCCTTGGCGCAGTCATGGGAGCATAGAAACTGTGGCGCGGGGAGTGTCCCCATACCCTGTGGGAGCAAGGCTCGCCCGCGATGAGGTCAATGCGCTCTCCCTGGGACCGAGGCGCCTGCATCGCGGGCAAGCCTTGCTCCCACAGAACAGTCCCTCGTACAGTGGCTAGGCAAGCTTCATATTCTTCACTGCTCGGCATTAGCCATGTACAGAACTACTTCTTGCAACTCGTCCAGATCCGGCACGTTATCGATAACCGCCTCAGGCCGGCACCATGGGTACTCCAGTCGCGATGCCCAGGCCATGATCATCGGCAGATCGGTCGCCGGCAGGGTCTTCATGTGTTCGATGGTGATGGTCAGTCGCTCGGCCAGGCTCGACGCCGGATCGAACTGCCAGTCATACAGGCCACAACCGACGCGTGCCTCGCCACTGTTCTTGTCGGACATCGCCACCAGCCATTTGCACTGGAACGCCTCGGCGTTGGCCGGTGGCGGGGCGGCCAGGCAGAACGTGTAGACGTTTTCGAAGGTCTGGCCAAAGCGACTGACCAGCACGTCGCCAATGGCGGTACGGCCTTCGACGTGGTCGGGAAACGTGATGGAGCCGGTGCGCACCACCATGTGCAGAATAGCAGTCGGCGTAAAAGCCTGGTCCAGCAGGTGAGGGCGGTTACCGTCCTTGGCGCTGATGTACTGTTGGATCGATCGCTGAGCAGTGTTCATCGTGGGTCCCTTCAAGTTGAAAAACAGTCTCGTCCAAGGTTTACAGATCACTGTTCCATAAGTCCGTCACCAGCATGCAGCCCGGGGCATGGGTGATGCACAACGGTGGACGTGAGGCCTGGACCACCGATTGAGGCGTTACGCCACAGGCCCAGAATACCGGGATCTCGTCCGCTTCCACCGGCACGGCATCGCCGTAATCCGGCGAGTCCAGGGATTGAATGCCGATCAGTGACGGATCGCCGATGTGCACCGGGGCGCCGTGAACGTTGGGCATGCGCCCGGTAATCTGGATCGCCTGGATCGCCGCGGCGGCTTTCATCGGCCGCATGGTCACTACCATTTTGCCAGAGAGGCGGGCGGTGGGGCGTGTGTCGATGTTGGTCTGGAACATCGCGACATTGCGCCCCAACTCAATGTGCCGCAAACGGATGCCGGCCTCCAGCAGCGGTTGTTCGAACGAGAACGAGCAACCGAGGGCGAAGGCCACCAGGTCGTCCTGCCACAGGTGTTCGATGTCCAGCGGAGCTTCGCTCAACTCGCCGTGGCGATAGACGCGGTATTGAGGCACCTCGTGGCGGATATCGATGGCGGCGCCCAGGTTGCGCAAGAACGGATCGCCTGGCTCGGTCACATCAAGCACCGGACAGGCCTGGCGATTGAGGGTGCAGTAGCGCAGGAATTCATTGGCCCAGTCGCCGGGCAGGATCACGATATTGGCTTGTACGCGGCCCTGGCCCAGGCCGCTGGTATGGCCCTGGTACTGGCCGGCGGCGATGCTTTGGCGCAGGGCCAGGGGCGTGCATTGCTGCAGTTGTTCGAAGGACGTCATTACGGGGCTCTCCAAGCGTTCGTTCGCTACTTTGAGAACACCGTGGCGATGACGTCCAACAAGGAATATTGCTACCCCGTGACAACTAAAAGTTATTCAAGAGGAGGTTGGCTGTTCAGGCCGGGGGCCGCCACCATGCGTAGCGGCCCGACATCAACGGCGTATTGGCTGACCACCTGGCGACTCATCTGGACGATGTTCTCGATCAGTTCCAGGCCGACACCAGCGCGCCACGAGGCGACGACGTCGAGTTGGGGCAGGGCGGTGCCGGGTTCGAGCTGGATCAATTCGCCGCTGGCCAGGGGCTTGGCCACCAGCGCGGCGGGTAGGGCGCCGATGCCGAATCCGTCACGAATCAGCCGGGTCATGGCCGATACCGAGTTGACGCAACTGACCCGCGGCGCACTCACGCCATGGGCGTACAACAGGTTGAGCACATCCTGATGCGGTCGCGAATGCTTGACGAAGGTGATGATGCGCTCACCGGCCATCTCCACCAGCGACGCATAGGGGCGGGCATAGATCGACTGGCTGGCGGCGATCCAGTGCATGGGATAGTGCCCCAGTTCCAGGTTGCGCACGCTTTCGTGGCGGACCAGATCGGTCTGGAACACGATGTCCAGGTAGCCTTTCTGCAATTGCTCGCAGAGATTGCGCGCGGCATCGGCGGTGATTTCGATTTCCACGGCGGGGAAGGCTTGCATCAGCATCGACATCAACGGGCTGAGCCAGGTGTGGATCACCGTATCCATCACGCCGATGCGCACCAGGCCTTGTTGCGGGCTGCTGGTGTCCAGTGACTGCTTCAACGCCCGCTGCACTTCGAGCATCTGTTCGGCGTAGTCGAGCACCTTGAGGCCTTCGGGTGTCAGCGAAACCCCGCGTGAATCCCGTACGAACAGGCGCAGGCCCAACTCCTCTTCCAGCGAAGCGATCCGGCTGGAGATCGCCGCCTGGGTGCTGAACATCTTCTCGGCGGTGAGGCTGAAACTCTGTAGCCGGGCGACCCAGACAAAGGTTTCGAGGAATTTGAGGTTCATGAAGGCTCTCTGGGGGCGTGTGGTTCTTATGTTGCAATTGTTTTGCAATTGTTACTCCAGATCGGGCCGTTGGGGCATCAAATTTTCTTATGTCCCATCTGTTGTTTTTCCCGTTTGACGCTGTGCCGATTCGCCACCAAGAATCCGCTCCACGACGCAGCCACTGCGTCCGCATCCCCAACGACAACGCCTTCACAAAAAAATAACGAGGCGTGTCCGTCATCTTCGCTTGCTGCCGCAGGAACCTTCCATGGAAAAGACCATGACTGACTGCGTAACCACCGGGACAGGGCGCACGGGCCCGTTCAGTTGGTACGGCCCCCTGTCGAAAAATGAAAAACGTACATTCTGGAGCTGCAAGATCGGCTATGCCCTGGACGGCATGGATACGCAGATGCTGAGTTTCGTCATCCCGACCCTGATCGCGACCTGGGGGATTTCCAAGGGCGACGCCGGCTTGATCGGCACCTGCACGCTGCTGGCCTCGGCGGCCGGCGGTTGGATCGCCGGGATCCTGTCCGACCGCATCGGCCGGGTACGGACCCTGCAATTGACGGTCCTGTGGTTCGCATTCTTCACCTTCCTGTGTGGGCTGGCGCAGAACTACGAGCAATTGCTGGTGGCCCGGACCTTGATGGGCTTTGGCTTCGGCGGTGAATGGACCGCAGGGGCGGTATTGATTGGCGAGGTGATCCGCTCCAAGGACCGTGGCAAAGCAGTGGGCATGGTGCAGGCCGGATGGGCGCTGGGCTGGGGAGTGACGGCGCTGTTGTATGCCGGGCTGTTCAGTTTCCTGCCGCCGGAAGACGCCTGGCGGGCGTTGTTCATGATCGGCCTGGTGCCGGCGTTGTTTGTGCTGGTGATCCGTCGACTGGTCAAGGAGTCGGATACCTTCGAACATGCGATGCGGGAGCGTCAGGCCAAGCCGGAACTGGGCTCTCGCTGGGCATTCTTCGAGATATTTGCCCCACGGATGCTCAGCACCACGTTGCGCGCCTCGCTGTTGACCACCGGCGCGCTGGGTGGCTACTACGCCATTACCACTTGGTTGCCGACGTACCTGAAAACCGAACGCGGCCTTAGTGTGCTCGGTACTGGCGGCTACCTGGCGATGGTCATCGTCGGTTCCTACATCGGCTACGTGACCAGTGCATTGCTGACCGATGCCATCGGCCGCAAGAAGAACTTCATCCTGTTCGCCGTCGGCTCAATGGCAATCGTCCTGGCCTACACCCAGTTGCCCATCGATAACACCTGGATGCTCTGGCTGGGCTTTCCACTGGGCTTCTTCGCCTCGGGCATCTTCGCCGGCATGGGCGCATTCCTGACCGAGCTGTTTCCCACCCGCATGCGCGGGTCGGGGCAGGGATTCTGCTACAACGCCGGGCGTTCCATCGCGGCGCTGTTCCCTTTGTTCATCGGCGCGTTGAGCAACACCTTGCCCATCGGCACCGGGATCGGCGTATTCGCCGCTGGCGCCTATGGCGTGGTGATCCTGGCGGCGTTGAGCCTGCCGGAAACCCGCGGCAGACAACTCGAGTCCTGACTACCTGTGACGTCCGTGCACAGCGCGGACGCCGCTACACCCCTTAAAACAACAACCATCGGACGCGATTGCAACGCCACCGAGAGGGTTCGCTCGCGTCCATAAAAAAGGAGCATGACATGGGGCATTTCACATCCACCTGGTTTTATACCCCCGCCGGTACGTTGCTGGGCCTGAGCCTGATCGGCGTGCCGAACGCCCAGGCCGACTTCATCGCCGACAGCAAAGGCAGCCTGGAGGCCCGCAACTTCTACTTCAACCGTGACTTTCGCCAGGAAGGGGCACGGGACAAGGCCGAAGAATGGGCGCAGGGCTTTCTGCTGCGGATGGAGTCGGGATACACCGCCGGGACCGTGGGTTTCGGCCTCGATGCCTTGGGCATGGCCGGTTTCAAACTGGACTCCGGGGGCGGTACGGCGGGCACCAACCTGCTGCCAGCGGATTTGTCTGGTGGTTCGCAAGACCGCTATGGCGAACTGGGCCTGACCGCCAAAGTCCGTGTGTCCAACAGCACCTTGAAGCTGGGAACCCTGCAAATCAAGGACCCTGCGGTGAGTTCCAACGACACGCGCCTGTTGCCAGGAACCTTCAAGGGCGGCTTGCTGAGCGTGCAGGAAATCGATCGCTTGAAGCTGACCGCCGGGCAACTCACGCAGATCAATTTTGTCGACTCCACCGACTACCAGGACATGACCGCCAACCGCATCGGCGGCAGCAGCGACAAGTTCCAGTTCGCCGGAGCGGACTATCAGTTCCTGCCGAACCTCAGCGCGCAATACCGCTATAGCCTGTTGGAAGACATCTACCAGCAGAACTACCTCGGCTTCGTCCACACCCTGGACCTGGGCGCAGGCCAGTCGTTCAAGAGTGACTTGCGCTATTCGCGCAGCACCGAAGACGGCAGTTTTCGCGAACTCGACAACCAGGCCTTCGGCGCCATGTTCACCTACAGCCTGGCGGGCCATGCGTTGGGCCTGGGCTACCAGCGCATGAGCGGCGACGATCCGTTCCCGTACATCGGACGCAGCGATCCCTACCTGGTCAACTTCGTGCAGATCGGCGACTTCGCCAACATCGACGAGCGTTCCTGGCAAGCGCGCTATGACTACAATTTTGCGGCCATTGGCGTACCCGGGTTGACCTTCATGACCCGCTACATCACCGGCGACAACGTCCAGCGCAGCGCACCGGGCGAAGGCAAGGAATGGGAGCGCAACACGGATATCGCCTATGTGGTACAGGACGGAACGTTGAAGGGCCTGGGCTTGAAATGGCGCAACGCGACGGTGCGCTCGAATTTTGGCAATGACCTGGATGAGAACCGGTTGATTGTCAGCTACACGATGGCGCTTTGGTAAAGAGATCGCCGGTAAAACCGATCCTGTGGCAAGAGAGCTGGCTCCCTCGCCACAGGGTCATCACTCCTTGAATAAAAATAGCATTGCACTCGATCAATGGCGTCGTTGCCTGTATACAGGTGCGCTTCGAAAGGGATTTTCAAGACAACACAAGGGAGCTGTCGCTGTGATTTACCTGATACGCCATGCCACGCCGCTGATCGATTACAAACCCTGCAATGCTCATTCGGCCAAGCTGCTGCTGGATGAATACAATCAGACCTCGTCCATCGATGAGGGTGAGATTGTCGCATTCCTGAGCCAACCGGACTTGTCCCAAGTGCTTTTGGCGACCGAAGCCAACATCATTTCCTCGCCCGTCAACAGAGCCTACGCGACGGCATGCCGGCTATTCGAAGCCACACGTATCCAACAGGATGCTCGACTACGTGAATACGACCTGCGGCTGAGCAGCATTCCCGTCTTGAAAATGGGCGTGAGGCATTGGTTCGCCTTGCACAGGATCCTGTGGTTGCTGGGGATTTCACTGGGAGCCGCCAGCCGGAAAGCCGAACACCAGCGGGCGCTCGGTGTCGCCGATGAGCTTTACAGCAGCTGCGGCGAACCGGGAAAGACCACGATCGTTATCTCCCACGGCATGTTTCTCAGAACTGTCAGGAAAACCCTGCAAAAGCGCGGACTGCAGGCGCGCAGGGTGTATCGCTCGGGGTGTTTTACCGTCGAGTCGCTAACGCCATGACGGGGATTGCTCGGCCACCAGCAGTAACGACTGCGGCATCGGGCTTTGTGGATGCTGCGGTTCCTGCAGGACCACCAATCGGAAACCGGCCATGTCCAGGGCGTTGAGCCAACTGGACAAGGTGCGGAAGTACCACGGCATACGTTGCCATTGGCCTTTGAACCCATCGAAGGTTTCTTCTCGCCAACCGTCCTGATAATCGCCTGCCGCCACGGTCCATGGATGCAGCGTCTGAACCACCAGCGCACCGCCTGGGCTGAGCAGGGCATTCATCGCGGCGAGCAATGGGATGATGTCCTGGTGCAACAGGGCGAAATTGGCGCAGATCAGGTCGTAGCCGCTGCCGACGTCCACCTTTGCCTCCACCAGCGCGTCATAGCTTGCCAGATGCACTGGCGAGGAACCCGCCGCCCGCGCCGCATCGACCAGCGTCGCGTCGCCATCCACACCGACCGCTTCGATGCCCCGTTCAGCCAGCGCCCGCAACAGCCAACCTTCGCCGCAACCCAGATCGAGCACGCGCTCGGGCTGGCGGCTCTGTACCGCCAGTAGCATGGCCTGGTCCGTGACCGTCAGCCGGCTTTCGATGGCACCTGTACGGATGGCTTCGATCCAGGATTGGGCATTGTGGTGCCAGCTTTGAAGGAGGGTGGTTTCCGAGGATGACATTGATCCAGCTCCGCAATGGATTGGCTAAGCATAGGCCAATCGCTGGCGCAGGGAGGCCAGTGCTCAAAGCGGGCGGTCAAGAAACAACAGGCGTGCCGCCAGCGCTGCCATGACCCCGGCAAAACCATACGTGCCCAAGCGCCTTGAAATCCCGCTGCTTGCCAGTTTCGCCCTGAGCTGTGCGGCGCAAACACCCAGCAGCGTATGGAAGATGAGTGCAATCAGCGCCAGCAGCGCGCCCAGGAAGATCAACTGCAGGCTCACGCCGCCGACCTTGACGTTGACGAACTGGGGCAGGAACACCATGAAGAACAGCAGCGCCTTGGGATTCAACAGGCTGTTGAGGGCGCCGCGGCAGAAGATTTTCCACAGCGAAGCCGACTGGAGCTGGCTATCCTGAGTCGCTGCTGGCGTTCTCAGTGCTTGCCAGGCAAGCCACAGCAGATAACCAGCCCCGGCCAGGCGCAGGATGTCGAACGCCGGTGCCCAGCTCATCACCAGCGCACCAATGCCCGCGCTGACCATCATCGTCATGAGCACGTCCGAGAAGGAAATGCCAAGGGCGGCGGCAACGCCGGCACGCCAGCCGTGGGCCAGCGCATGGCTGGTGACGAAGGCCATGTTGGGCCCTGGGACGATCAGCAGAAGCACGACAGCAACCACGAACAGGTAGAGATTGGCGGTATCCGGCATGGGGATCACTCCGTGGGATGAGCCACGACAGTAAGCGAATGACGAGGAGGGCGTCAGTTACAGTCCGGGCCAATCTGATAGCAACAGTCGTTTCTCGCGATGCATCACGGTAATCGCTAAACTGCTGGCCCGAATTTCAGCAAGGAAGTGGGTGGATGCGTTCGCTTGTCAGCAGTGTGCTTCTTTCCATGACGCTGGTAGCCCCGGTCATGGCCGAGCCAAGGGCGTTTTCGGTGAATGATCGCAGCGGCCAATACCTGGTCGAAGTGTTGTTCCCGGAACCGCCGGAAGACCCGCATCAACTGGCGCACGCGTTTATCACCATTCGCGACAACGCCACCCACGAAGCCTTGCAGCAGTTGCAGACGCCCGCCGGCAATGTGCCCGTGGACCGCAACGGCAAAGTCGACAACTGGCTACTCGGCCCCCAGAGCCTGTTGTACTTCGACGACTTCAACTTCGATGGCCGCCTGGACTTGGCGATTCGTAACGGCAACGATCCCGACGCGAGCTACAAACCGGCGTTCGACGTCTACCTGCAAGATCCGCAGAAAACTCAGTGGGTCCTCAACCCTGCGCTGACGGGCCTGGCAAAGGAGGACAGCAAAGGCATGTTCGCCGTCAGCCCGCTGGACGGCGTCCTGCTTTCGCAAACCGACCGTGACTGCTGCTGGACTCGCGCCACCCACTGGAAAATGCGCGGCGACGAATTGGTCCTGCTTCACTCAGACACCGAGGAGCAGATCCAGCCGACCGAGCCAGGCGAAAATACCAGCATGCCCAGCGGCTACACGCTACGCACCACCGGCGAATTGAAAGATGGCCAGTGGCGCGAACAATCGAGCCTGGAAGGCCCGGAAAAGGAGGATCCGGTGATTCTTGCCGGAACCCTCGATGCCAAGACCCCGGTAGAACTCTGGTACCAGGCGCAAGGTGTCGTGATCATTGGCGAGGTGCGCTATACCCAGGCGGGCAGTGGCGAACCGATCAAGCTGCTGGGAACCCGGGAAGACGCCGACGACGACCTCATCAGCCTCCACGAATATGCCGATGACGGTCGTCAAACGGGTACCTGGAGGATCTCCCGGGAAAACGTCGAACCCTACAATCACACCGGCACCTGGGTCAGCGGCACTCAGGGCGACGACCGCAAGTTGGCGATCCTGCTGCACGATGAAGAGCGCGAATTGGATGGCGACAAAATCGACGACGTCGACCGTGACCTGCGCAGCGGCCATTACCAGATGCGCCAGGACGCCCTGGGGCGCGACGCGGACCTGGACTTGAAGATCCTGCCGGACCGCGACGCCAACGGGAAAGAAGTCACCGAATTCACCGTGACCTTGAAGGGCGGCGTGACCGAGCATCACATCGTACCGATGGAAAGCGACAACCTGATCATCGTGCGCGAGCCGCAAGCTTCCGAGAAAAATGGCCCATATCACATACAGCTTGTGAAGAATTTTGCGGTCATCAATTACAACGCTGCGCCAGATTCCCCGGATATGTTGACGGGGGTTTATTTGAAGCAGCGTTGAGCAGGACATTAATGGGGATGAAGGCTGGCTCAGCCACTGCGTGGCCGATCAGGTCAGGTCATAGCTGGGTGAATTCACGCTGCCTATCAGCGTCAGCTCCACGTGTTCAGGCGCGTAAAGCTCGACTTGGCCCTTGGCAGCATCGAAGCCGGAGCGGGCGGCGTCGCTCGCCGTGCTGAATATCAGGTTGCTGTCGTTGAGCTGTGCGGCAAGGTTGCCGTCGAGCACCAGCTCGAAGCGTTGGCCGTCGGCATTGGCCTCGAAATTTTTCAGGTACGTGCGGGTATCGTCTGCGTTAGTTCCGATCGCCAGGGTGCCGTCGTATCCGTTCCCGATACCCGTAAAGCCCAGGGCACTGAGGTCGATGTGATCCTCACTGGGGTTGAAGTCGAGTATGCGGTCACTGCCGCTGCTGTCAGCGGTGCGAAAACTGTCGGCCACATTGGCGTAGTTGAATACATCGCTTCCCGAGCCGCCGGATAGCAGGTCACGGCCGAGATTGCCCTGTAGCACGTCGTCCCCTGAAAGACCGCGCAGGATTTCGTCAGTACCCAAGCCTTGCAATTCATCATGGCCAGAGGAGCCGGTAAGTCTTGTGTTGCCATCCGCGCTGCCAAACGTGGTGTCCAGGCTGCCATCGGCATTGAGCCGAACGGCCGCATAGTCGCTGCCGCCGTTGGCAAAAGCGCTTCCGCTGAGCAAAATTTTTCCATCGTTCTGCAGGGTGACTTCGTTGGCTGCCGCCGAAACCCCGGGCAAGTCGATGCTGACCAGCCCTTGATTACCGAAACTGGTGTCGGGGCTGCCATCGGCATTGAGCCGCAGTACGGAAAAATCATCGTAAGCTACAGTGCTGGCGACTAATATTTTGCCATCGTCTTGTACAGCCACGTTGCCGTTGTAGCTGGCAAAGTGGGTTAGCGCGACGACGCCATTATCGCCAAAGTGGCTGTCCAGCTCCCCGCTGGCAGTGTATTTGAGCAGGCTGTTGTCAAAACCTGGCGCGCCTTGGACCAACACGCCGCCATCCTTCAGGACGGTGATGCCCTGCATGAATGCAAACGTTCCCTGGGCTTGCAAGGTCAATACACCATCCGTGCCGAAGGACAGGTCCCGCGTGCCGTCGGCAAGCAGCTGCGCCACTTTCAACGTATTGCCCTCGATTGCACCGACCAGCAAGCTGCCATCGGCGTTGACGTCCACTAGCGGCGCGGCGCCGAACCCGCTGGACAGGCTGGCTTGGGCATTGCTGTTGAACGCGGTATCGGCTTTACCGTCTGGCCCCCATCGCTGGACGATAGGGGTGTCATCGTGGCCTTCGTGAGCCGTCACCACGGCGCCATCGGCCTGGACTTGAAGGCTGTACGCCTTGTCGAGGGGGATTTGCTTGTGAATCACCAGCCGACCAGCGTTGCCGTAGGTCGTATCCAAACTACCATCGGCGTAGAGGTGGGTCAGGGAAAAATCCTTGCCGTCATCCAGGTCATCGCTGTGGTAACTGAAGCCGGCGATCAGTACTGAACCGTCGGGCTGTAAGATCATGTCCTGGACATTATCGGTGTGCCCGGCGATATCGACGATCATGATCCCCGGGGCGCTGTAAGTGCTGGCCATGTCTGCATCCTTCAAAAATATCCTGAAGGAATCACTCTAGCCCGGAACCACTGGTGCGCCAGACCAATGGATAAACGGGGTATCTGGCAGCCGACTTGATAGTCAGCAGTAATCCGCAGCCAGTCGGACACGTATGCGATCCCGAGTCCGATATGGCAGCGACTAAAGCTGTGCCGCTGTAAATGCGGCCTCGTTCTGTACTTTATTCCTGACGCAACAGCACCCTGGTTACCCGACGCTCTTCAACCTCCATCACAGTCATGCTCCATCCTTGCCAACTGAGCGTGTCGCCAATGATCGGCAAGCGATCCAGCAGGCTCATTACCAACCCGGCAAGCGTCTGGTAATCCTCCGTCGCTTTTGCCTGGAAGCCGATGTGTTCGCGAACCTGACTGAGATTCAGGGCACCGCTGACGAGGAAACCCTCTTGCTGGGGAACAATGTTCGGGCCTTCGATTTCACTGGCATCCGGCAGTTCACCTGCAATGGATTCCAGGATGTCGGTCATCGTGAGAAGCCCCACGAAGTCACCGAACTCGTTCACCACGAACGCGATGTGGGTCGACTCCTGACGCATTTGTTCCAGTGCATTGAGGATCGTGAAGCTGTCCAGCAGGTTGATGGCTTTGCGCGCCATGGCCTCCAGATTCGGCTGATTGCCGGCGAGTATTTCCTTTAGCAGTTCTTTCTTATGGACAAAGCCAAGCGGCTCATCCACGCGTCCTTCCCGGATCAACGGCAAGCGTGAGTAGGAAGAGTGCATCAGCGCCGTACGGATTTCTTGCGGAGCATCTGCCAGGTCGAGGTGGTCGATTTGCGCACGAGGCGTCATCACACTGCGTATCGGGCGCTCGGCCAATTGCAGCACGCCACTGATCATGACCCGTTCGCGCCGATGGAAAACCTGCTCCGGTTCGTCGCCTTCCAGCATATCGGCGATTTCCTCGCCGACTTCAGCGGCATCCAGCTTTTGGCCGCCCAGCAGGCGCAACACCGCATGGGCGGTACGTTCGCGCACCGGTCGAAGACCTTGCAGGCTTTTCTTGCGACGCGAGCGCGCCAACTGGTTGAACAGTTCGATCAGGATCGAGAAACCAATCGCGGCGTACAAGTAGCCTTTCGGAATGTGGAAACCCAGGCCCTCGGCGGTGAGGCTGAAGCCGATCATCATCAGGAAACCCAGGCACAGCATGATGACAGTAGGGTGGCCGTTGACGAATTTTGTCAGCGGTTTGCTCGCGATCATCATCAAGCCGATGGAGAACATCACCGCGATCATCATGACCGACAGGTGTTCCACCATACCCACGGCCGTAATCACCGCATCCAGGGAAAAGACCGCGTCCAGTACCACAATCTGCGCAACGATAGGCCAGAACATCGCATAGGCGGCATTGCCGGCACGTTGCGCCACGTGGCCCTCGAGTCGCTCATGCAACTCCATGGTTGCCTTGAATAGCAGGAACACACCGCCAAACAGCATGATCAAGTCCCGGCCCGAGAATGTCTTGCCGAAAACTTCGAACAGCGGGTTGGTCAATGTCACCATCCAGGAGATGCTGGCGAGGAGGCCAAGGCGCATCAGCAATGCCAGGGACAGGCCGATGATACGGGCGCGGTCGCGCTGCTCGGGCGGAAGTTTGTCAGCCAGGATGGCGATGAATACGAGGTTATCGATGCCGAGTACCAGCTCCAGCACGATCAAGGTCAGCAGGCCCAGCCATGCCGTGGGGTCAACGATCCATTCCATGGATTATTCGCTCCCTCGGATGATCAATGCGAGGGAAGGGGGCTGCAACGCGCAAGAGCAGACCACAGGGACGCAGGAGAGAAAGCAGTTCTTTGAAAGGCGACTGGGAGGTTCCTGGAGGGTGTGCATACAGACCTGGAAATGATTGGGGAAGAAATCCTACAACGGTTTCTAACATTTCAGACGAGGCGATTTATTACAGGATCTGACAGGGCGGTGATTGATGAGAACGCTGCGTCGACATGTCCCCTTGGAGACATAGGCAGCTTGCGCGGTGCATTCGAAGATGACGGTCGGGGAGTTTGCCCTGAACAAGATTTGGAGGATCACCGCGTGGACAGAACAACAAAAGCGCCGACGGCGGCCGTTAACCCGTCAGGGATCAGCTACCAAAGTGTAGAAAGCGGTTACTTTGAACAACGTCGCCTGCAGCGTCACGCAGGATTCTTCACTCTGCTGATTCTCGGTGTCGGTGCGGTGGTGGCGGGTCAGTATTCCGGTTGGAACCTTGGCTTGGCTCAAGGCTTTGGCGGCATGTTTTTGGCCTTGCTGATCATTGCCGTCATGTACCTGTTTCTTTGCTCCTCAATCGGCGAAATGGCGGCTGCGCTACCACATACCGGCGGCGCCTATTCTTTTGCGCGTACGACAATGGGCCCGTGGGGGGGATTCAGTACAGGCCTTGCGGAGAACATCGAATTCATCCTGGCCCCTGCGGGGAACATGTTTTTCATGGGGGCCTACCTGACTGCAATTTTCGGTACTGGCCCCGAATGGCAACCTGTCTGGTGGGTGGTCGGTTATGCCTGCATGCTGCTGCTTTCGAACCGGGGCTTGGGTGTGTCGATGCGCGCGGTCGTGCTCATTACCATCGCGGCGGTGTCAGTGTTGGTTGTGTTCTTCATTGCGGCTTACCCGCATATGGATTTCACCGGTAATGCCCTGAACCTTGCAGCTGACGCCGCAGGCAAGCCGGTCGAAGTGCAGGGCGGTAACGGACCGTGGCTGCCGTTCGGACTGACCGGCGTCATGCTTGCATTGCCGTTTGCCGTCTACATGTTTCTGGCCATCGAGCAATTGCCGCTGACTGCCGAGGAATCGCATAACCCGACCCGGCATTTGCCGCTGGCATTGGTCTGGGGCACCGTGATTCTTGCGGTATTGGCGTTGGGTGTGTTGTTTTTCAGTGCCTCGATCGGCGGCGGCAGCTTCTTCATGAGCACGTCGTCGGAACCGCTACTCGATGGCTTCCGGGAGATTTTCGGGCACACCGCAAGCAAGCTGTTGTCAGCAGTGGCCGTGCTGGGGCTGGCGGCGTCGTTCCTGGCGGGTAGCTTTGCCGCAGGACGCAATATCTATTCGCTGTCGCGTGCCGGTTACTTGCCAACCGGGCTATCGGTTACACACCCGACCCGCAATACGCCGAATATTGCACTGGCCACCGGGGCGCTGGCTGCACTGGGGATCCTGATGCTCTGCTGGTTTACTTTCGGCAAGGATAACAACGCATTGATGGGCGGAATCCTGGTGAGCATGATTGTGTTCGCCGGGATGATTTCCTACATCTTGCAAAGCGTCGCTTATATTCGCTTGAAGCGCTCCTTCGCTGATTTGCATCGGCCTTATCGCAGCCCTTACGGAATATTCGGAGCTGTCGCGGTGATCATCATTGCAACCGCGACACTGATTTATCAGTTCCTCGATCCTCTCTATAAATGGGCGGCCCTCGCTGCTGCCTGCTGGTACCTGATCGGGATTGCTTACTTTGCTTTCTATCGTCGTCATCGCCTGGTGTTGTCACCTGAAGAAGCATTCGCCGTGAGTGGCGGTCGTGAAGGAAATCCGCAAAATGACTAATGTTGAACGATCCAAAGGCAAGGGCCGTCTGGCCGGAAAAGTGGCCATTATCACCGGTGGCGCCGGCGGTTGCGGCGCTGCCGCAAGTCGGTTGTTCGCCGCTGAAGGGGCCAAGGTGATCATTATCGATTTGAATGGCGATGCCGCCGTCAACCTGGCGTCGCAGATCATTGCCGACGGCGACCAAGCACTGGGATTGGGCGCCGATGTCTCGCAAGCCGTTCAGGTTCGTGAGGCTATCGCCCGAGGGCTGGCAGAATTTGGCCCGGCGGACGTGCTTTTCAACCACGCCGGCACCTTGATCGTGAAGCCTTTTCTGGACGTGCAGGAGCATGAGTGGGACTGGCTTATGGCCGTGAACGTCAAGAGCATGTACCTGGTCACTCAGGCGGTGCTTCCACAAATGCTTGCCAAGGGCTCGGGCAGTATCGTGTGCACTTCGTCGATCTCCGCGCAGTATGCGACCCCAGGCGAGGTCGTATACAACGCCAGCAAGGGCGCATGCCAAATGTTTGCGCGGGCCATTGCCGTCGAGTTTCGTGATCGTGGTATCCGCTGCAACGCAGTCGCCCCGGGTTTTATCCGTACCCCGCACGGCGAGCGGGAAATGCGCGACTTGCAACTGATGGGGGTGGATGCCAGTGAAGCGGCAATCAAGTCGCAGCAGGGGCGGCTTTGCGAGCCGGAGGAGGTCGCACGGGCCGCGTTGTTTTTAGCCAGCGACGATGCTTCATTTGTCAGTGGCACGCAGCTGTTTGTGGACAACGGTTTTTCAGCGGTCTAAATCAATCGTGGCAAGAAATATGCTTGCTCTTTATCGCTGGGTTAAGGGTGCGCTCACTAGTAGGGCGCACTGGATAAAGACAAGGGGATGGCATGGCAATTTCAGTTCCGAATGGCAGACGTGGCATGGATGCCGCGCCCGCCCTTGATGCATGGCACTGCGCGACGCCCGGCCTGGTCGCATTGCTGCAGTGTGATGGCTTTGCCCGACAGTTGGATGAGGCTTTATGGGCCGTTGCGAGTTTCGACCAAAGCTGCGTGCTGTTTTACCCAACGGACGGCTCACCGGTGTTACTGCACAACAACCTGCAAGGTATCTGCGAACCGGGGGCGATGCATAGCTATCTTAACGGTACGTATTTGCTGGACCCGGTTTATACCGCCTGCGCTCACGGCAAGGCGACCGGACTCTATCGCATGAGCGAATTGGCCCCTGATGCTTTCTTCGAGGGTGATTACTTCAATTCCCCCGATGTGCATCCCTGTATTTCCATGCAGTCGGGCACATTGGCCGAAGAAATTGTCTTCATCTCTGCATTGCCGGGCATTGGTCACCTTGCTTATTCACTGATGCGACAGAACGCTTCTCCGACGTTTTCCGCCTTGCAGTTCGAAGGTTTACAGGGTTGCGGTGCGATGGTTGATGTATTGTTGCAACGTCACTATCAAGGCGTTTGCGCTCATCACGACGACAGTGCATCAGCCTTGAAAGAGCATTTGAACAACGCTTTTTCGCGATTCGCCGCTGATCAGCTAACCCCCCGTGAACAATTGATCGTCAGCATGATCCTGCGTGGACACTCCAGCCTTTCGATTTCACTGCACCTTGGTATCGCGGAGGGCACGGTAAAAAATCACCGCAAGCACCTGTATTTCAAGCTCGGCATTTCCAGCCAATCCGAGCTGTTTCATCTGTTCGTGAATTTTGTCCTTAGTCATACCTCAAATGTCCCGTTTGCCAGTGCTGTTAACGCGCTAGTGTTCCAGGAAGCTTTTGCCAATTAACGAAGTTCAGTGTCATTACCCGATGCTGTGCCGATGTTTCGTCGAGTATTCGATGCACCATCTACTGGACCTGAAGCGAGTCAAGAACGCGCAGGGCAGGGCGGTGGGCGGGTTTACGATGACTCGGCAGATGAACAGGGATGGACATTATCGATGGGTAACTCAGTCTTGCGGATATGGTGTGCAGTCAGTGTGCTGTGCATGGCCTCATTCACGATGGTCACTTCCGAGTTCGCGCCCATTGGTTTGTTATCGCAGATATCGACAGACCTGAATCAAACCCCGTCTACCGTCGGGCTAACGGTAACGTTATATGCCTGGATCGGGGCTGCCAGCGGCTTGTTATCCAACGGGTTGAACCGCTGGATCCCCCGCAGGACATTGCTGATCGCATTGATGTTAATACTGGCCGTATCAAACGGGCTGGCGGCGTTATCCCCTGAATTTTCGACGCTGCTCGGTGCGCGCGCCGTCGGCGCATTGGCCCATGGTGTGTTCTGGGCAATCGTGGCAGCCACTGCCGCGCATATCGTGCCGTCGCAACGCATGGGGTTGGCCACCTCGATTGTCTTGGGCGGTATCACGATCGCCACTGTCATGGGCGTTCCGCTGATCAATCTGGTGGGGCAATACGATGGTTGGCGTACGGCGTTCGTATGCCTGGCCTTGATGTGTGTCGTCAGCGCCGGTGCGATAGCACTGGTGCTTCCTTCCATGCAGATTCATTCCCTGGCCAAGGGGGGCGGGTTTGCGGCGGTGCTGCGGCGCAAGGATCTGTTGATCACGTACGTCATCACCGGATTGACAGCGGCTGCGCATTTTGGCGCCTATACCTTCGTCGAGCCGTTTATTGGCCAGGTACCTGGTATCACGCCGTACTTGATTGCCACCTTGCTGTTTGCTTTCGGAGCCGCAGGTTTTCTGGGCAACTTGCTCAGCGCTTTCTTTATCGATCGCTACTTGATGGTCTTCATTCTGGTGGCGTTGGTCGCGATGGCATTGGCCCTGGTGACCTTGGGTGTCTACGGCCCGTTATTGGGCATTGCGCCGGTGGTTATGTTGTTGGTGGTCTGGGGCGTCGCGATTTCCGCCTTGTTTACCGGCCTGCAGACCTGGGTCTTGCGAATTGCCGGCGATCACACGGTACCGGCCACTGCGGTCCATACAGCCGTGCTGAATAGCGCGATCGGGCTGGGTGTGATTATCGGTGGAGAAACGCTGAATGTGGCTGGCTTCAAGGGGGCGATGCTATCGGCCAGCGTGGTGATTGTCCCGGCTATTGTCCTGATGATTGCCGCAGAAGCACGCGCTCGAAAAGAACCCGTTTTTTCATGAAAAGAGGGGAGTAGGGATTCGTTTCCCTTCAAACTCAAGCGCGTTGTGCTCCCGCCCAATCACTGCAGGACGTCTGCTGAAAATAGTCATTGTATTGCTTCGAAATCGAATGTTATTGTTATAACACGGTAAAAATTAATGACAGTGAAATAACATTTCGCGTTCGGGAGCTCTGAAAATCCATGGAAAAGAACAGCTTCCTGCAGTTGCTGGAGCGAGAGTTCTCCAACCTGACCCCAACGGGCAAGCGGATCGCCAGTTATCTGTTGGGTAACCCAGAACAGCTTCCGTTTGAGTCGGCCGATAGCATCGCGCAGCAGACCTCCACCACGGGGATTTCCGTAGGGCGTTTTTTTCGATCCCTTGGCTACCAGAACATCGATGAAGTCAAACAGAGCCTGCGCGTTGAAACGCCGGCGTCGTGGCTTATCACCGATCGCATCGGCGCCTTTCGTGCCGAAAGCAATCAGCAAGATGCTCTTGATCGTTCCCTGAGTCGCGAGATCGAGGCCATTCGGTATGTCTACGGTCTGGCGCGCAGCGACGCCTTCGCCGATATCGTGCAACGCATCTACGAAGCCGATGCAGTGTTCATTCTCGGCATTCAGTCCACTCGAGGGATTCTCACAGCGTTCCATAGCCACCTTGAGTACATCCGGCCCAAGGTCTACTACGTCGATGGTCTGTCCGGCATTTACGCTGAAACCCTGAATTCCGGCTTTGCCAATCCCTACGCAATCATTGCGGATTTCCGTGCTTATTCCAGCGTGACTCAGACTTTCTGCGACGCGGCCATAGACAACAACCTCCCATTGGCCCTGATCACCGACCTGCAATGCCCCTGGGCCAGAGACTACCCACTTGACCTCTTGCAACTGAAAACCGATGTCGGGCAGTTCTGGGATTCACCTGCGCCATTGGCCTGCCTGTTGAATCTCATCGTGTCGGCCGTCGCTGAGAAATACGGGGATCGACTCGATGAGCGCTTGGCCAAGAACCGTCAATTGCAAAAAGCTTTCGGTCAGTTCGAAGGCTGATCTTCATCGTCCCACTGAATCCCAACTGGAGTATTGGCGTGAACAACAGCCCCCTTGTAGAGATCGATGCCCAGCGCTACCAGGTGCAAATCGATTTGATCTACGCCGGTGCAGATAACCTGGCAGGAAGAGTGATTTATCCACATGCGCGCTGCCTGTTACATCGCCAGGCTGCCGACTGTCTGTACAAAGCCAGTCAGCTCGCGCGTCAGGCCGGGTTTACCCTTCGCATCTATGACGCCTATCGGCCGCCTTATGCCCAGTACCTGTTGTGGGACGCGCTGCCAAACAACGACTACGTGCGTGACCCACATTTGGGCTCCCATCACAGCCGTGGCGTGGCGGTGGACCTGACGCTGGTCGGTACTGATGGCGAGCCGCTGAATATGGGGACTGAATTCGACGCAATGGAAGAGAAATCCCACCAGTTCTATCCCGACTTGCCAGTAGACGTGCAGCGCAATCGACTGCTGCTGGTGGGAATCATGCTCGCCGCCGGCTTCCAGGCGATTGCCACCGAGTGGTGGCATTACGAACTTCCGGATGCCGACGATTACCCCTTGCTGGAAGACGTTTAAACCACGGATCTACCAACAGATAGCACCGCGCAGCCCACGCTCAGTGCGGCTGATAACAATAACAAGACAGCGTTACTTACGTTTCACCTGCAACTGCCCGGTTATAGCTTTTATAAAAAACCTGACGTACTTCCCTCTATCGAATGATCAAGGAAACCGGCATGAACCCAATGAACACCGTGACCAGCAAACCCTTTCCCGGCGCCGGCAAGCTATTGCTGAGCATTTTGTGCAGTGCATTGAGCCTCGGTGCCTGGCAGGCTGCGACAGCGGCTGTACCACAAGACACCCTGGTCATCGGCAAACCCGCTGATCCCCAGACCCTCGACCCGGCCGTGACCTTCGATAACAACGACTGGACCATTACCTATCCGTCGTACCAGCGCCTGGTCGGCTACAAGGTCGAAGGCGACAAAAGCAGCACCGAAGTTCAGGGTGACCTGGCCGAGAGTTGGACCGTTTCTCCGGACAATCTGGTCTGGGAATTCAAAATCAAACCTGGCAACAAATTTGACGACGGTGCCCCTGTAGATGCCGCCGCGGTGAAGTTCTCCTTTGATCGCTTGATGACTCTCAAGCAGGGACCTTCCGGTGCATTCCCGGAGGACATGGTGGTCACGGTTGTCGACCCGCAGACCATCCGGTTCACCCTGAAGACGCCTTTCTCGCCGTTCCTGTTTACCCTGGCCCACAACGGTGCATCGATCATCAACCCCGCTGTGGTCAATAAAAGCGCGGACGTCAATGCCTGGCTGTCGAGCCACACCGCAGGCTCCGGTCCCTTCCGCTTGAGCAACTGGCAAAAAGGCCAGTCGTTGACCATGGAGCCGAACACCTACTTCGCCGGCCCCAAGCCTGCGCTGAAAACCGTGGTCATCAAGATCATCGGTGAGCCCTCCGTGCGTCGCCTGCAATTGGAGCGGGGTGACCTGGACATCATCGAAGACATGCCCGAAGACCAGCTCGGCGTTCTTGCCAGCAAGCCCGGCGTGGTGGTGAAGGAGTTCCCGTCGCTACGGGTCACCTATCTCTACCTGAACAACAAAAAGGGCCCACTGACCAGCGTCGATGCTCGTCGTGCGATCACCGAAGCGGTGGACTACAACGGCATCGTCAAAGGCATTCTCAGGGACAAGGCCAAGCTCCTGAACGGGCCAATCCCGGACGGCATGTGGGCGTATGACAGCTCGCTGCCGCCAATGAAGCAGGACATGGCCGCCGCCAAGGAGAGCCTGGCCAAAACGTCGCAGAAAATCACCAACCTCAGCTACATGTATTCGGACAAGGATCCTAACTGGGAACCGATCGGCCTGACCCTGCAAGCGGCATTGGCGCCACTGGGCATCAACCTCAAGCTGGAAAAGCTCGCCAACGCCACGCTGCGTGAGCGCGTCGGCCAGGCCGACTACGACATCGCCGTTGGTGCCTGGAGCCCGGACTTTGCCGACCCGTACATGTTCATGAACTTCTGGTTCGACTCCAAGATGCAGGGCCTGCAGGGCAACCGCTCGTTCTATAGCAACCCGCAAGTCGACAAGTTGATTCGAGAGGCGGCCGCTAATAGCGACACCGCGAAGCGCGTCGAGCTGTACCAGACCGCGCAAAAAATGGTGCTCAAGGACAGCGTCTACGCCTACCTCTACCAGAAGAGCTACACCTTGCCGATGCGTGATTCGGTCAAGGGTTACGTGTTCAACCCCATGCTCGAACAGGTGTTCAACTTGGGCAGTATGAGCAAGTAAACCGGCTCCCTCGCGCTGGCCATTCGTGGCTGGCGCGGTTTCTGATTTTCGTCGTGGGTGCTACTGAGGTGCCAAAATGGCCTTCCTGACTTTGTTGCGCAAGCGCCTGCTCGGCCTGTTGCTGGTCGTGTTCGGCGTTTCGCTGATTACCTTTGCAATTTCGCACCTGATCCCCGGGGATCCTGCCCGATTGATCGCTGGCGACCGTGCCAGTGATGCGTTGGTGGCAGGCATACGTCATCAACTGGGATTGGATCTGCCGCTGTATCAACAATACGGTCGTTACCTGATGGACCTGGTGCAGGGAGACCTGGGAACCTCGATACGCACCAGCCGTCCTGTGCTGGAAGACTTGCAGACGTTCTTCCCGGCAACACTGGAGTTGGCGCTGGTAGCGCTGGTGCTTGCGATCCTGGCCGGCGTGCCGCTTGGCGTGCTATCAGCGGTTTACCACAATCGGGCGATTGACCAGATCGCCCGCACGCTTGCAGTCACCGGGATTTCAACACCGGCCTTTTGGCTCGGCCTGGGCGCAATCGTTCTGTTCTACGGTCATCTGGGTTGGTTGCCGGGAGGAGGGCGGCTGTCCGAAGGGCTTGCTCCGCCGCCGACAATCAGCGGTTTTTATCTGCTCGACTCGCTGCTCGCCGGTGAGGGCGCGCTGTTTCTCGATGCCGTCGAGCATCTGATTCTGCCGGCGGCGACCCTGGGGTTCGTGACCCTGGGTGTCGTCGCACGGCAGATTCGTTCAGCCATGCTTGATCAACTCGGCGAAGACTATATCCGCACCGCCCGCGCCTACGGCCTGTCCCGTTGGACTGTGATCCTGCGCCATGCACTGCCTAACGCGCTCATCCCTTCGGTGACAGTCTTGGGATTGACCCTCGGAGATTTGCTGTATGGCGCGGTGCTGACCGAAACGGTCTTCGCCTGGCCCGGCATGGGCGCCTATGTGGTCAAGTCGATCCAGTCGCTGGACTTCCCGGCGGTGATGGGCTTCGCCATTCTGGTTTCGTTCATCTATGTGCTCCTGAACATGGCCATCGATATTGTGTACCGCGTGATCGACCCACGCATCGGCGAGGTAAGTTGAAATGTCCGCTACCCTGATGGCTACGCGCCGCCCGCGCTGGAACGAAAAACTCGCCTATCTGACCTACCGCATCCGCCGCAGTCCGCTGACCATGGCGGGCCTGGCGATCACCTGTATCGTCTTGCTGTGCATGATCTTCGCCCCTTGGCTGGCCAGTCACGATCCCAACGCGCTGAACTTGGCCGAACGCCTGGCGCCGCCATCCAGCAGCCATTGGTTCGGCACCGACGAAGTCGGTCGCGACCTGTTCAGCCGCGTGCTGTTCGGTAGTCAGCAGTCGGTGGGTGTCGGTCTGTTCGTGGCTTTTGCATCCTGTTTTATCGGCGGGTTGCTGGGGTGCTTTTCCGGGGTCATCGGTGGTCGTTTCGACGCATTGATCATGCGCCTGATGGACATCATGCTGTCGGTGCCATCGCTGGTGCTGATCATGGCCTTGGCGGCTGCGTTGGGCGCGAGCCTGTTCAACGCGATGCTGGCGATTACGCTGGTACGAATTCCTTCCTATGTCCGGCTAGCCCGCGGCCAAGCCTTGAGCATCCGCGAGATGGGTTATGTCAAGGCCGCCCAAACCTTCGGGGCAGGGCGCTGGCACCTGGTGCACTGGCACGTGGCGCGCAACGCAATGCCGCCATTGCTGGTGCAGTTGAGCCTGGATATCGGCAGCGCGATCCTCATGGCCTCGGCCTTGGGCTTTATCGGCCTGGGAGCGCAGCAGCCTACGGCCGAGTGGGGCGCGATGGTCGCCACCGGGCGCAACTACATCCTCGATAACTGGTGGTACTCGACCTTTCCCGGCCTGGCGATTCTGATCACGGCCACCGGGTTCAACTTGCTGGGCGATGGCGTACGCGATCTGCTCGATCCACGGCAACAGGGGAAGTGACCATGCAGACGTCGAGTCCAGTATTGTCCATCGACAACCTGAGCCTGGAATTCCCGGCTTACAAAAACAACGTCAAAGCCCTGAACGGCGTGTCGCTGCACGTCAATCCCGGGGAAATCGTCGGCGTCGTCGGCGAGTCCGGATCGGGCAAGTCGGTCACGGCCATGCTCAGCATGCGATTGTTGCCCGAGCGCAGCTATCGCATCACCGCCGGCAGCCTGAGCATGCTCGGTCGCGACATGCTGGCAGCGCCTGAAAAAGAGTTACTGACGATTCGCGGGCGCGACGCCGCGATGATTTTCCAGGAACCGATGACCGCCTTGAACCCGACCCGGCGCATCGGCAGGCAAATGCTTGATGTGATCATTCATCACCAGAAAATCAGCGCCGCCCAGGCCCGTCTCAAGGCGATCGCACTATTGCGCGACATGCACATAGCCAGTCCGGAACAGGTATTGGAGAGCTATCCTTTCGAACTGTCTGGCGGCATGCGCCAGCGGGTGATGATCGCGCTGGCGTTCTCCTGCGAGCCCCAATTGCTGATCGCCGACGAGCCGACAACGGCCCTCGACGTGACCGTGCAACGCCAGGTGTTGTTGCTGTTGCGAGAAAAAGCCAGGCAGCGGGGCACGGCCATCTTGCTCATCACCCATGACATGGCGTTGGTTTCGCAGTTCTGCGACCGGGTCTACGTCATGTACACAGGGGCAGTGGTCGAGGAGGGCCGCACGGCGGATGTCATGGGCAATCCGCAACATCCCTATACGCAAGGTTTGCTCAGTGGTCTGCCGGAAATGGTCGAGCCGGGCCAGCCGCTGCTGACCATTGCCGGTCAAGTGCCGAACCTGGCCTCTTTGCCCGTGGGCTGTACTTTTCAGGAGCGGTGTACGTACGCCATGCCGGTGTGTAGCAAGCGCCCGAATCTCAACACCATCAACGGTAATGACCAACGTAAAAGCGCGTGCTGGTTACCGGTCAAGGAGCTTTCGTGATGAACAGTGCCGTCCTTCAACCCATCACCCAAATGGCTCCCACGATTCTTCAACTTGACGATGTCCACGTTCGTTTCCCTGTGAGCAATGACTGGTTGGGGCGACCGCGCGGATATGCCCACGCCTTGAACGGTATTGATCTTCAGGTGCGGGCAGGCGAGACCCTGGGTATTGTCGGCGAGTCAGGTTGCGGCAAGAGCACCTTGGCCCAACTGTTGATGGGCCTGGTGCCGCCCAGCAGCGGGGAGATGAACTGGGCCAATCGCAGCGGTGAAGGCCGCAGCAACGTTCAGATTGTTTTCCAGGATCCACAGTCGTCCCTTGATCCGCGCCTGCCTATCTGGAAAATCATCACCGAGCCGTTATACGCCCGAGGCCATGTCAGCCACGCGCAGATGCGCGATGTGGCCGCCAGGGTCGCGGCCCAAGTCGGCATCCGTCCGGAGTACCTGGACCGCTTCGCGCACCAGTTTTCCGGGGGGCAGCGTCAGCGCATTGCCATCGCCCGAGCCCTTTCGTCAGACCCGGATATCATTGTCCTGGACGAGCCCACGTCGGCACTGGACATCTCGGTTCAGGCGCAGATTCTCAACCTGCTGGCCGAGCTGCAAAGTGCCCGCAATCTGACTTACATCCTGATTTCCCACAACGTATCAGTGGTGCGTCATATGGCTAACCGGGTAGCGGTGATGTACTTGGGGCAAATCGTTGAACTGGGCAGCGCGGCTCAAGTACTCGATCAGCCACGTCACCCCTATACCCGTTTGTTGCTCGAGGCGGTACCACGACTGGGCGTGCCACTGCACGACGAGCAAGTCGCGGCGCCTACCGAATTACCAGGGAACCGCCGACTACCGAGCGGCTGCTTCTTCCGCGAACGGTGCAATCTATGCACCGTTGGCTGCGAGAAGCCTCAGGTATTGCTGGGGGATGAGCAGCAGTGTGTGCGATGTCATTTACAGGATTGAGTCACTGACTTCGCCAATCCTCACAACCAAGCCCACAACGCTGGCGTCGCGCCTGAAGAAGCTAGGCATCGTGGCAGTCGTTTGAGAATGGCTGCACAGGGTAACCAGGCAGAATCTGAAATATGTTGTTACGTGTAATGTATATTATGTTAAATGATGTGTTATGTGAGATATGTTCATGAGGCGCCTAAGTCCCTGATTCGACATACCTGCTTCTGATGTGACCCCCACTGATTAATCGGAAACGTGGACGACTTAATCGGAAAGCATTCCACGCCAACCAGTTAGGTTGCACAACTGACGTACTATCTCAACCCGGCTACGCCTTTTCTGTCAGTACTAAATTGGAAAAAACCGCTCTGTAGCCCCTGATTTTTGGTGCCCACCGCCTGCGACCAAATCTCTCCTTGGTGTGCCGCGTGACGAAAGTAAATTGGAAAATGGAACTCAGCCATACTGGCCCCAGCGCAAATCCTTGTTCTCAATGAACTTATTCTCGCGCAAATATTAAAGCTGCTCCTGTACTCTGGGCGATTGACGAAAGTTAATCGGACAAAAATTCGACTGCACGGCTGATGCCGCCCAGATGTTTGCTTTCATAGCACCTGCTGTATAGATTCAGATGCTGAGATCTCTAAGGCTCAAGGCTGTTAGCCGTTCGCAATGGCCGGCCTGCATTTGGATGCATATTATGGTTCTGAGGTTTCATGGACTGCTGACGCAGCCTGACTCGCATGCCGAGGGCTCCAGCGAACGGTCTTGTGCAGAAAAAGAGCTGGTGCGTATTTACCTCCAAAGTCTTCCGTCGGCTTTACGTGCTCAGGAAAGCTATGCGTTGATGACTGATTATGCGCTGGCCACCAGGGCTCAGCCCGCTCAGGCGCGCTGGGATCAATCAGTTTTAGAAAAGTTTTTGCTTTGGAGCTTCATTGTTAAAACGAAGCCCCTGGCGGAACTAAATAATAGCGATGTGCAAGATTTTTTGAGCTTCTGCAATACCCCTCCTGAGTCATGGGTATCAAAGAGCAACGATAGATTCGTAAAAGAATTTGGCCTTCTAAAAACCAACCCAGAATGGCGTCCATTTCACTCTCCCTTATGCGAGCATGGGGTCAGGTGGGTTATTAACCGATTTTTTAGTTTTAACTCTGAAGCCATCGGTCTTGTCATTTGTCCTGCTAGTAGACCCGAAACTCCTCATGTGAATACATGCAGTTGCACTGATGCAGAGCCGTTGTGCTGTGAATACCTTGATGCGTTAAAAGAAATCACGAACGGAAAGAAAGGACTAGAGCTCGGCTTGTTTATGTTCGCCACCTCGTTTTATCTTAAAATACCCTTGAGGGATTGCCTTAACTATTTAACTTTCGATTGCTTTGATTTTTCGGACACAACCAATGGAAGATTCAAAGTCAACACAGGTAACGGATCTATTTCCGGAAGAGTCCCTGAACATTATATGGAATATTTTTTGCGCTGGAGACAGATTTCTCAACTGCCGCCCTACCCTACACCTGACGAAATGCAACCATTGTTTCATCGGCGAGCAAAAAATTACCCGACAGCTTATCTTCCAAAAATTGACGTAAATGGTTTGCTTCCCACAAAACTGTTAAGAGCTTTTAATGAGAGTTGCGCACGGTGTCGTAAGCCGGAAGGTCAACTCCTGAGCAGTTTTGATAGAAGCAAAAAATACAGAAATAAAGTCGCTAATAAACAGGAGGCTTTTTCTACTATTGAACGGCTCTACCAAGAGTCTAATAACATTAACCATGACACCTCTACTACTGCAGTCCCTTTATATCTTGTAAAAGAAGGAGTCACGGCGCAATTGCCTGAAAAAGTAATAACTCACTTTTTAACCTCCTTTAATCCAGCTAGCAGTAAGGAGATTTGCTCGGCTGGAGCGTCACTGTTTTGTTTATTTGTTCGGGGGGAGCCGAACTATCTGAATCTTCGCGCGTTTGAAAAGCTTACTCTTTGGTCGATCCTGGTAGCTGGTAAGAGCCCAGCAGATCTAGATGCGTCAGATGCTAAATCATTCTATCTATTCTGCTTGAATCCTCCAGCGCAGTGGATCAGCACGAGGATATATTCCCGATCAAGCATATTGTGGAGGCCGTTTCTTAAGCTTCGGCCGGGCAAAGCTAACAATGTGCCTCGCGCCGGCATGATCGTGAGATGGTGCAATGCTTGCTATATCCAACTGGTGCAGGCTGGTATTTTGCGTTCAAACCCTTTTCAGCATTTAAACAAATATATCAACTAAAAAGACAATGGGCAGTCCACGCGGCGCGTCTGTCGTGAACCAAGCTTCGATTGCGCCAGGCTCTGGCCCTATGGGCTTCCATCCTCGGGCCTGCGCCTCATCGCCTTACCTTAGGAATGCAGAGTAGGATCTAAGTCTTGATCCGCTTCCTCACCGAAGCCAACCTGCGCTTACCGCCAATTTTTGGATTCAAAGTAAACGTCCTGCGAACTTACCTTCCGAACTCCAGCATTTGGTGCACGACTACCTGGGAGTTGGGTCGAGATAGTCACCACCTCAACTCCTCTGTGTCGTGTCTTCAATCCGCATCAGCACCGGTGATAAGGATCAACAGCGGCTGGGCTCTTCAATGCTGGTAAGCCCCGACCAGTTCACCGTCGCGCATTTCGATCGTAAGGGTCACGTTCGCCTCTCGTTCAAGCAGCAATGTACTCGCCCCTTGAATGTCGGATAGAGCATCAGTCTTCAGTTTCGGCAACCTCTCCTCGTTCCATTGGCGTAGCTTGATACGGTTGATCTGGATAGTGGACTGCCACTCCCAGACAGAGCTAAGTGTGTCGATCCGACCGTCCAAGGCAGTGTTGAATCTCTCCAACGGCCCCTGGTTTGAGAAGAATGCGTGCACTTCAGAGTTGAAATCCTCCTCGCGTTTCGTTAGGAGCGATGTCTGACCGGTAATTTGTCTGAGCAAACTACACGCGACCCATCGCGCGCTCATACATAGCTTCCATTCTTCCACCAAGCGTTCGGCAGCTTCCTGCTTAACGCCTAGCTTCGAGACCAGCCCAGACGAGCCGTCAAACAACCCTGGACTATCAAATCCATCGACCTCCTTCTTTAGCGCCTCCAATGAAAGCACGAGATGATCATTGATACCGCCAAGCTCGCGCTCAATGAACTCCAGCTGGGCGCGGGCGGCATCATCCATTTCACCATGGTGAAGCATGACGGCAACCTGGCCGAGATACTTCAACGCCCCAGTAATCTCAGATCTGCGTTTGTCCGAGAGGTAAGTGTTGATCGCATCGATACCAGCTTTGATGTCATCTAGCTTGGCGCTGATATCCGCCAAGTGTTTCTGCGCCACTACGACTGAGGCAATCTGGAATAGCGCAGCGGAGTTCACGAGGTTCTGAAGGCGTTCTGGTTCGAACAGAGTCGCGTGTTCGCGGATTCGTCCACCCTCAATGTTGAAGGCGCGAAATCCTTCACCGTTGGCGACCTTGGCCAGCGGGCCATTGATCACTACTTCCATCAGTCGAGTCTGTGCGACCTCGGAGGCCACGGCTGCGCTGGGGATGGCCTGCAGCAGAGGCGAAAGTCTGTCGATCCCTGAGGTCGTTCGGTCGACGGCAGTTGAGTTCTTTGGATACACACTCACCGGTTTGACCGTCACCAAAGGCTTATCGGCAGTGACTCCAATGATCAGAGTACCTGACGGTTCCCGACCCTTTGATTCGTTGAAGACGTCCATGCGAACTTCCCTTTAGTCAGCGCGCGTCAGCGGCGCCTCGATGCTTTTGGCGAATGTAGGCAATCTGAGCGACACATGGCAATGTCACCCTATAAGCCTCTTTTGCAGCCATGTGCACGCCGGCGGCGCTGGCAATGGCAATACCCACAACCCCCAGTAGAGCAGTTGCTGCCCTCCCACCAACTGCAACCGCCCCCGCAGTGAATGCACCTTCAGCCAACAAAGGGGCCACTGCTGCGACTCCCATTACCCCTGCTCTCGCTGCACCGAGTCCACCAGAGCCGATCGCCGAAAGTACTGCCGCCAATCCGACGTCGATGACACCGTTGTCGGCATGAACCTTCCCTGCAAACTCAGCGCGTTCCTGTTCGGTCATTTTTTCCCAAAGCTTAGTGACTAGCTTTTGAAGAATCTTGAGTTCCAACACCTCTATTGCTTCTTTGCCCGTCACCTCGGCGTGCACGTATTTCGCAACGTCTCGCACGATTTCAGCGTAGGGAACACCAGTGCGACGCACAAGATTCGCGACACTATTTCCTCCAAAGAGCTGGAGCTCCCGTATGAGCAGAAGCAAGGTATCGCGCGAATATTTGGCCTTCTGCTTTGCAGAAAGCAAAACCTGCTGAACGTCGGAGCTCATTGCCAATCGCCCGCTACCAAAATCCGTGAGGAAGTCGACCAAAGCCCCCACATCCACGGCATCCGCCGCTGACAGCAGCGTCAGTAATTCTTTATCACCGTTGATGACGTCATTTTCATACGACATTGCCGCCCCCTTCATGCTCGTCCATTCTTGCGCCACCCCTCATCGACAACGTCAAGGCAGTACTGCGAGCAATCACCATAACGTGTCGCACGGGATGTGGTGCGGAAACAGCCCACGATGGGCAGAAATCATTTCGTTCAGTTTTCGATTTATCGACTCATAAGCCTAAGACTTGAAGCAGGACTCTGGAACACGGTCGGTCGCTGGTTCATGTAAGGTTCTGCAAATCAGCGCAGCCCAAAGCCCCTTCGCGCCAGCTCACCCAGAAGCTCCTCACGTCCATGCAGGCTCGACACATTCCGGAGTCTGTAGATCACTTGCTCCGACCAGTCGGAAGCATTCATTCCTTTGCGCTGATAGAACGCACCCCGGCGCGCATCGTATTCCGAGAGGACGCCCTCCTCGCCGGCGATCGTATAGGTTTCGTGATGCAGTACGGCTTGCTGCGGTAGCCGCGGTTTTACCTTTGCAGGTCGGTCAGGTGATGGGTAACCGACGCATAGGCCGAAGACGGGATAGACCTGGGGAGGCAGACCCAGCTCATTCGCAACGCCTTCGATATCGTTACGGATGCCACCGATGTATACGCTACCAAGCCGCAGCGACTCCAGAGCGACAACAGCGTTGTGGGCAGCCAAGGCTGCGTCAATCGTACCGAGCAACAAGCTTTCTAGGTACGGTAGTGCTTCCAGCTCTACCCCCGCCTGCTCCGCTATGCGTGAAACCAGGGACAGGTCTGCAAGCCACACCAGGAACAGTGGGGCTTGATGGATATAGGCCTGATTGCCGGCCAGGCCGGACAGGCGCTTCTTGCGATCGACATCTTGAACGGCGACGACACTCCAGACCTTGAGATTGGAAGATGTCGATGCGGACTGGGCTGCTGCGACCAGCGTCTCGATTGTGCCATCAGGCAAGGGCTGATCAGTGAACGCCTGGACGCTCCGGTGATCCAGCAGTTACTCGATGACCTCATTCGATTGCGTGGGCGGCGAGATGTCAGTTGCGCTGTAGCGGGCACTGAGCTTGGACTGTGTGTTGACTGTCAGCGATGTGCTCCAAAAGGGCCGAAGGCTACCAAATTGATGCCCGCGTAACACGCCCACCATGCCAAGTTTCATTTACCATGCGGTCAGCCGAGTTCGGACACGGACAGTTCGACAACATCCAGATATACGTACTTCTTTTGGAAGCAAAACTGCTCACGGCCCGCGAGGCTTATCAGATCCTGCGGGACATCGCTCTCGGGGTTCGTAGCATGCGCCGTCTAGGTGAGCAGTCTTGGGCTGAGATCTATTGCGGTTTGATGACGGTGGAGGCCGATGGCTGGGTGCTCACGTTCTACAACGACTGTGACACGCTCGACTATTGGGACAGCTGCTACAGCCCGGAGGGACGTGCCTACATTTTTGACTCGCTGCAGTCGTACAGTACCGACCCCGTAGAGCTGCTTAGCACCTGGGAGCATGCACAGCTGGAAAAGCTGTTGGGTGTCGCGTAGCCGGCCACCGGGGAGCGGCAGGGTTTTGGTTTGGTGGACGGTCGGCTTCCGTTTGGGGTTCGAAGCGAGCTATTTCTGGCGCCGCCCCGGCTCAATGTCCAGACTTCCACCTAAAGGGCATCGTCTAGGCAACTCACGCAACAAACCCATGCTCCAAGCGCCTGATAAACTCGATAACCGTGTCCGTCTCCAGCCTGGTCGTGACCATAGCGGCAGGAGCTTTGCCGCCAAATGCTTTTACCGGACGTGACATCCAGTGCATGGCTGCGTCGATATTGCCGCCATACAAGCGCTTCACGGCGTCGAGCACTTCCAAATAACGGGCTTGTTGATCGGGGGGCAAAGTGCTCATGAGTACGCTCCTTCTGCGGTCTGATCCTAGACTACACCATCGCCATCCGCTCACTGCCTCCCCCTTATAGGCGAGCCTGGTGCCAGTTTCAGGCGTGCCTATTACTACGATCCCTGCAGGTGGTTACGTTGGCCTGAGGCTGGTGTCTCAGAAAATGTGTAAACCAGTTTTTTGACGTGTAAAGCGCGGTGGTTTACACATCAAAAAATTGGTTTACACACGGGGTCGAGGCCGGTTTCAAGCTAGATCTTCACTTCTCTCCAGGACTCCCTCCCCGTACCCCATTGCGTATCAGCACGCATTGACTCAAGTCCAAAACACCATGGTTTTGTCATTCGCATGCTCGCTGGAGTTGCTCAGCAAACAGAGGCAGATAAAGCTCAGATTCGGCTACTTGCCACCAAACCTTGTTCTCATCCTTGTCGGTGAAGGCCAGTAGATCGTGCGCCAGAAAGACCTCAAAGCCCGCCCTAGCGACCTTATCTTCGGCGGTGAACTCGTAAAAACCGGCTTGGGCAAGTAGCTTTTTGACTATCAGCGGCAGCAACCAAGCGGAGAAAATGAGGTGGTTATGGCGAGGCCAGATGCTTCCCTTCTCACCATTTGCGGGGCCATGAGCTACGGCGTTACGAGCGGCACAGAAATCGTGAACCCAGGCGTCGAGCGGGCGATTTACGTGCTTGTCCCAGTGCTTGCACCACCACTGTTCGTCCAGATTACCCTTATGCCAGATGGGCGGGTTCGGTAGCTCGTCGAAGTGTTCGTTGATGGCTCTCCGGAAGGCAGCTTTGTCATGCGGAACGTCAAGCAGCGTGTCTATGGCGACCCGCATCAGGATCAGTTCGGATCGTTCATCTATGGATGACGCATCGGTATTGGCTCTGAGGAAGGAAACGACCGCCTCGTCGATACGTTCCTTAAGTTTCCCAACAGGTAGCTTGAGTAATGCTTCAAGCAAAGGGATGTCGAGCGTAATTCGCGAGCTGTTGTCGACGTGGTACGGCCGAATGAACTTGAGCCCTCCCCTGCCCGCCAGCATGTTTTGTGTCCCACCGTCACGCCGGCGTGTGGTCACACAGGAATGAGCCGGTGACGCGACATCAAACCGCTGCGCAACGACCTGGAGTGTGTCGGCGTTGCAATAGTCGGAAGTTGAGCACAACGACCGACCTACCAGGGCAGAGAATGCGAGATACGAACACTGAACCAGTCGCTGCTGGATTTGGGCGTCCGAGGCCTCAAGGCCCGGTTTGTCTTCGTCCCAAATGATGACCGCGGCTTGCTGGATCGGCTGTGAAGGCTGAGAGCCGAAACCTCTGTCGCCGTAGTTGCCTAGTACGCCGTCGAAAGCTTCCTGCGGTATGCCCAGCAACTCACCCGGAAGTCGACCTCGCTCATAAGGGATCAAGCGTAGGTCTGCGATCCGCAGCTCTTTGGCAGCAGATACCCACGGTAGAAAGAACACAACTGCCATAGCCCCTCGCTTCACTTGGTCATAAGATTGAAGAATCTTAGCTTAGTGGTGAGTGATCAAATGGGACTGATTTCTTCCGCAGGGCTGAATGACTAATACCATGTCGAAGCCGAAGAATTCTAAAATGAAAAAAGCCCCGAAAGGGGCTTTTGTGTGCGTGCAAAAATCATCCTGATAGTTACACGAGTCCGAGAAGGCACGTCAGAGAGTCAGTACCACACCTATTAGATTGGAGCACTCCCTGGACTTTTATACTGTATATAAATACAGTATAAAAGTCAACCTCCGTTACAAGCCACGACCGAACCTACTGACGATGCGGATCAATACACGTGGCAGCCCCTACTGCACACTCTCCAGCTTTCGCGTGAGCGTAATGAGGGGAGCGGAACACAACCAGGGCGGCATCTTGAAATACCAAGACGCCAGCTTTATCGCGGGAAACCGTGATACAAAGTCTGCTGCCAACCTTACTAGGATTCGCTAATCATGAAAGAGCTACGGACAGCCGCTGAAGTCCTTGAGCGCCTCAGCCATAACCAGGATGCATTACGCGCCGCCGTCGAAGAGCTAGCCAAATGGGTTGGTGATCGAGGAGCAAGCAGTGTGGTGGGAAATGTGAATGGAGCTCTGTCGACTCTCGACGACAACATCGATGCCGTACGGCAAGGCATCGCGGAACTAGTAGCGGCGAGCGTCAAGCAATAGGCGGGCTCAAAATCTGTGTCTCTGCGCGCATGATCGCTACGGCTCGGGCAGTGAGCGGTACCACTCAGCATAGGGCGTGTTAACAGCCTTGTGGCGGTTGTAGTCCGGGCTGCCGTCGCTCCACCATACCGGGCCCCTCTCCCCTAGTGCCCTTTTCGCCTGATCTACTTCTGCTCGAGCTGTGCGCAACTGATCTGCATGATTTGTTGCCTTCGCTACTTTGACGGCTCTCCGCGCCTCCATCAGCATCTGCACCAACTGCTGGCGCCGGTCATCAGATAGCGCGGGATTGCTGCAGCGCCATAACTGACCTTTGACTACGAAGTAGCGACCGTCTGGTGTCGTATGGCGCATCAAGCAGATCTCGTGAGCTGATTCTTCAAAGACATTACATACGACTCGCAAGCTGCACCGGAGAGATACACGGATCGCTACAGGGCGTTAATCGTCAATCGATAAAGTGCTTGAAGCCACGCTGACTCAATGAGCGAGATGGGTGTAATGAGTCTTCATAAGTTCTCTGGAGTACATTTGTACTCAATCACTATTCCGGTCACTAAGTCCCTAACAACCTCCACTCGTGACTATGGCAAGCATGCACGTGGGGCGCTTTGTTCGCCGGTGAAGCCAGACCCAGAAACACCTGAGGGCTGGACACGGCCTGCAGCGCGGCTGTTGTGAACCATGCCCTGACTGCGTCTGGATCTTGGCCCTCCGGGCTTACATCCTCATGCTGGCGCACTCCGCGTGGCTCATGGCTTCGATTCATGAGTGCCCGGGCAGACATCATGCGACGTATTGCGGCGACGCTTGCTCCATGGGCATCATGAAATAAAACAACAACAATAAAGGCAGCACCTATGACCTCCCATATCGCCACCGTATTCGCCTTCATCCCGCAGCAGACTCGTGCCTCGAAAGCTCCCCAATGTAGCGACAAGCTGGACAGCCAAGTGGTATCGATCTTCCAGGCGATTGGTATTTCCTATTCGATCCTGGACAGGATGATTGCCCACGACGCCGGCTGTGCAAATGCGGCTGCGGAATTCTTCGTTACAACGCTTATGAAGGACGGCTGGACATCGAACACATCGCACCGGTTGGTGACAGAGACCGACTGGCAGCACCGGATGTATCGAACATGGAGCGTTTTGAACGCCGAGAACCGCGGGATCGCAACGGCGCTCGACTATGAGGTGTACCAGAACTATTGGCCAAATCTGGAGTTTTGCGCGGATGGGTTTGAAGGGAAGATGGAGCGTTGGATCGCCTGGGCTTGAAGGCGACGCACTGTAGATCGCTTGCTCGGTCACCTGTCACTGACAAGGCACTTTGAAAAATACGAGCCCCCTACTCTCCTGAGCGCTCAAACCTCGGTCGAGCAAGCTCATGACCGGGGAAGTGCTCGATCCAGGTGATCCCCCCGGCTCGAAATGATCGGATACCAGTCACGGAAAGCCTGCACGCACGATCACATTCAACACTAGGCAGGCCACCTGGGAAATTGCACCTGACTTGACCAAGCGTTTTCATCCCACTTGACCATCTGGTTGCATTCGACTTTACCAGCCATTTGCATCGGGCTTGACCAGCGCACGGGTAAGCCTTGACCGGCAGGTATCGACCCAGAGCGGACTGTCACTCAGCCCTTCATGCTTGTCGTCTGGGCGCTTAAAGCTACATCTGCTGTTCAATGTGCAGACGATGTTGGAGATCGGCGCCGCTCCACCGTCTAGTGTTCTCAGAACATTCGAAAAAATGGATGAGATGCTAATGAATTTGTACCTGGACGCAGCAAAAGCGTTTCTTGACGGTGGCATCGACGCCACTTCGGCGCTCAACAGTGCCTTGAAGGGCGTCTTGCTGCATTCATCAGAAGATGGCTATGCCGGGCATAAGAAATCGTTCGGCCATGCCATGGCGAGCGTTCTGGCAGCGACTGTGGATATCGCACTTCAAGCATAGCCTGAGCTGAAACCCGATAGAGATGCGAGGGAAGAAATCGCTAGGGAGTGCTGCAAGAAGGGCTTGCACCAGGACTGAATGACCGCGTCGGCACTCCCAACTGCTATGGGTCGTTAGCAGCCAATAGTGGATGGCTGCTTTCGCCCCTCACCTATACCTGCGACTGGTCAGACCGAATGCGAGTGACTAGTGACGTCGAATGCAAACGTGTGGGTGTGGTCACGTGGGTGCAATTGCGCACCCACGAGGCTATCGGCGGCTTGAGCGGGGACATGCCTGGGTTGTCGGGGCCGACGGCCTGAAGACGCTACGCGAAGCGCTACAGCGGCATGCGCTGTTTGATGCTAACACAGCGCGTCGGCGCTTCTCGGCATCTGGCCACCCTTCGCTCACCAGCGATACACCAAAGCCCCATCTTTCCCCGGCTCAAACCATTGGCATCAAGCTTTACAAACGCGAGAAACGAAAAAGCCCTGCATTGATCAGGGCCTTGCGGCCCGGATAGTGCAACATTTTCTCGCCATCTCTTGCAGTGATTTAGACGCTTTTTCGACACAGTGGCTAGAAATGTCTAGCTACTAAGGATCGCTTCTGGCCATCAGTCTCTCGGTGTGTCATTTTTAACCTAGAGATACCGTTTCTTATCAATTTTTTTGCATTGTAAATCAAAGACTCGATCCAGCTAGCTACAGGTTGTTTGGCGTTATTGAGGGTGTTGTACGACAGCTATGTCGCCTGATGTGTAATTATATTTGTATCCAGAAGAAAGGGGGAGTTAATGGAGTTGAACTTGGAGCATCTTCCAAAGGAGCATGACTTAAGGAAGTTGGTGTGCATTGAGGCGAAAGCTGCCGAGCTAATGAGATCTATTTTTTGTGCATACAAACTTCAAAAAGAGGAGCTCGGCAATTTAAGCTCAGAGATGTTAATGGCTTATCTTTTTGCCGAGAGGCAAATTCGTCATGCTGAAAGCTTTAACTTATTAAAGGATCAACCAGACAAGCTACTGGTTTCTAGGACTATGTTTGAAGGCGCTTTATTCTTAGCATTTGCAATTAAAAGGAAAGGGAATGAAATTGCAGATAAGTGGAAGCTTCACTTTTATGTTCAGTGGATTGAAAGCGCCAACGATAAGGATTTTCCTCCAGAGATGAGGAATCAGATTGAAAGTAATAGAAATGATATAGATAGATTTTTCAGGAGGGAAACTAAAGGGCAAGTGGTATACTCAAGCAAATGGATAAGCACGAATATTCACGATATTGCCCTTTGTTTGGATGACGTATGTAAGTCTATGTATGATAATTACTATAGGCCTATGGCTGAATATCATCACTGGTCGAGCCTCTCTTTGTTCGAGCACTCACATATCAATGACGGTGATGAAGGTTCAATGATCAAGAGAGTGATTGGCGTCATAAATGCCTATTTAATATCTATCTTTAGTACATTGCTTGTTGCTAAGATTTTTCTCACGCTTTTCGATCGTGAAAGTTTTGATGGTATTAAGAGGCTTAAGGAAATAGAGGAAGTTGAGGGGATGCTAAGTGAGCTAGGATTTATAAAGACAAAGAAGGTGATGATGACCAGTAACACATAACGCCGCATTGCACCGGATAATTCGGTCAGTGTAGTATCTGCCACTCTTCCCACCTGTATGAGATACCCGATGTCTGGCCGCTACTCCCCGTCTCCAGCAAGGGCAGTACAAGACCTTCAAAACGCACGCTCGCTTTTGGGAAAGCGCCTGAGCGAGCTGCTGTACGACCAGTATTATTTCAACGACGAGAAAGAACTGGGAGACATAGGTTCTCTAGAGTGGCATTTTGGCGAGCGAGAAGTTTTATCAATGTATCTCTTGAGTGACGGCGAGAGAGTAGGCGCGGACTTGTTGCCGTCCGATACGCCGACGGCTTTCGAGATAGAGCCGAACGCGACCTGCTCTTGGAAAAGGGAAAACCTGCTCGCAGGTTTATCAGCAACGCACCTTGGGAACACAAAAATTTGCGCAGTCGAGGGAATTCTTGACTCTTTCAGCGGACACGAGCCTTGGCTGGCCGGATTCAGAGTTACGTTCGAGACTGGTGACTTCTTGATTTACCTTAACCAGGGCGACGATGCCGCCGTGTTGATTAATGCGCTACCGCCAGTAAATGTGGGCCTCGAAACGCGCTTCGTTACCTCAATTTGATGAAAGCTTTGGGTCGTCTTCTGTCCGTCGCGAGACGGAAGAAAACGACCCAAACCGGCCATTCTAGATAGGTCGCTTTCGGCCAAAAGTGGAATGCTCTCCCCCCTAGGTTTAAGCAGGCGGCATTGAATACTATCCCCAAAGTGATGCAGGTACGACTGAGGGGTGACTTTCGCGTACTTGGGCCTTGGAGTGCTGAGTGTGATCACGGATGCCAATATGTGGCAGGTGACCAGACCATGGGCAAACTCAAAGTCGGCCAGTCAGCGCTCTAGCAAAGCAGATAACCATAAAGAAAGAGAAATATGAATAGCACAAAATGATCACTCGCAAAAGCGATAGCCGAGTCTGCACTACAGACGCCCTGCCATTTGCTAGTAGATTATTACATCGATAATGAATGCACGACATTATCGGTGTTCGCTAATTGACTATTTTGGCCATGGGCAAACCGTGAAACTTTGCAGCCTCAATTTTTTGGTGCGCCATTTTCGGTGGATACTATCGACCAAAAATCAGACGCAATAGCATTGGTAACAAACTCATATGGCAGATAATAATAACCTCCATCCCCGCAAGGATTCCCATCTGCCGTTTGAGTTCCCCACGAGTTTCTCATAATGAGAAGGCTTGAAATATCATCGTACCCTACCAGCAACCCGGCATGACCAATGCTCGCCGTATCTGGGTCAGGTACTGGCACAAGACCGCCATTTAAATCTGCATCAAAAAATGAATTATGTATTCTGAGGCCAAATGCAACGGCGTAACCGTCAGCTAACGAAGACCTGATACCTCCAAGTGTCTGGAGGCTCTTTGATGTATTAGCTTTATAAATATCTGCTTCTGCGATGACACCTGCTGTAGGCGGTTCGTTAATATGGCTACGAGTATACTGCCAAAGTTGCTCATCACAATATCCGCGTTCAGCTATTGCCTGAATGGCTGCTGCGACACTGGTGCCGTTATCTCCACTTTGAGTGTTCGAGATAACCCGAGAGTGCCAATAAATAAACATCCTTGATGGGCGGACTTTATGATAAGTTAATTTTTTCCTTAACATTTCTATTAAGGCGGCCGCGGCGTTGGAGGTGCAAGTATTATAGGGGCCCTGGCTATATATGGGCGGTGCGAAAGAGCGGAGATCTACAGACTCCGGGAGCGCGCCTAGTTCTAAGTCAAATTCAATGCCCAATTGCTTGTTAATAACCGGCTCAGGTGGCAACCACCCGAATGTTCGCCCTTTTGAAGAAGGAAGCACAGACGAAATTGCCGTATTGGTCAATTTGGGCATGTTGTGCCTCCTGCCTCAATCACCGCGTCACAAATTTTTGCTTTTTGTAATGCACGCTTCGTAGTGAGTTCGTCAAGTTCAATTTTGTCTTTCGCTAAATCCGCACCACGGAATGCCTTCACGGAAGCAGTTGTATCGGTGGAATAGCCTGCGACAGCGGATAGTGAATTTGCTACCTTGGACTCAGCGTTCCAAGTAAATTCAGAGGTTCTACCAAACTTATCGAATTTCAAGTTTACAGTTCTTGACTCTCCAAATCTTGTTGAGAGGCATAAGGTCGTTGGTTCCGACAGCTGAGCAGCGTAGATTATTTGTGAGGAGGTTTTGGGGGGCGCTCCCACGATAGGGGAAAAAAGTTTTCCTGTTGCGGTCAAGCCAAGACTTATCGGTTTTGCATTAGGTATAAGTATAGATTGCTTACACTCTGCAAGCTGTTTTGACGTATTGTCGAGCGTCGCAGGTAGGGCTGATGCTTCAGAAATAGTCGCTGTGGTTTCAAAAAAACGTAAGATATCGCTGTCTCTCTGATCTTGAGGTGGGGCGGCACCTGGGCCAACGTAATCGACATCGAAATATTTTTTTATTTCTTTAATATCCCATGAAACTTGGTAGCCTCCCGTGCGCAGCTGCTTGTCTTCTAGTTTGATATCGGCATTTAATACAGCATGAAGACTTGTCTTAAGGCTTGCAATTTTTAGCGCCCTTGCGTCGATGTTTTTCTGTAAGTTGGCAATATCAGTGCTGGGTGACTTGGCATTTTGTTTAGTTGGGTTGTCGCGTAACTGCTGAATGCCATCTGCTGCTGTTGCTTCTTGTGTAAGTATGGATTTTTGATCAGCAATATTTAGCTGTTTTAAAACTTTGACAGATTTGGCAATTTCTAATATTTCTGGTCGACATCTCAGCGTTACAGCTTTTCTACCTCCCTCCGTTCCAAAAAAGGGTAGGGCTGAACCGACAATCTTGATCACTGATCCAAGCGCAACAGAAGATTGATCCGTACTTGTTGAGTTCACCCCGCTGATAACACCGTTTTCAAATGTTGTAATAGTTAGATTCCGCTTAGCCATCCCGCCATATAGTAATGAGCCTGAAAGCTCGTACGGTTGGTTCTGGCTTCCAGCTTCAGCGTTGACAGTGAATAACGAGTCACTGACCACCTCTGGAGTGCAGGTTAGTATGTCTATCGCTACTGATGTCTTTACCGTGGTCTTAGGCATTGTGTATGAAATGGCAGCGGCAGTTCCAGGATCTGTAGTTCCGCAGGCTTGAAGCACGAGCATTGTTGACGCAGCAATTAATATCCGTTTATTCATAGCCAAATTCCTTCATGTGGATGGTTTTTGTGGCTAGAAGCACTTCAAGTCTTCAGCATTTTAGAAAGATTCCTGACCGTGCACTGGAAGTTACTACCCTCTCCTTTTCCTTCGCAACCAAGCGTAGCAGAGAGTTAGCAGCGCGCCTGGGCGGCACTCACTTTTTTGTTAGAATGAGCAGTAGCGAACCTTGACTAGGCCCCAAGGGAGTACATGCGGAAAATCACTAGCGTAGAGATCTCTAAACTACGCGTGCATGCTCCGGGCTGCGAAAAAAAGCCATTCGGTTCTGAGGTCGTTTTGGGTTAAACCATTAAATGCGTAAGCGCAGTCACCGTTTGCGTCCGTTGAGGGGTAGTGGTTTCCGTTACAAATGCCGCTATGGTATAGAGCTAACTATCATAGCGGGTAGCTCTCGACCCAGGTTTCAGGCACCTGACGTTCAAAGGCCCCGCCATCGATGCCGTTGTTCAATCGACCAACGTCGCTTATGGGGCGGATACTGCCTCTCTGCGACAGGCAGCAATTGGCCGCAATGGGTCGATTTCTGCCGGTCAAGACGTACCCTTGTGCTGGTCAATGCACTAGCCCACGCAAATGACCAGCTCTGTACAGCTGGTAATCGATGGCAGCTGATAGAAATGGCCGGCCTTAAGACGAAGGCGTTAGATTTCTGTCGCCGATCGCTTGTGAGCTTCTGCTTCGTTAGCCCCAACACGACCGTAGCTGGAACTCAGGTTCTAAAGGCATAAGCCTCGCAAACGATCCTCGCTCACTCTCCAGACATTTCAATGAACGCCTGGACGAGCGGCTTAGAAATCGTGAACCCAGGCGACGCTGTATGGTGGTCGCTAGGCTGCTACCTTCAACGGTCAGGCTAGAGCCATCCGTTCTCAGATGTCATGGATGAAGGCCTGGTAGTTGCGATGATGACGTCGTCCTCTGGTGTCACCGTTGCCAGGTACCCCTCAGATTTCATCGCGCCCACCAACCTCTGGTTTGACTCAGTGTTTCTTACCTTAATCTTCTTGACCTTCGCGCTCACGGTTTTGAAGTCCTCATCGTCGAGCAACCCAAGAGCTGCAGCAACGTCCGGCCACTTCATCCCAGCCAGACATTGTGTCAGCATTTCAGAGCGCTGTTCCGGGGTGAGGCTTGCGTTGCGAACCAGATGTCGCAGCACAGGCGTCAGCGAATCAGCAAACCTTTCGCCAGATTGGTTGGCAAGCATAGATACACGGCCGAGCTCTGGAACCGCGTCCGGTTTGCTTTCAATCGTCTCCAGGCTAAGCCCTGACCACATCTGAATTTTCTGTGTGAGTGGCAACGCTTTGCTTTTGCTCAGCGTGAGCATCGAGTCGAGTTGGAGCGAGCCGATATCGATCTCGGCTTTTGCTAGATCCCACCGTTCAACCAGGTACTGGCCTTCGAGGTGTGGGCAAGTACTCAATACGATGTCCCTGACCTCCGAGCTGTATGGAAGGAATGATGAGGCCACCAGCATGACCCAGCGGCCCGCAGGTAAGACCGCTTTGATCATTGATAGATCTTGGAGCACGACTCCATCGAGCAATACCTTGAGCACGTCATTACTGATGCTGGGTGAGCTCAGAAGATACTGTTGCAGCGCCCAGTCTGCGCTCGTTGACTGCCACAGCGTTCCCTTGAGAGACCCTGCATTCCGAGCGATGAAGGCGGTGAACACCGTTGTAGGTTCCGATCCGATTTCTTCGCCCGAAACGTGGTCGTCTGGCGCAATGAGTTTCTCAAAAAAGATCCACACAGCGTCAGCTTTGGCCACCAGGCGATCACTTCCAAGTGCCTTTGCCCAAAGATGTCTCGGGGCGTCATTGAGTGTGTGCAAGTCACAGGTCGTGTGATCGAAGAGTCGATTTGTCAGGTCGTCATCTGCGTCCAGTTCTGCTAGTAAACTGGCCAAAGAATCGCTTGATTCATCCAGGACAGCAGACTGACCTAGCAATGCGCTACCAAGTTCGTCGGCGTGAGATAGCAGATAGTCACCGAGCCCATTGATGCCCAAAGCCTGCAGTCTACGCAGAGACACGATGCCCACATCTGCAGGTTCGGATTTGGCGTCTTGAGAATGCTGCCCAGCTTCCGACTTCGCGCATATCAGCGATAGCATTCGCAGGTTGATCTTGATGCAGCGCCAGTCGATCAGCCTTTCGAGGTCTGCGAGACTCATCATATGGCCCAGTGAGGCAAACTGGACTGGGTAAGCCCTGAGCCACGCCCAAGCTCCCACATCGCTCTCTAATCCTGGCATCAGTTGTGAAGCATCCTCCAGCCAATCGATCGTAGGAACCAGATTCGTTGAAGCGTCACCGGCCAGGGTCTTGAAGTCGGATTCTGATAGGTTGTCGGCGATTACTTTGACGAGGGACTGACGAGCCTCGCTTCCTTCAAACACGCCGCCAGCGTCCCTCGTGTCCCTGGCGTCGAAAAGGCTCTGAAACAGTTTGGGTTCTAGGCGGTACACGGCGCGGATAAATTCAGCCGCTTCTGTTCGGTTCAAAAGATCGCGTACGGCGACGGCCATTCGTTCGGGGTGTTCGTTGAGGCCGCTCTTAAGTATGTGGCTTAGCTGGTCATCTGCTGAGTTAGTGGCGAACGAGGTTGGTCGGGCGCTGAGACAGGCGATCAAGTCGACGATGATCCCTCTACCCTCGTCCAGCTCGTCGCTCTTAAGCTTCTCCAGCACGGTACTCGGGCTATCGACAGGCGTGGATACCTCAGGCAGCACACCACGCCTCAGCGAAAGGATCAGATCTTTGTCACCAGGTGTCAGCGAACCTTGATAGAAATAACCAAGGTAGTCCGTGTAGTCGGCGTCGAGGAAACCGTGCAGCATCAGATAGCTCACGACGTTCAAGCCTGGAAGTTTGTTTCTTACGACCTCCCCATAGCTTTTTTTGACGGCAGTACTGAAGGACATCCGGATGACCTGATCCGATTCCCTCTGCACCGCTGCAATTTCGTCCGCGATTGTGCCAAGTCGCCGCCCTAGCAAAGCATGACGCCGCTCATAAGACGTAGCGTTGAGCACTTCAGTCATTGAAACGCCACTAGCTGAGCGATTAAACATCTGACTGTACTGATTCAGGGCAACGGTTGACAGCTGAATGGCTTGATTTTTCAGTGAGTCGAATACCTCTTCGGTTACAAATTGCTGTGCCGTGTAATAGGTTCCACCGATTTGAACGTGGGTGGCTATCTCAGTGCCGGTCAAACGAAGGATCGTGAACCAAACGTAAGCCCTCAGCTCAGCGACATTGTTGGCCAGTTCGAAGACCCGGTCATCTCGCTCACGCCGCAAGTCATCAAGTCGCTTGGCATTGGCGCTGTTCTCCTGGGTTTTCCAGGCAGCCAGTCCCTTGATGACGCCATAAATCGCCCCTCGGCGTTTTACCAGGTCGGCGTACGCGCCGGGATGCAGATTTCGAATGGCGACAATCGCAAACAGCTTGTCTGGCTCTAGGCGTAAGCCGCTGGCAAGGATATTTGAAAACATATCGAATTCATTGACGATATTTTTCACCAGCCGGAGGTCGTCGATGTAGTAGCAGACTGTCTCCACCAGTCGACGGTCGAGATGTTCGCCCAAGGGTTTCGATTTGAAGGTTCGATGGTTCAGCAGCTCCATCATCTTTTCTTGGGAGTTTTCCGAGTTGATGACGGGGATCACTGGGACGATGAGGTCAAAAAACTTAGTTTTCTCGCCGACGACGAACATTTCATCGCGCAGCGCGTAGACGAAATAGACGGGGCGTTTCACCTGAGGTGATTGCTTTATAATGAAATTGATTTCTCGCAACCGGGTGAAGACGTCATGGATGCCGAACCGGTCAAGATCCTCAATGATCACCACGTCAATGCTGCTGCGTTCAAAGCAGTAAATGATCTCATCGATATTTTTGTGCAGGACGGAGCCATGGTGGGTGGTCTCCAGTTTCCCGCCTTTGAGCGTCAACCCATCGATACTGAACAGCGAACACAGCCTCAGACACGTGTGTAGCAGGAATATGCACCCTAACACGGCGATCCCGACGGCCAGCGGGCTCGGGATCAACAGCAGCCATTCCATGAGCCAAGTCGGTTCGATCTTCGGCAGCTTTTCTGCCACAGGAACGTAAAGTCTCAGCGCTGCCAAAATGAGGGCGCCATAGCAGAGCGTTTTCCACCAGATCTTCAGGCCGGAAGCCTGATCTATCCTCTTAAGGCGAGTCTTGGGAAGCGTCTTTGCCGGGACGGCGTACAGGAGCTGCTGGACGATCGTCTCCTCGATCCGAGCAACGAGATCGGATTCAGCCTTGTTTGCCTCGGATTTAGATTCTTGCCCTGCTTTGGTGGAGGATTCGGAGGGCCGAGAAGATTCCGAGGCCACGTCGTTATCGCTAACAAGCTCAGACGCTCCTGAGATTTCGTTATCCTTGCCGAAGGTAGCCAACGAAACAAACGCATAGACAAACTCTGGGTGGCGGTGGACGAAGGTGCGAAGCACGCTGCTCTTCCCTGCCCCGTACTCCCCCGTAATAGCGATGTTCCTGACTTGATCGTTCCTCAGACCGTTCAATAACTCACGCTCATACCGCTGTATCTTCCCAGGCTCAATGAGCACAGGGGTTAGCGGCTGGAACAGATTTTCATGAGTAGGTGTGGCCAAGAACGCATATGCGGCCTTATAAGCAGCGACGACCGCGCAAGGGTATCGCTTCAGGGAGGCCAGCTTGCGGCGAGTCTCGTTGTTCCAGACGATATAGGCATGTAATGCCCGGTGATAAATGGCGCGCAAGCGAATGAACATCCGTGTCTCCAAGCAGGCTGGCGGCTACCAGGCATTCATCTCCCGAAGACTGAATGATCGATCTTGGGTCTGAGCGGGAAGGTGAACTTCCGGTGAGCCTGATACGAGGATTGGGATGATAGCTCACGGCCATCTTCGCCTGCGAACCCTTTGTTCACCAGGCAAGAGCTAGGCGCTAGCTTACTTCTGCACGATCCGCATGCATGATCAGGCCGGGAGAGGATTAATCAGGCTGAAAAGAACGTTATTTGGGCCGGCCTAGCCGGTGCTGCCGGATCGAGAATCTTGGGAGCTTGGACGTTGTGTGCATATGGAGTGTCGGTGAGCAGCTAGTCGTCAACAGAAGATTCCCATAAGCATGCGCGGTGAATGACTTGTTGCCCGCGCATACCCTTGCCTGCAAAATATCCAAGCTCATGGTGGAAGCTCACGACTGACGTCCCTACATGCGTTTCTTCTGCGGCTTGTATTTGCACCTGGGATAGGTTGAGCAGGATTGGAATTCTCCGTACGGCCCTCGTCGCCATATCAGCTCCCCAACCTTACAGCTTGGACAGACAGGCCCCTTGCCCTTGGCAGGAGTTTGAGCAGTGGCCGACCCGGCAGACGCCCTATCAGACTTGCGTTCAGCGGCCGCCGGCGGGTT
>Ga0065704_10000262_pt1 | contig 47941 bp, 38 predicted proteins | sample SwiRhicommuniRL2_FD_59091 | JGI IMG/M metagenome (GOLD analysis project Ga0065704, IMG submission 59091) | Switchgrass rhizosphere bacterial communities from Rose Lake, Michigan, USA - RL2 v2 (version 2) | ecosystem: Host-associated > Plants > Roots > Rhizosphere > Soil | place: East Lansing, MI | reverse complement strand
CCAAAACGTCCACAAAAGTAAAATTTATTAACTTACCAATGACAAATAAATGACAGTAAATACAATTTATAATCAATCTAAATAGTTCGTTTTTTATGCTTTAAACGACGAAAATCAGCATTTTTTTAAAAATCACTGATTCCATTTTAAGTCCTACTTTCAAAGCAGGACTTGTTAATTTAAATTACATTTTTAATATCCACGCAAAGATCAGTGGCGCCACTATAGTCGCATCCGATTCTACAATGAATTTCGGTGTATTTATATCCAACTTACCCCAGGTTATTTTTTCATTAGGAACTGCCCCTGAATATGAGCCGTATGAAGTTGTCGAATCAGAGATCTGACAGAAGTAACTCCAAAATGGAATATTCTCCATTTCCATGTCCTGATACAACATTGGAACCACACATATAGGAAAATCTCCAGCTATACCACCGCCTATCTGAAAGAATCCAATTCCTTTACCATCGCTGTTTTTGATATACCAATCTGCTAACCAGCCCATGTACTCAATACCACTTTTCATGGTAGTTGCTTTAACTTCTGATTTCATCACATATGAGGCAAAGATGTTACCCATTGTAGAATCTTCCCATCCCGGAACAACAATTGGCAAATTCTTTTCTGCCGCTGCCAGCATCCATGAATTCTTAGGATCAATTTCATAATATTGTTCCAAATCTCCGCTTAACAACATTTTATACATAAACTCATGCGGGAAATAACGTTCTCCTGCATTGTCTGCATCTTTCCAGATTTTATAAATATGTTTTTGCAATCTGCGAAATGCTTCTTCTTCAGGAATACAAGTGTCGGTAACACGATTGTAATGGTTCTCTAATAAATCCCATTCATCCTGAGGGCTCAAGTCGCGATAGTTAGGAACTCGTTTATAATGTGAGTGCGCAACAAGGTTCATAATATCTTCTTCCAGATTCGCACCTGTACATGAAATAATTGATACTTTGTCCTGACGAATCATCTCAGCCAGTGAAATTCCCAATTCTGCGGTACTCATCGCGCCAGCTAGCGTGATCATCATTTTACCACCTTCATCTAAGTGCGTTTCATATCCCTTAGCTGCATCCATCATTGCGGCTGCATTAAAATGGAGATAATTGCGCTCCATGAATTGAGATATAGGTCCTCTTGTTGTACTCATTTTGATCTTAATTTTGTTGCCGCAAAAATAGGCAAATAATCTTAATGCCCTAATTGTACTTCACCTCTCCTTAAAAACAGGTACAACTACCTGTCTTATCTAAAGCAAGATTCTATCTTAACAATACAAACAACACTGTTTTTCTTCTTATAACGACCTTTTCTCTTCATGTAAAAATCTAGTTAGGATAAGTTCCAAACTTTAGGATTCAATTTCAAACACTGGCCTTAAAGTTGCTAGGCAGAACTGATAATTAAATTTTTCTACTATTTTAGGCCAATGAAGAGAATTTCCCTGTGCACCGTATTTGTTTTAATAGCCCTAAGTTCAATGGCGCAAAAGAAACTAATAGAGCGCTATCTATCTAATAAAACAGATTCCTCACGCAGGCCTAGTTTTATGCCCGTTCCGGTTTTTAGATATACACAAGAAATAGGCCTTGAATTTGGCATTGGTGCACTCTATTCTACTTATCTAGACAGGAAAGACCTTACAAATCGCAGTTCAAATTTTTCAACTGTGCTTTCTGCATCTACTAAGGGCCAATATAACATCTCCTTGAAAGGAGATGTTTGGACAAAACAAAACACGCATCACTACATTGCTGAAGTGCGCTTTAAAAGAATGCCCTTCGATTTTTATGGTGTAGGCAATGAAACTCTTGAGGCAAACGAAGACAGACTCATTCAAGGCTATGTTAAAGTTGGCCTAGAAGCCGAAAAATTACTCCTACCTCATATGTACAGTGGTTTATCTCTTGGCTTTGAAAACTATCATTTTACCGATAAAGAAGTGGGAGGCATTTTTACCACCGACCAAACACTAATCCACAAAATAGGAGGTTCTGTATTCTATGCAGGAATTTCCCAGACATATGACACCAGAAATTCTAACAACTATACAACCAAAGGCTTTTACGGAAAGGTAACCTATCAATATGCACCAGACTTTTGGGGAGGAGAGAATTTCACAGGAAGTTTAATAAAAGCCAATGTTCGCAATTTTTGGTCCTTATCGCCCAAATTTGTCATCGGGGTAAATGGATTATTCCACTCTGTGCAAGGCAAGAACACCCCCTTCTACTTATTACAACAAATGGGTAACGACGAAATAATGAGGGGCTACTATACCGGGCGATACAGAGAAAGGAATTTACTTGCCGCCCAGGCAGAGTTACGCTATCGTTACAACAACAGGTTTGGCGCTGTCATATTTGGTGGCGCAGGACAAGTATTTGATAATGGCAACCTATCCATCAAAAGTTTTAAACCTTCATATGGAGCTGGTGGGCGTTACTTCTTTGATCCTGAAAAAGGATTAAGTGTACGCGTTGATTATGGTATTGGCGAAAAACGTGCAAATGAAAAACGCCAAACCGGTTTTTACATCAGTTTAGCTGAAGCATTTTAAAACTTTATCTTAAAGTGCTCCTTAGCCTGTCCTTTTCTAAAATAAACCAACCCTATCCAAAACAAATCAATTGTAACAACAACCTCCGGGTGATTCTTAATTTCTTGCCAGGCTTCCTTCATTCCTTTACTCCAATATATATCATCAAATATGAGCAGGGAGTTTTCATGAATCTTAGGTAAGCACCAATTGAAATAATTTAATGTAGCCTCTTTTCTATGATTACCATCAATGTAAACAAAATCAAGCTTTTCTGCTTTAGCTATAACGTCAGGAAGTAATACATCAAAATTTCCAACCTGCAATTCAACATTTTCAAGATCCAGTTCTTTAAAATTATTATGCGCAACTTTTGCAGTTTCCGGACAACCCTCAATTGTAATAACATCTGCTTCAGGACAAGCTTTCGATAAATAAGCCGTAGTTATGCCTAAACAAGTACCAAGTTCAATAATAGTTTTAGGATTATTGTCTTTTGCTAAACGATAAATCAATTGAGCCAAAGCAGGATTCTTCAATGCGTTCTTCGCAATCTGACTTACCTTCTTTGTTCGGTTCTTATTTAAATGAGAACCTGCACCCAGATCGGTCACAGTTACTAATGAATCGTCATTGAAAAGTTTTTTTCTCTGCGCTTCAATGCTTTTATATTCACTTTTAGACTTAAAATCGTAAATTACCTCATCCGTAAGTTTATAAACAAATGGGGAATGGGTACCATGCCTGCTTTTAGAGGTAAAGCGATGCTTCAGATAATCACTGATAAAGTTAAAAACCATAGCCGCAAAAATAGGCATTCAAATTTGTATGTTTAATGGAAAACATTAAAGAAATAACTGCTTTAGTAAAACTTCTTGATGATCCCGATCAGGAAATCTATCAACACGTTGAGGGACGACTGCTTGAATATGGCAATGAAGTCATTGACTACCTTGAAAATGCCTGGGAACATTCATTAGATTCTTTGCTTCAACAAAGGATAGAAAATATTGTACATAAGATACAGTTTTCAAATGTCAAGGAAGATCTTAATTTATGGTATCAAAGCGGAGCATTTGATCTGTTACAAGGGGCCTTAGTCATTAACCGCTATCAATATCCTGATCTTGATGAGGATAAGGTGATTCTTCAGATTGAAGAAATCAAAAGAGAAATCTGGTTAGGATTGCAATACGAAATGAGTTCTATTGAAAAGATAAAACTCATCAACCATATCTTTTATAACATTTACGGCTTTAGTGGAAATACAAAAAACCACCACGACCCACAGAATTCATATATAAACCAAGTACTGGAAAGTAAAAAAGGCAATCAGATTTCGCTTGCCATCATCTATTCTACACTTGCGCAAAAACTGGATATCCCTGTATATGGCGTAAACCTGCCTCAGCATTTTATTTTAGGATATATAGACGAAAGTAAGCGCGAAGAACAGGAATTTGGAGTTCTTTTTTACATTAACGCATTTAACAAGGGGGCCATATTTGGTAAACACGACGTTGATCAGTTTCTCCGACAGCTAAACCTCGACCCTCTTCCAGGATTTTACGCACCCTGCAGCAACGTAGAGATCATCAGGCGTGTTATCCGCAACCTGATATCTGCTTATGAGAATCTGGGTTCAAAAGAAAAGGTTGAAGAGCTTAAGGAATTACAGGATATTCTGGCAAATACTGAGCTTTAAATTATAGAAACTTATTACTTTTCATCCAATTCGTCAGCCGCTCAAACCAGTCGTCTGATGTGGTTTTGTTATTCAAACCAAAACCATGTCCGCCACCTTGATATAAATGCATCTCTGCCTTAACCTTGTTAGCCACCAATGCCTGATTAAAAATAATACTATTTTGTACCGGCACACCGTTATCATCATTAGCATGAACTAAAAATGTTGGTGGTGTTTGTGGCGTTACATGTTTCTCATTGGAAAAATATTCTTTTTGTGCCTGCGTTGCATTAGCACCTGCCAGATTATTTGCAGAACCTGTATGTGGTGATTCAATAAATGAAATAACCGGATAAATTAAGATAGAAAAATCTGGTCTCAGGCTAAGCTTCTCTTTATTCTCAATTTTCACATCATTGTAGTGAACCGTTAATGTCGAAGCAAGGTGGCCACCTGCAGAAAAGCCCATAATACCAATTTTTGCTGGATCAACGTTCCATTTCTTAGCTTGCCCCCTTACCAGATAGATAGCCTGTTCTGCATCCAGCAATGGCCCAAATGATTTATCAACCATTATTGCATCATTAGGTAAGCGATACTTCAGCACAAATGCAGCTACACCTATATCATTAAATCGCTTTGCAACATTATACCCCTCATGATTAATAGCCAAAATACCATAGCCCCCGCCCGGGCAAATGATAACAGCTGCTCCAGTAGCCTTTTCCTTTGAAGGTAAAAATACAGTAAGCGTTGGTTCAGATACTTTACTGATCCGTATAATTCCGTCATCTCCAACAGGAGCGGTCTCTTTAAAATCTGCAGGTGCTGGTTTTGATCCCGGTATTACGCCGGGATATAATTTAACTATTTCCTGAGCATTCAAATTAGCTGTACACATCAGTATCATTAATAACGAGGTAAAATATTTCATCTTTAAAATTCCATTAAGTATGCTTTTAAAAAGTTGTTTATATCCCCATCCAGCACAGCCTGCGGGTTTGAGGTTTGGTAATTGGTCCGATGATCCTTCACCCTCCTGTCATCCAGCACATAACTCCTGATCTGCGAGCCCCACTCTATCTTTTTCTTACTTCCTTCTACCAAGGCTGTAGCTTCCATACGCTTGCGCATCTCGATCTCGTAAAGCTGCGATTTCAATAAGCGAATAGCATTTTCTTTATTCTGAAGCTGTGAACGCGACTCCTGATTCTTAATAATGATTCCCGAAGGTTTATGATATAAACGAACTGCAGTTTCTACCTTGTTTACATTCTGGCCCCCGGCACCACCCGACCGGAACGTTTCAAACTCTATCTCCGAATCCTTTACTTCAATTTCTATGGTGTCATCAACCAGTGGATATACATAAACCGAGGCAAAAGAAGTATGTCTTCTCGCATTGGAATCAAATGGAGAGATTCTGACAAGGCGATGTACCCCATTTTCTCCCTTTAAATACCCATAGGCGAATTCACCCGAGATTTCAATTGTAACTGTTTTAACACCCGCTACCTCACCTTCCTGGTAATCCTGCTCACTTACCTTGTATCCATTTTTCTCAGCCCACATTAAGTACATACGCATTAACATATAAGCCCAATCGCAGCTTTCTGTACCTCCGGCACCCGCGGTAATCTGCATTACTGCATTCAGCTGATCTTCTTTGGTTTTGAGCATATTTTTCAGCTCCAGATCTTCTATGGCATTTACACAGAGATCAAACTGTTCCTGCATTTCTGCTTCAGTGGCATCTCCGCTCTGCCAGAAGTCGAAAAGCACTTGGGTATCTTCCATCAGGCTGTTGGCGTGCTGCCAGCCATCAGTCCACACTTTTTTCGAATTGACTTCAGCAATATGTTTTTCTGCTTTCTTTGGGTCGTCCCAAAAATTTGGTTGCAGGGTAAGCTCCTGCTCAATACGAATATCTTCTAATCGGTTTTCAACGTCAAAGGTACCTCCTCAGCGACGCTACTCTGTCCCTTAAATCCTGAATTTGTTCTTTAGTCATAATCACAAATATATAATATAAAACACAAATGGCTACTTAAACAATGTTTAAATAGCCATTTGTGAAAAGAGGGAGAATTAATTAAAAAGCCCCTTTAGTTTATCTACAATTCCATCTCCTTTACCCTCTGCCCCAGTCGCACCATCATTATTTCCTGTAAACATTCCTGTAATATCCGACAGATCGAATTTACCATCCGGCCCTGCAAGGTTACCTAATACGTCTTTAATATTAAATGAACTATCATTTGGATCGTTAGTTTTATTTACAAATTTTTCCATTATTGTAGGAATAATAGAAGCAGCAATACTTTTTGCAGATTCCATGTTGATACCCAACCCCGCCAGTTTTTCTGTAAAACCGGATGACGCCTGATCAACAACTGAACCTGTACCTCCATTTTTAAATGTATCTACTAAACCTCCAATATCTCCTGATGACAGCTTTTCTTTAAGCGCATCAATAATAGAACCTGATGCGGCTTCAATTGCTGCGTCATTTTGCTCATTCGGAACTGCACTATTATTCACAATAGCGTCCTGAACATTTTCTGTTACCAATTGTTTTAAATTTTCAATCATAGCTAGTTTTTTTATGGCAATGGATTGCCTATTATATTTAAATATAGCTAAAATAATTCTCTTGTATGAACTTCCGATGAAACTATGTTTATCATTAAAATATTAAATCTCTGCAATCAAATTTTGTGAAATAAAATAAACCGCTACATTTACAAAAACACTAATTATTATGCTTCCAACAGTAAACTTTACAGAAACCGCCGCTTACAAATACCTGGCCGATCACTTTATTAACATCAATGAAAAAAGCTTAAAACAGCTATTTGCAGAAGATGAAGGCCGATTTGAGAAATTCTCCTTAATATTTGAAGATATCTTGGTCGACTATTCGAAGAACCGAATTGACGATACCACTATAGCTCTGCTCATTCAATTAGCCAGAGAATGCAAATTAGATGAAGCAATAAAGGCAATGTTTAGTGGAGATAAAATTAACCAGACAGAGGGCAGACAAGTATTGCACATCGCATTACGCGAACCTGCCGACGGTGAAATTTTAGTAGATGGCAAAAACGTTGTTAAGGACGTCCATCAGGTGCTTTCAAAAATGGAAAAATTCAGTAATGCCATCATTTCCGGAAGCTGGAAAGGCTATACTGGCAAAGCGATAACTGATGTTGTTAATATTGGTATCGGAGGTTCTGATTTAGGCCCTGTAATGGTTACCGAAGCTTTAAAGGCATACAAAAATCATTTAAACATGCATTTTGTATCAAATATAGATGGCACCCACATTGCAGAAACTTTAAAACAGGTTAATCCTGAGACTACATTGTTCCTGATTGCCTCAAAAACGTTTACTACGCAGGAAACCATGACCAATGCAAATACTGCAAGAAGCTGGTTTCTGGAAAAAGGTGCAAAAGCTAATGACATTGCAAAACACTTTGCTGCCTTATCAACCAATGCAAAAGACGTTTCTGCTTTTGGAATTGATACTGAAAACATGTTCGAATTCTGGGATTGGGTTGGTGGAAGATATTCTCTATGGAGTGCAATCGGATTACCAATTTCATTGAGTATAGGTTTCGATAACTTTAAACAATTATTAGCTGGAGCACATTCCGCAGATCAACATTTTGAAACTTCAGAATTTGAGATCAATATCCCCGTTTTATTAGGTCTTATAGGCGTTTGGTATATCAACTTCTTTAATGCCGAAACTCAGGCCATTTTACCTTACGATCAATACATGCACCGCTTTGCGGCTTATTTCCAACAAGGCGATATGGAAAGTAACGGTAAACATGTAGATCGAAATGGAAATGATGTAAACTATGAAACCGGCCCAATCATTTGGGGTGAGCCTGGTACGAACGGTCAGCATGCCTTTTATCAATTAATACACCAGGGAACACGCTTAATCCCTTGCGATTTTATTGCCCCTGCACAAAGTTTAAACCCTATCGGCGATCATCATCCAATTCTTTTATCGAATTTCTTTGCTCAAACAGAAGCTTTAATGAATGGAAAAACCAAAGAGCAGGTAGTTTCAGAACTTAAAAAAGAAGGTAAGTCAGACGAAGAGATTGACAAACTGGCGCCATTTAAAGTATTTGAAGGTAACAGACCGACCAACTCTATCTTATTAAAGAAAGTTACACCATTTAGCTTAGGAAGTCTTATAGCTATTTATGAGCATAAGATCTTTGTACAAGGCATTATATGGAACATCTTCAGCTTTGATCAGTGGGGTGTTGAGCTTGGTAAACAATTAGCAAAAAGTATTTTACCTGAACTGCAAGACAATAATGATGTTTCTTCTCATGATGGATCTACAAACGGATTGATCAATCAATACAAAGCCTGGAGAAGTTAAGTATTGAACACTTAGTTTGTGTATTTACTTAAATGATCACATTAAACCTTTTAATGTTAATTTATTCTAACCCAACAGAGTAGCATGATCATATTTTATGATTAAAAAGGTTTAATGCTATTTTATTTGTAAATTGAGATATAAAACACATTTAAAGTAAATCATCATGAAAACGCTTAAAAACACATTACTGTTGGTTATCATGTTCATCGCGATACAGGTTTCTGCCCAAACGGATAAAGAAACCACCGCAAGACTGGTAGAAGCCAAAACTTTGGTATTTAACGCTACAACAGCATTACCAATGGCAAATATGGATCTTAATAAGGTTCTCCAAAGATTTCCGGGAGGGCAGGGAAGCGGAGCAATTCAGCTTAGTGGATCCCAATATACGCTAACAATAGCTAAAGATAGTGTAGAAGCATATTTACCTTACTACGGCAGGGCATACAGTGCAAATTTAAATCCTAATGACTCAGGCATTAAATTTAAATCTAAAGATTTCACCTACAAAACCGAGAAAAGGAAAAAAGGTGGCTGGCTAATAACCATTAGACCAAAAGACACCAAAGATGTACAATCACTTACGCTAAGTGTTGGAGAAAAAGGATACGCAGTGCTTAACGTAACCAGTAACTACAGACAAGCCATTGCATTCAACGGCTTCATTAGCGAGCCCGTTGCAAAGTCTAATAATGCACCTGCTAAATAATTAAAGAATAGCGTTAGTTCTTTTTTACAGGAACTAACGCTATTTCAAATAACTTCGGCCATTTCTTTCCTGTAACAAATAGACGCTTATCTTGTTTATCCCAGGCTATACCGTTTAAAACATCATTTAAAATACTATCTTCTGTTTTAAAGTATCCCTTTGGCAACAATCCGCTCAAGTCTATTTTCTTCTCAACAATCCCTGTATTAGGGTCGATTACTACCAAATAATTGTATTGATAAATATTTGCGTAGATTTTTCCGTCTATATATTCAAGCTCATTAATAGAATCAACTGCCCCAAGGTTATCATAAACATCAATTACACGTTCATCTTTATAGGTATCCTTATTCATGAAATAAAGTCGGTTTGTACCGTCAGACATGATCAACTGCTTACCATCATAACATAAACCCCAACCCTCTCTGCTGGTTTGATAAGGAAATGTTCCAATTTGTTTAAAGGTCTTGGCATCATATACAAACCCGGAATTCGCTTTGTAGGTTAACATTACAATCTTATCGTCTACAAGTGTAGATCCTTCTCCAAAATATTGCTTGTCAAGATCTATCTTTTGCACAGCCTTGCCAGTTGCTAAATCTACCCATCTTAATGTCGAGAAACCGTTCTCACCAGTACTTTCCAGTAATCTCCCATTATGGTATTCCAGTCCCTGAGTATATGATGAAGTATCGTGCGGATAAGTCTTAACAATTTTATAAGTTAGCAGCTCAGGGTTTAATCCCGACCTTAACACAATATTAATTGTCGAAGTATCTTTTTTACTCCCGTCATCAGTTACTGCTGTAATTATCTTATATCCTACGGCCAGTCCTTTTGTTTTTATACTTATGGCCTCTGTGCCGTTCTTTGTTTCAACAGTTTTACCATCTACCTGGTAAGTAACTGATTTAATCTGGTTGTCTTTTGGAACATCGAGTTCCACTTTTACCTCATCACCCAAACCAAACATTTGCCCTTGTTCGGGTGCTTTAAACCCAACTACAGAAACAGAAGGTTCATTCTTACAAGAAAAGATAAATGAAACGCTAAATAGTAGAGAAAGGATTGGTATTACCTTAAAGAAATTGGTGTTATTTTTAACTTGGCCAGAATGCATCTTCAATATGATTAATTTTATAAAGGTGTTTATTTTCAAAAACAATTGCAATAATATCGAAACGAATTTCACCTTGGTTGTTATTCATTTCAATGTAGGCAGATGAAGCATACTCAAGTTGTCTTTCCTTCTTAATGCTTACAAAATCTTCAGGCTCACCATAATCTGTCGAACTTCTTGTTTTTACTTCAACAAAAATTATTGTCCCTTCCTCATTAGCTATAACGTCAACCTCCGCTCTACCGTACATCCAGTTCATTTTTAGTATCCGATAACCCAGATTTTCTAAATACTCTTTAGCAATATCTTCTCCTCGTTTACCTAAATCGTTGTGACTGGCCATTACTTTAATATAACAGTTCCAAGGTACTTAGAAATATCCCGCTCTACACCCTTTATCATCATGTGGCGCTGCATCAAAATCTCCTGGTTTACCGGGTCGGTTTCACTTGCAAGTTCTTTTGTAATATCGGTAAGCATCTTGCCAATTTTGTTCTTTTTAAGATGATAGAGCCCACCAAAAATTGTTGCTTTTAAGTTTATGCTCTCATCTCTAACATAAATATTATGTCTGTTTTCCCAATTCTCGCTTAGTGAATAGGGTGAGGTTGATAATGTGATGGCAAGATCAACAATCCGCCTGTCTCCACTTTTAATAAACTGACTGGCAACCGGCAAATGACCGTTCTCTATTTCTTCTCTGTATGTGTCAATAATGAGTTTACATATCTCATCCTCAAAAGTAACATCAGCTAAGTTCTGTATAATAAAAGAACCAATATACATATTGTCAATCTTATCCCAGGTAACCAGCTCATGACCAAATGCCAGTAGTAGCCGAATGATCTCGCGTTCCTGTATTAGATTTGTATCCGCTGTTTCTACCTGCTCTGCAGGTCCGGCCGACTCTCCAGGGTTCTCAAACAGATTATCAGGCGGCCCATCTTGCTGATATGGGTTTTGTTGGTATTGCGACTGCTGAGGTTGGTTGCCCCCACTTGTTTTTTTAAATTTGGCGGCCCTGATTTTATTCAGTTCAGAAAGCAATATCCTTTCTTCAACCTGCAACAAACCACTGCATTCTCTAATAAAAACAGAAGCTTTAATGTCGTCAGGTATTTTAGCGATACTTTCTACAATATCCCTAATAATACCTGCCCTTTTTATAGGATCAGTCCCAGCCTCTTTTAACAGGATGCTGGCTTTATACAGAATAAAATCCTTACGGTTATTTTCTATGTACTTTTTAAACTCTCCCGAACCAACATGATGCATGTAAGAATCAGGATCATGCCCATCCGGAAAAAGCACAACCTTAACGTTCAATCCTTCTTCAAGGATCATATCTAAACCTCTCAGAGAGGCTTTAATACCCGCAGCATCACCATCATAAAGAATGGTAACATTTTCCGAGAACCTACCAATCAGCCTTATTTGTTCGGTAGTTAATGATGTTCCCGACGAGGCCACCACGTTTTCTATGCCGGCTTGGTGAACAGCTAAAACATCTGCATAACCTTCAACCAGATAACAGTTATCTGCATCTCTAATTGCCTTCTTTGCATGAAACAAACCATAAAGCACGTTAGATTTATGGTAAATATCGCTTTCCGGTGAGTTTACATATTTAGGAACATTTTTATCTGTTTTTAATGTCCTGCCTCCAAAACCAATTATCCTTCCGGTAAAATTATGAATTGGGAACAGCACCCGACCTCTGAAACGGTCATACAGCCTGCCTTTATCATTCCTGATTGCAAGGCCCGTTTTCTCCAGATATTCTTCTTTATGACCTGCTCCAACAGCACTCTGGATCAAAGCATCCCAGGCATCGGGCGAATAACCCAATTGGAATTTCTTTAAAATATCCTCTCTAAAACCACGCTCCTTAAAATAACTTAAGCCAATTGCCCGGCCATCCTCACCTGTCCACAGCTCATTGGCAAAGTAATTTGCAGCGTACTCAGAAACGATGTACAAGCTCTCGCGGGCATTCTGTGCTTCTATATTTTGAGGCGACTGAACAGTCTCCTCTACTTCGATATTATATTTATTGGCCAGAAATTTAAGTGCCTCCGGGTAGGAGTACTTTTCGTGGTCCATAATAAAGTGAACAGAATCGCCCCCTTTACCACACCCAAAACACTTATAAATCCCCTTGGCCACCGACACGTGAAACGAAGGGGTTTTCTCATTGTGAAATGGACAATTTCCAATTAAACTTGAGCCACGCTTCTTTAGAGTCACAAAATCACCAACCACCTCCTCAATACGAGCGGTTTCCGTGATTTTGTTTATGGTATCCTGATCAATCATTCCCTATTATTTATCCTCTCTTCCAAATGCAGCAAAATGCTGAAATCTATTTTACCAATGGCAATAACTTTTCTGCTAAAGTCTGATTGCCCTTTTCATTCAAGTGCACGCCATCAGAAGTTAAAATTCCTTTGTCTTTATCTTCGGTATTATGCTCAGCGTTATAAGTCTTAAATATTGCTCTCAAATCACAAAGTGGGAGGTTATTCTTAGCAGCGAGTTCTCTTATAGCACCAGAATACTTATCCAAATCTCCATCCATCTCATTTACGCCATTCTTTTTCTCACCAATTACTGCCGGGGTACAAAGAACAACCTTGGCACCATTTGCCTGAATCTTATTTATCAATGCCTGATAGAACTTAATAAACTTATCGTAATCTGTTCCTGTTCTGCTCGACTGCTTGTGCCATACATCATTAACCCCTATGTAAATTACTACCAGATTTGGTTTTTTGTTCAGCACGTCTTCTTCCATTCGAAGATAAAGGTCATATACCTTATTACCACCAATGCCTGCACCTATAACCTCGTATTTTGCAGGGTCAAGCGCCTTTTTTATTAGGTCAACGTACCCACCCGGCTCAACGCCGGCCTGAGTAATAGAATCTCCAAAGAAGATGATCTTTTTGGGTTTATTATTCATAGCAGAGAAAAGTAATACCATAAGAAATGCAGACAGTAACGTCAGTGATTTGAAGTAAGTTTTCATTGTTATAATCTTTTAAAAATAAAAGCTTAAAGAGCTTCTTACGAAGTTAAAAAATTACTTTCCTTTTCCAAGGTGATAATCCTTATGTACAATTAAAAAGCTGGCGCGTTCTTCCTTTTTTAAAGGATAGTCCCAATTCCCCTGATAAGAGATTTTGGTGGGCAGTTTCTCGTCGCCGAAATAACTGGTTTCGATATTCATCTGCACATTAAAATCAAACAGCATATTGCTGTATTTCATATCTACATAACGGCCCAGTATTTCGAAAGTGCGCTTATCAAAAATAGTAGTAAGCTCCTTTATCATTAGGCCTTCTTTGGTTCCGTTGCTTAAATCCTTCTTCACCGTCACCTTAAAACGGTATACCGGAATTGAATCCAGATATGTCCCGCTGTAATAGCTGTAATCGTAATACTGTCGCATATTAGCAGTAAAAATTTCTGTTTTACTACCAATAAAAGGCAAGCCTTTAATTGGTTTTCCCGGAGCAAAGATCAATGTTTTCAATTTATCCTTATACCCTGCATTTGCACCATCTGCCTTTCCTCCCTTTGAATCTTCTTCCGAAAATTCAGTTTTGTAAGCATTCATAAAGATGTAGTCAAACATTTCAATCGTATACAATTGGTATTTGCCATTCTTTCTGTACACCTTTCCGGTATCCTGTTTTGCAAGGTATACCATCTTTTCGGGGCCTTCATTAGTATGTTTGATCTTGCGATAGATCCGCCCGTCTACCTTATTTTTCTTATTATAAGTATAGATGTTGTTCTCTGCAATGAAATTATACTTCTTCATATTTCTGAAAGCCTTATAAAAGCTTTCATCAGTAATAATGGCGTTAATAAAAGTCTCTACACCAAATTTCTGAGCAGAGATATTTACGGCCGAATCAAGCTGTATGGTTTTAATAGTATCTGGATTAAAACGATCTATTTCCTGAGCAGATCCTTTTAAAGTAATTCCAACTAGTACAGCTAACCAAAGTATTTTCTTCATCTATTCTAATTATGTAGTCGATCGTCAAGCGTTCGTAATCCTGGTTTGGTAAGCGCTCGTCATTCTGAATTTATTTCAGAATCCCGTTTGAGCAGGTTTTGAGTAGTATGTCCGAGATCCTGAAATAAATTCAGGATGACGAGTGCACTAGGATAACGCATATAACATGATACTATTAATTACCCAGCTGCTTAAGCGCAACATAAGCCATCAATCCTGTAGATGTCTTTAGTGCATCTTCATCAATATCAAAGTTAGGCGTATGAACAGAATAGGTAGTTCCTTTTTCTTTATTTCCTGTTCCTAATCTGTAAAAGCAAGCGTCTGTAACTTGCGAGTAATACGCAAAATCCTCTGCAGCCATCCATATATCCAGGTCAACCACATTCTCTTTACCTAAATAATCTTCAGCAAAAGCACGCGCATTAGCTGTTAACTTCTCTTCATTTATCAAATAAGGATAGCCGTCCATAATTCTAAAATCACAGCTTCCACCCATACTTTCGGCAATTCCTTCGGCCATTTTTTTCATTAAGCGCTTTGCTTCTTTGCGCCATTCTTCGTTTAATGTTCTAAAAGTACCTTCAATTTTCACCTCATTAGGGATAATATTCGTTGCCCCGTTGGCTTGTACTTTTCCAAAAGAAAGGACAGAAGGTAATCTTGGATCTGCATTTCTGCTCACAATCTGCTGCAATGCAATAATAATATGAGAAGTGATCAATACAGGATCTATATTTTGATGTGGCTGTGCACCATGCCCGCCCTTTCCATGAACCGTTACATACAATTCATCGGTAGATGCCATATAAATACCTGAACGGAAGCCTACTTTACCGGTATCAATTAGAGGCATCACATGCTGCCCAACTATCGATTGCGGCTTAGGGTTTTCAAGCACCCCCTCCTTAATCATAATACTTGCACCACCGGGCAAAACCTCCTCGGCAGGTTGAAATATCAACTTAATAGTACCTCCAAATTCAGCCTTTAAGCTATTCAGGATATAAGCACTGCCTAATAAAGAAGAACTATGTACATCGTGTCCGCAAGCATGCATTACGCCGGGATTTTTAGAAGTATAAGGTTTCTCATTAGCTTCCAATATAGGCAAGGCGTCCATATCAGCACGCAATGCAATGATGTTATCAGATGGAAGATCTCCCTTAATAATTCCTACAACTCCTGTATTGGCCATATCAGAAAAAGGAATACCCCAATCTGTTAAATGCTTTTTAATATATGCTGAAGTTTCAAATTCCTTAAAGGAAAGTTCCGGGTTGGAATGAAGGTGCTGACGGTAGCCAACAACCTGTTCAAAAATATCATTTGAAAGTGCCTGTATCTTATCTTTCTGGATCATCGTTGTATTCTAAATTAGGTGCATTAATCTTTTCCCTGAATATAAATAGCGTAGGAAAATTACTTCTTAGTTCGTTCATAAATCGCTGAGCTTCCAGGCGCGTCCGGAAATCTCCTACCCTTAAATAGTAGTTAGGCTCTTTATAAGTGATGTAAGTATTAACTGCTGGGTAAAGTGAATTAAATCTTGATTGCTCATTAAAAACCTGTCTTCTGTCTGATCCATAAAATGCCTGAACCCTATATCCCATCTGCGATACCACTGGCCCCGGCTTATAGGGTACAGTCCCCGTCCCTGGCTGCTTTGTATTTAACGCAATGCGTTTTGCTATTAAGCTATCTATCATTGGGTCCTTAATTATAGTTACCTGACCCCTGGTTTGAGCAAACAGACCAAAATAGGAACAACAGAATAACGCAGCAAATAGTAGTTTCATGAACAAGGCTTTAAAAAAAGAATGCCGATTTTTTTACAAAAATCGGCATTCTTTATCTTTATTACAAATTACAATCCTGCACCGTGACAGTTTTTGTATTTCTTACCACTTCCACAAGGGCATGGTTCGTTTCTTCCTATTACCGTATCCTTACGGATAGGCTGCTGAGGCACGTGTTCACGTGTATCCTCCATCTGAGCAACATCAGCTGAACTTGTAGCCTGATTAAATTCAGGTTTAGACATTTTCAATCTGGTTGGTGCTGGTCTTGGAGCCTGAGCTTCCCTTACATCATTAGGATCTGTCTGTACCGGAATTCCACCTTTATACAAGAAACTAACCACCTCTTTATTTACCGCATTTAACATGTTTTTAAACAAGTTAAATGCTTCCATTTTATAGATGATCAATGGATCTTTTTGTTCGTATACCGCATTCTGTACAGATTGCTTTAACTCGTCCATTTCACGTAAGTGCTCTTTCCACGACTCATCAATAAGCGCAAGTACAATTGTTTTCTCAAAAGATCTGGTAACCTCACGACCACCGTTATCAATTGCCTTTTTCAAACCTACAGGAACCTGTACACTACGTACACCATCAGTAAAAGGAACAACGATTTGCTCTATCTGCTCACCACGCTCCTGATATACCTGAGTTAATACCGGCATAGCCTGAGCAATAATTGCATCAGATTTTCTTGCATAGAAAGCAGTTACTTCCTCAAATAATTTATCTGTTAAATGATGAACGCCTTTTGAGCTGAACTCAGCTTCATCAATAGCTGTATCTGCAGAGAAGTTTTTAATTACCTCAAGCTTAAAGCCTTCGTAATTTCCTTCTTCTTTGTATTCAGTTACAATATCTTCCGCAACATCAAATACCATATTGCTCATGTCAACATCTAAACGCTCGCCGAACAAAGCATTTTTACGTTTAGCATAAATAACCGAACGCTGAGAGTTCATAACATCATCATATTCAAGCAAACGCTTACGAATACCGAAGTTATTTTCTTCTACTTTTTTCTGTGCACGCTCAATAGATTTGGTGATCATTGAATGCTGAATTACCTCACCATCCTCAATACCCATTCTTACCATGATGTTAGAGATTCTTTCAGAACCAAATAACCTCATTAAGTTATCTTCTAATGACACGAAGAACTGAGATGAACCCGGATCTCCCTGACGACCTGCACGACCACGTAACTGTCTGTCTACACGACGAGACTCATGACGCTCCGTCCCAACAATTGCCAAACCACCAGCATCCTTAACGCCTGGGCCTAATTTAATATCCGTACCACGACCAGCCATGTTGGTTGCAATGGTTACCTGACCAGGTTGTCCTGCTTCAGCAACAATATCAGCTTCTCTCTGGTGCATCTTCGCATTCAGGACATTATGTTTAATACCTCTCAGTTTCAACATACGGCTAAGTAATTCCGAAATCTCAACCGAAGTTGTACCCACCAATACCGGGCGGCCTGCTTCAGTTAATTTTACGATCTCTTCTGCTACTGCATTATATTTTTCACGAACAGTACGGTAAACATAATCCTGATGATCTTTTCTTGAAATAACTCTGTTTGTAGGTATCTCTACTACATCCAGTTTATAGATAGACCAAAACTCGCCAGCCTCTGTAGTAGCTGTACCCGTCATACCGCAAAGCTTGTGGTACATACGGAAAAAGTTTTGCAAGGTAACGGTAGCATAGGTTTGCGAAGCATCTTCAACTTTTACATTTTCCTTTGCTTCGATTGCCTGGTGTAAACCATCTGAATAACGACGGCCATCCATAATACGACCAGTCTGCTCATCTACAATTTTAATTTTACCTTCATCAATGATGTATTCAACATCGATCTCAAATAAAGTATATGCTTTCAACAACTGGTTTACAGAGTGGATACGCTCTGCCTTAATAGAGTAGTCGCGCATTAAAGCATCTTTCTGAGCTATTTTTTCTTCACTGGTTAATGATGATTTTTCGATATCAGCAATCTCAGTACCTACATCAGGTAACACAAAGAAATTGTGGTCTTCACCAGATTTCGTGATCAGCTCGATACCTTTCTCAGTTAGTTCAACCTGGTTGTTTTTCTCATCAATATAGAAGAACAATTCCGAATCTACTTTAGGCATATTCTTAGACTGATCTGCCATATAATGGTTTTCAGTTTTCAATAAGGTTTGTTTTACACTACCCTCACTTAAGAACTTGATCAATGCTTTATTTTTAGGCAAACCACGGTGCGCGCGTAAAAGTGCTAAACCACCTTCGCCCTCTTCTGTACCGGTTTTACCATCATTAATTAATTTTTTTGCTTCGTTTAAAGCTTTGGTAACATATTCTTTCTGAGCAGTAACCAAACGCTCAATACGTGGTTTTAGCTCATGAAATTCATGCTGATCACCAAAAGGAACAGGTCCTGATATAATTAATGGCGTACGGGCATCATCAATTAAAACTGAATCGACCTCATCCACCATTGCAAAATGTAGCTTGCGTTGTACCAGCTGATCAGGAGTTTGCGACATATTGTCACGCAAATAATCGAAACCAAATTCATTGTTGGTACCATAAGTGATATCAGCAAGGTATGCGTCTCTGCGTTCCTGAGAGTTTGGTTCATGTTTATCGATACAATCAACCTTTAAACCATGGAACTCAAATAAAGGACCATTCCACTCCGAGTCACGTCGTGCAAGGTAATCATTCACCGTTACGATGTGTACACCTTGTCCGGCAAGTGCGTTCAGGTAAGCAGGCAGCGTACTTACTAAGGTTTTACCTTCACCAGTGGCCATCTCTGCAATTTTACCATTATGCAATACCATACCACCAATCAACTGAACATCGTAATGTACCATGTTCCAAACTACCTCGGTACCTGCAGCATCCCATTTATTGGCCCAAAGTGCTTTATCACCTTGTATGGTTACATTCTTTTTACGGGCAGCATAGTCGCGGTCAAACTGAGTAGCCGTAACTTCCAGTTGCTCATTTTCAGAGAAACGTCTCGAAGTTTCTTTTACCACTGCAAATGCAGAAGGCAAAATCTCAGACAATACTACTTCTAATTCCTTATCACGATCTTTGATTAAAGCATCAATCTGATCGTATATAGCTGTTTTTTCAGGCAATGACAATTCCTGGCTTTCAGCATCGGTTTTTAACCCGCTTATTTTTCCATCTATTTCTGCTAACGCTTTAGCGATAACATCTTTAAAATAAACTGTTTTATTACGCAGTTCATCATTGCTTAGTGCTGATAATTTTGCGTACTCTTCGTTTATTTTGACTACTATAGGCTGTAATGCCTTAATATCTCTTTCTGATTTGCTTCCAAAAACTTTGGCTAAAAATCCTAACATGTATACTTGTGTTTGTTTATTACTATTATTAAAACTGATAAAATTACAACAACCAAGCCATTACCGGGCTGTAAGCCAGAATGTCAGTTGTCAGTGCGCTCAATGTTTTCGCTTCGCGTCATCCTAAGTTTATTTTCAGAATTCCGGTTTAGCAGGAATTGAGGCATGTGCGAGATCCTGAAATAAATTTGCTTCACAGCTTCTGTGAGGTCAGGATAACGATGAATGCTAAAATTAGGGACTGTTATTCTTGGGCTGTTCCCTTATGGTAAGGTTTAAGATGTTTTGATTATGAGCCCTATATTTAATGATATGTGCTTCAGGAAGTACTCCTATAGTAGTTAAAGCACTATAAGATAAGAAAAAAGGATACCTCGAATCGTCAGGCTGACTTGAGCGAACAGTTGCCTGTTCTGTGTTCACCTGCTGCTTATTGCAGTACTTTTCGGTTATAAGTCTTAGCCCCTCAACCCGCTCGGCTTTGGCCAAGTGGGTAAGACTAAAAAATACAAGTGATAAAGTAACAATGTGTCTCATGTTGGCGGCAAATCTAATTTTAATCTTTTACAAACCGAAATCTATTGACAAACAACCTTTTCTAAGCATATTTTATGCCTAATTTAAACTTAGCCTGTGATAATTTAGCTAAAGCGGTATATTTGCCCACACAGACCCAACAATTAAATCATATATAGATGAATATCTTACTATTAGGATCAGGAGGAAGAGAAAGTGCCTTTGCCTGGAAAATGAGCCAGTCTCCTCTTTGCTCTCAATTATTTATTGCACCTGGTAATGGTGGTACAGGAGTTTATGGAAAAAACATAAATCTTAACATCAATAATTTTGAAGCCGTAAAAGCATTAGTTCTTAAAGAAAACATAGAACTGGTAGTAGTTGGCCCCGAAGAACCTCTTGTAAATGGTATTCATGATTTTTTTGCTGAGGATGAAAGTTTATCAAAAATCCCGGTTATCGGGCCAAAAAAAGAAGGTGCAATTTTAGAAGGCAGTAAAGATTTTTCTAAACAATTTATGGCACGCCATGGTATTCCTACAGCAAGTTCGCGTTCTTTTACCGGCAAAACTTTAGAAGAAGGTTTAACTTACCTGCAATCTCATCCCCTTCCGGTGGTATTAAAAGCCGATGGATTGGCAGCAGGAAAAGGCGTTTTAATTATAGATAATACCGAAGAAGCACAGGAAGAATTAAAATTAATGCTTAGCGGCAAGTTTGGCGAAGCCGGAACTACAGTAGTAATTGAAGAGTTTTTAAGTGGCATAGAGCTTTCGGTATTTGTACTTACAGATGGCGAAAACTATGTGATACTTCCTGAAGCAAAAGATTACAAACGTATCGGGCAAGCAGATACTGGCCTAAATACTGGTGGTATGGGCTCGGTATCTCCGGTTCCTTTTGCCAGCAAAGCATTTTTAGACGAAGTTGAACGTGATATTATCATTCCAACCATTAGCGGTTTAAAGAAAGATAAAATCAACTATACAGGCTTCATCTTCTTCGGTTTAATTAAAGTAAATGAAAAACCTTTTGTAATTGAATACAACTGCCGCATGGGCGATCCGGAAACGGAAAGTGTAGTTCCAAGAATCGAGAATGATCTGGTAGAACTTTTTCTTGCAACAGCCAAACAGAAATTAAAAGGATATAAATTAAATATCAGCCCTAAAAATGCTGCAACCGTAATGATTGTTGCGGGCGGATATCCTGGCGAATATGAAAAGGGTAAAGCCATTACCGGTATTGACAATGTACGCCAATCTTTGGTATTTCATGCCGGAACAGCACTTGAAGGTGGTGTTGTAAAAACAAACGGCGGTCGTGTTATTGCAGTTAGCAGTTTACAAGATAGCCAGTTTGATGCATTACAATCGGCAACAGCCGATGCTGCCCGCATCTATTTTGACGGCAAGTATTTTAGAGAAGATATTGGTTTTGACTTAGTATAAGGGAGCAGGAATCTTCCTTATACGGTAAAAAAACAGGGTGTGTCATAAATCATGACACACCCTGTTTTTTTATCTTATCGTCGAGATGACATGCATTCGTTAATCAACAACTACACGTTCTTTAACCAATTCACTATTGTATTTGCAATGCGTAATGATTGTATAACGATTGTATAAACCCCCAATTTCCACAGGAATTCCCCCCAAAATTGGCAACCAATTAAGCAGGTCTTATTTAGTTTTTGGAGCGCCTAATACTTCCGCAAGTTTGCTTTGTAATTCTTCTCCTCTTACATTCTTTGCAATGATTTTTCCGGTTGGGTCAATCAGATAATTTGCAGGAATACCACGGATACCATACATCTTGGCAACGGCATTATCCCAAAACTTCAAGTCTGATACGTGAGTCCATGTTAAGCCATCATCTTTAATAGCCTGTAACCAGGCTTCTTTTTGACCAGGTTTATCCAGAGAAACACCTAGAACCGTAAAGTTTTTGTCTTTATAAGTATTGTATGCCTTAACTACATTCGGATTCTCGCCTCTGCAAGGTCCGCACCATGAAGCCCAAAAATCAAGCAACACATACTTCCCTTTAAAATCAGATAATTTAACAGGCTTATCGTTTACATCATTTTGAGTAAAATCCATTGCCAACGAACCAACATTATTTTTCTTTAATGATGATAACATCTCGGCTATGCTTTTACCAAGATCAGTAGCTTTAACCTCAGCAGAGAATTTATTAAAATCAGGCTCCACAACGGTTGGGTTAGCATCAGGCCCTATTGTACCTGCAAATGCTACCAGAGCAACATAAGAATCGCGATTAGCTAAATAAAACTGTTTATTAATATCTATAAACTCTTTTTGAAGTGCTTCGCTACGTGCCTGCACAGTTTTTATATAGTTTTCATCCTTACGCTCTTCATCAGTTTTACGCTTATACTCCGCTTCTAACGCAGCGTTTTTATCCATAACAGATTTTGTTATGGCTTTATACTTAGCATCATCATCATTTACAGCAGAACCTTTTACTACGGCATGTTTAACAGAATCGGTAGCCGAATTAACTGCAACCGTTTTTGGCTCCAGGTAAAATCTAAATAAATCAACAGCTGCCGGATCTGCTGGGGCAGGAGCTTTATCATCATGAACAACTCTAATTGCCGCCTGTGATATTCCGGTTAAGGGGCCGGTAAACGAAAACTTACCTCCCGCAATAACGGCTGAATCCACAACCTGGGTACTTCCTGTTTTATAATATAAAAATGCTTTGGCCGGGGCGTTTAAGTTCCCAACTTTGGCCTGCAATGTGAATTTTCCTTGTGCCATAGCTGCAACAGGCAATAAACAAACTGCAGTAATTAATAATTTCCTCATATTGTGTTCTTTAATTTTAACAAGCATTGGTACAATTTATTATATATATAATAGTATGCCTGCACTCAAATATAAATTCAAGCCCCTACATAACGCAATAAAAAATGTAAAATTATAATAGTTTCTGGAATGTGCGCCACCAGAGATCAGGCATTTCGCCATTTACAGCAGTCGTATAATCATCGTAACGACATGGTACTAAGTGAAATCGTTCATTCTTTGAGATTCCTGTAGGGTAAGGGACCTGCATCCACCACCTATCTGATTTTTTACTTTTAACAAACAACATCTCTCCTGTTCCGTCATTTAAACTGGCTCTGTAGATCAGGTATTGAGATTTTGGTGTAAGCGGAAAATCCTTTTTACGGTTGTAATAGCCATCAACAAAATACCAAACCATTTGAGCCAGCAGCATGGCTGTTTGCCCGTTGGTATCGAAGGCAGGATTAAATTCATAGAAACCGATAGAGGTAAGCTTATCACTCATCCCTGCGTATCTGGCAATGCGGCAAGCTTGCTCGCCATAAAAGCCATTTGGCCCTGCATTTGCATTTGCCGCAGCATCAGATGAGCGAATTGCGCCAATATCGAAACTGAGCATATTGGCATTACGAACAATCGGTTCGGTTAAACTGATATCATCTGCAAATTCACCTAAGCGGTGCACATCAAAATACAGCTTGCTCATTACCTTTAAGCTTTCCTGATTCACATAATAGGTTTGGTAACCAATATTACTAAAGTTGAAAAGGTAGTTTGGCTGGTGAAGTAGTATTTTATTTAAGTAGGTATCTGATTTGGCAGCAAGTCCTTCCTGATCTTCTTCATCAAGGTCAAATTTACTATCTACAACCACCAGATCTACCTTTTGCTCCAGGCTTTCGTAAGCCAGGTATTGCGCGTAAGTAAGGTCTTGCCCGCCGCCAATAATTATAGGTACAATGTTCAGCTTAATCAATTCAGACACTACCATTTTTAATGCTACGTAGGTGTCAGAAATTGAGGCACCAGCTTTTATATTTCCCAGATCTATAATTTTACTGGTATAAGCGCCTTCATTTAAACTATAAAACTGGGCGCGAAAATAGTCGGGGGCAAGGCCGCAGCCTTCATTATTTACAGAAGCACGGTCATCTTGTACTCCAAAAATGGCAATATCGTATTCATTTTCTTCAAGGTCAGGAAATTTATCTGTGTAAAAAGTAGCCTTCAAACCTAGCTGACTGGTATAAAATCCCGCTTTTGGTGAGAATTTGTCTGTACTTAAAGGTGAAAAAAAATCGGATAAAGACATATAGTACTATAAATGTATGCCATCAAATATCTATTTTTGAGAGCATATTTTAATGAACATCCTAAAAAAAATGAAATGATATTAGTTACCGGCGCCACTGGATTTTTAGGAGCAGAATTAATAAATCAATTAACTGAGTCGGGTGTAAAGGTAAAAGCATTAAAACGCGAGCACTCTGTTATACCGCAATCAATAAGCAACAACGCTGATATTGAGTGGTTTGTTGCGGACATAAATGACATTTCTTCACTTGAGGATGCCTTTGATGGTATCGATCAGGTTTACCACTGCGCAGCCATGGTATCTTTTAATCCTAAGGATAAAGCCCAATTGCTAAGGGTTAATATTGAAGGCACCAGCAATATTGTTAACCTTTGTGCAGAAAATAACGTTAGGTTGGTGCATGTTAGTTCCGTTGCCGCGTTAGGAAATGCAAAAAAGGGCGAACTAATTACCGAAAAAGATTTCTGGGAATACGATTCAAAAGCACATTCATATGCCATTTCTAAATACGAAGGTGAAATGGAGGTTTGGCGCGGAATAGCAGAAGGGCTAGATGCGGTAATTGTAAATCCCTCGGTAATTATTGGAGCAGGAGCAGGTTTTGAAGGCAGCGGTGCAATATTTAAGCTGGTTAAAGATGGTCTTTCTTATTATACCAGAGGTGCAACAGGAATTGTGGATGTTTATGATGTTGCAAAAAGCATGATTGCTTTAATGAACAGTAAAGAAAGCGGAGAACGTTACACCATATCTTCTGAAAACTATCATTACCAGCGGTTTTTTGGAGAAATTGCACAGGGTTTTAAGGTAAAAGCCCCTGCCAAAGAAGCAAAGCCATGGATGCTGGGCATTGCATGGAGAGCCGCAAAACTGGCATCCCTATTTACAGGAAAACCCGCAGCATTAACAAGCGACGCAGCAAGAAGCAGCTTAAACGAAAGCTTATACAGTAACGAAAAAATAAAGCATACAATAGGAATACAATTTAAACCACTTAAGCAAAGCATCGAAGAAGTTTGCGAAGGGTTAAAGAACAACTAAAAATGAAGCAGAAAAATATTTACATCATTGATTTTGACAGCACCTTTACACAGGTAGAGGCTTTAGATGAGCTGGCCCGTATCTCTCTTAAAAAACATCCTGAGAAAGACGCTATTTTTCAGAAGATTGAAGATTACACTAACCTTGCAATGGAAGGAAAGCTTTCTTTTGGAGAGAGTTTGGCTCAAAGAGTAAAGCTTCTTGAGGCTAATGAAGATCATTTGAAACAACTGATTACGCATTTAAAGAAAAAAGTTTCTGCTTCTTTTTCGCGTAATGCCGAATTCTTTAAAAAGCATGCAGATGAAGTTTTGATTGTTTCAGGTGGCTTTAAAGAATTTATTACTCCGGTAGTAAGCAAGTTCCACATTAAAAAAGAAAACATCTACGCCAATACTTTTGTAACTACCGGCGATGGAAAGATAATTGATTACGACCACTCGAACCCTTTAAGTGAAGAAGGTGGCAAGGTAAAATTGATGCAACAGCTAAACCTTGAAGGCGACCTTTACGGAATTGGCGATGGCTATTCCGATTTTCAGCTTCGCGAAAGTGGCTTGATAAAGAAATTCTATGCTTTTACTGAGAATATTTCTAGAGAAAGCATTGTTAAAAAAGCAGATCACATTACGCCAAGCTTTGACGAGTTCTTGTATGTAAACAATTTACCAAGGGCTATATCATATCCTAAAAACAGGATTCTGTGTTTGATTATTGGTGATGCAGACCCATTGAGCATTGAGTTACTGAAAAAAGATGGTTTCTCTGTTCGCCACAAAACTACTTTTGAAGAGAAATATGTAGCTGATGTACACATGATGTTGTTGGCAGATGGTGAAAAGATTGAGCTTGAGAAATTAAAAAGAGCGGTTAAGCTTAAAACTATAGGTTATCTTGGCAATACAAAAAACAAAATTGATATAGCTACCTGTACTGAGCAGGGCGTTGTTGTTTTTGAAGATCCAAAACACAACCCACGTAATATCGATTTCATTCCAAAAAGGATGATCGATTTTATGAATACAGGTACCAGTTACCTTAGCAGTAATTTCCCGAACCTGCAATTGCCAAGAATCGAGAAATCGCACAGGTTAATACACATTCATAAGAACGTACCGGGTATTATGGCTAAAATAAATACTGTTTTTGCCAAGCATGATATTAATATTGTGGGTCAGTTTTTGATGACTAACCCTGAAATTGGTTACGTGATTACAGATATAAATGCACAATACGACAAGCAGTTGTTTAAATCGTTAAAAAAGATTGAGCACACCATAAAATTCAGGGTTTTATATTAGAATGGAACTTACACCTCAGATAAAGGAAAAACTGGATAAACTGCAGGAAAAGTATGCAGCAATGGGTCAGGATATGTCTGCATATCTGGATGGCTTGTTATATGCTGATTTCTTAACTTATTGGGATTATATCCATCTGGATACTCTACTGAGCCTGCAAAACCCGAAAACGCCATTCCCGGATGAAGAGATTTTTATCATGTACCATCAGATTACTGAGCTATATTTTAAACTTGCACTTCATGAATGCAAACAGATTGCTGATAATCAGGAACTAACGGTTCAGTTTTTTACCAATCGGGTAAAACGCATTAATGCTTATTTTAATGCATTGGTTACTTCGTTTGAGGTGATGGTGAATGGGATGGATAAAGATCAGTTCCTGAAGTTCAGAATGTCGCTGTTACCAGCAAGTGGTTTTCAATCTGGTCAATACCGAATGATAGAAATTTGCGCAACTGATTTTATCAGGCTGGTTGACAAAAGCAAAAGAGAAGAACTTGCAGATAAGAGCGTTGAAGAGCAATTTGAATTCATTTACTGGAAGTTTGGGGCTACAGAATTGGCCAGCGGTAAACAGACGCTTACTTTAAAGCAATTTATAAACAAGTATGCTGCGCAGTTCCTGCAATTGGTAAAGGACAGGAAAGAGACTAATTTTTCGGCCTTATACCATAAGCTGTTAAAAGAGGGGCATGATGTTTCTGCTTTGGCAGATGAGCTTAGAAAGCTTGATTTATATGTGAATGTGGAGTGGCCATTGTCTCATTATAAATCTGCGGTCAGGTATTTGGAGAGAGATCCTGTAGATATTGCAGCTACCGGTGGCACCAACTGGCAGAAGTATTTACCTCCACGTTTTCAGAAAAGAATTTTCTATCCTTTCCTTTGGACAGAAGATCAAATGGAGGAATGGGGCAAGGGTTGGGTGCTTAGTGTATTGAAAACACTTAGAAATGAGGCGTAAACATTGTCAAAATCCAAAATAATAAAGAATAAACAAGGCTTTTTTTATTAAATTTGCAGTAATAAAATACAAGTCAAAATGAACGAGACATTGGATATAACAGTAACCAAGACTGAGCAGACCAGATTAACAGTAACAGATTTTTCTCAATTACCTTTCGGAAAGGTGTTTTCCGATCACATGTTTATTGCAGAATACGAAAATGGTGAGTGGACGAACCTACAGGTATTACCTTACGGTCCGATTCTTATGAGCCCTGCAATTTCTGCCCTTCACTACGGACAGGCAATTTTTGAAGGTATGAAAGCTTATCGTTTAGCTGACGGAAAAGTCAGCGTTTTCAGAGCAGAAAAAAACTTTGAGCGTTTCAACAAATCAGCAACACGTATGGCTATGCCAAGCATTCCTGAGGATATTTTTATGCAGGGAATTGCAGCGCTGATTGAGATTGATAATAAATGGGTCCCTAATCAGGATGGTTATTCTTTATACATTCGTCCGGTGATGTTTGCTACAGATCCTTATTTAGGTGTTAAAGCATCTGACAAGTATACTTTTGCTTTATTAACTACACCAACAGGTCCGTATTACAGCAAAGCCTTAAAAGTTAAAATTGAAACTGAATATACGCGTGCAGATGAAGGTGGTGTTGGTTACGCCAAAACCGCTGGAAATTATGCTCGTTCTTTATATCCATTTGCAGAAGCTCAAAAAGAAGGCTTTGATCAGTTAATCTGGACAGATGCTGTTTCTCATGAGTTTATTGAAGAAGCAGGGACAGCTAATTTGATCTTCGTAATTGATGGCAAATTGGTAACACCTTCTGTAAGAAGCACTGTTTTAGATGGTGTAACACGTGATACAATTATCAAACTTGCAAAAAAAGCAGGCATTGAAGTTGAAGAAAGACGCGTTAGTGTAAAAGAAGTAATAGAAGGAATTGAAAACGGCAGATTGACTGATGCTTTTGCAGCGGGAACTGCAGCAACGGTAACTCCAATTGGAGAAATCGGATACCAAGGCCAGGTTTATAAGTTAACTGACCCTTCAACACGTACAGTTTCAGCAGGTATTGCTAAAACATTGAATGATATTCGTTACGGATTAGCTCCTGATGAATTCGGTTGGAACTGGATTGTATAATTGAAGATTAGTACTTGTTTAAAATTATATAGCGCCCTTTTTAAGGGCGCTTTTTTTATACCAACGCCGTCATCTCCTTTGGTTAATCAAAGGAGATGACGGCTGCTTTAGCAGAGCCTTAAAACATTCCAAATTGGGATAGGATACAACTTTAAATAGAAGATTTTTCGTAAAGTACTTATACTTTAGTAATTTCCGCGGCGCTAAGGCGCAATTCAATATCAACAGGATCTTATAGCATGAAAAAAATACTACTTATTTGTTTAGCGATGTCATTATTTATTATCAAATCAGAGGCTCAGCTCAAAAAACTTTCACAACAACAAATCTTTGGTGGCCAGCCCTCGCTTACTAAATCTATAAATATAGTCAACGGATGGAGTGATGATAACCATTACATTGAGATGGACACCAAGGATCATAACTTATATGCAGTAGATGTTAAATCGGGCCAAAGAACGCCGTATACTCCACCGCCAAAAAGTAATGTAAATCTATCTGTTAAAAACAATGATGTTTACATACAATACGGGCAGGATGAACCAAAACGCTTAACAAATGATAAAGACGAGGAGAAGAACCCTACCCTATCTCCTGATGGAAAGCATGTAGCATTTACCCGAAATAACGATCTGTATTCAGTTGATGTTGAAACAGGAAAAGAGATCAGATATACAAATGATGGAACTGATGTAATTTATAATGGTTGGTCGTCGTGGGTGTATTACGAAGAAATTCTTGGCAGATCTACCAATTACAAAGCCTTCTGGTGGTCGCCGGATAGTAAGAACATTGCATTTATGCGTTTTGACGATACCAAGGTTCCCATGTTTCCAATTAATGGATCAACCGGGCAACATGGGTATACAGAAAAAACACGCTATCCAAAAGCTGGCGACCCTAATCCGGAAGTAAAAGTAGGATTTGTCCCTGTAAACGGAGGTTCTATTGTATGGGCCGACTTTAACGAAAAAGATGATCAATACTTTGGCACTCCTTACTGGAGTTTTGATGGCAGTAATTTAATGGTACAATGGATGAACCGCGGACAGGATAACTTAAAATTTTATTCAGTAAACCCTACCAATGGTTCTAAAAAAGAAATCTACGACGAGAAACAGTCTTCTTGGGTAGATTTAGATTACGATGGGCGCATAGAATATCTTCAAGATAAAAAACACTATATCCTTAAAAGTGATAAAACAGGATGGGCACATTTTTATTTATACACGTTAGATGGGAAACTGGTAAATCCACTAACCAGCGGCAAATGGCAGGTTACTGATCTTGTTCATGTAGATGAGAAAAATAAGGTTGTTTACTTTATGGCTCGTAAAGAAGCATCTACGAGAACAGATTTTTATAGTGTAGGCTACAATGGCAAGAACTTAAAACGATTGTCATTTGGGGATTATTCTCATCAGGTAATGATGTCGCCCAATGGTTCTTATTTCATTAGCACTTATTCCAATGTTTCTACCCCTACTAAAAGAACATTATTAAACAATAAAGGGAAGATCATTAAAGAACTTGGCGACACTAAATCTGATGATTTTGCACAGTTCAACTATGGTAAAACAGAAATGATTACTATCCCTACTGATGATGGCTATAATTTACCAGCTGTAATAACCTACCCTACTGATTTTGATCAGAATAAAAAGTATCCGGTAGTGATGAGTATTTATGGCGGGCCAAATGCAGGCAACGTAAGCAATACCTGGAAAGGAATTGGCGGACAATGGTGGGCAAATGAAGGGATCGTACAGATTTCTGTAGATCACCGCGCATCAGGACAATTTGGTAAGGAAGGCGTTGCTTTAATGCACCGCAACCTGGGTAAGTGGGAAATGCAGGATTATACTACTGCTGCAAGATGGTTAAAAGCCAAATCATGGGTTGACAATAAGAAACTACTGATTACAGGTCATAGCTACGGCGGTTATATGACTTGCCTTGCCCTTACTAAAGGAGCCGACGATTTTGATTTCGGATACGCGGGAGCACCCGTTACCAGCTGGGAGCTTTACGATTCTCATTATACAGAGCGTTTTATGGATACGCCTAAAGAAAACCCTGAGGGTTACAAAGATGGTTCTGTTTTAACCTATGTAAACAATTATAAAGGATTATTGAGGATTATGCATGGTGATATGGATGACAATGTGCATATGCAGAATACGATACAACTTATAGATAACCTTCAAAATGCGAATAAACATTTTGAGTTGATGATCTATCCGGGTGGAAGACATGGATGGGGAGGTGTAAAATCTGCTCATGATAAAGCTGAGCGTTTCCGCTTTTACTATCAAAACCTATTGAACAAGCCTGTACCAGAAGAGTTACTTAAATAGCGCTAAATATTTATCACCTTTAGTTATGAAAGCATTTAACTGTTTAATTGGAGCATTGCTAATGTCTGCCCTTTCTGGTATGGCTCAAACTAAATCTATGCCTATGGAAAAAGGCAAGACGTTGATATGGAGTGATGAATTCAACTATAAAGGCCTTCCCGATTCTACAAAATGGGACTACGAGGAAGGCTTTGTAAGAAACCGTGAGAAACAGTTCTATACACGTGCCAGATTAAAAAATTGCTATGTTAAGCGTGGCAAGCTTGTGATTAAATCACTAAAGGAAAAATATAAGGATGCCGATTATACTTCGGCAAGTATTAACACACTTGGAAAACAGCACTTTGACGGAAACATCCGTGTTGAAATAAGAGCAAAGATCCCATCGGGAAAGGGCATATGGCCTGCCCTTTGGATGATGGGATCAAATATAAAGCAGGTGGGCTGGCCTAAATGTGTAGAATTTGATATTATGGAGTTTGTAGGTCATACGCCTTCAACTATTCACGGAACCCTCCATTGGGCTGATAGTGGGTTGAAAGATCCTAATGGCCATAAAAGCAGCGGCGCCAATGTAAAGATGGATGATGTGCATAAAAAATACCATGTTTATGGTTTGGAGCGCAAGGGTGATAGTGTAAAGGTTTTTATAGACGACAAGTATTATTTCAGCATGTCGGCCCCGGCTACAGCGTACAAAGATTCGTTTACCTCTCCGCTATATCTTTTGATGAATACCGCGATTGGCGGCGAATGGGGCGGAGATATTGATGATTCTATATTTGCTCAAAAGTTCTATGTTGATTATGTGCGCGTTTACAAATTAGATTAAGATTATGCCTTAAGATGGTGCCTCTTTAATTTAACATTAGCTTAATACTGTATGTTTTACTTTTAAACGGTGAAGAAACTTACCTTAAATAGTATAACAATAGGTTTAATTCTGTTTTGTTTTTCATTACCTGTTTTTGCGGTTTACAATCAGGCTCAGGGAAAAAATGATATAGGCACACTGATTAAGAAAGACCCCAACTCTGCGTTTATAAAAATAAAGGGGTTGTTAAATACAGCATTAAAACAGAATGACCTGATCTCTGCTGCAAAATATTATCAATATTTTGGCGAGATCTTTTATCATCAGGCAGCCTATTCGCAGGCAGTAAATTATTTTTACAAGGCAGACCGCATATTTAGAAACCATAATGATCAGGCTAACCTGGCTGAAAACCTGAATAAAATTGGGGATGCTTATTACTACAGCAGGCAATATAAAACAGCGCTGACTAAATTTCAGGAGGCCTTAAATATCTATATAAAGATAGGCAACAGGTCAGGCATGGCGGAATGTTATGGACTTATTGGTCAGACCTATGAGAAAAGCAGTAAGTACGAAAGTGCAATGAAATATCAGCAGCTGGCACTTACGGCCTATAAAAAGGAAAAGAATCAAACCGGCATTGCAAAGATCTATGAGAACCTTGGTAGTATTTATGAAGACAAACTGCATCTTGATTCGGCCCTCAAGTACTATTCATTGTCTCTAAAACTAAACAAGGCCGCGGCAAATGATCTTGCCCAAATAGAGATTGTAAACAACATTGGCGACGTTTACAGAAAAACAGGCAGGTACCCTGAAGCAATGCGTTATACGCGCAAAGCGGAACATATGGCCTTAATCATGAATGATCAATATCAGCTTAGCAGTGCCTACAGGGACCTATCGAAAACATTTGATCTTATTAAAAAGTATGATAGCGCCTATCACTACAGTGAACTAAGCCGCAATATCTTCCTGAAGATCTATACGGCTGACAATACCAAGCAGCTGGCCNTATTACAAACCTTATTTGAAATACAACAAAAGGACGATGCAATTGTAAGNTTTGAAAATGAGAGAAANGCAAATCANTATATCATTGTTGCAGTGATCCTGATCATCCTCTTACTGATTTTACTGGGTATAAGTACTATTAGCCGTCAACGTTTGAAACTTCGAAACGAACAGAAGCTTAACGAGCAGAACAACATGCTTTATGAAATCCAGAAGAATGCCATTAAAGCTGAGCTGGAACTTAAAAGCAAGGAACTGACCAGCAATACGCTCCATGTAATTCAAAGCAATCAGTTTCTGGAAGAACTAAAGGAAGAGATCTCTGATATGATAAAGGATGAAAAAAGAGATCAGAAGAGACAGTTACAGCAAGTGATGCAGAAAATAAATCAAAACATTAATCATGACAGGCATTGGAAAGAATTCTCTACTTTATTTGAACAAATTCACCAGGCTTTTTTTGACAATCTGAAAAGACATAGTGATGATTTAACAGCAAATGACATCCGTTTAGTAGCCCTTATTAAGATGAATTTAAGCTCAAAAGATATGGCTGTTATTTTTGGTATTTCCCAGGATAGTTTGCGTGTTGCACGTTACCGTTTACGTAAAAAACTGAATATTCCGCAAGGAGAAAACCTGAGTTCTTTTATACAGACACTATAACAAAAATCACGATTTCCGGAGGCTTAACAAACTGTTAACATAACGCTAACTAAATGATAATGGCGATTTCGGTTACAATCAAATACTTGACAATCAACATTTTAACAAAATACTGTTCACGCTGTATCCGTTCTGTATACATCATTTGTAACGCTGTATACATTTTGTACACGCCTCAATCATTAAACTCCATCACCTGGTTTGCACATTTGCCTCACGGTTTAAAAAACACTACCACCACAAACAAATTTTCAGGAAAATGAAGTCAATTTTACAAGTTCTTTTTTGCTTATTAATTGGTGCTGCCACGGCCAGTGCAACCAGTTTAAAAGGTTACGTTTTTGATCAGAAAACAGGTGAAGCTTTAGTAGGCGCATCAGTATATCTGGAAAATACTGACAAGGCAGTATTAACGGGATTAGATGGCTCGTTTGAGATCAAACATCCACCAGCAGGAAACTTCACATTAAAAGTATCTTATGTGATGTATAAGGTTTTATCTAAACAGATTACAATACTTAAAGAGGATAATCCAACGATCAGGATTTATCTGTCTGAAACGAAAGAGAAAGAATTAAGTGAGGTAGTTATTTCGGCAAAAAATGATGGCTCGGCTGAAAAAACTGCAAGACGCATCGAGCAAAAATCTGCGCAGCTAATTAATGTCGTATCGGGCAAGGCGATGGAGATTTCTCCGGATCTGACAGTCGCAAATGTTATTCAACGTGTTTCAGGTGTATCAGTTGAAAGGAGCAATAGTGGAGACGGACAATATGCTATTCTAAGAGGAATGGACAAAAGATACAATTATACCCTGGTTAATGGGATAAAAATACCGAGCCCTGATAATAAATACCGTTACGTTCCTTTGGACATTTTCCCTTCGGAACTTTTGGACAGGCTTGAAGCATATAAAACCTTGACTCCAAACCTTGAAGGCGACGCCATAGGTGGGGTGGTAAATATGGTAATGAAAGATGCACCGCAAAAGCTACAGATCAATGCAAACCTTGCAGGCGGTTATAGTCAGCTATTTATAGATCGGGGCTTTAGTTCATTTGATGCCTCTTCAGTTCATCGTAAATCACCATATGAGCTTAACGGGAAGGATTACAAAGCCACGCAAGCAGACTTTCCAAGAGGTACTGCAGATTACAAGTCGAGCCACCCTGCTCCTAACCTAGTAGGTGGTTTATCTATAGGGCAACGTTTTCTTGACAATAAGCTTGGGTTAATTATTGCAGGAAGCTATCAGAACACCTATCGTGGTAGCAACGGCACTTTCTATCGCTCGTCGGCAGCCAATGCATCAAATAAGTTTGCAACAATCACAAGCATGAACGAACGCCAGTATTCGGAACAACAGAAACGCTATGGTTTTCATGGTAAGCTGGATTACGCATTCAACGAAAACAATAAGCTAAGTCTTTATAATGCCTACGTGGATCTGAATAACATTCAGGTTAGAGATGAAAAATCTACAGATTTCTCTACCGGCTATGAACCAGCCGCAGGAAAAGCACAGTTGGAATACGCTACACGATCGAGGGTAACGGAACAACAGATCTATAACAGCACGCTTCATGGAGATCATCAGATTATTCCGGACAAGTTGAAGATTTCGTGGTCGGCAGTCTATTCGTCTGCCAAAAATGAAGTGCCAGATAACACAACCATTACCTTAAGTGGAAAGCGCGAGAATTTTATTGACACTCGCACTGTTGCAAAAACAAATGGCACAACGCATCGCTGGGAACGTAACACGGATAAAGACAAAGCCGGATATCTTGACATTAGCTATAAAGTTCCTGTTGGCCAACTCAAAGTAGAATTTTCTGCAGGAGGATTATACCGCGACAAGCAGCGCAGCAGTTTCTTTAACAATTACACTTTAACTCCGGTAAATACCGCAGCTAAATATGGGGTTGATTTTAATAATTATACTGAGATAGACTGGACAGTTCAAACACCGGGTGGAGCCGTAAACAATCCCCTTACTTATGATGCCTCGGAAAAACTTGCTGCTGGTTATGGGATGTTTAACATAAGTAAGGATGCAGTTGAGGTAGTTGGGGGGTTACGCGTTGAACACACAAACCAGGGTTACGCAATGCTGTTCCCTGCCGGAGAACTTCGCCCGAAGGGTAATCAGGTTTATACTGATTTTCTTCCATCTGTAAATGTGAAGTATAAACTGAGTGGAAAGCAGCAGTTAAGGGCATCGTACTTCCGCTCTTTAAACCGTCCCGGGTTTTATGAACTTATTCCGGGAGGTGTGGTTCAGGATGACTACAAGGAAAAAGGAGATCCAGATCTTAAGCGCGCTATTGCGGATAACTTTGATTTGCGCTACGAGCTATTTCCAAATAGTAATGATCAACTATTGGTTGGAACGTTTTATAAAGCGATTAAAAACCCGATTGAATATAGCTTTCAGGCAGACCCTATCCGCCCTCAGGACACCTATTATCTGCCAGGTAATTTCGGAACTGCAAGGAACTACGGCTTGGAAATTGACTACATAAAATTCATTAATCAGTTTGGAATAAAGGCAAACTATACCTATACCCATTCCAGAATTACAACACCAAAGGATTTATTGACAATAGACCCCGAAACCAACGATTCTAAAAAAATCACTGTGTTGCAATCGCGTCCGCTTTACGGACAGTCGGAACATATCGCCAACCTATCCCTTATCTATAAAAACACCAAAAGTGGATGGGATGCCCAGGTTGCCGGCTCCTATACAGGTCCGCGCATTAATACCGTATCACAATTCCTTGATAATGACCTTTGGCAAAAGGGCTTTATCCAGATGGATGCCTCTGCTGAGAAAAAATTCAAGAAAAACCTTAGTGTGTTCATAAAAGCGGGAAACCTGTTAAACACACCTTCGAAGTTATTTATTAAAGGTATTAATCCGGCAAATGCAGATACCGGGAATCAGTTTGATGGTAAAACATTAATCCGCAACGACTATTACGAGCAAACGTACCTGTTAGGCTTGCGCTATAAATTATAAATCAATCTTATTTATTATAAAAGAGAAAAAATGAAAGCAAAACATTTGTTTATCTGTCTGGCCATTTTAACATCAGTTATTGCAGGATGCAAAAAGGCCAATATTGATGTGGATCCTGATACGGGAAACGGGACTGTTACCGGTGAGGTTTCGGGAATCTGGCTAAAAGGAAGTACACAATTTATTAAAGGCGATATCATTATTCCAGAGGGCAAATCCTTAACCATTGAAGAGGGCGTTACAATTGTAATGGATACTGTTGCAAAGCCGGAGATTATTGTAAAAGGAAATTTATATGCGCAGGGTACTGCAGATTTTCCAATAAAATTTACAGTTGCAGAGGAATTTAGAACTGAAGCAAAAAAGTTTGGAAGGCTTTGGGGAGGAATTCTTGCTGCACCAAGCTGCGAGGAGTTATTGCTTGACCATACGATAATAGAATATGCAGGTGCAACAACTTCTGATGCTTCAACTTCTGTGAAGCAACACTTGTACAAGGCAGTAGCTGGTGAAAACTTGCCAGCACTTTGGTTTTCGAATGTAAATGGCAAACTAGTAGTAACAAATAGCATTTTCAGAAATCTGCAGGAAGACTGTACTTACATAGATGGTGGTAAAGTAATTTTCGCAAACAATTCCTTTTACACTACTGGAGTTACTGGTGGCGAGGCCATCAATTTGAAATCTGGCTGTGTGGCTGATGTTGCTTACAATTTAGTTTACAGTACAAACACCAATGCATTAAAGTTATCAAACAGTGGCGACCGCACACCGCAGGCTTACATTGTTGTTTATAACAATACTATGGTAAATACAGGATGGCGACGTCCTACAGCAAAGGGAGGATCTATCTGGGTAGAGGCAACGGTACGCGTAAGTGTTTATAACAATATGTTTGCAAATACTCGTTTTGGAATTAAAAGAGATACAAAAAAACCAGAGGACGATAGGTCTGTATTCGGGAATAATTACTATTATGGATTTAATCAGGTTACTGTAGATCAGTTCCAACCAACAAAAGAGATCATTGCAGGGACAAATGATATCATCAGCAAAACAGCCGGGGATAATGATCCTATGTTCATAAATTACCCATTGAACATTCCGGTTGATAATGCAACTTTTAATACCGCATGGGATTTCCATTTAAAACCAGGCTCTCCGGCGCTTGGAAAAGGTACAACAAACTTTACCAGACATTATGCTTCGGGACTGGTTTTAAATGGGGTGACCTATAAATCACCTGACCCATCTGGCTACATTGGTGCATATGGCACAAACTAGCTTAATTAAGAAGTTACCACTTTAAAGAATAAGAAATATTAAATTAATACCTAATGAATAAATACACCCAGATATTTATATTCCCGGCGATGCTTATATCGATAAACATGGCCTGCACCCAACAAAAAACAGATACCAATGACGCGGTAAAGCCTTTATACACTACAGAACCAGTGCAATTTGACTCGGATGATCCGGCAATATGGATTAACCCGGTAGATTCTTCAAAATCATTGATCATTGGAACTGACAAAGACGAAAATGGCGGTTTATATGTGTTTGATCTGAAAGGCAAGATCATTAAGGACAAGACTATAAAAGGATTAAAACGACCTAATAACGTTGATATCGCATATGGTCTGCTGCTTGGAAGTAAAAAGACGGATATAGCAGTTACAACAGAGAGAATGACACATAAACTCCGCATCTATTCTCTACCTGATATGAAGCCCCTCGATAATGGTGGTGTTCCCGTTTATGAAGGTGAGAAAGGTGAAATGTACAGAGACCTGATGGGCATTGCAATGTACACCAGTCCTAAGGGTGAAATCTATGCCATTGCCGGTAGAAAAACAGGGCCTAAAGACGGTTCTTATTTATGGCAATATTTGCTTGAAGACGATGGTACAGGACACATCAAGGCAACCCTGAAGCGCAAATTTGGAAACTACAGCGGCAAAAAAGAAATAGAGTCGATTGCAGTAGACAACGAGATGGGCTATATCTATTACTCAGATGAGCAGTTTGGCGTTCGCAAATATTATGCTGATCCGGCTAAAGGGAATAAAGAGCTGGCCTTATTTGCCAAAGAGGGTTTTACTGAGGATAATGAGGGCATTAGTATCTATAAAACTACGGACACAACAGGTTACATCCTGGTATCAGATCAAAGTGCAAACCACTTTAAAGTCTATAGCAGAGAAGGTGTAAAAAATAAGAACGACCACCAACTCATTACAAGTATTAAGGTATCAACCAACCAGAGTGATGGCTCAGACATTTACTCGAAACCACTTAATGCCGATTTTAAGCATGGAATTTTTGTTGCGATGAGTGACAACAAAACATTTCAGTATTACAGATGGGAAGACCTGGCAGGTAAATTATTAAAAGTAAACTAAAACTGACGGATTAAAAGCTACTCTTTTCTCGGGTAGCTTTTCTTTTTTGTCTGATAAGTCTGCGTTTTTCTCTGTCAGCTTTTATTTTTTCGAATTTCGCTATTTGTTCCTTTATCTTTTTTTCCTTTTGTGGAGTTACACCGACACTGTACTTTATCCCCTGAAAAAGTGTTTTCCAGATAAAACTAAAAAAGGAAGCTGTTTTTTCCCGTTCAAATTTTATTGATGCCGCTATAAGTACACCGTCTGTTTTAGGATTATCTGAATTAATAATCATTGCATTCGCCAAAAAAGACATTAGCCCCTGTTTAACTAAATGATCACGCCCTTCTTCTTTTTTAAGCAGTGCTACAGAAAGGTCGTTAAAAGCAAATTTGACTTTACCAGTTGCAAGGGTTTCATTTGCATCGATATTAAACTCAAGTTTTTTAACGTGCCCGCTTTTCACTTCAACCATTCCTAACGGCTTGGTAATTCTATTAAGCACCCTTCCATCCATCTGGCCCAAAGTTCCTGAGTAAGAAAAAGCGCCATCATTTGCGGCAAGATTAAACTTAAAATTCACATCCAGTTTACCCTGTCCCATCATGTAGCTCGTTAATTTAGCAAACATATAGGGGTTTTTATTTTTGATTTTTTCTGAATTGGTTATGTTGGTTATGCTTCCTGAGGTTTTTTCAAAGGTGATTCTCCCCTTCTGCTTACTATCCTTATCGAATTCCGCATAGGTCAAATCTATATTACTTAAATTAAGCTGTTTAACTGTAAGCAATCCCTTAACCTTTTGCAATAGTTGATGAGGATATTTCCCTATTTTAATCTCGGTTCTTTTAGGAAGTTCATTATTATTAAAAACGGATACGGAGCCATTGTTTACATTCATCTCGGTAGCGTAAAGCTCCTGTTTACGAACATACAAAGGCAGATTAATGCCTTCTAAACTAATGTCACTCATCTGAATATCAAACCTGTCTTTTGAAAAACCTACTGTTTTTCCAAACTTCATTTCATCGTACCGTGGAACAACACTAAAACTCTTTATATTGAGCTTACCTGATGATGCTCTAAAATCTAACTGATTAAGATTGATATGATACAAACTATCGGGCGTGGCGAAAGTGTAATTATTTAAATTTATGACTACGTCTTTAAGCAAATAAAACCTACTGGTATCCCTAACTGAGTTTTTATCGATCAACCAGTTTTTTAGTGTGACATTTAGATTCTTAATGGAATCAATCTCTGGTTTGGCTAGGTTTTTATTAACGTATTTAAAGGAAATGTTTTTAAGGTCGATGGTTTTTACTTTAAGCTCCTTTACAAATTTAGAAATGTAGTCATAAGGCGATTTATCAGAAAATGGCTTTTTGAGTTCATTAAACTCTAACTGTTTATTTACCATTATAATTTCCGGATTATCAAACAATAGGAGGTCGATTTTTACCTTTTTATATCGCAGCAGATCAATAGGATGAAAGTTTTTTATAACCAGCTCTTTTAGCTGTATGTAATAGATGTTATTTGGTGCGTGTTTTAGACGAACCATCTTTTTCAGAATATTAGTATCGGGGGTAATTTTAACGTCTGACAATGAGGCTCTCCCCGTAATAAAATTTGTACCGACGTCAGAAAATTCTATGCTATACAAGCTGTCCGTGGCATTTAAAACGAGGTCTCTGACTTGTGCCTTAATTATTGGTTGAAACCTGACGCTTAGGTGTCTGGATGCCGCAACCAACAGTAAAATAAAGAAAAGCATGATCCCGGAAACCCATTTAAGCGTACTATAACTCTTTCGGACTTTTTTGATCATAGGCCTTAGTGGTTTAACCTAATATACGAATTTATTCATCAGGCGTTAGGTATCAGTCTTTTTTTTCTCGGCCTTTCTTTCGGCGCGTTTCTTCTTTCTTTCTTCTCTTTTTTCGCGCCGTTCCTGTTTTTTATCCTTTACTTTTTCCATTGCTTGTTCGGGTGTTTTCACGGGAACAATGCCTAATCCAACGGTCTCCCTCATACCTATAAAAATACCTTTCCAAAGTAAATTAAAAAACGAGGCAGCAGGTGTTCTTTCAAAAGTAACCCTGGCTGTTCTTAGTGCCGCTCCTTTGCCCGGATTTGCATCTTCAATTAAAAGACTATTTGCAAGAAAAGATAAAAATCCTTTCTTCTTACCTATTCCCCCATTTTCACCTTCTTTAAGCAATTTTATTTTAAGGTCTTTATAATAGAAATGAACAATGCCCGAAGCACCTTTCATATTGGCTTGAATATCGAAATCAGTTCCCTGCATCTGTCCGCTTTCTATTTCAACTAAGCCCATGTTCTTTGCCATTGGGTTTAAAACAAGCATGTTCATTGCTCCTACATTCCCTTTGTAGGTAAAAGAAGCATCTCTAGCTGTTAGGTTAAAATTTATAGTAACCTTAATCCGGCTGGTTTTCATTACCAGTGCTGTTAAATTTGCAATAGCATGGTTGTTCTTTGCAAGTCTAACTGAGTCATTAGTTAAATTGAGAATATTCCCAGTCAGGTTCTGGAAATACACTGTTCCTCTTTTTTGAGTGATCGGATTGTACTCTGTATAGGCAACATCGATATTGGATAACTTAACGGTATCGATAATTGTTTCAATAGGTAATCTTTTAAGTGCAATATGAGGGAAGTTATGAGCCTTATCAAAATTAGGGGGAGGAGGCAATTCTCTATTCACAAAAATGCCCGCATTTGCAGGGCCTACCTTTAGGGCTCTTGCATATAAACTGCCTTCAGCACTTAGTTTATTAAAATCTACTCCTGTAAAGGTTATTTCATTAAATTTTAAATCGTACCGATCTTTACCATATTTATATTTTCTGGTAAATGCTAAGTCTGGATGAAGTGGGATCATTTGCAGACCTTTTATACGAATATTTTTATTACTAACCGAACCAGCAACTGTATCTATTTTTGTAGTATACATCCCATCTTTACCCGTAGCTCTATATCCTGTTAATTCAAAACTGATGTCTTTTGTATAATAAAAACGTGTGGTATCAGACTTAGAAAGAGAATCGATAAGCAGATCTTTAACAGTGATATTTAGATGTTTTATTGAATTTAAGGGTTTAGAAGTAGCTCCGTTAATATAATCAAAGTCGGCATCTATTATTTTAATGGCCTTTACATGGATGGATTTTAGTGTTTTAGATATCTGATCATACAAACTGCGCTTATCTGCAGCGGTATCTGTTTTTTTGACAACTTTATAATGAATCATATTAATGGAGGGTTGCTCCATAATGATGGAATTCATGTTTATCCGTTTCTTAAAGTAGGCAGTAAGTACACCAATTCTGCTTAACTGTAGACGCGCCAGTTTTATTTGGAACAAGTTAGCAGGAGCAAGCTGAAGTTCTTTTAGCTGATTAAAAACTGTAGTATCAGGCGTTAAAGTAACACTATCGAGTACTGCACTTCCGGTGATCAGATTAAGGCGAATGTCTTTAAAATTAATCCTATAAAGTTTCTGAGAACCGTTGTAAACCCCATCTTTTATTTTTTCGGTAAGTAGTGGCTTCCATTTTGCACTAAAATATAGAGCAACACCCCCTACTAGGAGGATCAAGGCTGTAAGAATACCCACAAGCCACTTTATTACTTTGTATTTTCCTGATTTATTGGACGTCATATTTGTGTAGCCTGCAATATCAAGGCCATAATGAGAAATAAGGCTGGCTATTGTCACAAAATATTCATTTAGCATTCTGCCAATTTGTCATTTGCAAATTAAATTACGTATTTTTGAAGCCCATAAAACAATTGACCATTTATGATTGATTTACAGCTTACAGATAAGACACATGATGAAGAGCGCCAGGGCGAGGCTTTAATTGTTGATGCACCTTTGGTGCGCAATGGCCGCAAACTGTATATTGAAAGTTATGGTTGCCAAATGAATTTTGCGGATAGCGAAATTGTTGCATCTATATTATTAGATCAGGGATTTGAAACTACTGGTGATTACAAGGAGGCTGATGTAGTATTTATAAATACTTGCTCTATCCGTGAAAACGCAGAACAAAGAGTACGTAACCGCCTATCGCAATTTGGTGCCGAAAAGCGCAGAAACCCTAAACTTATTGTAGGTGTTCTGGGCTGTATGGCTGAACGTTTGAAATCAAAATTTCTTGAAGAAGAGAAATTGGTTGATGTAGTTGTTGGACCGGATGCATACCGTGAATTGCCACAACTGCTAAGTGAAGTAGAAAGTGGTCATAAAGCTATAAATGTGCTATTATCCCGTGAGGAAACTTATGCAGACATTAGTCCTGTTAGGTTAAACGGGAATGGCATTACCGCATTTATTTCTATTATGCGCGGTTGTGATAACATGTGTTCTTTTTGCGTAGTTCCTTTTACAAGAGGTAGAGAGCGTAGCAGAGACCCACATTCGATTATGGCGGAAGCTCAGGACCTATTTGACCGGGGCTATAAAGAAGTTACTTTACTTGGTCAGAATGTAGATTCATACAAATGGAAGGGTAATGATGCTGATGATAGTACTGAAATTGAAGTTAACTTTGCTCAATTGCTTGAAAAAGTAGCTTTGATAAGTCCTGACTTAAGAATTCGTTTCTCTACTTCTCACCCTAAAGACATTACCGACGAAGTTTTATACACCATCGCTAAATACGATAATATATGCAACTATATACACTTGCCTATTCAATCAGGAAGTAGCAGGGTATTAGAATTAATGAACCGTACTTACACCAGAGAGTGGTACATTAACAGGATTGATGCGATCAGGAATATCATTCCTGACTGCGCAATTTCATCTGATATTATTGCAGGTTTTTGTACAGAAACAGAAGAAGAACATCAGGAAACGCTTAGCATTATGGACTATGTGAAATATGATTTCGCATTTACCTTTAGTTATTCTGAGCGACCAGGAACCCTTGCTGCACGTAAGTTTGAAGATGATATTCCGGAAGATGTTAAAAAACGCAGGTTAAGTGAGATCCTGATTAAACAACAGGAAACTTCTTTATATCGTTTACAACAATTTGTTGGAAAAACTGTTAGGATTTTAGTGGAAGGGACTTCAAAAAAATCAGATAAAGATTTCTGCGGCAGAAATGATCAGAATGCAATGGTGGTTTTCCCGGCAACAGAAGGTGTTAGCGCAGGGCAATATGTATATGTGCACATAGACCGTTGTACCTCGGCAACCTTATTAGGAACTGTTGTAGTTGAAGAGCCTGAAATTGTTTAATTAAACACAGATTACATTGGACGTACAAGACATAAAAAATCGTTTTGGGATAATTGGTGGTTCTCCGCTATTAAACCGGGCTATAGATATTGCCAGGCAGGTTGCGCCAACCGACATGTCTGTTTTAATTACGGGTGAAAGTGGTAGTGGTAAAGAGGTTTTCTCTCATATTATCCACCAGATGAGCACCCGCAAACACGGGGCCTTTATTGCTGTAAACTGCGGGGCCATTCCGGAAGGAACCATTGACTCTGAATTATTTGGCCACGAAAAAGGATCTTTTACCGGAGCCCATGAAGCCCGCAAAGGTTATTTTGAGGTAGCAAACGGAGGCACGATTTTTCTTGATGAGGTTGCAGAATTGCCTTTAGGTACTCAGGCACGTTTGTTACGTATCCTTGAAAGCGGTGAGTACCTTAGAGTCGGCTCATCCAAAGTGCAAAAAACAGATGTACGAATTATTGCAGCAACCAATGTTGATGTTTATAACCGTGTAAAATCTGGTAAATTCCGTGAAGATTTATATTATAGATTAAATACTGTTCCATTGCGCATTCCTGCCTTGCACGAACGCAAAGAAGACATTTATTTATTATTCAGAAAATTCTCTGCAGACTTTAGTGATAAATACCGCAGCCCGGGCATACAGCTTGAGCCTGAAGCAATACAGATTTTGAGCAATTACAGTTGGCCGGGAAATGTACGTCAGTTAAAAAATATTGCCGAACAGATCTGTGTTCTGGAGAAAGACCGGAATGTTACAGCAGCAGCTTTGCTGAACTACATCCCTAATGAAAGCGCCACAAATCTACCTGTAGCAATTAACGGGAATACGAAAGAAGATTATACAGAAAGAGATATCCTTTACAAGGTTCTTTTTGATATGAAAAAAGATATGATGGAATTGAAAAAGCTGGTAGCAGAAATCATTCAGAGTGGAGGAAATACTTCGCACATCATGGCAGACAACCCTCATTATATCAATCAGCTTTATCAGGAGGTGGATCAGACTTATGGCAATGAGCAAGCCACCCTTACTATTAAAAAGCCTGTTCAAAATGCTCCTGTGGATTACAACTATACCCATGAAGCAGAAGAAGTTGAGGAATCTCTATCTTTAATAGATAAGGAATCTGATCTGATCAAAAAAGCATTGAAAAAACACAAAGGAAAGCGCAAATTTGCTGCTCAGGAATTAGGCATCTCCGAACGTACGTTATATAGAAAAATTAAAGAATTGAATTTAAACTAAGGATGAAAAATCTATCTATAATCATATTACTATTCTTTTTTAGTAGCTGTACAGTAGGGCTAAAAGGAACTTCCATTCCTCCTGAAATGAAAACAATCAGCGTTAAGGTTTTTGAAAACAATGCCCCTTTAGTAGTAGCTTCCTTAAGCTCACAATTTACAGAGGAATTGAAAACACGTATCAGGAACCAAACCAACTTAAGTATTACACAGAATGATGCTCAAGGTGTTTTTTCTGGAAATATTACCGGATATAGCATCACCCCTGTAGCCATAACAGACAACAAGCAACCTACAGCAGGTGCAAACAGGCTATCGATAACGGTTAATGTAAAATACGTAAACAATCTTGATCCCAAACAAAGCTTTGAGCAATCTTTTGAGCGTTATAAAGATTTTAAACTGGCGGGAAACCTGCAAGCACAAGAACCTGCTTTAATTAAAGATGTTACTGCTCAGCTTATTGAGGATATTTTTAACAGGGCTTTTGCACAATGGTAGGTCAAAATAGAGATCAATTATTAACTTAGCATCGTGGAGCAGGATATGAATATTAAAGAACAGCTAACAAGATTAATTGCTGTACCTGAGAAAACATCTCAGGATGACACAGTTATGCTTCAAGATCTCGTTAAGCAGTATCCTTATTTTCAACCCGTTCATCTGCTGCTGGCAAAAGCCACTTTGAATACAGATGAGGGCAATGCCAATCTTGCTACTGCTGCCCTGTACACGAATGGACAGCTACTCCATAATTTTATTCATGAAACAGAACGCTTAGAGCCGGTAGGTTTCAACGTTGTCAGCTATTCACCTTCAGAATCTTTCGGTAATAACCCTGAAACCTTAGACGAATTTGTAATTGATGAAGTTCCTTCTGAATTGGAAGAACAAAAGATAAGCGATGACCAGGAAGTATTTGATGAAATTGGCGAAGTAAACATAAGTGATTATCATTACGCTGATACACCTCCGATTACTCTTGAAGAAAACAGAGAGAACCCAGAGGATGACCTTGTTTTAGAGAACATTGTAGCTACAGATTTTTTCGCCTTTCAGGAAAATTTCAAAGTTGAACCAGTAACAGAAACTTCGGAAGTTACTGAGAATCAAATTGAGGAATATAAAGAAGAAGAGCCTGTTGAAGAAGATGATACGATTGTGATCAGTAAATATGATGATGATCAGCTTCCTTACACATTTTTATGGTGGCTTGCTAAAACAAGAAAAGAGCATCAGCAAATATTTCAACCTTACGCTTCGCCCAAGCATGTTAAGCAAGAGCAGGAGCAAAAACCGGATAGAAATAAAAAAGCAAATGAGCTTCAGCAGCAATATGTGGAGAATATATTTCACATGCAGAGCCCATTTGATGAAGAAGAAAGTGAATATTCGCCAAATGAGTTTAAACAACGCTCAAAGGGAGCTGAAATTATTGAAAGCTTTATAAAGAACGAGCCTCAGATAAGTCCACCTAAACCAGAGCAAATAAATAACGAGAATAAAGCCAAAAAAAGTGCGGAGGACCATAATGACCTGGTATCTGAAACGCTGGCAAACATCTATATTGAGCAGATGCTTTATGACAAGGCCATAGAGACTTATGAAAAATTAAGTTTGATGTTTCCAGAAAAAAGCCGTTACTTTGCCGACCTTATTCAATCGATAGAAAAAAAAATTTAACAACCTAACATAATATGCTTTTCTTAATTATTTTATTAATCATCGTTTGTATTGCCTTAGCGCTATTTGTTTTGATACAAAATCCTAAAGGTGGTGGTCTGGCAACAGGCGGATCTGGCAGTAATATGTTTGGCGTTCAACGTACAGGTGACGTTTTAGAAAAAGGAACCTGGGTTTTATTAGCGCTTGTTGTAGTGCTTACTTTATCAATTACAACTATTGGTAAATCAGGCGGCTCATCAGCAACTGGAGCTGGTTCTAAAATTCAGGAACAACTTGACAAGACTCCTACTCCATCTCCAATTGGTGGCGGCAATACTGCTCCTGCTCCGGCAAATACGCCACCAGCAGCAACAGACACTACAAAAAAATAAGTTCTTATATTCTATAAGAATGCAAAAGCCCGGAAGTAATACCACTTCCGGGCTTTTTTTTACCCCTGCCACTCTGACACAAAAATAGTTTGCCTTAATCCATTAGCTGACAAGGCTGTGTAAATTTGTCAAGCTTAAGCCCCTTGGCACAAAAACTGATATGTACTTCGTGCGTAATTAAATTACTTTTACATTTATAAATCTAAAAACAAAACAATAATAAGTTATGGCTTTAAACTTTAAACCTAATGCAGATAGAGTAGTTGTTGAAGCTGCTGCTGCAGAAGAAAAAACAGC
>Ga0065704_10000259_pt1 | contig 48113 bp, 45 predicted proteins | sample SwiRhicommuniRL2_FD_59091 | JGI IMG/M metagenome (GOLD analysis project Ga0065704, IMG submission 59091) | Switchgrass rhizosphere bacterial communities from Rose Lake, Michigan, USA - RL2 v2 (version 2) | ecosystem: Host-associated > Plants > Roots > Rhizosphere > Soil | place: East Lansing, MI | reverse complement strand
CACTGCTTTTTAAATTTCTAGCTTCCCGTATCAGGTCATTCAAAAAGCCATCGCCTTCAATAGCAGCAGTCATTTTTTGGAATTGATGCTGTCCATTTTCTTTAAGGTAATGTTTGTTCAGCAACATACTAATGGTTGTAGTAGGCTGGCTTTCCAGAGTAATATTTTTACCAAGCACAATTTCCAATTCATCTGCAAGCTGGCTATGATCAACCTCCTCATCGCATAATAGCACAAGGCCATCAGGGCTGCTGTCCTTTGGCAATATGCGATAATGCCATGCTTGTTCCTTACTTACGGAATGAACAAAAGCTGGATTGAATTCTTGGTTTTGAGCGCTCATTGAGTTAGTTATACTTTTAATTGATTAGGAAATACAACCAGCCATCGTCATAAAGCGTCAGACCAGGAGTTACATAATCGATTATCATTGCTATTCCCAATAATGCGGCCTGTAAACCAGCAAGGGGAATATGCTTGTTGTTTATTATTATTTTTGCTGTTGCTAAAGCATACAGTAGAACTAATATAAGACTTACGATATAAAATAACACATAATTTACCGGAGATAAGTAGAAAGGGATAGCAATTAAAAATAGTACATCACCCCAACCCAAGTAATTGTCGGTTATGCTTATTATTTTTTTATGTTTAGCGGAGAAATAAATCCAAAGAATGAATAGCTGAGCAATTAAAAAAAGTAAGCCATAACCAGCATCTGTTAAAGTTTGCCGCATTCCTGACACATGATATTTCAACATGAGCATCAAAATAGCAAGGATTGGAAAACACCACCAGTAAACCGCCCGATAAAGCAAATCCTGATAACAGATAAAGGCTAGGAATACCAGGATCAGTATTTGTAAAAGGATCATTAATCTGCCACTACTTCCTTCAGATTTTTGTCCTGATCGATCTCCCAAACATTAAAGGTTCCATCTCCGTCGAAATCTGTAACTGCAGTTGCACGTGCAAGAAAAGCATTGTTTGTGGCTTTTACAATTTCGATTTTATAGTTAGCTCTTCCATCTTTACCGTCAGTAGTTAGCTTTTCTTGGATGAACCCGATTTCGGTTAGATCAGAACTGTATTTGGACTTCTCGTAGAAAAAGGTTTTTTGCAGGGTTGACAGGTGTTCAAGTTGGACTTTTGCTTCTGTTGATTTAGCTTTGGTAATTAATGGCAAAAGGTTAGGGAGCGCTAAAAGCACAAGAATTCCTATTATCACAAGCACTACCAGTATTTCTGTAAGCGTATAGGCTTTGAGTTTTTTATTTAAGAGCGAAGTTTGCATGGTTTAAACGATTTTAAAATATATGCCTCTAAAATATGGTTTTTTCTAGATGTCATCCAATAAAACAAAATCTTGCATTGTATTTAGCTTTATTACACCCCATATTAATTGATATAATTAGTATTATCAAAGCAGCAACTATATATATTTTTCCAATTAGAAATGCACTTTAACAACAAAGAGTTACTTAGTCTTTAAAAAGCGTAGGTGATTTCAACAAAAACAAATAGTATCCAAACAAAAGAAAAGCAATGTAATTTATTCCTACAGCTATTCCATCTGAATCATTAAAATTAAAAATTAATTCCAATAATATTTTAGGAGGCGTAAATCTTAAACCACTATCTGTTGTTACATTATTGGTATAAAAATACCCTATCCATTCAAACCCTTGAGTATATTTAAAATAAAAGCCATTAGAAAAAAACATTATCGATTGTAACAGGCAAATAAAAATATTGATATATATATATCGTTTCAATAATTTCTTTTTTGTCAAAATCGTTATATTTACTCCTAATGTAATCATAATTAGCAAAACCATTACCAAGATACTTAGGAGAGTATTCAAATTTAACACATCAATTTTCAAAATTGTTAGGATTAAAAATAGCAAACCAATTATCGCTGTTACTGTTAAGTAACCTGAAGCAAGTTTTAAAAGGATCCAATTAATTTTTAGGCTGGGCATAGTCTTTAGCATTTATTGTCTTGTCAATTGAGGTCTTAATATATTCTGAAGCTTGGTTGAACGCATCCACAACTAAATTAAATGATTCAGTAGGATTCACACTAATATTTCCCAAACCTAGGTTTAATGAATAATCCTTAGGCGCCCCATTTGGAATTATACTTTTCACATCACTTCCCGTTTTCATCTTCACATTTGCATTAATATCAGAATAAGCTGTAACAGAAGCTGATGTACTAGCTACTTTTCCAAGGTTTACTGAGGATTCTCCCGTAATTGTCGCCCCTAAATCTGTATTTAAAGCGAATTTTAAATTTAATCCCAACGGGGATTTTTTCCCCCCAACTGGAGTTCCTACCGAGATGCTAAATGCATCATCTCCAACTGTTTTTCTATTAATTGGTCTTGTATCGCGAGCTGTTTTTAATATATTCTCCATATTGATTCTATTCTTAGCCCTCATTTTACCAATTGACGTTGCTAACCAGACACCAAATCCAGGAAAGGGAAACCTACCATCTGGGTCAACAAACCTAATGGGATTATTGAAACCGTAATTATAAGGAGAGTATCTCCTCATTTTCTCCGCCAACGGATCAATAACATTCCATCTACCTATCACAGGATCATAGAACCTTGCTCCGTAATCATACTCCTCAGTTAAAATATCCTGCTCTTCCTTACCATTGTAAAGATAATTATTTTTATCTCCTGATAAATATTTTTGACGATTTAATCCAAAAGCATAATACTCATCCTCTTGAATTACCCGGGCTACACCTGCATTATCATCAATAGATACCCTGCTGTTACCCAAAATATCTTTAAGACTATATTCATATCGGTAAGTTCCATCAGTATTACGAACAGCTCGTCCCTCCTCAATTCCAATAAAGTCGATTGCATTGTTTTTATAATGAATACCACTAATGTACTCTTTAGTGATCGCCCCCTGAACAGATTTGAGTTTAGTTCCACTAGCGTCATAAAGATATGAAGCAGTCTGGCTACCAGTAATTGAAACAGGGAGATTCAATTGATTGTAGACTATGGATGTGATACTTCTTGTTCCATCACTGATTGCACTTCCATTACCATCATAAGTAAAATTCCCCACCAGACCGCCCGTTACGCCCAGCAACTGGTTACTTAAACCGGCATTAGCATAGGAATATGTTATCGGAGTACTAGAAGCCACACCACGTTTGAGAGAGGTAATATTACCTGCTTTATCATAAGTAATAGTTTCATCAAGTTCACCGGCTGTACTATATATAGAATTAGTAAGCCTATTAAGATTATCATAAGTATATTTAAACCAGCGATTACCACTTTTTTCTCCAGTATATTCGAATTCAGAAATATTGCCATTATATTGCGCAGTTGCTCCCTTAGTTGGTGATTGATATCTTAATTTTATATCAAGTTTTGGTGCACTAGCACTTAATAGCCAGCCCCTTTCATTATAACCATAGGTGATGGTTTGCAGGAAGGTACTACCATTGTTTTTAGAGTGCAAATTCTTTTTCCATAATTGACCAAGATCATCATACACTAGTTTCGACATTAACACCCTGGCGCCAGCATTGAGTGTATTCCAGGTATTAATTTTTCTTCCGCGATGGTCATAATCATATTCTGTTAATGATTTCAACTGTTCGGTTCCGCTTACTTTGTGACTTCTGTCATTGCTCACCAATGCACCGGTAAAATCATAATCATTAGTAATCTCATCATAATTTGTGGCAACCAAAGTTCCCCCCTTATAATGTTGTTTAAAGGTTTTGATAGCTCTTCCCTCCTTGTCATAATAATTAACTGTCCACAACATATTAGCAGATCCTAGCACATTTACTTTGCTACCTGTCAACAAACCCTTCGTCATATCACTACCCCCTACATAAGGATAAGGATTACCGCCTGGGAAATTGTAATTATCGTAATAGTTAATGGTTAGTGTGGTCCCCCAGGTTTTTGGAAAAGTAATGTTCGTATAACCATTACTAGTAGCTATGCGTTCTTCCCATTGAGCACCTTGAAGCCTCACATTGTTCTGCATCGTGGCCAGGTAATTCGTACCCGAGGTACTACCAGTATGGACGTAAATGCCGCCAATTATTGTTCGGCCTAATCCATCATATTTAACAATACTCCATTCCTGTGGCGCCTTTTTACGCTGTACAGAATCCTGACTCATTACCACCTTATTTAGCTTATTATAAACCATAAATTCCCAGCCTTTTCCGGGAACCTTTTTTCCAATCAAGCGTTTTTGATCATCATATCTGTACTGATAACACAAATTATCCAGTATTGCCGGTGTAATTGTGGCATTATCGGCGTTTGCAAGTGGAGGCAAAACAAAACTCAAATTACCCAGATCATCATAAACATAATAAGTTGAAAATGCTTCTACATTAGCACCATCCTGTTTAAAGACCCTTTTTAAAATTATCTGATCATCTCTGTCTTTATATTCGTATACCGTACCTCCCGTATCGGTAACATTTTCATTTTTAAAGCTGGTTAACGTCAAATTACCGGAATAATATACATCATTAGCTACCCTAACCAATTTCCTGGCCCCAGTTGTCGAATTAATAGTAACAGTATATTTAGCAACATCTTCTCCAGCTTTTAATATTGCAGTTCTTACCGTATGGCCGGAAGAAAGGCTAAAATCTTGTCCAGGAGCACTTGTTTCTATGACCCTGTTTAAAGGCGAATTGTCATATTTATTTTCAATTAATGGAGAGTTATTATATCCTATTGAGGGATGTGCAGCAGTATTACTGTAAAACCCAGTTACTTCACTGGTGTAGCCTTGACCAAAAAAGTTTTTCCTACCTGTTGGAGAGGCATAAGGCAAAAAATTTCTCGATTCTCGTTCTGCGTCATCATACTTGGTAAGCTTAATGATGTCTTTAAAGTCTGGGGCAGCTTTCACGCTCTGAGTTTCTATGACTCTTCCTAAATGATCTAAAGTCTGAACTTCAACATTTACTTGATTGACCCCATTTTTAGGGTCAGTAGGATCAACAATTCCTGGTACCCTTACGTTGTAAGATATTATGGTGTTCCAAAGAGGATTAATAATAGTATTTACGGGAACTCCTGAAGAAGCCGCTGAACTTATATACGCTTTGAAATTGGATCCCGCGGGTATAACAAACCCATTTGTAAAAGTGATGCTGTTATTAGCTGTAATTTCAGCCTGGTTTTCATATTTTGAAACACTTATATTTTGCTGTGCCTTTGCGTAACAAGCTCCAAATACAAATACAACAACCGAAGTAAGCTTTATGAATTTAGATGATAGTTTTCTCATTGTAAGTTCAATTAATTTGATGTACCCATGTTATACCTGTAACTTTTCACAATATTCCCCTCCTGATCCCTGATATTTTTTAAACGTTGAGCATCATCGTACTCGTAATACTGCATAGTTCCTTTAGCATCGATGGATCCCGACAATCCAATTAATGGTTCATATGTATAAGTTGTCATATGAGCATCATAAGGATGAAAGCGAAGTTCGTCGATAAATCCCGTACCAGAGATGACCAACGAGCCGCTAAGGCTACTCACCTCCCTTTCAACAAGTGTCCAGCCCGCTTTAGAGTTTTTAATGACCTGAGCGCCCAGAGTTCCTCCACTAAAATTGATCGTAGATCCTTCTTTATACCAATAAGAAACCAGATAGCGTTTTGCGGGTAATGAGGTGGGCTTAATTTTACTTAATGATCCATTTGCTAAAGCATAAACTCTTTTACCAGATGGACTGGTCAGATCCGTGATAGGATTCCCTAAATAAATCCAATTTCCTTTATCAGCACTCTCAAAGCTAGAATAGGCAACTTCCTCACTAGTGGAATATCCCCCAATTCCTGCATTACTTACTTTAGCTATAGGAAACTGATTACCGTATCCCCATATAACAAAATTTCCAGAACCATTCGCTTCTGTATATTTATAAATATTTCCTTTCAGATAATTATCATAGCTTATCTGAGGTTTAAAAAGGGCAGTATCTAATGAAGTATAGTAAGGTCCAGCATAAGTAACATTACCATTGACACTCATTTTATAAATCTTATCATTAAAAACAGCTCCGTCTTCTAGTCTAAAAGTATTCACTATTCCATTCTTAATATACTCATTTGTACCCTTCTTAAAGTTAGAAAACTCTTCTATCGGATCGGATAAAGAAAGTTTATTTGATTTCATAAAATCTATTGCAGAAATACCACTAGCATAATCCTGGGCATATTTTGTTCTGGTGATAACAGAGTCACCTTGTGAATTAGTAGTCACCACCCTTGTAGGCAGTAAATGAGCTTTATTTTCGTAATAATACTTTATATCCGTTAATGAAGAAAACCCATCATCTGTGCGCCTGGTGATCTGCTCGCTTTCTTTTCTTATGCAATTAGAAAGGTCAGACATATTTATTAATGAATAAGCGTACTTCCCAGGAAAATTAGGTGTATTTGGTTCTTGAACCAGATTGGTTGCAGTGAGATAATCCATCAATCCGAAACCATTAGTATTGTGAGATTGGTTAAACACTTTTATAGCTACACCGCCTCTTGTGTCAGGTTCTCCCCAATCTAGAATTGCAGAAGGTGAGTCCTGGGTGGGATAGGGTCCAAAAATCTGACTCGTTACAGTCCCGTAAAATGAGAGTAATTTATTGTAATATTCTGTCACCTGTGGTGCCTCAAACATTTTATAAGTGTACCTTATCTCCTCAACTGGCTTAAATTCGTAATCTACGTAAGCATATTTTTTTATTCCTGCAATTCCAGCCATCGATTCTCTTTTCACACCAGCGTTCACATGCATAGCCGGAAGATAAAAATTGCTTAACGTCGGCGAAGTCCCATTTGGTAGCCATGGATAATCGGGGGCATCAACATAACTTGGTAAATTATTATACTGAACAGTTTTACCGAAAGACGTCGGTGTTAATGGTGTCACCGCTTCTTCAGTGACCGAGCCATACATGGCATAACTTCCATTGTATTGAGTCATATCATTTACCGGATGTGATAACAGCATAATATTATTAATATCAAAAATTGCTGTGGGGTTACTGCTACTGTAATATCTGGAAGTATTACTCAAAACATTTCCAGGAACTGTTACGTTTCCGTAACCATTGTATTCGAGACTACTGCCTGAAGATCCAAAAGTACCCTGTCCATATGTATATGTTTTTTTCTGAACCTTTCCTTCAGAAGCGTACCTGTACAGGCTATCATGCCCAAGGTCTTTCGTTATTGAGCTTATCCTTATTCCTCCACCATTAATGGTTTGCTTCTGGTACGTATTATTTGGATATAAAACGATGCTAAACCTATGGGGTTCGTACTCATACGTTATTGTTGCTCCGGTAGGAAGCTTAATACTTTTCAAAGTACCCCTTAAAGCCTGAAAAAAAATAAAATCTCTGTTGGCAAAATCTATATTATAAATCCCGTTAGTTCCTACGCCATTTAATCCGTAAAGTTCTCTTGCCTCATTACGGGAATATCTGATTTGCTTTACGTTTAAGTTGTAAGAGTCATTTGCAATAGGATAATGAACTTTAAGATTCAGCGCCAGTACATTATCAGGATGTTCAAGCAGCGTTTTATTACTTGTCACGCCGTTGTAAAATCCCCATCTGTCCTGGGCTTTTGTTTCCACATTTGGAATTACGGGTAACTTGTCTTCATAGGTAAACGACCAGCTGTTTATTTTTACTTGATTAGCATCAAAAACATTAATTTCTTGCAAATAATGACCATAGGTAATATTTGTAAGATCATACTCAAACTCATATTTTTTTAGAACTTTAGTAACCCCGTTAAGTATCTGATAGATCGTAATATTCAACAGCACATCCCTACCTAGTATGTCATTAGTGCTATATTCAAACGAAACCTGCCCATTCTTAAATTTGATGGCTTGTATGCGCGTATGCCTGGTAATTTCAGTTTTTGATTGTGAAATCATTGGCTCAGTAATCCTATAATACTTCGTATTTAACTCGTAATAGTCATATGGCAGCGTAGCTTCGATATCTCTATATAGTGGCAATGTCTCAGCAGTAGAGATTCTGGTCTTTGCCGCTAACCTTGCGGTGTTTTGACCAATATCTTCATAAACAAAGGAAACCGTGTCCTTAAATTTGGTGGAAATAATACTACCAAGATTCCAGTCTGAATAAATACTAGGATTAGGGTCTCTGGCCCATTGCCCATTGATTGTGGTAATCCAGGTAGGTACAGTAGCATTTGGCTCATAATATATCCTTTTCGTTATTTTCTTTGAATCTCCACCCACAAAATCATAAACAAGTCCATCTGTTGTTTTTATAACACCTGGGTGTTGGATATTAATAAGCGGATCGTAAGGGAAAGTAAGACCATTTTTAACATAAGTTCCGCCTCCATTTGGAAGAATATATGAATAGGTATCGTAAGCGCCATCCTTTTTCCCATCAATTATATCCTGAGTAAGGGATCTATGAGTAGTATAGGGATTGAAAACACTTGGATTGGCTAAAACTTCATCCGGGAGCTTTGGCAATTCGCTTACATCCACGGTACCCTGAACATTCCTGATTATTTTGCCTCCGGCATTGAGTTCCCAGCCCATGCCCGCAGGGCCTGCCTCCTGCCCCACCTTTATTCCTGTGGCGGTGTAATTTAATGTTATGGGAACAGAAATATCATTAACTTTTATTTCATACAGAGGGATTCCGACCTTTAAAGTTCCTGTTGCCATGTCCACATCATCAAGACTGGCATTGTTTAAAAAGTCTGCTGCCTTTGGCACTGTCCCCAAAGACCCCATGACTCTTTTGTTATAAGAGACCTGAGCCCGAGTATTTAAATTCGCTCCTAAAATTATCAGAATACCTAAGAGATAGAATTTTGGATTCATATTTTTATGGTTTAAAAGTTTTGAGTTGAATAGGATGGGTTGAATTGAGCTAGCTCGTGAAAAAACAAGCAAAAAAGCCCCTTTGCAAACTGTATGGCATTTGCAAAACTAAAATACTGGGCCTTTGTTACAAGACCTTCCTGTGTAGGTTGTTTTTTTGAGAGCATGTGAGATGAAGCGTTAAAAAACCAATAGGTTTCTGTTTTAAATATATATAGATTTAAATTGATTTACAAACATTTATAACCTGGAATTTATTTTTTTTATTTCTGATTGCAGATCATTGATTTTTTTATTCTGTTCTATTAAATAAAGGGTTAGTTCTTCTATTTTTTGCAAGAGCTTTATCTGAAAATTCCCGACTTGAAGCCCTTTACTTTTCATTTCTTTAGCAGACTGAATATCCTGTAGGTGTCCATTAGTTTTAACAAAGGATTCCACGCTCTCCAATTCCGGCAATTGGTAATCTTTAGCAAAAACGAAATCTGCTCCCGCATCTACTTTAACCTTTAACTCTCTGGCATTTATGTTTCCGGCCACCGTTAATAGTGCGTCAGTGTCGGCGTTTGCCGTTCCCAATGACAGTTTCCCCTTGATGTAATTGTAGTCTCTTGTTTGAGTGTTAGCAATTACTTCCGGGATGGTAATTGCGAAAATTTCTGTATTAATTGGAGTAAGCGTTATTCCTTTTATATTTACTGTGATGGCATTTCCAGTTGATGTTAAATGATAAATGGGCACTATCAAATGATCATTGGCATCTCGCAAGAATTCACCCAATTTCCAGTGGCCCGAAACACTTCCAATAGCACTGACGACTTCAGAGGTATTGGAACTAAAGTTAACAGCATTTGTTCCAATATTGTAAACCTTTTTGTAAAGCCCAGTAGTGTTAGCATTGCTATATGAATCTGTAAGAGAAATCTCTATGAATCCCCAATAACGAATTTCTCCTAAGTCTATATATGAAACCAGGGTGGCGGTTCCATTTGTAAAATATGGGCTTCTTTTTGTCCATTCAAAATTGGTTTGAGCGTTTCCTTTTAATGAAATAAAAATCAAAAAGAAGAGGCTTGTTATTTTCAATAGTTTCATATCCTGATTAATTAAAATCTACTTTAATTTATCTATCTGTTTTTGCTGAATTTTTAAAGTCTCGGCCTGTTGCTCAACTTTCTTATTTAACTGTATCATGATTAATGTCATCTCTTCCATTTTCTTTAACAGCTTGGCATTCATCTCTCCCAAATCAACTCCATTTGCTTTTACTTCTTCTGCTGAGGGAATACCAGGCAAATGACCTTTTTCTTTGATGTGCTTTTCTGTTTGCTGTAGTGAAGGTAATTGGTAATCCTCAGCAAACACATAATCTGGCCAGTCGGCAATTTCAACTTTGATCTCCTGTGCACGAATACGACCATTCACAGCAAGTTTTGCATTAGGTGTGGTTGTTCCAATTCCAACGTTGCCGTTCTGGATAGCTTTAATAGCGATGTTAGCCCCAGTGGTTAGATAAGGATCACCCACATATAAACTCCAGTCGTTGGTCATCGGCAGGAATTTATTCACAGTTAAATCATTTCCAGTAACATTAATAGCCGTCCAAGTGTTGGTTTGATTGATAGATCGAATCTTAATATGAACAGTTAACGGACTTGTAGTAACTCCAAGAGTCCTTATTGCCCTAATTCTAAATCTTGGATTTATACTTTGAGTGTTACAATCAATTGTAAAATTGTGGCCATCAGAACCACCACTGGCATAACCATTGCTATTAATTCTACCAAGCTCACGCCATAAAGCTGGATTCGCATGAGAAATACTAGCTATATGCGTCGCAGCAGAAGCAACATTGCCTCTTGTATACGAAATTGACAGCTCATAATAACCAGAACTCCCTGCGTCAAAAGGTGCCGCTTTTACAAATTCTATATAGTCTCCCACGAGATAACCAGCAGGGAAAGTGACTTCAGTGATATAATCATCATTAAAATTTGAACTAGTTTTATTGTTTGAAAATCCAAAAGAGCTTATAAGCATTAAAATGCTTAAAAAAGTTAATGAAAAAAAGTAGTTAGGTTTTTTATACATAATATTTTGATATGGCGATTTTTATTTCCTCTTTGCTTTTAGCTTTTTAATATCTAATTGTTGCTGACCAAATTGTTCTTCTAACTTTTCGATTTTTGCCTTTCCCAGCTCATTTTCTTTTTTTATTTCTATTAGATATAAAGTTATTTCTTCAATCTTCTTCAAAAGCTTTGCATTCATATCCCCCAAGTCAACTCCATTTGCTTTTACTTCTTGTGCTGAAGGAATGCCAGGCAAATGTCCTTTTTCTTTGATGTGCTTTTCTGTTTGCTGTAGTGATGTCAATTGGTATTCTTTGGCAAACACATAATCTGGCCAATTTGCATTTTCAACTTTGATTTCCTTTGCACGGATATTTCCATTAACAGCCAGTTTCGCATTAGGTGTCGCTGTACCAATTCCAACATTTCCAGAAGTTACCCTTAAACCTCCCCCAACAATATCTACATAGCTCTTTGCATAGGCAGAACCAGGATCTAGTATAATCCCTGTTGTCCATGATGCTCGCAGTTGTTGATAATTAGGTGAGATCCAAGAACCTTCAGTACGATGTATCCCATAGTTTTGGGGAGCTGGTGAATGCCATGTGATACCAACAACTTCGGTTCCCACTGAAACACTTTTAAAGCTTAATTCGGCGCCGGGGTTAGTTGTACCTATACCTGCATAACCAGTTGCTGGGAATACATTAGTCTGAGCAAATAAAAATTTTCCAATTAGAACTAGTGGAATTAAAATGAGATGCTTTTTCATGTTATTTCAATTTAGATTTAAGCTCTGCTATATCTTTTTGCTGCTGATTAATTATTTGCTTTTGTTCCGAGGCCTTCAGCTTTTCTCTTTCATTGTCTCTTTTGATTTCAATTAAGTAGAGGGTAAGTTCTTCGATCTTCTTCAAAAGCTTAGCATTCATAGCTCCCAGATCAACTCCATTTGCTTTTACTTCTTCTGCTGAAGGAATTCCAGGCAAATGACCTTTTTCTTTGATGTGTTTTTCTGTTTCCAGTAATGAAGGTAATTGATAAGCTTTGTCAAACACGTAATCTGGCCAATCAGCAGTTTCAACTTTGATTTCCTGTGCTCGTATTTTACCCTTAACAGCCAATTTCTCGGCAGGATTATCAATTCCAATACCTAGATTCCCATTCGCTAACATTGTCATACAGCGAACATTAAAATTTGCCCAGCCAAACAATGGACGATTATTGATCTTTTCCGAAGCTTTTCTTGAAGAAAAAAACATTAAAGGAAATGTACCTGTATCCATAATACTATCAGTTTGCCCTATCAGGTACAAAGAACTATTGGTAGTGGAAACTACATTCCCGGTAATAAGAGGCATAAAAACACCTGTCCCTGCCGTAGTATTTCTGATTTCAAGATAATCATCTACAGCGTCGGCGACCCGCATTTTTATAAGCTTTTCTCCCCCTGTTATGGCGGGAGCAACAATTTCTAGCTGAGATGCTGGTGTCACAGTTCCTAAACCTGTTTTACCCGTTGTTGGGAATATATTTGTTTGAGCGTAAATTTTAAACTGAGAAAATAGACTTATTAGTAAAAAAAAGGCTAGAATTTTCATAGACAGACTTGTTTTCATAAAAAACTTAATTAAGATAAACCTAGAAACCTAAAGAGCTACTTTAATTATAAAAGTGGCATAGGCCCGACAAGAAGAGATTGAGATTTGGCAAACCCTAAAGGATTGCCCTAGATGGGTAGGTGGAAGTTTGAGAGCATAATGGAGTTGTTAATTTAACTAGTACCAATATATGAAAACTATTATAAATTTTATATTAATTGTTCTTGAGACTTTTAACCTCTTTTTTAAGTTCTTTAATTTCCTTGCCTTGTTCTATCAAATACAATGTTAGTTCTTCTATTTTCTGCAAAAGCTTAGCATTCATATCACCAAGATCAACTCCATTCGCTTTTGCCTCTTCTGCGGATGGAATACCTGGCAAATGGCCCTTTTCCTGAATATGCTGTTCAGTGTCTCTCAATGAAAGCAATTTGTAATCCTTCGCAAAAACATAATCTGGCCAGTTAGCAGTTTCAACTTTGATCTCGCGTGCTCTGATCTTGCCGTTTACTGATAATTTTTCTCTAGGCGTACTTGTTCCAATTCCAACATTACCTTCATAATTAATTCGAACTTGTTCAATATTCTCGTTTGTACTAAACGTAATAAAGCCTCCTACAACCGACCCCCCCCTTAAAAAGTTGATTGAGCTATTAATTACCCCATGAAAACTATGAATAATAGAAAAGCTCTTTCCATCTACAACCCCGGTTCCTACGCCCTGGACACCCAAAAATGTTCCAATTCCGGTCGCATCTCCTTCGGACAATCTTCCAAACACAGTACCCAATGCACCGTTAGGAATATATTTTGCAACGTCAAATGCACTCCTCGGAGTTGTAGTTCCCACACCCGCATTACCAGTTGAGGGAAAAGTATTTGCTTGTGCTAGCAATAGGTTATGCATAAAACATAGAACCAGAATAAGTAGTAGGTTTTTCATATTATTTAAGTTTAGATTTCAAATATTTTATATCTTTTTGTTGTTGAGCAATCAGATTTTGTTGTTTTTCGTTTTGGAGCGAGTTTCTCTTTTCTGACTCTATTAAATACAATGTTAGTTCCTCTATTTTCTTTAAAAGTTTAGCATTCATTTCCCCTAGATCAACTCCATTAGCTTTTACTTCTACTGCTGATGGAATTCCTGGCAAGTGCCCCTTCTCTTTAATGTGTTGTTCAATTTCCTGCAATGAAGGTAATTCGTAATCCTTACCGAATACGTAGTCCGGCCAATTAGCTGTTTCAACTTTAATTTCCTGAGAACGAATTTTTCCTTTTATGGACATAGTCATCGTTTGGGTTTCTTTGCCAATTTCAATATTGCCATCCTTATCAATAACCATTCTTGCATGAACAGCGCCACCATTAGATGTTGCAAAGACCAAGTTAGCAGATGAATTGACGGAAGCATCTCCTTGTGTAGTACTTCCTATGTAGGCCATACCTTTAAAGCCACTTGAATTTTTTGACATCCATGTTACTGTACCTGCAGAGCTATTATTAAACGTTGCTCCGGTACTTAATACTATATGCGACTGGCTATTTAGCAGGGTACTGGAATTAAAAATTTCCAAAACTTTATTGGTACCTCCATGGAAATAGGAAGTAGGAAACAATGTCCCAATTCCACTGCTGCCATCTGGTGGAAATGTATTTGTTTGTGCAAAAGATATGTTAACTCCGAACAATACAACCAGTAAAATGAGAGATATTTTCATGTTATTTAATTTTATTTTTTAGATATAATATGTCCTTTTTTTGTTCATCATTTTCTTTTTTAATCTCAATCAAATAAAGCGTCAGTTCCTCAATCTTCTTTAAAAGTTTGGCGTTCATTTCTCCTAAATCAACTCCATTGGCTTTTACTTCTTTAGCAGATGGAATACCTTGTAAATGCCCCTTTTCTTTAATATGATTTTCCGTATCACTTAATGAAGGCAAGTGGTAATCTTTAGTAAACACATAATCGGGCCAATTGGCTATTTCAACTTTAATTTCATGAGCCCGAATCTTTCCATTAACTGCTAATTTGGTATCAGGTGTTGTAGTGCCAATTCCAACATTACCATTTTGCGTCAGTATCAAAACTTTGGTATTAAATAATCCACCCAAATCATTACCAATTATATAACTGGAAGTATTATCTGTTGTAATACGTGTTCTCCAGGTATTTACGCTACTATGATCAAAGAGTAAGTAATCATTATTTGGAGATCGGCTTACGTAGACTGCTCCACCATTCACTTGTAATTTAAAAACAGGAGTTGCTGTACCAATACCGACATTTCCAGTATTTGTGCTATAGATATCATTTCCAACAGTGGTCCATTGTCCAACTGCAAAAAAAGGAGATATGATCAATGCAAATAACATTAACCTTAAAGAGAGATTTGTATTCATAATTTTAAATTTAGTTGTAAGAGCATTTAGATAAGGCATCTTCAAACGACATGGATTGATATTGAAAGAGCACTCACTTCATGATTCTTATTTGAGACTAGATTTTAATTGATCTATTTCAGCTTGAAACTTCTTTGTTTGCGCCGCATTTTCCTTTTTCATTTCAATTAAATATAAAGTCAGCTCTTCTATCTTTTTTAAAAGCTTAGCATTCATCTCTCCCAGATCAACTCCATTAGCTTTCACCTCTTCTGCTGATGGAATGCCTGGCAAGTGACCGTTCTGTTGAATATGTTTTTCTGTTTCATCTAATGAAAGCAAATCGTAGTTTTTTGCAAATACATAGTCCGGCCAATTCGCTGTTTCTACTTTAATTTCATGAGCTCGAATATTGCCATTAACAGCCAATTTTGCATTAGGTATTGGCGTTCCAATCCCAACATTGCCATTATTAGCAATCCTCATCCTTTCTGCTAACTCACTTTGTCCAATTCCAGATGAGGTGTAAAAAGACAAATCCATAGCTTGGACCAGCGCATTATTTGGCTGAAAAGTATTAATTCTTTCAGCTCTAATTCTGGCTCCAATTTGATCAGGTTGAATATCTCTCCAGGTATAAAAATCTATGTTATATCCACCAGAACTAGCCCCAAGAGGAACGTTAACATTTCCAGATGAATTTGGAGATCCTATACTAATTGCGGAAAAACCACTTAATTCAGAGTGCACATGGAGTCTACTTTGTGGGTTAATAGTTCCAATCCCTACCTTACCGCCGTCCGGATTAATATTAAAATTATCGAAAGTCAAACCATATCTTAAAGCCTGAATTGAACCATAGTTACCAACGGTATTATACCCTAATCTTAATCGCTTATTACTATCTGACGTCCCAGTCAACTGTAATTGAAGGTCATCACTTTGGACATTAAGTTTAGAAATTGGACTACTTGTTCCAACACCAACATTCCCAATATTGGTGTTATAGATATTGGTACCGCTACTGGTCCATTGTGCAATGCTCAAAAGTGGTAATATGAGGATTACCAACAAACTTAAGACGAGGCGTTCATTCATGATTTTGAAGATTTATCGTTATTTCATTAAAGTTATTTCTGCTTTGCCAATATCTTTTCTACTAATTTCTGAAGTTCATTTATCTGGTACTGTTGTCTCTTTTCATTCTTATCCTTTTCAATTAAATACAGTGTTAACTCCTCTATCTTTTTCAACAATTTTGCATTCATTTCACCCAGATCAATGCCATTAAGTTTAACTTCTGCTGCGGAGGGAATACCAGCTAAATGGCCATTCGCTTTAATGTGTTTTTCTGTTTCTACAAGAGTGGGTAATTGATAATCCTCGGCAAATACATAATCTGGCCAATTAGCTGTCTCTACTTTAATTTCATGCGCCCTTATTTTACCGTTAACCGCGAGCTTATATCCCTTTGTGTCAACAGCACCAATACCCACATTCCCAGAAGTTACCCTTAAGCCTGCACCTTGAATGTCAACATAACTCTTGCCATATAGGGCTCCTGGGTCTAATATTATACCGGTCTCCCATGACAGTTGTAATTGTTGATAATTTAAGCTTGCATCCCAAGCTCCAGGCGTTTTATATATACCATAGGCCAAAGGACGAGGCGAATACCATGTAATTCCTGAGGCATCAGGAGCATCTATAACACTTTTGAAACTTAAATTAGCTCCTGGATTCATCGTGCCTATCCCAACATTTCCACTTGCCGGAAAAACATTGGTCTGGGCCTGTAAAAAATTAACGATCAAAAGTAAGCCAATCAAAATGAGTATTTTTTTCATATTTATTTTATCTTAGATTTAAGAAACTTTATGTGCTCGTGTTGCCTTAAATTAATCAATCGCTCTTTCTCATTCTCCTTTTTTAAATCAATCAAATAAAGAGTTAGCTCTTCTATTTTCTTTAAAAGCTTAGCATTCATATCTCCCAAATCAACTCCATTAGCTTTTACCTCCTCGGCTGATGGGATACCGGGTAGGTGTCCATCATCTTTGATATGTTGCTCTATTTCTTGCAATGATGGCAGTTTGTAATCTTTAGCAAATACGTAGTCTGGCCAATTGGCTGTTTCTACTTTAATTTCATGTGAACGAATCTTACCATTTACGGAAAGCTTTTCTGTTGGGTTTACTGTACCAATACCCACATTACCACCCGACAGAATTCTCATTACCTCTTTCTTTGTTCCATTCGGATTTGTCCAAATTCCTATGCCCTGATAGGGATCGATTGCGCCGGAAAATATCCCAAGGCCAACACCACCAAAGGGAAACAACCCATAACTCAAATCTGGTGGGGGAGTCGTCATATTTAATCCTGAGATTTGAACAAGCCCATACACATCAAGAGCCGCTGTTGGGGTTGATGTTCCTATTCCAACTTTACCACTTGGTGGAAAAGTATTGGTTTGCCCATATGAAACATTTAAAAAACCAAGAAGGCATAAAACTAACAGACTCTTTTTCATAATCATCTTTTTATTTATTACTAGTTTTTTCAAGTTCATTAATTCTTCTATTTTGCAATTGCAACTGTTTATTTTGTTCAATGACATGCAAAGTTAATTCTTCGATTTTCTGCAAAAGTTTTGCATGCATTTCTCCTAAATCAATACCATTTGTTTTTACGTCTTGAGCAGAAGGTATTCCCGGCAAATGACCATTCTCATTGATATGCTTTTCTGTTTCTTGCAACGATGGGAGTTTGTAATCTTTAGCAAAAACATAATCCGGCCAGCTGGCTGTTTCAACTCTAATTTCATGTGCTCGAATTTTTCCATTAACAGAAAGTCTCTCTTTTGGAGTTGTAGTTCCAATGCCTAAATTTCCATTTGAATCCCATAACCCATTTCCAGGCATAAAAACGTCACCTTTAAATCGATTGCGGTAAGAAACTTCAACAGTATTTGTTCCACTAAGGGCTTCATCTACTGCCGTCCATCCTTGAAACCAAGATGTCATCTCACCTTGGTCTTTGGAATAGACGCTAACAGTAAACCTCTGAAAATAAGACTTATCATCGATAAATATAATTACCTTACCACCCTCATTAGAAAGAAAAATTTTGGGGGTATATGAACCGGAAGAGGAGATTTTAGGATCATAAAAATAATAACTTGAGGCAACCGGAGGATTCCACCAGACATAATAAGTCATAGTTAAACTTATAGATTCTCCTCCTCCATAGTTATATCCTTTTATAGTAATAGTGGGCATCCCATTAGCAGGAACAAACGGCAGGTTAGTCTTTATCTTAACCCCATTAACTGGAGTTGTATTACTGGTGTAATTTAAAATGTTATCATAATTCTGAGCGTATGAGATATGGGCAAAGAGAATTCCAATTACAAGCAAGATTACATACCTTTTCATTTTTTTACAGATGTATTGTTATGTTTAGACTTAAGCATTTTAATATCTTTCTGATATTGCTGATTTACCTTCTCTTGCCTTTCATTTTTCTTTTCCAATTCGATCAAATGCAAAGTCAATTCCTCAATTTTCTTTAAAAGCTTTGTGTTCATTTCTCCGAGTTCAAGCCCATTAGCTTTCACCTCCTCAGCTGAGGGAATGCCTGGCAAATGGCCTTTCTCATTGATATACTTTTCTGTTTCTTTCAATGAAGGCAAATGATAACCTTTAGCAAAAACATAATCTGGCCAGTTCATATTTTCAACTTTGATTTCTCTTGCTCTGATCTTACCGTTTACCGAAAGAGGATTGTCAAAACTCGTGGTATTAATGCTGAGATTACCTTCAGTAGATAAAACAGCATAATCAATATCATACACATTCACTACCGTGCCCTGAGTAAAGTCTAAATTAAGAGCAGGGACTGTCATTGAGCTGGAATTATATGATCTTAGAGAAGTAGAATTATAAATATGCTGATTACGTCCGTCAGTTTCCTCAATCAAAACTTTTCCTGCAGCATATTTAGACCAATCTGTGGATGCAATAAGTTGATTGGTAGAATTGACAGGAGCAGTTATTTTTGGGGCACTTACTACCTTTATCAATGGCTTAACAATATATACAAGTACCGAAGTATTTTGAGCATAATCCAAATCTAACCCTGGCACATACATCGCATTTGGGTTAAAATTAAAAGGTGGCTGACTATAAGTATGTCTATTACTCCCATCCAAGTGCTCTACAGATATCACACTGTTGTAAAAAACACTCCAATCCGTTGTAAGGATAAGATGCGCTCCAGCCGAAACAGTTGCTTGCACTTTTTGACCGTATGAATGATATGTAACTAGAATTAATGCAATTATTTGAAAGACCTTTCTCATTTTTTTGATGCTATTAGTTGTTTTAAATTTTCAATTTCATACTTAAACAATGATCTATTTTGATCAATTTTTCGTTTCTGCTCACTTATTTCTTTATCCTGATTTATGAGATGTAATGTCAATTCTTCAATCTTCTTTAAAAGCTTCGCATTCATCTCTCCGAGATCAACTCCATTAGCCTTTACTTCCTCAGCTGAGGGAATGTCTGGTAAATGACCTTTATCTCTAATGTGTTTCTCTGTTTCTTTTAGTGACGGTAGCTGATAACCTTTGGCAAAAACATAATCTGGCCAGTTGGCTGTTTCGACTTTGATTTCCTGCGCACGTATTTTTCCTCTTACAGAGAGTTTTTCGACCGGGCTTATAATACCTATTCCTACATTACCATTAGTTAAAATATTAAAGTAGTCATCATTAAAATGCCTAATGCTAAATCTCGAAGATTCGACTACCGGAAATTTTATAAGAGACCATTGACCCGGGCCAGATCCAGACGTAGCTGAAATAGCCCCCATGGCAATACAAGCATAACCAGCATTTGAACTTGGAAGTCTTAAATTTTCATCATAGCTAAAGCCAGCAGGGTTGGAAATTGTGACTGTCCCGTTAACTTGCAATGTGGTCTGTGGATTCACAGTTCCAACACCAACATTTCCACTGGCTGGAAATGAGTTAGTCTGACCATACAACAATTTGGACATTGATAGCGATGTTAATAGAATGAGTTTTTTCATGTGACTTGGATTTTAATCAACACCCGCCTGCTGGAATACATAAGGGGTCAATGCACTTTGCAGCTAAGTGGTTAAAAGAAAATACAACAAGGTATTGAATCCAGAAAAGCAATGTTTTCCAGAATTAGAATGGGTGAGTTTGAGCGCATAAGAGTCGTTAAATTAATGACAACTAATATATAAATTTATTATAAGTTATGTGCCATTTTTTTCAAGAAACGGACTGACTCTTTCTTAATTTTTTATTTTAATAATGTAGCTCTTCATCATCAAAATATTAATTAATCCTCGCATGTTATTTAAGCTTTAAGATCATCGATTCTAATTTCATTAGTCTATCTTCCTGATTCTTATTAATCTCCTTTTCTTTGGAGAATTCTTTGCCTTTTTCAATGAGCTGTAGCGTCAATTCTTCTATTTTCTGTAGGAGTTTAGCATTCATTTCTCCTAAATCAATACCATTAACCTTTACTTCCTCTGCAGAGGGAATTCCAGGCAGGTGACCCTTCTCCTGAATATATCTTTCAGTTTCTTGTAATGAAGTTAGCTTGTAGTTTTTAGCAAATACATAATCAGGCCAATTGGCATTTTCTACTTTAATTTCTTTAGCTCTTATGTTACCATTTACTGCAAGTTTGTAGCCCTGCGTATTAGCTACCCCAATGCTTAAATTCCCTTTAACGACCAAGTCATTTTTACTAGGATGTGCGAAGGCGTAGCTATCGGATACCAAAAGACCTCCGACTTTTAATCCGGTTGCACTTGTATTAAGTGGTGAATTAAGCAATATCAGGTATTTGTTAAGCTCAACCGGCGAACTAGATGTGTATATACGTGAACCTTCTCCGCCATCTATCGTTAAATCTCCTTTTAAATCCAGTTTTGTATTAGGAGTCGTAGTTCCAATTCCTACATCTCCATTTTGGGGAAAGAGATTAGTTTGAGCATAAGAAATGTTTACACAAATAGTTATAAAAAGTAGAGATAATGCTTTTTTCATATCAGTTTATTTTTGACTTAAGGAATTCTATATCTTTTTCTTGTCTTTCGAATCTTTGTTGTTGCTTAGAGCGTTCTGTCTCATTTTCCTTCTTCATTTCTATTAAATACAATGTCAACTCCTCAATTTTCTGTAGGAGTTTTGCATTCATTTCTCCCAAATCAACACCATTAAGCTTCACTTGCTCAGCTGAAGGCATACCTTGTAAGTGTCCTCTTTCTTTAATATGCTGCTCAGTTTCCTTTAGTGAAGGTAGCTGATAGTCTTTAGCAAAAACATAATCCGGCCAGTTGGCATTTTCGACCTTAATTTCTCTGGCACGAATATTCCCATTGACAGACAATTTTTCCCCAGCATTTCTAACACCTATACCAATATTTCCCGAATTCTCAATTACAAACCGCTCTATTCCCCCAGTATATATCCTTGTTCTGCCTTCAACAGAATATAATACTATATCATTTGCGTCTGAATTTCCAGAAGCTTGCTTATAAAAATAGGTCTGTTTCCCTATATCATTTTCCAAAGTAAGTCCAGTTCGTGCAGCAATGTTATTTGCGGTATTTCTTAATGTAACTGTTGTAGCATAATTTGTATTTGCATTTGAAATAAACAGAGAGGTCGTAGGACTCATAGTTCCTATGCCTACATTACCAGTCTCAGGAAAAGTATTGCTAGCTTGAGCAAATGACAAAATAGATGAAAACATCAATCCTATTAAAATTAAAAGTCCCTTCATATTATTTAAATTTTGATTTAAGTTCATTTATATCCTTTTGCTGTTGCTCAATTAACTTTTCCTGTCTTTCCGTCTTTTCTTGTTGTTTAGATCGTTCCTGATCATTCTCCTTTTTCATATCTATTAAATACAAAGTCAGTTCTTCAATCTTTTTCAGGAGCTTCGCATTCATTTCACCCAGATCAACACCATTAGCTTTTACTTCTGCAGCTGAAGGAAAACCTAGCAAATGACCTTTCTCTTGAATATGTTTTTCAGTTTCTTCCAATGAAGGAAGCTGGTAATCTTTAGCAAATACATAATCTGGCCAGTCGGCCATTTCCACTTTAATTTCCTGCGACCGTATTTTCCCTTTTACAGACAGCTTTTCTGTTGGCGAATTAATACCAATGCCCACATTGCCTTCGGCCAAAATGATAAATCTTTGAATACCTCCCACATATGCGCGCAAAAAATTATCTCCTCCCTCTATCACAGCTGTTCCTACTGCACCCTGAAAAGCAATTGCAGGGAAATTATTGGCTTTCTTCAGTGTTAATGTATTTCCCTGGCCAGTAATTATTGTTGATCCATTCACATCTAATATTGCATTGGGGGTAGTAGTTCCAATGCCCACATTACCAGATGCCGGAAAAGTATTGGTTTGAGAAAAGGATTCTGCATAACCTAGAATGACGAATATAAACATCAAGATACTTTTCATCACTTCTTATTTTTAAGTTGGTCGATCTCTTTAACTAGTTCCTTGTTTGTATTTTTCAGCTCATTTAGTCCTAAGGAATAATCTTCGAGCTTTTTCTCCTGGTTGATCAAATGCAAAGTCAGGTCTTCGATTTTTTTGAGAAGCTTTGCATTCATTTCTCCAAGATCAACTCCATTTACCTGAACCTCTTCTGCTGAAGGAATGTCAGGTAAATGGCCCTTGTCTTTAATATATTGCTCTGTTTCTTTTAAGGAAGGCAATTGGTAATCCTTCGCAAATACATAATCAGGCCAATTAGCAGTCTCTATTTTAATTTCCTGCGCGCGTATTTTACCATTAACGGAAAGTTTATCTATTGGAGTTTCCGTTCCAATTCCCACATTTCCGTTGTGCTTAATTGACATTCTTGGGTTGCCAGCAGTAAAAAACCTAACACCACCATACCCAGATATATAACCACTAGGTCCTTCACTACTTTCCATATACCATCCTAATCCATAATGACTCACAGGGAAACCAGCATATGTGAATCTATAGGTTGAACTATTGATCGTCGCTCCATGACCTATGCTTGGCACATTAAGAGGCATATCCATTTGGGCCTTAGCAGTTATGGCAAAGCCGATGCACAACAAAAACAAGTATTTTCTCATTTGATTTTTTTTATTCTAGTATTGCTCTTAAGTAAAAGATCCTTTAATTCTTTATTTTCACCACTCAACGTATTTACCTTCTTATCTAACCCAATTAAATACAGGGTTAGCTCTTCAATTTTCTTTAAAAGTTTAGCGTTCATTTCCCCTACATTAATTCCATTGGCTTTTACCTCTTGTGCAGTTGGAATGCCTGGCAAATGACCTTTTTCATTAATATGCTTTTCTGTTTCACTCAAAGAGGGAAGTTGGTAATCTTTTGCGAATACATAGTCAGGCCATGTCCCCTGCAGCTTTACTGCTACAGACTCCGCAACCATATTTCCTGCCACGGCTAATCTATATCCTTTCGTATCAGATGTGCCGATACCAACGTTGCAGCTTCCCCCACCAATGCTTTTGAAACTGAACCCTTGTTCGGGGTCAATTATAAACTGAGAGTAGTTTGACATATCTCCAAGCTTGGATGACTGCAACCTTATTTTACTTGTACTGCTATTACTTCCAATTTGCTCGATGTATCCACCTGTAATATCCTGTCCAGAAAAAAAATAATTTGTATTGTACCCTCCCCATCTTATTATACCATTCACATGCAGATCACTTAACGGACTATTTGTTCCAACGCCAACTTTCCCACTTAATGGAAAAGTATTTTGTGAATATCCCAGGATGCTCACTATTAGGAGACTTAGTAAAAGGGTTAGTTTTTTCATCGTTCGCTTCAATTTATTTTTTATCAATAAGTTTCTGAATAATAAGTTCCTGTTTGCTCAATCTCTTATCTTGCTCAATAAGATGTAAGGTCAGTTCTTCTATTTTCTGCAATAATTTTTTATTCATTTCACCCAAATCAACTCCTTCAGCATTCACTTGCTCCGCTGAGGGAATATCCTGTAAATGACCTTTCTCTTTAATATGCTGTTCTGTTTCTTTTAATGAAGGTAACACATAGTCTTTTGCAAATACGTAATCAGGCCAATTGGCTGTTTCAACCTTTATTTCATGGGCCCTGATTTTTCCATTTACTGCAAGTCTAGCATTGGGTATTGCCGTTCCAATTCCCACATTTCCATCCTTATCAATCTCCATTCTCGGATAAACTCCAATGCCATTTGATGTTGCAAATATTAAGGACGCAGATGAATTCACAGCGCCGTCCCCCTGTATATTACTCCCTATATAAGCCATTCCCTGGAAACCGGTGGAATTTCTTGATATCCACGACAAAGTTCCTGCTCCACTATTATTTAAAGTTGAACCTGTACTTAAAATAACATGTGCCTGACTATTAAGTGTAGTATTAGGATTAAAGATTTCTAAAACTCTATTATTTCCTCCATGAAAGAAAGATGAAGGTGATAAAGTTCCAATACCAACATTTCCGCTTGTTGGAAATGTGTTGGTCCGACCATATAGGAATTTAGACATTGATAACAATGTTAATAGAATGAGTTTTCTCATATAATTTAGATTTTATTTGGGACATGCCTAAAAACTATCAAAGCAAACAATGCTACTTTATAGTTAAAGATTAAAAAGAAATGACTTGGCTTTCCACAATAGGAATGGGTGAGTTTGAGAGCATAATAGAGTCGTTAAATTAATGACAACTAATATATGCAATTATTATAAATTAAAATCTCAGTAGAGTTAATTTAAATTTTAAAAACTATTGCTCATCTGGAACATGGGTAAGTACATAGCAATCAATATCACGCCAACTACCAGACCCAGAAAGATAATAATTAAAGGTTCCAATAAACTGCTAATGGTATTGGTTTTATATTCCACCTCTTCGGTATATTGTGTAGCAATTTTTTCAAAGAAATAATCCATTCTGTTTACTTCTTCACCAACCTTAATCAACTGTATCATCTTGGCAGGATAAAACGAAAAAGCAGATAAGCTTTTATGCAGGGATTCCCCATGCAAAATATCCTGCTCAACCTTTAAAAGTGAAGTTTCTATGGGGTAATAATTAATCATTTGCCTCACTAAAGCTATTGAACGAAGCAAAGGTGTATCTGTACTAACCAGCAAACGCATGGTATTTGCGAAACGGGCAAGGTATATTTTCTTAACCAAATCTCCTACAACAGGTATTGTTAACAGCATTTTTGAAGAAAGATCCCTAAACCAATCAGATTTGCGCCTAAGAAAGTATAGTACCAACAAGCCTGCAAAAAATAGTATTACAAAGATGAAATACTTATCAAACCATCCTGAAAAACTAATGATTGCCGCAGTGATCCACGGAAGCTTACCTCCAAACCTTAAAAAAACATCTGCAAACATAGGAACAACAAACTTGATCATAAAGAATACGGCGCCCAAGGAGGAAAGCAAAACAATTGCCGGATACGTAACAGCACTCACAATTTTTCTGCGCTGCTGGATTTTACTCTTATAATATTTGGCCAGATCTGTTAATACCTCTCCAAGTTTACCTGTCTCTTCGCCTATACGAATGCTGTAATATTCATAATCACTAAACCGTTCTGTTTCCTTTAAAGCCTCAGATAACGCCAGCCCAGACAAAATCCTTTGCCGTATGCCTTCAAACAATGCTTTATCTTTCGCTTGTTCCTGATCAACAAGAATCAATTCCAGGGAAGTCCTTAAATCTATCCCAGAAAGCAATAATGTGCTCAACTCTACATACAATCCCTCTTTCTTCTTGTCAGAAACCTGTTTACCCCCAAAGCTGATCTCCTTATTTAAGAAAGCAAAAACATCCTTACTATCCTGCTTGCCTTTTGGCTGCTTTTTTTTCTGATACCGGGATATATCTATTGATGACATAATTTCTAAAATAAATCTTGAGCGCTATAAATTTTTAGGTATTGGAGTGGGATGAGATCCCCATCTAATTGCGTTTTGAAACTCAACAAGTCAATCTCTCTGCCCTCTTCAGCCAGCTCATTTTCAAATGAACAGTTAAAATCCCTGACCTGAAGTTTAAATGTATCAATTCCAAGAGAAAACTGATCCCTCAAAATATAATCGTCTTTAAAACTATAGGTAACAATTCCATCTTTTACTTCGAAAAAAACACCATCTGATGTTTTAACAATACTTCTGGCCTTAATAAAATCCTGTTTCAGCAACTTGTCGATCGTGGTTAAGATAGCAACCTTTTCCTGTTTCTTGTTAAAATTAAAATAAGAGCCACTTACAATTCGATATGCCGTAAAAGTAATAGCAATGGCTATAGCTGCAATCAGCATCGCTATGGTTACCTCCATCAAAGTAAAGCCCGGCAGTTTCCTATTAAGGTTCATCTTCAATACGTTTAACAATTTGCTTTACAACGCCTATTTCTTTTCCTTGTTCTTTTGCAGTAACTCTAATTAATATCAAATCAGCATATTCCTCATATGGAAGAATCTCCTTTTGGAGCGTGATGCTGTCTACCTGCACACTGCTTTCCGTCCAATCATGATCCAGTTTACTTTGTTGTATAATCCCAATAGCAAGCGCTCTGGCCTGCTGTTGTTCTATGGATGCTGAAGATTTAACTACATTGGTATAAATGCCGGTTGCAATAACAAATACAATCATAATAATTACCATGGCAACAATTACCTCCAGTAAAGTAGATGCAGTTACTTTATTTGCCATCAATTTAGCCATTTCAGGATTTTTTGTTCCGATTTGTTTCCTTTAAATATAGGAGAACTCAGGTAATATTTACTTAACAATTTCCGGTTCAAAGTAATGTCAATGAGGTAATTCTCATAAAGCGTTGAGGGCGTTTGCATCACAAACCGGTTGGTATATACTTTACCATAGACTTTCACTGTGCGCTCTACCTTGATATAGCCAGCATATATTTCTCCATTTACAAGTGTGTTTTTACCTAAAGAAACTAACGTTTGCAAGTCTGTCCGCTTTGATTCATGCCCTAGCAATATTCCAGAAAAATGACTTGCCGAATCTAGACTTACCTTTGCCTGAATTTGGGAGCTATCGGGTTTAAATACCCCTGCAAATGATGGATAATGGAAATCGCAGTCTCTGCCAATAACAATAGAGTCACGAGCAAAAAGTTGGCAAGAACCTTTAAAACCAGATTCAATCACTATTGCCCTTGCATAGATCTGGACGTCCTCTAATATTGCACTTGAACTGATTTTTAAGGTTGTGTCTGAAACCAAAATTATCTTTCCACGTATTTTCACCTGACTAATCTCTTGCTGATCAGCAGTTAATTTGTATATCAGTTCTTTGTTAAAAAAAGAACTACTAATAGAATCTTTAACATCGAAGGGAATGCCGTCCATAGGTTTCAGATAGGTTTCAATTCTTTTTAACAGCTCATCATCTAATGGGGGAAGTTCTCTTCCGCTGGGCTTAATGCTACCTTTAATCAACTCCTTTCCCTCGTATGGCCTTCCGTCTACATACGCTTGCTTTAGTCCCGCCTTTGGTAATTCACCATTACCTGTGATCTGGGTATTTCCACTAACAGATAAGGGTCTGTCTTCATCTGCAAGGTAAATTGCCCCCTGATCTTTAAATATATTTCCACTAAGGAATGAGCGCTTTAAAGTATCCTTTAACTCAAATGACTTCAGCATTTGAAGGTCAAATACACCCCATCTCGTTTTGTTTAAAATCAAACTGTCTTTTTGATCGCCGTATAAGTCCAGGATTTTATCTCCATCATATGTTTTAAAACCTTCTGAAAGCAAAATTGCAGTACCGGACTCCATATTAGTCATCAGCTTATCCATTCGGATTTTTTTTTGAACCTCAAGTCTGTAATAAAAAGCGATGGTCAATAAGGATGCTGAGATCACTGCTATAAGCAAAGAAACGATGATTACAATATAAAGCGCGGCAGCTTTAAGCATTACTTGTGTTCCAATTTAAGCATCTTCTTTTTTAAAATTTCGATTTCCTTTTGTTGACTGATTAGGTATAAAGTTAATTCCTCCACCTTTTTTAAAAGTTTTGAATTCATCTCACCAAGATTTTGACCATTCTTCGCAATTTCTGCTTCTGAAGGAATTTCAGGCAGGTGCTTATTAAGCTTAATAAATGTTTCTACTTGATTCAAGGAAGGAAGATTGTACTGATCGTGAAATACATAATCCGGCCAGGTTCCCTGTAATTTTACTTTTATGGATTCAGCGATCATATTGCCCGCAACTGCAAGTTTGTAGCCCTGCGGATCAGTAGCTCCGATACTTACATTACCGTTGGCATCTTCGATAACGAGTTTTCGCCAGGGGTCCCATTGAGATGCAGTATAAGAACCAGTTCTATAAAAAACTCCCCCATAGTTAAAGTTTAATTGATTTACCTTGCCCCCACTATCATCTCCCCAAGGAGCAAGAGTAATCATTCCTGAATAATTACCAGCGCCTGGAGCACCAACAACTGTCCTCGATTTAAAATCAAAGCTTAGTTTTCTCTTAAAGTAATTTACAGAATCGTTTACTGAGCGGGTATCCTGTGCAACCAGGTAGGTGGATTGACCGTAGCCTTTTAATGCACCAATCAATAAAAAGCAAAGAATAATGATTTTTTTCATGAGCGTTAAGTGTTAATTATTATTGAATCTGACTTTCTGTATGCTTTGTGGTTTTCTTAGAAAAAATATTTTTTACAAATTTCGGAAGAATATGAGGTTTTGCCACTGGTTTTCCTTTTTTAAAGTAGGTAACTCTAGTACTGTCGCCAATCATTACAGTTTGCTTACCATTTAGCAAATCGTTGCGATACTTCCCCTTTTCAGCCAGTCTTCCTAATGAATCATATTTTGAATAAGTACCATTTTTTTTACCTGAATCCCAATAATATTCTTCTTTTAACTTCCCTGCTTCATCCCAGCTCTTCCATTTACCCGTCTTTAAACCGGCATTGAATGCGCCCCATTCTTTTAAGCTCTTGTTTAAAAAAAATTCCTGGTAACGACCATTTAATAGTTTACCACTATATCCTCCCTGGGTAGACTTGATTAAGTTGGTCGAAAACCAATAATACAACCTATCAGATTCAACATAGATCTTATGTGTAGGTTTAACATAAGCTACTACGGTATAATTATCGTGATTGACTATTATTTTATGGGTTAGAAAATCTTTACTTGAATATTGCCCCATCGCCATATCGGCAACCAGGATAAAGATCATTACGAAGAAGGAGATGCGTTTATTTAATTTGCTCATTGTCTNATGTATTTCTTTTTGCCTTGCCAGCTTACCAATATNGAATCTTTTCTGTTTTGAAGTAATTTCACNCCTTCAAAAGTTTGACCCTCAGCANTCATTTGCTCACGACCATTTATCACGAGTATAGCAACAAGCTTCTTTGTTGCGGGATTAACAATGTATCCCGAATACTTAATTACACTCCAATCTATTGGCGGCGGCGGAGGTGGTGGATTGAAATTAGCGGGGACAGCTGCAACAACTCCAATATTTTCAGGCGCACTGTTAACCACCCCTAAAAATGGGTCCCTATAATTTAATGCTAATTTAAATGTATCATTTTTTACAAGGTATTGATCATAGGGTTCCTGCGTTACTTTGGCGGATCTGAATCCTGGTTCATAGTCCGGTTCAGTTTCATTAAATAAAACCTTGTAAATGATAATACCCCACACCGCAGCTACTGCACAGATGAGCAGATAGGTAAGTTTTTTATTCTTTGCGGCTTGCATTGGTTATTGGATTAAAAAGCTTCTCTGTTCACTAAATGCTCCAAAATTCCCAGCCTCATCTATTGCCCTAACCTGCCAAAATAATTTCTCGCCACTCTTGCCTTCTGTAAAGGAGTATGTAGCTGCAGTTAATATGATAGGGAAAGTTGGACTGTAAACGGATGACCCATCACTTTTAAAAACATAAAGCTGGTATTTTTTTGCTTCAGCTAACGCTTCCCACTTAAGGGTTACATTTTTGGATACAACCTGCTCATTCGTTGGTGAAGTCAGGAAAACTACACCTGGAGGAGTTTTATCTAAAGTTACACTTTGAATTACCGACCATTTCGACTCTACAGTCGCATTCATGGCTTTTACTCTCCATCGATAAACTTTATCTTTAGTTAGAGTTACGTTAAATTCCTGATTGGGGGTTGATTTATTAAAAAACAAAATAGTTTCATCTTCAAAATTTGAAGTGTCAATTTGTAACTGATACTTGTCTGCCCCAAATAAAGCAAGCCATTTGAAAACAGAACTGCTTTGATTTGTAATCAAATTATTGGCTGGCGACTGTAATTGTACCTGTTGATCCTCAATCGAGCTGGGTTGTATTATAAAGGCGGCCTTACCATATGGGGTTTGTGAGCTTCCATTTTCAGCTCTAACGCGCCATTCGTAATTACCGGGATCAAGTGTATAACTAAACCTGCTCTTTGTGATAATGGTATCAAGAATTAGCCGAGCAGGGTTGTTAAAATCAGGTGTTGCTACCTGTAGCCTATATTGTAACGCATTATCAACTTCTTCCCACCAAAAGGTCTGTGCATAAACAGCACTTTCAGTACCATTAGATGGGGCAAGCAGCGTTACATTCTTCTTCTCAATAGAAGGCTCAATAAATTCTGTACATCCTGTTGAGAGCAAGACGAGTCCTAAGAGGACTTGAGAGATGTTTTTACGAATTATCATAGGGCAATAAATATAATAAACTTTGAGAAGGTTTTTAAAGGATGCTCCGAATTGTTGAAGCATAACAAAAAAGCCACTCGATTGAGTGGTTAAATCAATATGACTTCAAATTATCAATAATAGCAAATGCTAGAAACATCTTTTCAAAAATACATCATCTTCAATCCTATGAAAAAGCCCGACATCAAGACTAAGGATGAAGCTCAGTAAAAATGAGAAAATATAAGCACTAAAAGATGTATCTCAATTAACTTTTAGTGCTATAATACGGTGATTGTTTTTCCTTCTACCTTGAATTTTACATCGCCAGTTAACTCCAGGATGTGAAGTATCTCTGAGATTTTTCCATATTTGGATATGGTACCGCCAAAAATCTGTTTGCCGGCTTCTTTATTTTGATAAACAACATCCACGTTGTACCATCTTGATATTTTCTTCATGATATTTTGAAGAGGTTCGTTTCTAAAAGAAAATTCTCCTTTTTTCCACGCAATAACATCATTGGGGTCCACAACATTCACTTTAATCGCCGTTCCTGAATTCACAGCCTGTTGTCCGGGTTTAAGTGTAACCTGGTTAACCTGAACACTACCTTCAAGCAACGTTGTATTTGTAAACTGGTCATCAGAATAGGCGCTGATATTAAACCGTGTTCCAAGTACTTTTACAGTTTGTGTTTTACTTTGTACTAAAAATGGATGCAATTTATCTTTAGCAACTTCAAAGTAGGCTTCGCCGTTCAGCTCTATTCTACGCTCTTTAAGCCAATGAAAAGAAATCGGATATGTTAGAGATGAAGCGGCGTTTAGCCATACTTTCGTGCCGTCCGGCAACGAGAGCTTATATTGTCCGCCACGTGGCGTTAGAATGGTATTTGAAATTTCAGAATATGAGCTTTTGCCCCCGTTCTGTAACGGGGGCAGCTCATGTCGAGAGGTATAAATAATTTCTCCTTCCTTGGTTTTTGTTATTTGAGTGGTAGATTGTAGGGCCAGCAAACCAATTTTAGCATTTAACAAATTGATCTTTTTACCATCGCTCAAAATGAGTACGGCGGTATTCTTTCCCGGATCAATGTTATTTACATATGTTTTATTCGAAGTGTCTTTAGTGAAGAAATAAATAGCAACACCCAGGACGATGATCGATGCTGCTGAAACTGCAACCCGTAATGGCCAGCTTATCATTCTGGCGGTTTCTGGCTTAGTAGCTTTAAGAATAGGTTTCCACATCTGATCATCGATAGTTTCCAGATCAATCTGTGACAAACCGGACCGCTCATCCTCACGGAATTTGTGCAGCCAGTAACGCACTTTTTCAAGTTCCCGATCGGAGCATGTCCCGGCCTGAAATCTCTCCAATAAGTCCTTTACTTGTTCATCGTTCATAATCTACCCTATGCGTTTTTTAAGATAATCATAACAAAGACACCTCAGAATTAGGAATCGGGTACACGAAAGGAAAAAAAATATTTATTTCAACATCCCTGTTAAAAAAGCATATATAAAAAGGAACAGTCCAAGTTTTTCCCGAAGTGTTTTCAACGCCCTTTTAATTTGAGTAGCTACCGTATGTTCGGAGATATTTAAGCGATCTGCTATTTCTTTGTTACTTAAATATTCCTGGCGTCTCAATTGAAATATTTCGCGCATTTTTTCTGGCAGGTTGTTGATCTCTTTTTCAATTAATGATTTAAGATCTTTTTCCCTAATGCGATAGTCCGTTTGAGCAGGTGCATTGTCTGTAATTTTTTTGAATGATGAGATGTATTCCTTAGTGATGGCCACATGCCGAAAAACATTCAGGACACGGTTTAAAACAGCCTTGTAAAGGTAGCCGGAAAGTGTAGTTTGAATATTTAAATTACTCCTGGAATTCCATAAATGAACATATATCTCCTGGATAATATCTTTGGCACTTTCGCTGTCCTGAAGCTTTTTATACGCATAGATGTAAAGCAGGCTATTGTACCGCTTATAAATCTCGGTAAATGAATGATGATCCCCTGCCCTCAGGAGATCTACAAGCTCAGCGTCTGAAAGTGTTCTACAATCATTCATTTATAAGGTTTTCTTTCAACAATGATCTTTTAGAGCTCCTTTAATGAAAAAAGAAGCGGCGCTGCCTAAATTAATGGACAGTCGCCGCCTCCTAAATTAACGCTCTCACCTCAAGATTATAAAAAATATTCTAAACTATCAAGGGTAAAATCGCAATAACCTTAGAGTCAGTATTTTTAAAAAACATACAAACCTGGATTCAATTTATTTAAATATAGATGTTGTTGAGAAATGTCGCTTGATCCATTATTTTTAGATTCTTTTGGGCACACGCGGAATTCTTGGAAAAAACAAAAAAGCCACTCGATTGAGTGGCTTTTACGGGCCGGACGGAACTCACCCAAGCCCAAAACACCCTTTAAATCAATATCTTACAAGTCCCTCAGTGAAAACTCCCTGAATTACTCACGATTTCAAATTACCATATAACGGCAACCGCTATTCTATTAAAATAGGAAATTATTTGTTAAATTTAAATAGCTTACAGCATTGACTAATAATCTAGCTTGAATGGTTATTAGATTGTCTTTTCAAACAAACTATCCATTAATGGTCACAAAGCTTGTCTCCTCAATTTGAGTTCTATACATATTCACATCTGCCATGCTAGCGAATATACTGATAGATTTGAATGTTTAAATTACAGAACCATCTCCTATAACTAAATTAACCATTTATTCATATTGCAATTACCATCTTTTATATCGAAAGCGATCTGATGATGTTTATTACCAGATGAAGCTTCTATACTATCAAACAATTGTTTAAAGTCTGTAGGGATATGTTCATCTTCTTTGGCGGCTTCAATTTTTCTAGCTTATTCAAAAATTAATGTGTGATTATCATAACCCAAAAATACATCCGTAAATTTTATTGATAGTTCACTCCACTGTTTTATACCTTCTTTTTTGCCATCTACTTCAGCAAATAAGGTTCCGTCATTTTTAAATTTTTTGAAGCTTATCATAAATAGACTTTTTTCAACAACAGTATCCAAAATTATTTGATCGTTACTTTAATATTAATGGATCTTTCGAGGTAAATGGCTCTAGAAGAATCAAAGTATACTTTAATTTCATCATCCGTAGGTTTACATCCTATACATAGAATACACGCTTACCAAAATCCTATCTTATTTTTCATGGTTAATTATTTAACTGAAGGGGAATAATCATCCCTTGCGTTGCAAACCTTCTACTGAGGGAAAATGTTTTCGTTTTGAACACTGTGAAATCCACTGCAAAAATCAACCTGTTGCCTATAGCCGCAGTGAAAACGAATTGCACATTCACAGCATTTGAAAGGATCCAGTGCTTTGGTAACATCATATCTCTTCATTGCTGTTTCAAAAATTCTGGCACATTGTTGGTTATACGCATACCGGTATTATATTAAACCTTCGGCAATCGTCAACAAGCTATGCGCCAAAATAATCATCCTATACCTGAAAACGAAATGGCAAGACTCATCCGTCTAGCTGAACTCGATATTGACTACAGCAGTTTATCTGAAAACTTTAAAGATCTCACCCGCCTAGCCGCCAAAATAGCAGGCACAGAAATCTCCCTGATCAATCTAATTGATTCCTATACACAATGGACACTTGCAAACCATGGAATTGAGGTGGATCAGACGACAAGAGAGGAATCTGTCTGCCAGTATACAATCATGAACGACGATCAATTTGAAGTAAAGGATCTTTCCAAAGATGTAAGGTTTAACAAAAACAAATACATAGAGGCCCCTTTATCCTTACGGTATTATTTCGGCGTCCCATTGAAGGATCAACAGGGTCTGAATATTGGTGCACTTTGTGTTCTGGATACAAGACTTAAGACACTTAACCCGGAAAAAATAGAACTGCTGAAGATCATTGCAGCAGAAATAGTCAACAGGCTGAAGGCTTATAAGGCTATGGATGAATTACGTGATCAGGTTAAACAGGCTGATGAATCCAGGAAAAAAGTTGCCCACGACATCAGGGGGCCACTTGCGGGCATAATCGGCTTATCGCAGATCATAGCTGAACAAGGCAAAACTGCCAATATTGACCAGGTGATCGATTTTATTAACCTGATCCACACAGGCAGCAAGTCCATCCTGGATCTTGCTGACGAAATTCTCAGCCAGGAGCATGAAACCAAACAGCTCAGTAGCCAGCATTTGAATCTCAGCAGCTTTCGTGATAAACTGAAACAGCTGTACGACCCTCAGGCCGTCACCAAACAACTACAGTTGCAGTTCAGTGTCAATCAGGACACCCAGTACATCCCCTTTTCCAAAAACAAGCTTCTACAAATTACAGGCAATCTGATCTCCAATGCAATAAAATTTACGCCAAATAAAGGAAGGATCCTGGTAGATCTGGATTTGATTGTCAAATCTGATCAAAATAACCTGAATATTGCCGTTTCGGATACCGGAGTTGGCATAACCGAAGAAGAGATCACCCGGATCCTCATGGGAGACAGCCATACCACGGCGGGGACAGGCGGGGAAAAGGGATATGGATTCGGTCTTTCATTGGTAAAACACCTGATTGAAAAACTCAACGGGCGATTGGAAATTCACTCTCAGATTGGTCAGGGGACTACTTTTAAAGTGGAACTCCCTTTGAGTAATTTATAATTTATTATCTTTAGGGTATCACCCTAATGTAATGAATCATGCGCTTAAAATTTCATTTGCCCTTAGCACTTCTGTTTTTTTCTTTCCAATTCATTCAAGCTCAGGATCAGAATATCGGTTCTGATGAATTGTTTACCAAAGCACGCAGCGCGGCATTTGATCAAAAAGATTACCCCAAGGCAATTTCGCTAAGTAAGCAGGCCCTTGCAAAAAGTCCCGATTATGCAGATATCAGGATATTTCTTGGCAGAGTTTATACCTGGAATAAACAACCAGATAGTGCCAGACAGGCCTTTAGTCAGGTTTTAAATAAACAACCAGATAATGCGGATGCGTCACTGGCTTTTGCCAGCCTGGAATTTTGGGAAGGCAATTCTGAAAAGGCACTTGAACATGTAAACTCCGGGTTGAAGCATCATAGCGATGCCAGTGATCTGTTGCTGCTGAAGGCAAAGGTCTTGAATGACCTGAAGAGATGGCCTGAGGCCAATATAGAGATAGAAAAGGTAATCAAGGCCGATCCAAACATGACTGAAGCAAGAACACTTGCGGCCAGGGTAAGGGAGAATTCCTCAAAAAACAAAATCGGGGTCAACTACGACTTTATCTATTTCGATAAACAATTTGATGATCCCTGGCACCTGGCAAGTGTGGACTACAGCCATCAAACCACCCTGGGCTCGGTCATTGGCCGTATTAATTACGCCAACAGGTTCAAAAACAATGGGGTTCAATTCGAGATTGACACCTACCCTCGCATTTCCAATACCTTTCAGGCTTACATCAGCGGAGGATATTCCAATAATGTCGGGGTGTTCCCCCAGTACCGGGCAGGTTTTTCATTGTATGCCAATTTGCCTGCAAGTTTTGAAGCAGAAGCCGGATTCAGGTACCTTACCTTTGGTGAATCTACCTGGATCTATACCGCCTCTGTTGGTAAATATTACAAAAGCTTCTGGTTCAATTTCCGGACTTTTCTCACCCCTTCAAATGATGAGGTTTCCCAGTCGTTTGCCTTAACAAGCAGGTATTACTACGGCGGTGCAGATGATTACTTCAGTTTACGGCTGGGTACAGGTCTTTCTCCTGATGATCCGCAAAACAATGTGCTGATTGGCAATGCAAACTATAAGCTAAGGTCAAACAACATCACTCTGGGATACAGGCGCGCGTTCAAGTCCCTGAATATTCTAATCGTTAACCTGGGAGTTGACAATCAGGAATATAAATTGGATACCAGAGGAACACAGATTGACCTTGGTCTGGGATACATCAGACGCTTTTAGTGATGTCAAAAAGGAGAAAAATACTGACCCTACTGGCTGTTATTGCGGCAATCCCCTTACTGATGTGGCTGCTCTGGCTTTGCACGCCTAAAACAAAAATGGTGGCGGCAATAATCGACAAAACGGTCCTGACCACCCGTGGCCAGGAACACATTTCCTTAACCTGGATCCTGAACCACCAGAAATTCACCAAAACCAGTACCAAGTCTTATCAGATTGCAAAGGACTATTTCGGTTTTTTCCCCCTGGACAAGGAGAACTTCCGCTTAAAAGGCTTGGAACGATTTAATCCTGATCAGTTGAAACAGCTGAGTGAGGATGCGGACATGGTGTATTTTACAGATACCTATGGCATTTACAACAATGAGTGGTATAGCCAAAAGAATAATACCGAGCGCTCCGGCATGATTTACGGAGGAATGAGCAGCCAGGACATTGAACTACTGAGGCTGATGAAAGCCAAAAGCAAACTGATCATTACCGAATTCAATAGCATTGGAAGTCCTACACACCTGGATACCCGCCTGAGGTTCGAAAAGCTGTTTGCCATGCGCTGGACAGGCTGGACCGGACGCTTTTTTGACAACCTTGACAGTACAAAAAACAAGGAACTACCAAGATGGTTAATCCGCAATTACAAAAGGGACAACAACAATCAGTGGCCATTTACAAAAGCAGGAGTTGCCTTTGTAAACGATAAAGATCAGGTAGTCATTCTCCAGGACAGCACTGAATTGGATGATCCCATGCCCCATATTACCAGCAGTCCATACGGGCAGCAGAATTTTGGTCTTCCAAGCAAAATTAAGTATGCGTTCTGGTTTGATGTGATCCAGCCCGATCTTAAGACCAATACCCAGGTTGCCAGCTTTACCCTGGATGTAAATGCGAAAGGCCGTGAGCTGCTGGCAGCCCATCAGCTGCCCAGGGTTTTCCCTGCTGTAATTATGCATAAGCATGAAGATTACCGGTTCTATTACTTCTCTGGTGATTTCTGTGACAATCCCATCACCATGGGTACTTCCTATTTTAAAGGTATCAGTTTGTTTAAATGGATGTTCTATAACACAAGCGATCCGATGGAACGTGCCAGTTTTTTCTGGAACTTTTACCGGCCCATGGTCAGCCAAATACTGAAGGAAGAAAAAAAATTCAAAAAGTAATTAATGCTTAGTTGGGCCGTACTTGTTCAACACCGAATCTGGTAAAATGCCTGCGCGGTTTCCAATGCCAGCATTTCTCCGCTTAAAGTGATCAAAGGCGTTCTTTAGCCGTTTATAAATGGGCTGATCCGCTACCGACTCCTCCTGCAGATCCGGGCCCATCTTGTAAAGTGAGCTTCCGTTGAGGTGGTACTCGCCCATGATGAAGTCGATAATATCTGTCTTGGTCTGGATAAGGGGATACTGATGAACGTTACGGAAGTTTCTTGCAGTATCGAGGCCCTCTCCCATCCAGCTCGCCTGATCTGGCACCTTAAGTTTATAACTGGCCTTAAGGAAGCTCAGCAGGCTTGGTGCGATATCAAAATGTGTGGAAACGGATGCAAACTTTGCGTTCCGCTTTAATAGAGGTGAATAAATGATCAGCGGGACATGATACCTGTCAATTTTGCTGCTCATGGGGATTTCGGGCATTCTATGATCACCGGTAATGACAAAGATTGTATTTGCAAAATCTTTACGCTTTTTGTACCCCTGAAAAAAACCTTTGAGTGCGTCGTCAGTATACATAATGGAAGAATACTGCAGTTTGTAATTTCTATAGTTGTCCTTTTTTGGATTCTCAAAACCCAGCTCATCCATACGCCGCTCAAACTTACTAACATATTCAGGCTGATCATTGACCAGAAAAGGATTATGGCTGGCGACAGTGAGGATCACATTAAGTTCCGGGGATTTTGATTCCTCATCGGCCCTGGTTGCCAAATAATGTCTGAAAAGCTCCTTGTCATTGTAGCCCCATGTGAATCCATTGGCAGCGGGGAGTTTCACATAGCCCCCGGGGAAGGATTGAATGTCCCTGAGCTCATCAACATGATTCTTCTTTAAAAATAGAGACATGTTATCGAAACCCGCATCACCCCCGTAATAAAACGAAGTAGTATAGCCGTTAAATTTCAGCAGACTGTATAATGAGGCATGTGGCGGCATTTTATCTCCAAGTTCCAGAAAACCATTTTTTGAAAATGGCAGCGAACCCATTAAAGAGGGCAGCACAGCAAAGGTACGCCCGCCTTCACTTAAGAAATTCTTCCAATATAGACTTTTACCGGACAGGGAATCCAAAAAGGGGGTAAAATTACCCAAGTAGGCCCCTTCATTAGTGAATGCCCTACCCAATCCCTCTACCAAAATGATGACAATATTGGGCCTGCTTGGGGATAAATTAAAAAAGGAGCTCAGCACATCCTGATCGGACACTTCGTGCAGGAAAGGGAATTCAGAACCACCGGTATATTTAAACGATGTGCCGGCGGTCTTTGTGTCCCCATAATCCCCAATATAAGCATCTGCATAAATATCGGATTCCTCGTCCGGAGGATAAAAATGAAGGTAAGAACTTACAAAGAAATAGTCAGTTTTATTGAGCACCAGATTGTTGGCAAAATCAGATTGAAACGGACGGCCGCGCATCAGCTGCAAGACACCGGTAACTAAAAAGAACAAGGATAATCCAGGGAAGATCACCGCGGCCCAAAAGGGCAGCTGTATTTTACCAGGCAGGAATTTTAAAGCCACAAGTACCAATGCCACCAGCAGGATAAAACTCACAACCAGTTGAATACCCAGTCCTGTGGAGGCGCCAACGGTCTGTTTGATGTCTGCAATGGAATATCCATACAGATCAGCACCCAGAGGCACCAGTGAGGTATTGAAATATTGAACCAGGCCGATCTGAATGATGATCACCAGGATGATAAAAATTTTGAACAGCACTTTTGACAACTTTAAAGAGCTCTGGGAAATCAGAACAAAAAAGATATATTCCAGAAAAAGCCACTTGAACCAGAAAACCACATCTCCCAGCAGCGCCCAGAAAACAAAGGATGTTACCTTTTGCGGGAACTCATGGGTAAATCCATTTAACAAAATCTCAAAAATGCGTATCAAGAATAAGGCAGCAAGCAAGACCAGGGCCAGCTGTATAAAAACCAATGTTGCTGATTTAAGGCGATCGATCATTGTCTAAACTGTTTTTTTTGTAAAACCCTGCCTGGTCATCTCACCCCAGGAATTCTTCTTTCTCAGCAAATCAATATTTCCCTTAATGGCCGACCATACAACAAAGGGATGAAAAATAAATGGCTCTAAAAATGCCGTAATGATTAACATCAGCAGATCCTTGCTGCTTTTATACTGGTTATAGGTCAGTACTTCCATCAAAATGGCAAACACCGAATAAAGAAATCCGAAGCTGAATATAAACAGTAGCAGACCAATAAAAAAAGACCAGTGAATCAAGCCCAGTAATACGAAAATCACAAAACTCAGCAACCCCAGAAATTCCACGATTGGTGCTAAAAACTCAAAAAAGAACCAATAAGGATAACTGATCATCCCCAGTCGTCCGTATTTGGGGTTAAAGAACATCACTTTATGGAGCTGCAGGGTCTCTATGGTCCCTCTTGTCCAGCGGTTTCTCTGCCTGCCAAGAATTTTAAAAGATGCAGGTGCTTCGGTCCAGCAAAGCGGATCAGGAATAAAACTCACCTTATAAGGTACTTTTTGCTCTTCCATATACCTGCGCATCCTTACCACAAGCTCCATATCCTCCCCCACGGTATTGTGATTATATCCGCCGCATTTGATGACGATATCCCTATCGAATGCCCCGAAGGCACCTGAAATCAATAGCAAGCCGTTTAGACGGCTCCAGGCCATCCTGCCCAATAAAAATGCTCTGATGTACTCCAGGGTTTGCACCCTAGGAAGAAACTGTTTGGGCAGATTAACCTTTACCAATCGCCCGTTTTCGACAATACAGCTGTTGGCGATGCGGATTACTCCGCCCGTGGCGATAACCCTGATTTTGCTGTCTTCCAGAAAAGGTTTTGCCAGCTTCAGCAGGGCATCCTGCTCCAGGATACAGTCCACGTCAATACAAACGATATAATCATTTTGGGAAATGTTGACTCCCACATTAAGGGCATCTGCCTTCCCCCCGTTTTGCTTATCTACGATGATCAGCTTCTTGTAAACTTTCTTTCTGCTTTTGTAAACACCCAGCACATCCTTGGTGGGAATCCTTTTGTTTACAAAAAAATCCGTCTTATAAAGGTCGTAGGCGCTGATCAGCTTCTCCAGAGAATCATCTTTACTCCCGTCGTTAATGATAATTACCTCCAAGTTGTTGTAATTGATAGACAACAAAGACCGTACGTTTTCAATGATATTTGCGCCTTCGTTATAGGCAGGCGCAAGAATACTGATGCTTGGAGCCTGTGTCGAACTGGCCAGCACGCGGTAGTCTGTAAAACTGTTTTTACGCAGGTAAGTACGGATTTCGCCAATCGAATAAGCACCAATAAACATATAGCAGGAAAGCAGCAATACGGAATAGATCAGCAGTCCGTAGGTAAAAAAATCAAGTACTATTGTTTGCCAGCTCATATGCTAATTTCACTTTTAACCTGAGTAATTATTTCCTTCAACGGATAGTACCGTGATTGCGGCCCGCCCATCAATAAGTCCATTCCGGGCTGACCCAGGTTTGCCATTGCCCGGACAACTGACAGTTTCATTTCAAGGTCTTCTGTAGCTAAAAACCCTTGTAATCTGGGTAGATCAGCCTCATCACCGATTTTCTTTACAGCCTTCAAAATAGCCAGCTGATTTTGGTATTCTTCCGACTGGAACCTGTCCAATAGCTTTTTCGAAGTATCTTCATTAAAAATCTCCGTCAGGGTATATATCGCCTGGGTCCTTACACTGGATTCGAGGTGTTCAAGGCAAGCAACAATCTCTTGGTAAAGTTCAAAATGATGGTAGTTACGGGCGAGTTTCAGCGCAAATACAACAACACTGGCATTTTCAGATTTAAGCCATTTGTCAATTCCGGTAAGGTTTACATGAGGGATAACAGACAGCTCCTTTAATAATTTCATCTGTTGCCACTCCGAGAGCTGATAAGTGATCACATCCAGAAACCGAAGCCCTTCGAACCCAAAAAGATTCAGCACGGCCAGCTGAGCTTCTGCCCGGACCAGTTCATTTTTATTGTTGGTGAAGCGGTATATCCTGGCAAGGTGCTCCTTGAGTTCCATGGTGCCAATCTGCTGGATACCGATAGCCATGAGGTGCCACTTACCGGTTTCAATCAGCTTAATGGCATGGGTGTCCAGGTCAAGCTGCAGGTACAGTTTTTTGATATTTTGTCCAGCCTGACCAGACATATTTTTCTTTGCCGCAGTAATCTTTTTGGTCAGCTGGGCCCTAAATCTGCTATTCTCCAGATTCACCCTCAGACGCGGAGTGACCGGTATCGGCTGGTCAGCGCCACTGCCGCTTTCATTGAAAAAAATTGCCTTTCTGAGCAGTAAATCAATCATACTGTCCCATTTGGCATATTTTTTTCTCCATTTTTTCCGGATCAACAGGTAAGCGGTCATGAAAAAAATCAGAAATACTGCCGCACCGAAAAAGAACAATAAAAGCGCCTGAAAAAATATCATCTCGAATGAACAAGCATAAACCTTTTTATTCGCACAGACAACTCATTGGGGCTGAAAGGTTTGGTAATAAAGTCGTCGGCACCCAGGCGGAATGCTTCAAGAACGATATCCTCCTGCCCCATGGCAGAAAGTATAATAATAGGCGTCTGATGTTTTTCTCTTAGCGCTGCCACCACCTCCAGACCCGAAAGATAGGGCATCATGATATCCGTGATTACCAGTTCAGGTAGGAACTGATCTATTTTTTCCAAAGCTTCCCTGCCGTCTCTGGCAAGGATGAGCTGATGTCCATCTTTCTTTAAACGGAATTCTAAAGTCCTGAGCATAAGCTCATCGTCTTCAGCAATTAGAATCTTCATATATTAGCAGTTAGGGATGATTAACTAATAATTTTAAAACGCGCTATGCTGACTCTAAGTTAAGTCTTTTAGCAAAAAAAAGGCAAAAATGTTTTGGAAAATGATTGGGAACTCAGTATTGGTCAATAATCTGGATGGTACAAGCCATTTGCCAAAACAGACAAACTCAATTTTAAACCTGGAACAGATTGGTCTTACAGCAATGCCGGAATGATCCTGTTAGGTGCGGTTATTGAACAGGCTACGGGTCTTAGCTATTTCGAATATGTGAGAGCTAATATTTATGAACCATCCGGATTGAATGTTTCTTACATTTGAAATCAAGGCTCTTTGCGTAAAAATACCACACTTTACTTCACAATATGGTCTGAACAGTTCCGTTCATTTTAACCACATAGCACCCTGAGCGCGGAACGGGTAAAACACAAGGAGGAGCGAAAGGGAACGAGCCTAGACCAGCCCGCTTGCATATCCTTGACATTATCCAGGTGAGGGCTACCTTCGCGATCGTGGTGAAAATGCCCGCATTTTGTGATTACATGCTTATTTCCGCCGCTACGTTCTATTTCATTGTCCAGATTTTGCTGTTGATTTTGCAGCCTGGTTTGCTCTTCCACATTCTGCTATTCCAAGTATGCAGGTTTGAAAAGGAAAGTGGATGCAAGGTAGCGGACAGATTTTTTTGAATCGGGTTTTCTGACAGACAGCTAGTTATATTTTTTGTTCCCAAAAAGGTGGAATAAAACGGTATTTAATTCCCGCATGAACTCGCAGAAAGTTTCCAATTCTCCAAGAATTATATTTTTTCTCCAGAAATCCCTATAGTTGCAATCTCAAACATAGTTGGGAACGAATTCTCGGATAAATTTTTTGTGCACTAGGAATTACTCCCGGTTTGTCGGATACTATAATTAGTGAACGGTGCTTCCTGATTAGTGAACAGACAATATAATCCGGCTGGGGATGTCTATCTTTGATTTAAAAGATATCATGGCAATCCATCCACCAGCAAAAAAAGATAAATGCATTTTAGGCAAAGATTAGCAGGCTACATTTTGGTTTTAATAGGATGGATGGTCAATTTTGATCCGGCATTTGCGCAGACAAAAAAAATTGACTCTCTCATGGTCCTGGCTGCCGCTCACCCGCAGCAAGACGATATCAGGGCAAAGATCTTACTTGATCTGACAGTGCAGACGATAAGCTACAATGCGAAATTGGCGCTAAAGTATCCCGAAGAGGTACTAACCTTTCAAACCAGGATTAAAGACAAAATTTTGGTGTCGACAGCTCATCGCTTTAAAGGGATAGTATATTTCCATTTAGCAATGTACCCGGAAGCACTGGCTTCTTTAAATAACTCGTTGCTCGTGGCTGCCCCTTTAAAGAATGATTATGCCATCGCGGGTGCACTTTCCAATACGGGTCTGGTCTATATGACCCAATCTAAGTTTCCTGAAGCGCTGGAACATTATATGAAAGCGCTGAACAAATTTGAGAAAATCAACAACGAACTGGAATTCGCAAAAACCCTGAGCAACGTAGGCATTATTTATACCGAGATGAGGAAATATCCGGAAGCGATGAAGAATTACCTGCGGGCACTACCCGTTATTAAAAAACTAAAAGATCACAATAGTGAGTCCAGCCTGCTGGCAAACATTGGAATCGTCCATTATAAAAACAAAAATATTCCCCAAGCCATAACCTATAGCCTGATGTCCTTGAAAATTGCGGACTCAATAGGAGACACCAGGGCAAGTGCAAGGGAAAATGGGAACCTCTCTGCCTATTACAGCGAATTGAAGAATCATGATTTGGCATTACAACATGGGCTCAAGGCAATTGAAATCAACAACAAGACGGGCAATAAAAAAAGTTTGGCCATCAACATGCAAAATGTTTCGGCAGCCTATCTCGGAAAGGGAAACTATTCTGCAGCCAAATCATATGCGGTGCAAGCTTTAAAATTCGGCAATGACCTGGATGTCACCGAAATCAGACGGGATGCAAGTCTTGGCCTGAGCGATGTTTACCAGGCATTGAAGATGCCGGACAGCGCCCTGGCTTACTATAAAGAGTATACTAAGTTTGCTGACACCATCAGTAACGATAAAAAGAGAAATGAGATCACCAGGATGGGCATCCAGTTTGACTTTGACAAAAAAGAATTCTCGTACAAACAAAAAGAGTTAGTGACCGGGGCACAAATCAAACAGCAGCAATTGCAGCTGGCATTAAACCGTGCAGAACTTCAAAAAGGATTACAACTCAGAGATTTACAAAGCGTGCAATTGCAAAATGAAAAATTGCGGTCTCAGGAAAAGGAAAAACAATTAATAATCGCCCGGAATAATGGAAAACTACAGGCCAGCAGGGTAAAAGAACTTTCCCAGGAGCAAAAATTAAACAGACTGGAACTTAAGCAGCTATGGCTCTATGGAATTCTGGCCCTGGTCGTATTGATCTCTATTTTGATCTATCTTTTAAACCTATACCGGATCAGGCGGCTAAAATTTAAAAATTCTCTTCAGCACCAGCAGGCAGAGCAAAACGAGCTCAAACTGATCTATCAGCATCAACTTTCGGAAAGTGAACTGAAGGCGATCAGGTCTCAGATGAACCCGCATTTCATATTCAATGTTCTCAACTCCATAGAAGCCTACGTGATGGACAATGACAAAAGAACTGCTTCAAGGCTAATTCAAAAATTTGCTTCACTAAGCAGATTAATTCTAGAGAACTCTACAAAAAGTTTGGTGTCCGGAGATAAAGAATGGAAAGCCTTAATGCTGTATACCGAACTAGAAGCCATGCGCTATGCGGAGTCATTCACCTATACTTTTACAGTAGATGACGACATTCAGCTAAAAACCCTGTATCTCCCCCCCATGCTGATCCAGCCTCTAATTGAAAACGCCATTCTGCATGGACTGATTATAAATCCCCGACCCGACGCAAAACTTTCTATCTCACTAAGGAGCCAGAACAACGGAATTTGTATTACCGTACAAGACAACGGAGTTGGCATTGAAAATCAAAGCTATAAAAGCCCGGCAGGTGATATTAAAGAAAAATCCATGGGACTTGCATCGATCAAGGAAAGGATCGACATGATCAACAAGCAGCAGAATGGCTTCAATGCCAGTTTCGCAATCAGGCCTGGAGACGATCACAGGGGTACGGTCGCCACGATATGTTTACCGCTTTTCGATGGCAATTCCAATTTAAATGCCGAAGACTAGTTGAGACAATTAAAACAGCCGTTGTAATAAAGCGTCTTTTCTCTGGGCCGAAACTTCTACCTCAGAACCATCAGAAAGCTCTATAATCCCTCCGTCACCTTTACGGTATTTGATCACATAACTTAAATTGATGATCACCGAACGGCTGATCCGGATGAAAACCTCATCATCCAATACATTCTCAAACTCCTTCAGAGTTTTGGATACCACAATTTTTTTATTATCGGCTAGAATGAATACGCTGTAGTTACTCATTGCGTCAATCTTTATGATATTGGTCTTGTCGACAATATAAACCCCCTCTGCCGTATTCAGAGCCAGTCGGTTGCTGTTTACCTTATCTTTCTTTACAGATTTAGATTTTGATTTTTCAGCTACTCTTTTTCTTAATCTGGTAATTGCCGCCTTGAGTTCTTCCTCATCAATAGGCTTCAGCAAATAGTCAACAGCACTTAAACGCAGCGCATCCAGTGTGTAGCTATCGTAAGCAGTAGTAAATATCACTTCAAAATCAAAACTACCAAGGCGCTCCAAAAACTGAAACCCGTTCATTCCAGGCATTTCCACATCCAGGAACAGTACGTCAGGTTTCAGTTCTGAAATGGCATGCAAGGCCTTAGCCGGTTCATTAAAAATACCGATTACCTGCAATTCATCTTTAAAGAATTCAAGCTTCTGGCTGAGCAGCTTACTACCTCTAATCTCATCGTCTAATATAGCAGCCTTTAACATCGCTTCGTTTTGTAATTAAATTTCGTCTTTTTATTTGTGTTACGCAATTAATCTGTCCAACATCTTTCAGGGTCGTTTCTGATCCTATTTTTTTGAATTGCTTCAACAAACTTACCCCGGTTATTTGTGATATTTATTTGGAATGAGTGAAACAGACTTCATAATGAGCGGAGACGTATTTTCAGTTAGGAAACTCCGCGTCTGATCGTTATTGCCTAATACAACCTCAGCTATCTATGCCTGCATATTTCATCGAAACCTCCGAATCAGCTCCCTAAAAACTGCTCACTCATCAAATCTGCACGTTCACTCATTAAGGCTTCTTGTTCGCTCGTTGTGGTCAAAACCAATGGTTTAAATACTCAATTTAGTTGAAGGAATTTTAAATCCCTATTGTATTATTTAATTAAACCAGACATGAAAGCAATCAAATTAATAACCTCCGTTTTTATCATCATTTGGGCAATGGCTATATTATCGGGCTGCACAAAAGAGGGCGTAGTAGGCCCCAGAGGTGAATTGGGTGAAGATGGTTCCACTATTTTAAGCGGCAGTGCCGTGCCAGATCCCGCGGCAGGAAAAATCGGCGACTACTATTTTAGAATTAGCAACAATGACTTCTACGGCCCGAAAACAGCCAATGGCTGGGGCAAGGCAACAAATTTAAAAGGGGCCCCTGGTGCGGAAGGATCAGCAATTCTTAGCGGAACAGTTGCACCGGGCACTGCACTGGGCGCAAACGGCGACTTTTACTTCAGGATAAATACCGGCGACTTTTATGGCCCTAAGAGCAATGCCGGCTGGGGTACTCCGGTGAATCTAAAAGGTTCAGCGGGGCCAAAAGGTGAAGACGGCGCTACCATTATCAGCGGGACGGCGGCGCCAACTAATGGTATCGGNNCAACGGGCGATTTTTATTTCCAGGTATTGACAGGCAACTTTTATGGCCCTAAAACCGCGGCAGGCTGGGGTACTCCAACGAACCTGAAAGGTGCGAATGGTGCGGCCGGAGCAGCGGGCTCGCAAATCATCAGTGGAACCGGTGCGCCGGGCACTGCACTGGGCGCAAACGGCGACTTTTACTTCAGGATAAATACCGGCGACTTTTATGGTCCTAAGAGCAACACCGGCTGGGGTACTCCGGTGAATCTAAAAGGTTCAGCGGGGCCAAAAGGTGAAGACGGCGCTACCATTATCAGCGGGGCGGCGGCGCCAACTAACGGTATCGGTACAACGGGCGATTTTTATTTCCAGGTATTGACAGGCAACTTTTATGGCCCTAAAACCGCGGCAGGCTGGGGTACTCCAACGAACCTGAAAGGTGCGAATGGTGCGGCCGG